>Ga0272446_1003616_pt1 | contig 19259 bp, 16 predicted proteins | sample YNPCB0061_FD_194587 | JGI IMG/M metagenome (GOLD analysis project Ga0272446, IMG submission 194587) | Hot spring microbial mat communities from Yellowstone National Park, WY, United States - YNP-CB-006-1 | ecosystem: Environmental > Aquatic > Thermal springs > Hot (42-90C) > Sediment | place...
TTTGTGGCTTCAAGCTGGAAGATCCAAGCCTATGATACAACCACATTAAATAATCCCCAATCATTAGGACTGGGAATAAGCCCCTTGAGTGGTGTCGAGCCCACAGAAAAATTGGCTATTTCCGGAAACCGACTCTATGTGACCCTGAGGGATTATGGCTTTGCCGATATTGATATAAACAATCCAAGTTCTATGTCGGTGGTTTCCCTCTACAATGTCCGGGGTAGTCCTGATGGGCTTGCGGTGGCCAATGGGTTTGGCTATATCACCGCCGGCCAGAGCGGCGGTATCTCGGTATTTGGGTTTGGAAACACCAGTACGATCAGCCTGGGAGCTACCTTGTCAGACCTCACCGAGGGTTCGACCCTTTTACCGTATCGGAATGTACTTTTTGTAGGAGAGCGGTACCAGACCGGAGGGTACTATGAATCCTATCCGGTACTTTTCGATATTGGCAACCCCGCCGCGGTAACCAAGCGAAGCGGGACCATTTCTCCTAACTACTCCAACTTTGCCTTTTCAGCCGCCGGCGACTATATGATAATAGCCGCGGAACGATCCGGGGCCACCTACTGGAATATTTCGAATATGGCGAATCCCCAACCGGTGGGAACCTATGTTAATTTACTCGGGGGCTATGCTTGGTCGGTGGCGTTGAGCGGTAATGTGGCCCTTATCGGCACCTCTGGGTCCTATCTCAACGTACTGGACCTGTCCTACGACAATACCCTAAACGTCATAGGGTCAGTACAAACCGCGACGATGGTTGGGTATGATACCGAGATCCGGGGCATTGCTGTACAGGGAACTCTGGCTTTTTTAGCGAACGAAACAGCGGGGCTCAAGGTTGTCGATTTCAGTTCTCCCGGTTTCCCCATTGTGTTAATCGGTTATGGGGCCCTGCCCGCAAGCGGTTCCGCCGCGGCTGTGGCGGTTACGGGCAATCTTGTCCTAGTGGCTGATTCTGTGAATGGTCTTTTAGCGGGGGCGGGGCCTACGATGTAAAGGTTCGAGGCAATTATGCCTATGTAGCCCGGGGGACAGCGGGATTAGATATCTGGGATATCTCCAACCCCTATAGTCCCGTAAAGGTTGGAAACCTTAGCGCATCAGGTTTTAGTCCAAATTTTAGTCCCATCCATATTGCTCTGTACAAAAAGCAGTTATACGCCCTGGACGGGACCGGTAAACTCTTTGTTTTAAATCTGGTTCCCTAAGCGGCATTTGCGCAGGGATAGGGGGGTGTAATGAAACGATTTTGGCACCTTGTAATGTTTGTTTCCGTGGTATGGACATCGGAGATTGTTCAGGCCCAGCAGGGAAGCGGAGACTTAAATGAACTCTACCGGTTTCCCGTATCGGTTGGTGTGGACTATCTTGGTTTACAAGCCCTTTCGGGATTTTCTTCGGATTTCGCAATCAGGGCCCTTGGTACGGAACTCCGAATCCCCATGCCCTTTAATCCGGTCTTTCAAGCAAAGGTATCGGTATCCCAGACCTCGGTAACCCAGAATGGGAGTACCGGAAACGGATTTTGGGATCATTCCATCTGGGATGGCATGGGGGGGTTTTTGTTTTCTACGCGGTTTTCCAAAAATTTCGAGCTGGGAGGCGGTGTCTCCGCTGGTTTCGGTCAGACCTACTTTGCCAACCTTGACCCCACAGGGGTGGTTGGTTCTCCCCTGGTCCTTGGCCAGGGGGAACTGCGGATCAGCCTGATCCCCTCTTATAATTTTTCCGTGGATCTGCGTCCTACGGTCCGGTACAGTCAAAGCCTCGGGCCTCTTACGGAATTCAATGGATTCGCGGTAGGGTTTGGTTTCGGTGTGGCCTACCGTTTTGGCCAAGACCCGGATAGCGCCGCCGCTTCAGCCCGGGCTTTTAGGGTCGGAGAGGTTAAAATACCGAGCCTTTTTGCGGCGATGCAGAGCTATTACACAAACCATCCCTTTACAAGCCTCCAATTAATAAATGATGAGAAGGCGGAACTGCAGAATGTGGAGGTCTCCTTTTTCCAAAGCGGATTCATGGATGCCCCAACACCGATCGCAAAATTTGAAAAGGTGCCCCCAAAGGTCTCCCTATCTATCGATATGCTTGCATCCTTTAATCAGGAAGTATTCAAAACCGAAGGGATTACACCCCTGACCGGTGAACTGCTTGTAACCTATCGCTACAAAGGCAGGGCGGTGGAACAAAAATTTCCCCTCTCCTATGAACTGTATGATAAAACCAGCATCGTCTGGGACGACGACCGAAAGGTTGGGGCTTTTATTACCCCCTCCGATTCTGCTCTGCGGAATTATACCTCCTTTGTCCGCCAGTCTCTTAAGGGCGAGACCCTCCCCCAGTTAAACGACAGTCTGCAGATTGCCGCCCAAGTATACGCGGGGCTGGTAAAACTGGGGATTATCTATCAATCCGATCCAGTCTCTCCCTTTGTAAAGGCCCAGGAAAAACAGTATCTGCTGGACTCGGTCAGTTTGGGTAGGGATACCCTCCGCCGGGGTACCGGCGATTGCGATGACCTAACGGTGCTTTATACAAGTCTTTTGGAATCCGCGGGGATTGAGACCGGCTTTATCACCGTGCCGGGGCATATTTACGCGGTATTCAATACAAAGGTAAAAAGCAGGGATTACCGGGAACTGCACTCCGACCGGAGCATGTTTCTCGTGGTCAATGATACCCTCTGGATTCCAGTAGAAGTTACCTTGATCGGTAAACAAAGCTTTTACAATGCCTGGGCAAAGGGTGCGGAGTTGTGGAATTTATACGAGAAGGATCCGAATAAGCGAGCTTTTTACCGGACCGTGGACTCGCAGAATCTTTACAGACCCGTAGCCCTCCGAGAATCGGATCTGGGTTTGCAATATGGGAGCCCCGAAGCTCTATCAGCCCTGTACAAAGTAGAACTTACCCAAGTGACCGACGGTGTTTTGCAACCCATACTGGCTGAGGCTACCAAAAGTAACGACAAACAGACCTGGACCTACCTTGGCATAGCCTATGCGAAATTCGGTAGATTAGCGGAGGCGGAAGCGGCCTTCGGCCGGGTTTTAAAGATGGACCCCAATTCTATCGGGGCCCAGGTAAATTTGGGCAATATCGCCTACCTTCAACGGGATTACCGAAAAGCCCTTGTCCAGTATCAAGGAGCATACACGGTACTGACCAAACAGGGAAAACCAAACAGCATGACAGCCCAGAAAGTGTTGGTAAGCATGTCAAAGTCCTATACGGGACTCAAGGATTTTGCCCAGGCCCGGGCAACCTTTGAACGGGCAACCGCCATAGACAGTGACCAGGTCCGGGAATTTGCCTATCTTGCCCAGGTAGGAGCCAGCTCGGATATTGCCAGGGGAGACAACCAGGCTGATATACCTCTGTTCATGACCGAAGAGTAGACAGATTTTCTGGTTAAGTAGAACCCATTTATCCCCCCCCTTCTTCAAATCCCGTACCTTCGCATTTTGGCCGCCAGGGTTTTTCGGGTTATGCCCAGGGCTTTGGCGGTCCGGGAATGGTTGCCATCGTTATGTGCGAGGGCCTGTTTAATTTTTTCACCCTCGTAGTGGGTGATGACGGCGGTACGGAGGTCATCCAGGGTTTGGTACTGGTCCAGGGGGAAGGGGTCCGCGCAGGGAGGCTGGGTCACCCGGGGGCCGATGCCGAGGGAATCCAAATCGATCCATTCACCCCGGCACAGCAGAACCGCCTGGTTCACGGCGTTTTGCAGTTCCCGGACGTTGCCGGGCCAGTCGTAGCGCCGCCAATAATCCAGCACCTCAGCCAGGGCGCCCCGAACGGGTTTTCGGTATTTCTGGGCGTACAGGGAGATAAAGTGGTCGACCAGCAGGGGGATATCACCGGGACGTTCCCGCAGGGGAGGCAAGGGCAGTTCCATCACGGCGATGCGGTAGTACAGGTCCGAACGAAACTCCCCCTTCTGGATAAGGGCACCCAAATCTCGATTCGTGGCGGCGATAAGCCGGATATCCACCTCGATCCGTTTGGTTCCCCCCACCCGTTCAAAGGCGCTTTCCTCCAGAACCCGCAGGAGTTTAGCCTGGACCGCAGGGGACATATCGCCGATTTCGTCTAAAAAAAGGGTTCCCTTATCGGCCAGTTCGAACTTGCCCAGGTGCCGTTCCGTGGCCCCGGTAAAGGAGCCCTTTTCATGGCCAAATAGTTCGCTTAAAAGCAGGGTTTCCGAAATGGCGGCGCAGTTAATCCCCACAAAGGGTCCATCCCGTCGGTTACTGGTAAAATGAATGTACCGGGAAAGAACCTCTTTCCCGGTCCCGCTTTCGCCGGTTAGCAGGAGGGTGGCACTGCTGTTTTTAACCCTATCGGCCCGCTCGATCAGCGAAAGGAACGCCCCATCGGCGGTGATAATCCGGTGCTGATACACCTGGGAGAGCAATTCATTCCTTAAAAACGAATTGTCCTTCCGCAGGCGAAGGAGTTCCAAATTTTTACGGACCACATCGAGGAGGGTACGATTCTCTATGGGCTTCTGGATATAATCCACCGCCCCAAGCTTCATCGCCTGGACCGCCGTATCGATGCTCCCGTACCCGGTGACCATTAGAACGGGTAGATCGGCATCGTAGTTCCGCAGTAAAGCCAGCAGGTCCAAACCGCTGAGACCGTTTTTAAGCCGTATATCGAGGATAGCAATATCAACGGTCTTGGTGGCGATAATGTCCGAAAGCCCCGCTCGATCTTCGGCGGTATAAACGGTAAAATTTTCCTTTTCAAACAGCTGTCGTAGGCCGTGTAAAATTCCCGGCTCATCGTCCACGATAACCACGCTGTTCCGTTTACCCTTAGGCTCCATAGCTAACCGCCGATCCCAGGGCGGGGAATAGGATCCGTAGAGTCGTTCCCCGGCCCTTCTCGCTTTCCACGGTGATGGTCCCGTGGTACTTATTCACAATGCCATAGACCACCGAAAGGCCCAACCCAGTATTTCCCCTATCACCCTTGGTGGTAAAAAAGGGATCAAAAAGCCGGCTCAGGGTCTCGGAATCCATACCGCACCCCGTATCAGCGACCTCCAAAATCACCCGTCCCCTCTCCTCCGCCGTACCGGTGCGAATACTAATTGTACCATCGTTACCGATGGCCTGCAAAGAATTTTTAATCAAGTTGATAAGGATTTGCTTGCACTCATCGGAGCCCAGGGCAACTTTAGGAACCTGGGGATCCAAATGGGTTTCTATTTCGATACGGCTCTCTTTCTTTATCGAATACCGAATAAGTTGAAGGACCTCCTCGACCAGGGCATTGATATCCAGTCCGTCCTGTTCCATCGGCTTGGTGGCGGAAAAATCCAATAAATTCCGGACAATTCGGCCAATCCGTTTGGTTTCCTCCTCTATAATCCTTAAATCCGAAAGGGCCGACTCGTCCCGACTCGATTCGATAAGATTTTGCACGTTTATTAAAATAGAGCTGAGGGGATTGTTGATCTCGTGGGCCACCCCCGCGGAAAGCATGCTGATGCTGGCTAATTTTTCCGCCTGAAAGATCCCCTCCTCGTAGGCTATACGGCGGCTAATGTCCTCAATTATCATGATACAATGCAAGCGGTCGATCCCCTCGGCGTTTTCTTCGTAGAGGGGGTACATTTTTATCTCGTAGGTTAACCCGTTGGAAGTGCGTCGGACCTGGGTATCCAGGGGCACCGAACCGGATAACACCGAACGGATGCTCGCGTGGAAGGTATCGTCGAATAGCTCGATTGAAAGGTCGTCGATATTTTTATTTTCCACCCCCATCGGCTCCAGGTCAAAGTAGCGGAGGAAGGCCTGGTTGACCTTTTCGATGGTGAACACGGCGTTCACAACGATAATACCCTCCTGGATCGCGTTGAATATCTTATCGTTGTAGTCCTTTAGATGGATAATTTCCGAAATATACGTCCGCAGGGCCGTATGATCCTGGGAAAGCTGACGGGCCATGTCGTTAAAGCCCCGCAACAGGTCGCCCATTTCGCCGGAAACCCGAAGATCCACCACGGTCTGGTAGTTCCCCCCGCTTATGGCAAACATGGCCTTCCGTAAATGGCGGATCGGCGAGGTGATGGAGTTAGCCAGGATTAGGCTGATAATCATGGTCACCAGGGCGATTATCAGGGAGACGCTCAAAACAGTGTTATTGATGGAAACCAACCGTTGCCGATACTCGGAGCGGGAAAAAAAGGTGGTGATATAAAAGGGCTCATCGGTCTCGCCCCGATCGGTTATAAAATACCGGGACATACCGCTTTGTTGTACAATCGCCGAGTAGGGTTTTCCATCCTGCTCCAGGTAATCGATGGAAAAGTAGGAGTTCAATAGAGGGTGGGAGGCCAACCAGGCGTTAAAGGTCGAAGCCCCCAGGGAACCCACCGCGTACCGGGAATCCACCGACAGCAGGACCCGGATACGGGGGTTAAAACTCAGCTGGGCGCAGAGACCCTCGTCCACCACCTTGATCAAAAAAAGATCGATAAAGGATCCGTTTATCCCCATAACCCGGAGGGTTCCCACAAAAAACAGGGTGTTGTTCAAAAAGAACGTATCGATATACGGATGGTTTCGTTTGTTTTGAAAATACCGTTCCGCCGGAACGGGCAGATTTTTGTCCGAAAGGGAAATAATGCTGGTGTAGCGTGAAGCGCCGCTTCGGGCTATCAGAAAATCGGCCCCCGTTCGGGGGGCGACGGTCCGTAAATAGGTATCCAAGTCGGAAGAAAAGGCGATGGTCCGCTGGGCACCCACCAGATCAGAAAGTCGAGTATCCTCCCGCAGGTCTCCCACATTTTTCCATAACAGCCGCTTCCAGGCGTTAACGTTATCGTAGACCTTGAGGGCCTCGTCGCTCAACTCCCTCCACAGATCCTCGGTCTGGGATTTTTCTATCCGGTTGGTCACAAAGGCTATGGTCAACGCGCCCTGGAGCATAATGATTCCCACGAAGGATAACAGGGTGCGTTGAAATAGTTTCATAGCCCCTATCTTTTAACCGTTTCGGCTCCGACTATCAAGCTAACCACCTCGTCGGGGGTAGTGTCCTTTACCACCAATTCCCCCGCCTTAATACCCCGGCGCATGACAATAATCCGGTCGGCCACCTCGAACACGTCGTACATTTGATGACTGATGATGATTATACCGATACCCTGATTTTTTAGCGAATTGACCAGGTTCAACACCTTTTTCTGTTCCGCGATGCCCAACGCCGCCGTCGGTTCGTCCATAATCAGGATTTTCGCGTCCCAATAGATGGACCGGGAAATGGCGACCGCCTGCCGCTGACCCCCCGAAAGGTTACGGATATTGGACTTGAGGGATGGGATATGAATATCAAGACGGTCCAAAACCTTCCGCGATTCCTCCGCCATGGTACCGTGATCCAAAACGTTGATAAGTCCCAGAGCCTTTTTTGTTTTTTCTCGGCCCAGGAAAATATTGGAGTAGACGTTCAAATTCTCCGCCAAAGCTAGGTCCTGATAAATGGTCTCGATTCCCTGGGCCAGAGCGTCGATGGGGCTCTGGATCTCGATTTTTTTTCCGTCCAGATAAATTTCGCCCTCGTCGGGTTTATGGACCCCGGAAATTATTTTAATTAAGGTAGATTTCCCCGCCCCGTTATCCCCCAGCAGGGCTACCACCTCGCCCGCAGAAACTCCCAGGCTCACGTGGTCCACCGCCGTAAGGCCCCCGAACCGTTTCGTTATATCCTTCGTTTCCAATAAATACGCCATGCTTTAACCCTCCGAGCGGTGAAAATTCGGGAGCGATTGGTCCACAATAACCGCCATAATAAGAATAACCCCCACCACGACGTAGGTGGTAAAGGTCTGTAAGTTCATAATCCTCAACCCCGTTTCAAGAACCGCGATCACCGTACAACCCAGAATAGTTCGCCATACACTCCCCGAACCGCCGTTCATACTGGCCCCGCCGATGACCACGGCGGCTATACCGTCCAACAACATCCCCGATCCTGCGTCCGCTTTTCCGGTAATGTACTTGAACGTGTACGCTAAACCCGCCAAGGTAGCGAACAGGGAAGAGATCATATACACCTTGATCAAATCCCGTTTTACGTTTATTCCCGCCCGTTCCGCCGCTTCCTTGTTACCCCCAATGGCGTAGATATGCTGACCAAACCGGGTCCGTTTCAGGATAAAGGCGAAAATCAAAATAAAGATAAACGCCAGAACCACGATCACCGGGATAAGGGACCAGACGTACTGACCCCGGGGAACCTCGGGCCGTTTAAAGAAACTGAACACACCGCCCTTGGAAATAAAGAGCAGGTACCCGTTCCCAATATCCCCCGCCAGGGGGGGCAGGTTTTTCGCCGGACTCCCCGCCAACAGGAGTTCTGAAATCCCGCGGGTTATCCCCAGCATGGAAAAGGTGGCGATGAACGCGGGGACCCGCAGTTGGGCCACCAGCCAGCCGTTCATGAATCCCGGTAAAAGGCCGATGAATACCGTTAGCACCGAGGCGGCCAAAACGCTGGCCAGGGGCGAGAACCCCAGGGCGCCGAAGGCCACCATCAGTTTGGAAGCGATAACCGTGGCGAAGCCCATCACAAAGCCCACCGAAAGATCGATACCCCCGGTGATAATCACAAACAGCTCCGCAGTCCCTAGGAAGAAGATTTCGGTTCCGTAAAACAGGATCATTTGGGCCGTATCGATGCTAAAAAAGCCCGTCGTACTGAGGGAAAAGAAGATAATTTCCAGAAGAATAAACAGGGGAACCCATCGTTTTCCAATTTGGGAAAGAAGGGCCGCCTTTTGTTGTCTCGATTTTAATTCCACATCCGTTCGTTGTTCCACCGTAGGCCCCCTAATTAAGATCCGGGAAAAGCTGGTCGATGATGACCGCCAGGGTTAAGAGTACCCCCACGCCGATGTACCGATAGAAGGGAGGCAGGCCCACGATCTGCAACCCCGTATTCAGGACCGCCATAATCAGTACCCCAATAACCATACCGCCTATATGGCCCTTACCACCCATCAAACTCGCCCCGCCGATAACCACTGCGGCCACGGCGAACAGTTCGTACATGGCCCCCGAGGAAGTGTAGTTGCCAATCCCCGTTTGAAACACGTCGAACACCCCCGCGATTCCAGAAATAAAAGCCGCCAGGGTGTAGATAATGACCAAGTGCCTATCCACGTTGATCCCCGCCCTCCGGGAAGCGTCGATGCTTCCGCCAATGGCGTAGGTGTGGCGGCCAAACTTGGTATATTTCAAGAGAATAATAAGGATGGCGAGCACCAGGATCGTCAACAGCAGGGAATTAGGGAAAAGCCGCAGTAAAAACCGGACCTTATCGTCGGGAACGTAGCTGGGCTTTTGAAAGAAGGAGATCGATTTCCCTGGGTCAATATAAAACACAAAGCCGTTCCCTATCTGGGACACCCGTTCGGGGGGGCCCATGACGGGCATAAAGCCGTCGGAGATGAACAGGGTTACTCCGTTACAGATACCCCACATACCCATGGTCGCGATAAAGGAAGGCACCTTAAAGCGGGTAACCAGTATTCCATTGATAAACCCCGGTAATAGGCTGATAAGAAGACCGGCCAAACAACCGAATAGGAGGATTTCAGCGAAAGGAGCGTGACTAGCCACCAGAATCTGCATAATTTTAGCGGTAACCACGGAACTTAAGCCGTAAACGTATCCAATGGAAACGTCGATACCGCCGGTAATAATGACAAAGGTCTCCGCGGCCCCGAGTAAAAAGGAAGGGGTCGCCAAGTGAATGATATTTTGAAAATTGACAATATCAAAAAAGCCCCGGCTGGCAAAGCTAAAACTGGTAGTCATCAGGATGAGAAAAAACAACGCCCAGTTCTTTGCCAACGTCAATCCGACACCCTTTTCAAAATAGGAGCGGGCGTTGTTACGTAGTTGGTTCGGCAAGATAGTACTCCCCTTATCAGGTACTAAACGATGGACCCCTATCACCCGGGAAAACCTGAGGTCTTCCCGGGTGATAGGGGCCCTCTGCTTTATTTTTTACTGATAGATGAACTGCTGCATCGCCGGATCGTCCACGTTGGCCTTGGTAAAGAACTCAAAACCCGGGATTACCTTCTTCGGAACCTGCGCTTTTTGGGTCAGGTACTTATACATCCAATCCACACCCAAGGAACCGATTTCGCCGGGCTTTTGCGCCAGGACCAGGTCCACGGTGCCCTTTTTAAGGCTGTCGATATTCGCCAAAGTCGCGTCCCAGAGGGCAATTTTGACCGCCCCGGAAAGACCGGCGTTCACCACCGCCTGGGCGGCACCCTGGGCACTGAATACGTTCACGCCGAAGATACCGACGATATCCTTATCCTTCTGCAGGGCCGCCAAGGTTTGATTCATAGCGGTCTGCTGGACGTCCATACACCATTCCACGCCCACCAACTTCATGTTGGGGAACTCGGCCACGCCGGCGGTAAACCCTTTAACCCGGCCCGCGACGGAAGAAACGTCGGGGTTGGTGGCTTCCACGAACACCTTTCCCTTCTCTCCGACCATCTTCGCCATTTGTTCGGCGATCTGCTTGCCCCCCAGTTCGTTATCCGAGCCGATGTACGCCAAGGGGAAGCCGTAATCGGTTCCCGTCTTGGTGTAGTCCCCGTCGCCGATAAAGGTATCCACGGTGATAATTTCGATGCCCTTATCGTAGATTTTTTTAAGCGGCGCCTTCAGGGCGTCCACCGAGGTCGGGGCGATCAAAAGACCATCGATACCGCCCTTTTGAATGGTAGCCTCAAGAATCGGCACCTGGGCTTCCGGTCCCCAGGATTTGGGATACTCGGCCACGATAAGGTTGACCCCCAATTCTTTGGCCTTCGCCTGCATTCCCTTTTCCATGGTAAAGTAGAAGGGATCCGCGACACCGGGCATAAACAGGATCGTTACCTGTTTCTTGGCCGCCGGAGCCGATTCTTTCGCTCCGTTGGCGAATACGGGCAGGGCCGTTAAGGCGATGCCGAGTAGCGCTACAACAATGGTTACCCTTTTTTTCATGGTAGCCTCCTTTTATAACGTGCCGACCTCGAGAAAAGTCGGCGGTGGCATAACCACCACCTATATAATAGCAAGTACCATGCCAAGCAAAAATTGTAAAGAAACCTACCCTCGGAGCCTGTCGAACCGGTGAATTTTAAGTCCCCTCTAAAAACCAATTGTTTTTAGAGGGGACTTAAGCAATTCCTTACAGGAATTGCGATTTCAGCGGAACAATTCTAAAAACTGATGTTTTTAGAATTGTCTCATTTTTTATAAAAATGAGGGATACGACCCCGCCACACCCCCACGGGGGGAATTCAAGTAACCACCCGGTGGATACTTTCGTATCCACTTTATGAAAACCCGAAGGTTTAACGGCCCTAGGAGCCTATCGGACCGGTGGAACGCGGGATGAACAGTTTGCCCGCCAGCGCCGCTATGGTCTGCTGGAACACCATCCCTAAAATGGCCGGCAGAGCCGCCGCGGGGGGGAAAAACACGATCGCCAGGGTCGCCGCGGCGCTGATATTCCGCATTCCCACCGCGAAAACCAGGGTTCCAGTTTGGGGCCGAGAAAGCCTACCCAGACGGCTCCCCAGCCACCCCATCGCAAAACCCACAAAACCAAGCACGATAGCCTGCACGGAGATGCTCCAAACCGTGGAACCCCTAAAATCAACCTGGGGCGCCACCGCCGCAGAATTAATAGAAACGACCAGCATAAGACAGAGCTTTGAAATGGGCCCCAATAGGGGGGATAAGCGGAGGGTCGCTCTGCCACGGCTTAGTTCGTTGGTTCCCACGCCGATCAGGGTAGGGAGCACCACCATAATGCCCAGGGACAGAGCCATTCCCCTCATGTCGAGGGCCACGCTTTTTCCCAAAAGGAGGGATACCGTCAGGGGCACCATCACCGGCGCGATGATGGACTCTATCAGTATCAACGCCAACGACAGGGCTCCATCACCGTGGAAAATGGATGCCCAAATAAACCCAGAAACCGCCGTGGGAATTGAAAACAGGAGCACGAAACCCGCCACCGTATCCGGCGCGTGGGGATTGAAGAGGAGCGCCAGGGCTAGCGCGGTCAGGGGCATCAGGATGTGGGAAAAGAAGAAAAAAATACCCACCGGGGCTGGATTGGCCACCGCCGCCCCAAGCTCCCGGAACCGGAGCTTTAGGGCCCCCGAAAGGGTCATCACGGCAAAGAGCCAGGGAACCAAGGTTCGAAGGGGAGAGAGAAGCGGGGAAAATAAAAATCCCAGCACAACCCCCAGGGGAGTAAGAATGGGCATAGCCCGTTCAAGAAAACCGTTAAGGGACACTAACACTCCGGAGCCTTTTGCTGATATCGCCATAGGTAAGAGCATAGGGAACATCCTTAGATCTGGCAAGGGAGCCTACGCCGTGGTATACTAGGACCATGAGTAACGGAATTATCCTGTACGTTAGCCGGACCGGTCACGCACGGGAGCTCGCGACCCTCTTGGGTCAGCAAACCTCCTTCCCGGTCGTTGAAATTAAGGACCTGGTCAATCGATCGGGTATTATCGGTTGGCTCCGCTCGGGCTCCCAGGCCGCCAAAAAAATGGCCACCCCCATAGAGGATCCCCACGCGGACCTGAGCTCCGTGGACACCGTGGTTTTAGTCCAACCTATTTGGGCCTCATCCGTGGTCCCGCCCCTTCGAACCTGGCTTCAAACCCACCGGGACGAACTGGCGGGAAAAAAGATTGCCCTCCTGGCGTCCTATATGGGTAGTCCCATCGATCGACTAAAAACCGCCTTTGAATCGGAGTTTTTTCCTCTAACAGCCTTCGACGGAATTCGCTCCAAAACCGGAACAGAGGAAAAACAACGTCGAATTGGGGAATTCTCGAAAAAATTTATTGGAGAAAAAAAGTGATTAAAATTATTGGTGTACTTCTTCTAATTGCGGGAATCGCCTTGGGAATATACGGCTTCTACGATTATACCGTAGCGCATCAGAACCTGGGGGATAAAATATCAAAAATATTCACCGGTACCTCTCCCGGAGAAAAGCGGGCCATTATTTTAATGATTTCCGGTGGAGCAGCGGCACTCCTGGGCCTGTTGTTTACCCTCTCGGGCCGCCGGAGAAGACGGTAAACCCCCTTACATGCTACCCCGGTTTGCCTTCCCGGTAAGCCGATCTATGTGGATTTGGATCACCGTGGTACGGGCGAGCAGGTTTTCCGGGAACGGGTTTTCAGGGGCCTTAAACTTTCTATTTAACGCGGAAAGGATGCGGTTCTTTTCCGCCGATGATTCGATAAAGGTCGCGGCTCCCCAGCCGATCACGGATTCGTAGAGGGTCGTACAATCAGCGCCGGTTTTGCCCGGGTCTATCCGTCGTTGACCGGCGGCTTCAAAACAGACCCGGGGGTTTTGTTTTAAAATATCAATCTTTCTACCCTGGATTGCGGAATGGAAAAACAGGGCGTCTCCGATCCTTACAAAATTAAGGGGAACCACGTAGACCTCCTGGCCGTCCCAAAGCCCTAGCCGGATCTCGGGGGACCTATCGAGGATTCCGTACATCTCATCCCTATCGGTCAACTCTCTATCGGTTCTCCGCACGGGGCGCTCCTTTTTCGTGGATCCTCTACCCATCAAGACTGAGGGTTCGGGGGTCTTAGAGACCCTGGGGTTTACAGTTGGATTTCCTGATACTCGTGGAAACCCCGGGTTTTCCAGCGGGCCCGGGTAGGAACCACTTCCACGTGGACAAGCTTAGGATCATACTCGTCCTTAAACAGCCCCTTCATACCCGGATGCAGTTCGAAGAGTTTCCGCTTTTTATCGAGCCCACCGGTAATATCAACCCGCCCTTCCACGCGCAATTCGGTACCGTCAGGGGTCAACCAGAGCAGTTCGATTTTAGGATTCCGAGAAAACTCTTTTACCTTGCCACTTACATTTACGGTACTCGCCCAAAATTTAAAATCATCGGTTACCACAAATTTCATAGCCCTAAGTCGAGGTTGATTATCCACCGCCGTAGCGGCGATGCAATAACCCGCAATTTTAATAATTTCCAGGGCCTTCTCTTTTGACATGGAACGCCTCCCGTGTATGGTACTGTACTATGAAAAAGTTTAAAAACGTATAAAATATATACAAAATAGAATGAATAATCTACGTATCGGCTTCCTGGCCGCCCGCTTAGACGAACCGTATCAACACGCCGTGTGGACTGGAGCCCAGGAAGAGGCTGAACAGCTGGGGGCGACGGTTGTCTTCTTGCGGGTCCTCGAAAAATGTGAATACTATAGGGTGGAGTATTCATGAAAGTAGATATCCAGACCTTAACATTGGTGTTAGGTTTGATTTTGATTGTACAAACCCTGGTTCTTTCTGTACAGTATCGCCTTAACAGGTCCTACGACGGCCAGCTTTGGATGGCCCTGGGTAATGGGGTGGAAGCCCTGGGTTTTTTATTTTTGGGCCTTCGAAGTATTCCTGCCTTAACGCTTTTTTCAATCCTGGGAAGTAACGCCTGCATTGTCTTGGGGATGATGCTGATCTTTTTAGGGATTCTCCGTTTTCTTGAAGTTCGACTTCCCCTATTCTGGATGTGGGTTCTCTACGGTCTGTTTTTATTGGTGGTCCTTTATTTTTCCCTAATCCAGGATAGTACGCCCATCCGGGTCGTTAATTTAGCCTTGGTTTCCGCTTTAATAAACCTGCTTACCGCCTTAGCCCTTTTCTTTCAGCGGAATGTACATTTCAAAACCACCGCACGCATATTGGGTTCTATTTTCATCGCCTACGCTTTTATGTTTCTATTAAGAATAGTTTCCGCTCTTACCGCCACAGCCCAATTCTCCTCTATCTTTAATCCCTCCCTTTCCCAGAGTTTTTTCTACGCTGGAGGGATAGTCCTGGGCAATCTGTACACGTTTATGTTCATTTTGATGATCAATCAGCGCCTGCAGAGTGAGGAAAGGGAAACCCAGCAACGGTTTGAACTTATTTTTAATACGACCCCCGACGCAATCCTTATTACCAAGCTAGAGGATGGACTGATCACGGCGGTCAACCCGGCCTTTACCAGGATTACGGGTTTCTTAAAGGATGAGGTTATCAAAAAGCCAATTCTACATTTGGGTGTTTGGTCCAATTCGGAAGAACGGGATCGATTTACTCGGATTCTCAAAGAGACAGGGCTCTGCGAAAACGAGGAATTTATCTTCCATAGAAAAGACGGGACCAGTTTTACAGGGATGGTTTCCGCCAGGACCTTTATGATGGAAGGTCAGCCTCATATTATTAGCGTAGTCCACGATATCACGGCTCGCAAACAAGTTGAGGAGGCCCTTCGGGAAAGTGAAGCTAAACTACAGGACCTGCTTCAGCAATTAGAAGTGGAAAAACGATACGCCCAGGAAAGCGCCATTACCGATGGGCTGACCTTGTTATACAACCGCCGTCACTTTGACGCGACCCTCCGAAGCGATTTCTACCATTTAAAACGGACCGAGGGCATCCTTTCCCTCATCATGTTGGATGTGGATCATTTTAAAAAGTATAACGACACCTACGGACATTTGGCGGGGGACGATTGCCTTAGAAAGATCGGCGGAGTTTTAAAGCAGGTTGTGGGACGAACCCACGATACGGTGGCCCGGTACGGGGGCGAAGAATTCGCCGTCATCATGCCGGAAACCGACGCCCGAGGCGCCCTAATCATCGCCAATCGGCTGAGATCCGCCGTCATCGATTTACAGTTACCCCACTCCACCTCCGATGTGGCCTCGGAAGTGACCATCAGCGTTGGGGTTGTGACCCTCCGAACGTCCGATATGGAAAGCCCCGAACAAGTCGTAGCCCTTGCCGACCAAGCCCTCTACGAAGCAAAGAGGGGAGGAAGAAATCGGGTGGTACAGAAGGACCTATCAAACCAAGGGAACTCCCACCAATTCCTGCAACTCCGCTGGAATTCCAACGATAATTCCCTACATCCCCTCATCGACCAGGAACATCAACAGTTGATCCTTCATTCCAACGACTTACTAGCATTGCTACTCCAAGGACAGGACAAAGAAAATCTTATCCCTTCCCTGGAAAACTTGCTGAATGAAGTCATTTCCCACTTTAATGACGAGGAAGCCATCCTGAAAGAACGATCGTTTCCCCAACTGGATGAACACGCGCGACTCCATAGGGATTTGATCGACCAAGGGCGAGTCATACTGGAAAGGTACAAGAACGATACCCTGTCGCAGGGGGAACTGATAAATTTTCTAATCTACGAAGTAATCGTCCACCACATGCTCACGGATGATAAAAAGTTCTTCCCCTACGTCGGCCCCTCCATCCCGTGGTCCATGGTTGGTAGGACAAGCAATAAGGAGATCCTCTAACCTTTGACGCGCCGTGAAAAGCCTGGATCCATCTTTAGGGCTGGGAAAACCGCGGTCCTCCTGGGTTCTTCGGGGGCGGGGAAAAGCACCCTTTTGAACGAGAGCCGGACTGCGCGGTCCGAGAGGCGGTCGAGAATGGGGAGCTTTCCAAAGATCGCTTTGGAGCATGAAAAAAACTTAGACGGGAAATAGCTTTTATGGAACGTCGAGGAAATCGGATAGCCGAGTTGGCGGAACAGGAACGGTGGAAAAAAATAAACAAAAGTATGCGAAATTTTAAAAAGGAGACCAAGGGTCTACGGTAGGAGAGAATCATCACATCGATTGTATTCGCCTTAGTTGACTCGGGATGGTTTCCATGGCCTAATAAGCCCATGCCAAAGGATATGGAAACCATCCGTTCTAAACGGGCTTTTATCGTTGATATGGACGGGGTCGTCTATCACGGGAATAGACTCCTCCGGGGCGCCTCGGAATTTGTGGATTGGCTACAGAACAATGATAAGGCATTTCTTTTTCTGACCAATTCCAGCGAACGGTCGCCCATCGAACTATCGCAAAAATTGGCTCGATTAGGGATCGAGGTGGGACCAGAGCATTTTTATACCAGTGCCCTCGCGACGGCGGGATTCTTAGCGACCCAAATGTCCGGGGGTTCGGTGTACGTGATCGGCGAACCGGGACTTATATCCGCCCTGTACGACGCCGGCTTTACCATGAACAACGAGAATCCCGATTACGTGGTGGTGGGCGAAGGCCGGGGCTATAGCCTGGAAGCCCTGGAAAGGGCGGTCCGTTTGGTCTCCCGGGGCGCTCGGCTTATCGGAACCAACCCCGACCGCAACGGTCCCTCCGAACAGGGCCTGGTTCCAGCCTGTGGCGCCCTGGTGGCGCCGATCGAGCTGGCCACGGATACCAAGGCCTACTTTGTCGGCAAACCCAACCCCCTTATGATGCGCCAGGCCCTGCGCCGACTGAACGCCCGTCGGGAAGAGACCGCCATCGTGGGGGACCGCATGGACACGGATATCGTAGCCGGGGTGGAGGCGGAGATCGAAACGGTTCTCGTCTTATCCGGTGTGACCCGGCTCGAGGACATCGGCACCTTCGCGTACCGCCCCCGGCACATTCTGGAGGGGATTTTTGAAATCCCCGGCGTTGACACTCCCGAATGAACACCCCAAGCCCCGTACCCCGGGTTATTCTTAGCTGGGCCCAAAGCGCCGACGGACGCATCGCCACCCGCACAGGGGATTCCAAGTACCTTTCCTCCCCCGAAAGTTTAGAAATTCAGCAGGAATTGCGACGGGACTGCGACGGGGTGCTGGTGGGCATCGGAACCGTTTTGGCGGACGATCCCCGGCTCCTCTGCCGCTTGGGAGGCGATAAAAATCCCCACGCCCGACAACCCCTGAGGGTAGTTTTGGATTCCCACTTTCAAACACCCCTCCACTCCACGCTAGCCACCACCGCCCGGGATTACCCCGTCCTCGTAATCGGAGCCCACACCGAAACAACCGGCCCCGACGCTATCAACCGTTCCAAGCGCCGATCCGCTTTGGAAGGTATGGGCATTAGCACCGCCACCGTACCGATAGCATCGGAAGCGACACCGATAGCGTCGGGGACAACACCGATAGCCCCAGAATCAACACCCATAGCCCCGGGCGCCACAAGGCCCTACCAGCGACTAGACTTGCGCGCCGTCTTAACGATCCTCCGTCAGAGGGGCGTGGAAACCCTCTTCGTGGAAGGGGGCGCCGGCATCCTCACCGCCTTTCTCGCGGACAACCTGGCGGACCGGATCATCCTCGACATCAGCCCCCGGTTTATCGGCGACGGTATCCAAGCCATCGGAAACCTCGGAACAGAACGCCTCGCAAACTCCAGACTCTTCAAAACCCAGCGGGTTGAACAACGGGGCGCCAACGTGGTGTGGACCCTGGAACGATAAGATGACCCACCGAACCCACCGTCACGGGGGATAGCTTCAGGGTCTAGGCCTGGTTTAGTGCTTCTAATTCTTATGCCACCTTGAGCAAGGCCTCCCGGGGGCGATCAGCGTAGCTTCTATAGAAGGGGGAGCACCCCCCTGGCGAATTATCTGGAAGGGGGCCTTTGTAGGGTGGGTAACGGGAGGGCCTGTACCCCTTTCGCCACTGTTTCTTTAAGCACCCTTCCAGACGAGGCCCCGCTGTACGCCCCTTCGCTTGACGCGGCTCCCCCTCGCTCCAGCCTCCTCAGGGCGGGGCTTATAGTACAAAAGCCCCCGCGTTGGACCCTGTCAAGCCGATTGTAGGGCCCCTTCTCCGCCCCGCCCTTCCGGGGTCTTCCGCTACCCCCACACCTGCTATCCTTTTCCCTAGTTCTACACCAGGGGAACTTCGTCTCTCTATACTTCCCCCTCGTTGCACGTTCCTCTACTTTTTCCTCTTCAATTCTTGTTGTAGCGTTCCTCCTGTGCTATCCTTTTCCCTATGCCCCACCCCCACGATTATGGGTAAAAAGACCTATTCTCCCACCCGCAGATCCTCAAAGAGCTCCTTACCTCCTGTGTCAGCGAGCCCTGGGTCGCGGACCTAGACTTTTCAAGGGCCTGTAGGGTCGACAAATCCTTTATCACCGGGGCCAAGAAAAAGCTCGAGTCGGACCTGATCTGGCGCATTCCCCTAACCTCGGGGGTCGAGGTATACCTCTATATCCTGCTGGAGTTTCAATCCACCGTGGACCGCTTTATGGCCCTCAGGATGCTCCGGTACACCCTGGAACTCTATGGTAGCCTCCTCAAGGAAACCCCCGCCATGAAAACCCTGCCGTCGGTGTTTCCCATCCTCCTGTACAACGGCGA
>Ga0272446_1003617_pt1 | contig 19258 bp, 9 predicted proteins | sample YNPCB0061_FD_194587 | JGI IMG/M metagenome (GOLD analysis project Ga0272446, IMG submission 194587) | Hot spring microbial mat communities from Yellowstone National Park, WY, United States - YNP-CB-006-1 | ecosystem: Environmental > Aquatic > Thermal springs > Hot (42-90C) > Sediment | place...
ATATTGATACAGATGAAGCAAATGCAGCAGAAATCAACCAAGGTTTTACCGGAGAATTATTTTTAACCAACGCAGACGCAACTTTAATAAAAAGGAAATAGTTTATAAATTAGGGCGTGCCCCTTCTGTGTGTACCCTTTTCGCTACGCTGCATGCGGCATAGGGAGGTTGCTCGCCGTAACCATCTCGCAAAGGCAGTGCCGCCTTTGCCCCTCCTAAAATTGGAGGGGTGTCCGAAGGACGGGGTGGTTTCGCCCCTCCTAACATAGGAGGGGTGTCCGAAGGACGGGGTGGTTTCGCCGCCCTCCGCATCCCTCACGCTTCTAACCCTCAACTCACATGTTAATCCCCTTTCCATTAAAAAATAAGCATATTTTTTAATTTTCTCGTAAAAACGTGCGGGTTATAATTCGTTTTCTTCAAGAGGGATTAGAATAAAAAAAAGGCTGTTTTTTGGACAGCCTCTTTTCTTTTAACATTTAAAAATCAGATTTTTTTCCCTCCTTTTTTCGACTTTCCAATTTTTTCATTCCTATTTTTTTAACCAAAATTATTGTAGAAAATTTCTTAAATTAGACTTTTTCCTTTATCACTGTGTTGAAAAGATAGGCACCAAAAACTATCAAAAAATTAATTCGGATGAGGAGAGTAAATTTTAGAAGCAAATTTTTTTTGGTTTTCAAAACCTTGCAAAACGTAACGAGTTTTTTGATTGGTGTACATTTCCATTTGGTCTGTATAGTGAGGGGAATTAGGTTCAGCGGAGCTACCGTAAGCGTTAATAGTAAAAGCTTTATAAGAGGAGTCGATAGGGTTGTAATCAACAAGCATAATTAAACTTTCCCCTGCAACATTTTTAAGTCGACCATCTTTTTGCATTTTAGGGAAAGCAGCAGCCAAAACTTCGGGTCCACCTTGAAAAGGTAAATCTATCTTTCCTCTTCTGTGGCGGAATAAATCTTGCCAAGGAATCTCTGTAGTTTTAAAATACTTTTTTAAATGCGTTAAAGCAAATCTAATTCCTTGGATATAATCAGATTCAGAAAATTCCATAGAACCACTCATAACCTCATAACTACCATAACCTTTTTTATCAAGTACAAAAGCTAACATTAAACCCCAAAACGGAGCCGTTTTACTTTCTCTTGTAAAACAAAAATCAAAATTTTGCATTTGAGTAATTACAGAACTCAGGTCTTTAAATTTATGAGGATTTATGTCCCAGAAATTACGTAAAGCTTTGATAAAAGCACTGTTGAAAGAAAAACAAATATCATATTTGATTTTGAGAAAATCTTCCCAAGAAATTTTATCTAAGGATTGAATAAGTTCAAAGAGTCTTTGAGCCCTGTTATTGATATAACATTCAAGCCCCATAGTTTGGTCGAAATCATTGATATTCAAATTATTATAATCACAAGAAGCAAAACAAGCGGTGTTGTTGGTATTAAACAAGTAACCGCAATCAGGATTTAGGTAATGGGGTAATTTTTCGAGGGGATAGTATTCATTCCAAAGTAATTGAGAGGAGTTTCCGGGAACGGCATGGTTCCAGTCATAACCTTTCTTTCGAATAGGAATTAAACCTAAATGATGATAGTAAATATTATGGAATCTGTCTACGTAGATGACATTAAACAAAGCAGCAGCGTGCATTTTAAGGGCATTTTGAAAATCTTGTAAATTTTGGGCTTTGTTCATTCTAAACCATTGTTCAGCGACACGAATTTCGGTAGTAGCAGGCGCTTTGATAGCATAAAAATTACCGTCTTTACCTTGAATTACGGGTCCAATTTTAGACCAATACGCTTTTTTTTTGACTTTGAGGTTAATACCAGCAATTTTAATTTCGAGGGGAATGTTATGAGTTTCTAGTTCGAGCCATTGACCGTCCCAGAGGTATTGTTTTTTATCTTTAGGGTTCATGGTTAAAAGAAAATGATCGCAGATATCGGGTAAATTAAAAGTATGAGCCCATGCTAAATTGGGAGTAAACCCTAAAAATACCGTAGCACCACCAGGAAAAATACCTCCATGTATATTCCAACCTTCTTCGCTATGTAGCTCCGTTTCGTACCAAGAAAAACGACCTTCGAGCGGTTGATGGGAATTTATAGCAAGAAAAATATGCCCGTTGTCCGTTTTATTGGAATTGATAGCAATAGCATTGGAACCCGACGTCATACGATAACGAAAACCTCTTTTGTAATCTTTGATGGTACCGTCTAATATTTTTTGAATAATATAAGGTGCTTGTGAAAACAAAGTCATAATGGTTACATAACCACTTAAAACATCTTGTGGTGCAATAGGAAAAGAATTTTTTACTAAAACTTTCTGAGGATATTTTTTGGCATAATCATTGACACCTTGCGTATAACCTTCTAAAACTTTTTTAAAATCAGGGCTTATTTGTTGGTCATAATTTTGGTAAACATATTCACGTATTTTAAAAAGTCTGACAATAAAATCATAACCTGCTCCTTCTTTACCTTTGTAAAGCCCTAACATAGCTTTTGCCGTTAAAAGATTTTCTTGCATAGAAACAAAATCATCTTCTGCATTAGCCCATGCTAATCCATAAGCAACTTCTGCGTCTGTTTTCGCATAAATATACGGTACTCCTAAGCTATCCCTTATAATGGTAATATTTTGAGGCTGAATTTGTGCTATCAAAAATTGATGAGATAACAAGAGTACAACGAAAAAAATTTTTTTCAACATATTAAAAAGTCTGAATAAAAAACGCAAAAATATCCAAATTATTGTAACTGAAATTCAAAAAAAACATAATTGTTTAATTTAAAAATAAGCTTCTCAAAGGTAGGAAATCCATTGTCTATAAAAAAGTTAATTTTTAGTTAGTCGATGAACAAAGTTTTAGAAACTATTGTGAGATGAGATATTATCTGAAATTTTACATTTAGTATTTGCTCAATTTCAATATCAGAAAAACCTTTGCTCATCAAATTTTTATACTTAAAACAATCCTTTTCTTTTCTTCCTCTGCTCGCTTTTTTTTCTGCCTCTAACAGGAGGAAATTGCTGAGCAACCTCCCTATATCCCTCCTAATAGGAGGGAAGGGAGGTTGTATCCCTCCTAATAAGAGGGAAGGGAGGTTCAGCCCGACCCGCAGCACCATGTGCAAGGGACACGCCCAAATAAATAAATTGGTAACTTTTTAATAATCAATGGATTTAATGGACAATAATAACTTTTTGCGTAGCAACAACTTTTTGTTCCGAATTGAGGATATTTAAAAGATAAACCCCCGCTTCTAAGTTGGTGACGTTTACGGTAGTAATTTCAGTTAATTTTCCTTTGATTACACTTTGCCCTAGAAGGTTAAAAATTTGATAGTTAAAATCACCATTTTCATTGAATACAATGGATAAATTTTCATTAGCGGGATTAGGGTAAATAGTTAAATGAGGATTAGAAAAGGCTTTTTCAGTAGAGACGGGGTAAAGGGTACCACCTTTCAAGGGTAAAATAATTTGAGTAGGCATATTATCCGCAAAAGCTATGGTTTGGTTAACGGGACGAGAGTAAAGGGTTACTCCTTTATAAGTATAAGTTTTATCTTCGTAAGGTCTTCTTCTAAAAAATTCGTTATCTTCTAAGGGGAGATTGGGATTGGATTGGTATCTAGGGTAATTGGAACTTGAAATTAAAACTTTGATTTTGTGACCTTTGCCAAAAGAATAAGCAATAGGAAGCATTTTGAATTTTAGTTCATAAATGGAATCAGACTTAGCATTAGACCATTTGATTGTATCGACAGCTTCATTACTGATAACCCATTTATCTTCTGCGTAAGCACGCGCATAATCTCTTGCTCTAATGTTCATAGCACCTTCATTAACAAAAAGTTCACGACCATCTGGGTAGACATCAATGATTCTGACGATAAAATCACAATTCGATTCATCTAAGAAAAGCGTACCTTGAGGTTTTGTTTTTGCGTAAAGAATAGCAATAGGTTCACCGATAATAGCTAAGGAGTCGTTAATGGTATTAGAAACAAATTGCAAGACGTCGGGTCTATCCATGGTTTTAGATTTCCAATCTAAGTTTGCCAAATCCATTTGACCTTGGCTGGTTCGAGACATATCGGGAGTGTAAACAATCATATTATTACCGCCGGTAGTAATGACGGGGTCATTAGGGTCAGAAACATAAGAAAGCGTACCCTCGTTAGTTGTAGGTTTTTTAAAATCTAGGGTACCGTTTTGATGCAAATAAAGAGGCGTTGGGGTAACAATATTAGGTATAGGAAAAGTATCGGCTTCAAACCAATAATTACCGACAGAAGGGTTTCCATTGAGCCCGTCGTAGGGGTCATTACCGTTTGGACCTACAACATAAAACCGAACGGGTTTCATACCACCGGGTTTAGATGCATCTAATTCAATATTTTGAGGGGGGGTAAGTACTGTTCCAGAAGTATCACCAATCAAAGACTGACCCGTTGCAGGAATGGTTAAATACTGAATTTGATTGGAATCAGACAAAGCACTTTTTATACGAATAGGAAAATTTCTTAAAGGACCTGTTCCGTTGATAAAGTTAAAGAAATCGGTAAAAGAAGAAGTGAAAGTATCAGCAGGTACCATAATTTGAGTACCAGGAATACCTGTATTTTGCCACATATTAATAGGAGGAAAAATCACGGTAGGTTCACCGAGTAATTTTCTAAACCATGTAATTAATTCAGATTTACCAACATCACCGATATTGGAGGTTGAAATATCATCAAAAGTTACACCAAGAATATCGCCGACGTTATTTTTATAGGTTACATCACCCGTAGTTTTAGAACCGATGGTTTGGTGAGCCCAAGGACCGATGACTAATTTTTGGAAATATTTATTTTGGGTTTTGAGTTCTTTAAGGAGGTATTGCCAGGTATGAATTTGACCGTCAGTGAATATGTCCCACCAACCGGTTAAATGATAAATAGGCACGTCCATAAAGGTATATCTACTGACGGGTCCATTTCTCATGGGGTTTCCGTTGGCATCAAGAGTAGCACGGCTCATATCCATCACTGGTCTGAGTTCAGAATGAGGGTAATGGGCACCATTACTCACTGCCCATGCGTCTATCGCAATTTCAGCAGCTTGTCTTGATGTATTAATACCGGGTCCATAATCTTGTAAAGAATGAATGCCGTTGTAAATACTGGTATCGTTCGGGTCATTTACAAAATTGTATCTTTCTACTTGACCTCTCAACCAGCCGTCAATAATTCTTTCTCTATAAACACCGTTATGGTGCCCTGTGGCATGGTAATGCTCTACGGATGCTACAATAGGAACTATGGCTTTTAAACCGGGCTGGTTGGGGTCTATTTTATGAGCACCTGCTAATTGATATTGCGAATTACCTAAAGCAGAAGCTCCTAACATGCCTACACTCCCATTACAAAGCAAAGCATCTGATGAATCGATAACCCCGTTTCTATCAAAATCCCATCGCATACCATTCAAAATCCATTGCAAAGAATTATAACCATCTTCATGCGTATTGGCTTCTTTATTAGGTGTTTTATCTAAGGGATGCCCGCTAGTCGGTGAATTCATATAAGCGGTTTTATCCCATGAATCAGAATACATAGGTAAGTAAACCCCCTCAGAACTATACCTACCTCGCATGTCTTGTAATATACCACAATATCCTAATAACGCTTCAATTTGACCTTGGGTTGGGTCATTTTTGTTGTAAGGCGTTCTAGTAAATACTACGGGTAATTGCCAAGGATTAGATTGCCCTGGGTAATAATAGTATTGAGTACCTTTGTTTGCAATCGTTATATTGACGTTCGTACCAAACAAGTTAAACGAAGCCTTAAAATCGTCTTGCAAAATGGGAACGAAAACATCGGTCGCTAAACGTGCGCCGTCTGGCATAGGCACCATGAACTCCTTTCTTTCTACCATTTCTTCTATTCCGTCAATATTTCCATTATTATTGCCTTGAGCAAATACATTTTGTAAACTTGCTAAAGTAATGAGCCCTAAAATATATTTTTTCATAAATAAAATTTTTAAACTTTTACACGGCAAAAATAAAAATATTTCTTTTTCATTAAAAATTTTTTTTTAAATTTCCTTCAAATCATTAACAATATTTAGAATTTGACCGCAATTTTTTTAATATTTTTGCAAACCAATAATAGTTAGATTTTTTTAAGATAATTCAAAATTTTAATTTACTACCAAACCTAGCTTGAAAACCAACTCAAGTTTATTGAATGGAATAGTAACTAAAAAACGAAAAACTAAGAAAATAAGAGACAATCAAAAAAATCTGTAATTTGCGAGCGGATTTTTGTAAAGAATGAAAGAAATCAAAAGTATATTGGTAGCAAACAGAGGAGAAATAGCATTAAGGATCATGAAGTCAGCGAGGGAAATGGGAATAAAAGTAGTGGCAATTTACTCTGAGGCGGATAGAACTTCCCCGCATGTTCGATTTGCTGACGAGGCAATTTGTGTAGGTCCCCCTCCCTCGAATCAATCGTATTTAGATGGAAACAAAATCATAGAAATTTGTAAAAAACATCAAATCGATGCGATACATCCGGGATATGGATTTTTATCAGAAAATAGTGAATTTGCAAAAAAAGTAGAACAATCGGGAGTAATATTTATTGGACCTTCCTCTCAATCGATGGAAATTATGGGTTCCAAATTAGGGGCAAAAAATGCAGTAAAAAAATTTAACGTTCCATTAGTACCGGGTACGGAAACCGCTATAAAAGATTTATCAGAAGCAAAAAAAATTGCTAAAAATATAGGAGCGCCTGTTTTAATAAAAGCTTCAGCCGGCGGTGGCGGGAAAGGTATGAGAATTGTTCATCATCTTGATGATTTTGAAGAGCAAGTTCAATTGGCTATGAATGAAGCCAAAAGTGCTTTCGGTGATGATTCCGTTTTTATCGAAAAATATATCTCTTCCCCAAAACATATAGAAATTCAAGTACTTGGTGACCAACACGGTAATGTTATTTATCTATTTGAACGGGAGTGTTCCATTCAAAGAAGACATCAAAAAGTAATTGAAGAAGCTCCATCCATCGCTATCAATGAAGAAACAAGAAAAAAAATGGGTGAAGCAGCGGTAAATGTTTGTAAAGCATGTGGTTACTATAATGCTGGTACCGTAGAATTTATTTTAGATGATAAAGGTAATTTTTATTTCCTTGAAATGAATACTCGCCTACAAGTTGAACACCCAGTAACAGAAATGATTACCGGAATAGATTTAGTAAAAGAGCAAATTAAAGTGGCAATGGGTTTACCTTTATCCTTTAAACAAGAAGACCTAAGCATCCGAGGGCATGCCATTGAAGTACGGGTTTATGCAGAAGACCCAACCAATAATTTTTTACCCGATATAGGAAAATTGATGGTTTATAATCGTCCATTAGGTCCCGGTATCCGTGTAGATGACGGTTTTGATGAAGGAATGGAAGTACCTATTTATTATGACCCTATGCTTTCTAAACTCATTGTGCATGCTCCCTCAAGAAACGAGGCTATTCAAAAAATGATACAAGCCATTGAACAATTTGAAATTATAGGAGTAAAAAATACCTTGGATTTTTGTAAATTTGTTATGAAACACCCTAATTTTGTGAATGGTAATTTTGATACTCATTTTGTTCAAAAACATTTTACACCTGATCAACTAAAATCCGAAGCTTCAGAATTAGAAAAACAAATAGTAGCCATTATTACTCATGAAATATTTCAAACCCAAACTGTAAATAAACCTACAAAAGCTACTCAAAAAGCAGGTTTATGGAAAGTGAATCGTCTGAAATAAAACCATGCAAAAATATTTATTCCGAAGGCTTTTATTGTTTTTACCATCTTTATGGGCTATAACGCTTTTAGGATTTTATTTGAGCAAACTAGCACCTGGAGACCCTGTTGCACTAGCATTAGGAGAAATTGACCAAGACCGTGTGGTTAACGAAACAGCCTATGTTCAAAAACGTAAAGAATTAGGTTTAGATAAACCCCTTTTTTATTTTTCGATTGCTTCACTTAGTGAAACCGACACACTTCACAAAATCCCTCGTCCTCAATGGAGAAGCCTTGCTTCTTATTTAACCTTTTTTACAGGAAATTGGAACTGGGTTAATCAATACCTTTTTTTTATACAAAGCCTCAATCAGTCCATTCAATTGGATACCATTCAAACAAAAGAAAACAAAATCCTAAATCAATCGCTTTTAAATCAACTTTTAATTTCCAAAAACAAAGAAAGTATTCTTTTAGTACTTTCTAGAATTCAAAAGTCTGATTTAGATAAGAACAGTAAAATTTTACTTGAACAATTGATAAGCCATGTAAACACCATTGATTCCGTTAAAACAGTTTGGAAAAACTATATCCCTGTGATACAATTTCACGGTTTGGATAATCAATATCATGTATGGTTAATAAAGGCTATACAATTAGATTTTGGAATTTCTTACATAGACCAAAGACCTATTTCTACAAAAATCAAAGAAGCATTATTTTGGACAGTCATTATCAATGGAACTTCTATTTTGATAGTTTACGGTTTAGGAATTTGGATGGGTGTAATAGGAGCAAAATATTACGGTTCAAAAAAAGAAAAAATTTTATCTTTCATCACATTAGTACTATATTCTTTACCAAGTTTTTGGTTAGGAAGTATGTTAATTATGTTACTCGGAGCATGGTTAAAAATACTACCTGTTTCAGGTGTTCAAAGTATCGCCAATTCAGAAAACTGGCCATTGTACAAAAGAATCTTAGATTGGTGTTTTCATTTAATTCTACCCATTGTTACAATGTCTTACAGTTCGATTGCTTTTTTATCAAAACAAATGCAAAATGCTATGTTAGAAACTTTGAGCCAAGATTTTATTCAAACCGCACGTTCCAAAGGATTAAGTGAAACTGAAATAATATGGAAACATGCTTTTAAAAATTCGTTATTTCCTATCATCACATTATTTGCTAATATTTTTCCTGCCATGGTAGGTGGTTCAATTATTATCGAAACTTTGTTTTCATTACCCGGAATGGGTTTTTTACTTTATCAAAGTATTTATGCTAGGGACTACCCGGTAATGATTGCGGTTTTTACTTTATCCGGATTTATGACAATTTTGGGAATACTTATTGCTGATATTTTGTATAAAAAAATTGACCCGAGAATACAATTCGAAAAATATTGAAAAAAAAGATGGATTGTTATAAACAAAATCATTAATTTTGCGACATGTTTACCAAGACAACTCGCAAGGTTATCATCGCATTTGCAATAATTTTTGTGAGTTATTCAATAATTGCAGGATTGGTATTCAAAATACCGAAATTAGGCTCATTAGGACAAAGCTCCAGAAACTTGTTTTATCATGTGCCGATGTGGTTCACTATGTACACCATGATGGCAATTTCTGTTACCTACAGCATAAAATATTTAAAAAATTATTCATTAACGGATGATTTGGTAGCAAGTTCAGCGGCGTGGGTGGGAACATTATTTGGTGTATTAGGATTATTAACAGGAAGTGTTTGGAGTAGGGTTACATGGGGAGAAGCTCTTCCCGATACCGATTTTTCTGCCTGGTGGGTTTGGGACCCCAAACAAACCTTAGCACTTATCGCCGTGCTTTCTTACTTTGCTTACTTTATTTTAAGAAATTCTTTTGATTACCCCGAGCAAAAAGCTAAATTTTCTGCTATATACAATATTTTTGCGGCTGCTAGTTTAATCCCTTTAACCTTAATTATTCCAAGAATGTTGGGTGGTTTACACCCCGGTGGTGATGAGGGCAGCCCCGTTTTTAACCAAAAAGATATTTCTAATGATTTCAGAATTGTATTTTACCCTGCAATTATCGGATTTATATCCTTAGGTCTTTGGATACTCCAATTAAGAATAAGAATTTACCATTTGCTAATCCGTAAACAAAATTAAATTATACCAATGAGAACGATATACATATTTCTATTGATTTGGGGCTCTTTCTTTTCATTACAAGGACAAAGAAATGATATTGACCCCGACCAGTCTAAAAACTTTAAAAAAGCAATAAGACAGCTCAAACGCTTTAACTACTACCAAGCTATTCCTTATTTTGAGGAAAGTTTAAATGAAAAAGCTGAGGATGCCTTAAGACTTTTTTATTTAGGAAAGTGTTATTATGAAACGCACCAAGAATACAAAGCTTTGGAATATTTAGATAGAGCATACCAAAAAAAACCATCTGCCCACCCTCAACTACCTTATTACGCTGCAAGAATCTATCATATTGCTAATCGTTTTGATATGGCATTAGATGCTTATGAAAAAGCTCTTCCTAAAGCAGAAGATGACCAACAACGTGCAGAAATTCAACTAGCTATTAAACAATGTAGTACCGCTCTTCAACTCGTTGAAAATAGTAAGTCTCAGGTTACTTACAAATTTGAAAATATGGGAAATTTTATCAATTCTAAGTTTTCTGATTATTCACCAATTTTTAATAGTAAAATGACACAGGTAATGTTTACCTCTCGAAGACCCAGAAAACCTGTTCAAAAACATAACAAAAAATTTTATTCCGATGATATTTTTGAGGATATTTACTTTGGTAAATTATCCAACGGTATATGGCATAAAGTACAATTAGCTTCAAAAAAATTACCTTCTACCCGTCATGACGCTACTGTTTTTTCTAACAATACGCTTTCTGAATTATATCTTTATAGGTCTAAAAGAAAACTTGGTGATATATTAATAACAAAACTCAATAATGACAAATGGTCTACTCCGAAACCTTTGTTAGGAGAAATTAATACACAATACCGTGAAGCATCATTTTTTGTAGCTTCTAATGGTAAAATTGCATATTTTTCTAGTGATAGACCCGGTGGTAAGGGTGGCTTAGATATTTATTATGTAAAAAAAACCGGCGAAAATACATGGACAGGTGCAAAGCTTTTGAATATTAATTCTAAATATGATGAAGATGCCCCATTCTTCGATGGTGAGTATTTGTATTTTTCATCAAGAAGACCTGAAAGTATGGGTGGTTATGATATTTTTCGTGCAAAAATGATTTCTGAAACAGAATTCGAAGAGCCTGAAAATTTAGGTTTCCCTTTCAATAGTGGTGGTGATGATATTTACTTTCATTATTACTCAGATTCTAATAAAGTTACGCTTTCTTCCAATCGTTTAGGGGGTTTGGGTTTAATGGATAATTATATTGTTGACCTCAATCAAGAAATTCATCCTGAACCCTACCAAGATATTGGTTGTGATTCATTAATTACCCTTTTAGATGAATTAAAAGAAAAATTAAAAAATACTCAATTTTCTGAAAACAACACAGTGGCTTCCACTGAAGGTGGCATTATTGTACTCTCAGGAAATATTGTGGATAATGTTAATGATGCACCTATCAAGAACTCCACCATCAAACTTATTGACCCTATCAATAACCAACTGATAGAAGAACAAAAAGTTTCAGGTACTTCAGCCAATTATAAATTTTCAATTAGCTCAGGAAGAAATTACAGAATTATTGTCGAAGCACCTGGTTACTTGAAATTTTCTGAAGATTTTACAGTGCCAATTAGTAATAAAAATGATGCACACATCAAAATCATTCCATTACAAAAATCTAATTCCATGAAATCCATTGTGTTAGGCTGGCAATTTTTTAATTATAATACCGCAGAACTTTCCTCTGATAGAAAAGATGAATTGGATAACTTAGCAGTTATTATGAAATCCAATCCCGAAATTAAAATTAAACTCATTGGTCATACAGACGGAGACGGCTCAGACTTATTTAACAACAATTTATCCTTAAAAAGGGCAAATGCCGTTGCTGATTATTTAATAAAAAAAGGGGTTGAAAAAGAACGAATTCAAACAGAAGGTAAAGGAAAAAGAGAACCTCTTTATGATAATAATTCCCGATTCAAAAAATGGAATCGTCGTGTTGAAGTATATATTTTGAATTAATGTTTTTTTAAATTTTCAGAATTAAACTAAAAAGTTTTTATTTTTGTTGTCGATATAATTAGAATAAAAAATGGCAGATTGGAAATTAGAAAATTGGCAAAACTATAAAAAACTCATTTTACCGGATATACCGAATCTTCACAAAATAGAAGTTTATGAACAAAACGGCGGTTATGAGCAAATTAGAAAAATTTTATCAAATCAAAATGAGTGGACACCTAAGCGTGTTCAAGAAGAAGTAGCTGCTGCTAATATTCGTGGTCGAGGCGGTGCAGGCTTTAATGCAGGTCTCAAATGGAGTTTCATGCCTCCCAAAAAACCCGGTGTTCCTAGATACTTAGCTTGTAACGGTGATGAATCCGAACCTGGAACCTATAAAGATAGAAGAATTTTTGAATATAACCCTCACCTATTTATTGAAGGGGTTCTAATAGCTTGTTATGCAATGGAAATGGACGCTGCATATGTTTACATTCGCGGCGAGTACGCTGATTGGATTGATATGATGCAAAAAGCTATTGACGATGCTTACGCTAAAGGATACATAGGAAAAAATATAATGGGCAAGGGATTTAATACAGATATTTATGTACACAAAGGTGCAGGTGCTTATATTTGTGGAGAAGAAACCTCTTTGATGGAATCATTGGAAGGTAAAAGAGCATATCCACGTTCAAAACCACCATTCCCTGCTCAGTATGGTTTATGGGGGAAACCTACTACTATCAATAATATAGATACCTTAGCGAATGTAACGCTTGTCATGAGAATGGGAGCTCAAGCGTACAAATCTATTGGTGCACCCGACCACCCCGGTCCCATTTTGTATGGTTTACAAGGTCATGTTAATCGACCTGGCTTGTATGAATACCCTTCCGGCATGCTGATTACCGATTTAATTTACAAAGTTGGTGGTGGTATCAGAAATGGTAGAAAACTAAAAGCAGTCGTTCCGGGTGGTGTTTCTGTACCAGTCCTAAGAGCGGATATGATTGAAGGAATTACCATGAATGCAGCTTCTTTAGCTACTGTCGGTACCTATATGGGAACTACCGGCATCTTAGTCATGGACGAAACCGTGGATATGGTCAAATGGTTACACCGTGTCACAAAATTTTATCATCATGAGTCTTGTGGACAATGTACTCCCTGTAGAGAAGGAACCGGCTGGTTAGAAAAATTGGTAGGTAAATTTGTAGAAAATATTGCAACAGAACGTGATTACCAAATTCTATTAGATTTGTGTGATAACATGGAAGGAAGAACCGTATGTGCATTAGCTGATGCAGCTGCATGGCCAGTCAGAAATACAATCATTCGTTTTAAAGACGAATTTTACCAAAGAGTTCAAAAAACTACGGTATTAGTATAGCATTAATTTTTGATTTTATTTAATAAATAGGGCGTGCCCCTCCCTTCCCTCATATTAGGAGGGATATAGGGAGGTCGCTCGGGTCGGGGTGCTGCGTCTTCGCTACGCTCGCCCCCAAAGGCATTACCGCCTTTGCCCCTCCAAAAACATTGGAGGGGTGTCCGAAGGACGGGATGGTTTCGCCGCCCTTCGCACCCACACGCATAACTCCACCGCAAGCATCTCCCCTCCTAATATAATCCTTTTTACCAAACTATTGACCCTTAATGTTTTTTCTAACAAAAAAAATGAGGCTGTTCTATAAAACAGCCCCCAATTTTTCTAAAAAATCATGACTTATAAAACCGATTAACCCAAGATTGCATCGATCTTAGATTTTAAAGCGCTCTTCGGAGAAGCGCCTACTTGCTTGTCAATAATTTCACCGTTTTTAAAGAAAAGTAATGTAGGAATGTTTCTGATACCGTATTCCATAGGAATATCAGAATTGTTGTCTACATTCATTTTACCGATAACAAACTTCCCTTGATATTCTTGCGCTAATTCTTCAATAGCAGGTGCAATCATTAAACAAGGACCGCACCATTCAGCCCAAAAATCTACTAACACCGGTTTGTCAGATTTAAGAACAGTTTCTTCAAAATTTTGATCTGTAATTTCAATTGAATAATTTCCCATTTTTATATTTATTATTTGAGTTTAAACTTAAAGTCATGGTGTTCGAGTTCCATAAAAAGAGAATAATTTATGTGAACTTGCGTATTTTTGCTAAGGGTCAATAATTCTATTACGGAATCCGAACAAAATGCAAATTTAACATTTTTTCCTCCTTTGTGCCGATGAAAAATTTCTTTTAAAGTTTTAATTCTTTGATTGTCAATAAAAAAATTATCTAAGTCAATTTCAATAATGATTTCTTTTACACTTTCAGTAAGGTCTTCTAGCAGTTTAATATCTTTAATTTTGATATCAAAAATTTCAGGATTTTTATAATTAGGAACATATCCACAAGTCAAAAAAAGCATATTGTCCAGTTCAAAAAAATGTTTAAACTTGAGAAAATCTTCACCGAAGAGCGTTATTTCTATTGAACCTTGAAAATCTTCAATCAAAACTTTGCCCCATTTAGTACCTTTTTGAGAGGTTTTTTCTTGAAAATCTGTAACAATACCTGCAATTTTGATTTCTTTATTTTTATAATTTTCGATTTCAGGGATAGTGCAAGTGGTAAAAGCTAAAATTTCATGTTTGTATTTATCTAATGGATGACCTGTTAAAAAAAAACCGAGGTAATTTTTTTCATGTTTTAATTGCTGAATAGTAGACCATGGCTCTATTTTAGGGGGTGTAGGCTTTTCAATGACTTTGTTCATTACAGCCTCCCCAAATAAAGAAGCAGAAGTTTGTTTCAATTGATTTTGTTGGTATTTTACACAAAATTGCATGAGTTTTTCCATGAAAGATTCATCAGTTTCTTTTTCTTTTAGTAAGTATTGAGAACGAGAAAAGTTCTTATCAAAATCAATCGCACCACTATAAATCAAGGTTTCAAATACTTTTTTATTTAAAATTTTGGAATCTAAACGAGTCACAAAATCGTAAATATCTTTATAAGGACCACGGGCTTTTCTTTCAGCAATAATAGCTTCTGCACTGGCTTCTCCTAAGCCTTTAATGGCATTCAAACCAAATCTTATTTTATTCTCATCATTGACAGAAAAAAGCATTTCTGACTCATTTACACAAGGCGGAAGCACGTCTATTTTCATTCTTCTACATTCTTCAATAAAGAATGTAATGTCTTTGATGTCATTGATATGATGCGATAAAACAGCTGCCATGTATTCATGGGGGAAATGAGCTTTTAAGTAAGCGGTTTGGTAAGCTAAAACGGAGTAAGCAGCTGCATGAGATTTGTTGAAGCCATATTCTGCAAATTTTGCCATGGTATCAAAAATTTTTTCTGCGGTAGATTTATCTACACCTTGCGAAATAGCACCTTCAATAAATTTAGAGCGTTCCGCTTCCATAACTTCTTTTTTCTTTTTACCCATAGCTCTTCGCAATAAATCCGCTTCACCTAAGCTATAACCAGCTATGGCTTGTGCAATCTGCATCACCTGTTCTTGATAAACCATAATTCCATAAGTATTTTTGAGAATGGGCTCTAACTTTGGATGGTCATATTCAATAGGAACTTTACCGTGCTTTCTATCAATAAAAGTTGGAATGTTGTCCATTGGACCTGGTCTATACAAGGCATTCATAGCAATTAAGTCTTCAATATTCGTAGGTTTTAATTGGCGTAAGTATTTTTGCATACCCTCAGATTCAAACTGAAAAGTAGCAACGGTTTCTCCTTTTTGGTAAAGTTCAAAAGTTTTTTCATCGTCTAAGGGTACTTTTTGAGGGTCAATTTTGATACCTTTTGTTTGTTCAATAATTTTACAGCAGGTTTTCATGATGGTCAAAGTTTTTAACCCTAAAAAATCCATTTTTAATAAACCTACTTTTTCTGCGTTGGGTCCATCGTATTGAGTAGTAACGACTTTATCTTTATTTACAGCTAAGGGCACATAATTATAAAGCTCGCTTGGAGCGATAATCACCCCAGCAGCGTGCACACCTGTGTGCCTTGTAGTCCCTTCAAGTGTCATAGCAAAATTAAATAGTTTTTTAATGGCTTCATTACCATTATTTTTAAGTTCTAATAATTGCTCGTAAGTATCAGGATTTTCTTCTTTTGAAAATGCTTTTTGAAAAGTGATACCGGGTTTATCAGGAATAAGTTTAGCAATTCTATTGACTTCTTCTAAAGGAATTTTTAAAGTTCTACCTACATCACGAAGGGCTGTTTTAGCCCCCATCGTACCGTAAGTAATAATTTGACAAACAGAGTTTCTTCCATATTCTTCTACTACATAATCAATCACTGCTTGCCTACCTTCGTCATCAAAATCAATATCAATATCAGGAGGCGAGACTCTTTCAGGGTTCAAAAATCTTTCAAAAAGTAAAGAATATTGAATTGGGTCAATATCTATAATACCGATACAGTAAGCAACCACTGAGCCCGCTGCAGAACCTCTACCAGGACCTACTAATACATTTCTTTTTCGTGCTTCATTGGTAAATCCTTGTACTATCAAAAAATACCCTTCAAACCCCATTTTTTCTATAATTTTTAATTCGTGCTCAATCCGTTCTGTAATTTCAGGAGTAAGTATTGGATAACGTACCTTTGCGCCCTCCCAAGTCAAATGTCTAAGATAATCCATCATGGATTCAAAACCCCTCGGTACTTTATAAACAGGAAGCAATAAATCAGAATTGAGATTCAACTGAAAATTCACGGTCTCAGCAACAGCAACCGTATTTTCAACAGCTTCAGGAATATCTTTGAATAAATCCAGCATTTCCTCTGCAGTTTTAAAATAAAAACGTGGATTGAGCTCTTGATTGTCGTCAGTAAAACGAAATCGGTTTTTATCGTAGTAATCAGAACCCGTTTGTAAAGCTAATAGCAAATCATGTGCATCTGCATCTTCTTTATTTACATAATGAGAATCATTCGTTGCAATTACTTTTACATTATATTTTTTTGACCATTCCAAAAGTATTTGGTTGCATTTCTCTTGGTCTTTGAGATTATGTCTCTGTAATTCAATGTAATAATGTTCACCAAAAAGTTTTAAGTACCATAAAAAAATTCTTTCAGCTTCTTGAAGGTTATTTTTTAAAATATTTTGGTTGATTTCAGAAGCTAAACAACATGTAGTTGCGATTAATCCACCACAATGTTTACTAAGTAATTCTTTATCAATTCGAGGTTTATAATAATAACCCTCTTGATAAGCAATGGAATTGAGATAAATAAGGTTTTTATAACCTTCTTCATTTCTAGCCAAAAGAATTTGATGATAAGTTTCATTATCTCTGGTAAAATTTTTTAGGTCATTTTTACAGATGTAAAATTCACAACCAATAATGGGTTTAATATTTTTGTATTTAGCGGTTAAAGCAAATTGAGGTACACCGAACATATTACCGTGGTCAGAAATTGCGATGGCAGGCATACCGCAGCTACTTGCTTTTTCTATCAAATCATCTATTTTAGCAGCGCCATCTAAGAGACTATATTCCGTATGGGAATGTAAATGAACAAACTGAGCCATGGCACAAAATTAGACAGAATCCTGGTTCTTTTAGAAAATTAAAAAACATTAAATTTTTGTTTGTATCATTAATTGTTGCTAACTTGCCCAAATATTTTTTAATCTAAAATGGATATGAGAAAAATTTTTACTTATTTCTTGCTTTTGTTTCCTTCTTATCATGCTTTCGCTCAAATTGGAATAGGCACTACCACTCCGCACGCTAGTAGCTTATTGCATCTAGAAAGCAACAATAAAGGCTTTTTACTACCAAGGATGACTCAGGCTCAAAGAAATGCCATTGTTTCTCCTGCAACGGGTTTGTTGATTTATCAAACCAACATAGACCCCGGTTTGTATTATTATGACGGAAGTGCGTGGCAGCCTGTCTATCCCGGGGGTGATAATTTGGGCAATCACAAGGCCGCTCAAAATATAGAGCTTCAAGGGAATTATTTATCTAACGACGGAGATAATGAAGGTGTTTACGTGGCTAATAATGGTAATGTGGGTATAAATACGATTTCACCGAGTAGTGAGTTACATGTTCATCAACCAAGTGCATCTTTTTCTACTTTTCGTTTAACTCATGCTTCTACCATAGGACTTGGATTAACCATCCAGAACAATACAGTAGGTTCTTCTATTATGAATTATGAAAATTTGAGGTTATCCTTAGGAACCAACGGAGTTGACCGTATAATTATCTCCAACTCTGGTAATGTAGGTATTGGCACAATCAATCCTATACAATTATTACACTTAAGACAAGGTGCCGGAGGTCCTGTTTTTTATTTACAACATGCTGATAATATTACCAATACGGGCACAACCTTGTCCAGTATCAGAGTTACTGATGCTAATACCAGTTATAATCAAGCACAAATACTTTTTGAAAGAGATGCGCTGTCTTCCGGTCCCACTGATTTGCCGACTTCCATTTCATTTTGGACTACCAAAGATGGCTCGAATACTTTATCTAGGCAAATGACGATTGATAACAACGGAAACGTAGGTGTGGGAACCTCTTCACCTTCGGTAAAATTAGACGTTAATGGCATTATCAATGCGACATCTGGTTTTAGAGTGAACGGTAATGCGGCGCTAGGTACTTTTCTCAAAGGAGATGGTATTAGTTATGGTCCAGGAGGAATAACGGTTAGTGATATTCCACCTGGTTCGAATGCTTATATACAAAATCAAATATTTGGCGACCAAAACGCATCTTTCAGAATCAACAATAATGGAACGAACACTGCTATCATACGTTCTACTTCTACCGCTAATGGTTCCTCTGCTTTATTAGTAGAAAATACAGCTACGACACTTTTTGCTACTTTCGGAATTACTGCGAATATAGGGAGTTCTAATGGTTCAACTGCTGCCATTAGAGGTACAGCAACCAGTACAACTGGTGGTGTAAATGGTGTTATAGGTGAGGTACTCTCTTCAAGCACATCAGCAAAAGCAATCTACGGGAAAGCTCCTAACTCGGGATTTGGTGGATACTTTGAAGGCAATGGATATTTCTCTGGGAATCTTGGAATTGGCACAACAACCCCCGGAACACCTCTAAATATTTCTACCACAGCTGGTTATGCTTATAGACTTGAATCCAATAGCACCATTGGCACTTGGTCATCTTTTTATAATAGCTCAACCGGCGGGCAGTGGTTTCATTTAATTAATACCGGCCAAGATAATGGAGAAGGAGTTGGAAAATTC
>Ga0272446_1003618_pt1 | contig 19248 bp, 16 predicted proteins | sample YNPCB0061_FD_194587 | JGI IMG/M metagenome (GOLD analysis project Ga0272446, IMG submission 194587) | Hot spring microbial mat communities from Yellowstone National Park, WY, United States - YNP-CB-006-1 | ecosystem: Environmental > Aquatic > Thermal springs > Hot (42-90C) > Sediment | place...
ATTAGGAAATTGTTGGGTAAGTTTCTATTTGGATAAAGTAGTTACTTTACGAGATTGTGATTGGGAGTATTTAAAAGAATACTTTTACATTCCGAGCAAACCCGAAGAAATAGACCATACACCGATTATTTTGAAATCAAAAGTTACGGTTTCTTCACCACTAAAAAATGGCTATAAACCTGAAACAAACGAGTTCAGACTATTTGAAAACGAAGTGGTTTATCATATAAACGGGGTACATAAAGACGAATAAGAATATTAGCTTAGCAAAAACCAGGGAGCTGGGCTTACGATTTGTAGAGAAGTGCTTTTTGTTTGCTTTTATGCTTGTATGAAGTGCAGTGCTTTTTTTAGTCGCTCAAAGGTCTTTTCCGTTAAACGCCACAACCCCAATCTAAAATTTTAATGAACTTTTTATCTTTTGCGTTCCATTGATAGATGGTTTTACCCATACCTTCGTGCATTTGGTCTGCGGTAATAATTTCCAGAATACTATCATTGTTGATGTCTAAACACATGATAAATCTGTGGATTGTAGCAAAACAAGGAGTATCTTCCGTGCAATTTTTAGCGGTTTCACTGTCCATGAAAAAAGAACAAAGTTCAAGAGTTTGGTTGTCTTTCTGTATTAAAATTACACTGAAATTATTTTCCACTGCACCATACGTTTCTTCGATGTTTTTTGCAACAATAATGAGTTCTGGGTTATTATCATTATCAACATCTACCTGCAAAGCCTCAGTAATTTGAAATGTACTGACCTTCAGATTTTTAGAAGTACACCATTCCTGTACAATTTTAGTGTATTTTGGGTCTTGTGCATTAACTTTTTTGGGAATACGTGGCAAATGATTCCATGTGCCTTCTACGGCTATGTAATCTACTTTGTCGGTATTATCAAATTTTTCTGTGTAGTTGAAATCAGCAGCGCAAGGTTCCTCGGATTTGTTAGGTATGCTTTTTATGGTAGCCATGCCTATAAGCATTTCTCTACGGTATACTTTATATTTTCCATTGTATTTGGCAGGCATTTTCCACTCCCCGTTTGTATACTTACCAAACACAAATTTGTTGGATATATCAAATACTTTGGGGAGAGGAATTTCTTGTGCCAAACACAAATTTGTTCCAAATAATATAGTTAAGAAGGTAATAAAACAGTGTTTCATAATAAATGAATTTTTACAAAGATAGACTTATCCCAAGTATGCTTTTAACGCTCTGCTTCGGGAGGTATGTTTTAATCTGCGGATAGCCTTTTCTTTGATTTGACGCACACGCTCACGGGTGAGGTTAAATTTTTCACCGATTTCTTCCAAAGTTAACGAATGTTCTATACCGATACCAAAATACAAGCGTATTACTTCGGCTTCTCTTTCGGTCAGCATTTCTAAAGCTCTTTCTACTTCGGCACGTAAACTTTCTGCAATCAGAATATGGTCAGGGCGGGGGGTTTCTTCGTTTTCCAACACATCTAACAAGCGGTTTTCTTCGCCTTGTACAAAGGGCGCATCCATAGAAATATGCCTACCTGATATTTTGAGGGTATCCGCTACTTCGGCGGCAGTCAAGTCCAATATCTCTGCGAGTTCATGTGCAGAAGGTTCGCGTTCAAATTCCTGTTCTAACTGTGAAAATGCTTTACCTATTTTATTGAGCGCACCTACACGGTTCAAAGGTAAACGTACAATGCGCGACTGTTCTGCCAATGCTTGCAAAATAGATTGTCGTATCCACCATACCGCATAAGAAATAAACTTGAAGCCTCTGGTTTCGTCAAATCGTTTAGCGGCTTTGATAAGCCCAAGATTACCCTCATTGATTAAATCTCCCAAAGACAATCCTTGATTTTGATATTGTTTTGCCACAGATACCACAAATCGTAAGTTCGCTTTGGTCAACTTTTCCAATGCCACTTGGTCGCCTTCCCGTATTCTTTGGGCTAATTCCACTTCTTCATCAGGTGTAAGTAAATCTACTTTCCCGATTTCCTGCAGATATTTATCCAACGACTGGGATTCTCTGTTGGTTATCTGCTTACTGATTTTTAATTGACGCATCACGGCTATGTACTGCTAAATAGGGTTTAACTTTCTTTCTAACGTAAAAAAATGAAATAGGTTGCAAAATTACAACTTTTTTCTATATGAAAAACAATAATATATAAAGTCTATTAAATATTTACAATTTATCGCCCTACTCAAAAGTTATTCTTTTGCAAATATAGCAGTTTTATTTGTATTTAAATATTAGACTTTATATAATGCAATTTCCTAAATATAACTTGTAGGAGTTGGTGCATTGGTAGAGAAAAAAGTGTTTTGGTATTTCGTCTACTTGACCATACTTTTTTCTACTCTATATTTTCTTATTCCCTTCTACCACGTCTACCACAAAATTAGGTCTGTTGCGGGTGGCGTCCAATGTGCGCCATACATATTCTCCCAATATCCCTAAGGCTATCATTTGGAAAGAAGAAACAAACAATAAAACCAACATTAAACTTGTCCAACCTGAGAGTTCAATTTTGCCAAGTAATTTGGCTATCAATAGAAAAACTCCGTATAAAAGCGCAATAGCACCCAAAGAAAGCCCTGTAACGGAAATCATACGGATAGGAAAAAACGAAAAAGAAACAAAAGAGTCTATAAACAATTTTATTTTTTTCTTTAACGTCCAACGGGATTTTCCAATTTCTCGTTTTCTGCGGGTATATGGAATGTTTATATATTCATAATTCAACCAAGTCATGAGATACAAAATATTGGTGTTTTTTTCGTTCATCTTAATTAGCGCTTCACGAATGGCTTTGTCAAATAAAATAAGGTCAAAACCACCGGTAGGAACATTTTTAAGCGCTAATTTGCGAATAAGTGTATGATAAGTATTAGCAAATAACTTTTGGAAAAAACTTTCTTCTCTATCCATTCGGTTGGCAATAACTAATCGAATGCCTTTTTGCCAGTATTCAAACATCTGTGGAATAAGTTCGGGAGGGTCTTGCAAGTCTGCGGCGATAAACACATTGCAATCTCCCGTAGCATAGTGCATGCCTGCCAGAATAGCATTATGAGAACCTACGTTCCCCGCTAATTTGATGATTTTAATTTCTTTATCAGGGTATTTGTTTTTGAAGTTTTGCAAACTTTGCCATGTATTGTCTTTTGAACCATCATCTACAAGCACATATTCTATTGATGTCCCTTGTGGGAAACGTACTTCATTTTCTACCAGGACTTCTGTGGTTACAGGTATGTTTTCTTCATTGTAATAGCAAGGGATAATAATGCTGATTTTTGCCATAAGGTAGTTTAAGGTTAAAAGAATTTTTTTATAGTATCACAAACGTATTGTATTTGACTTTCAGTCATACCTACGAAAATGGGCAAACTGATACAAGTGTTTGCCAATGCTTCTGCAATCGGGAAATCTCCTTTTTTATATTCAAGATGTTGATAACATTCCTGCAAGTGCGGAGGCACGGGATAATGTATCACTGTTTGTACACCATTTTTTTGTAAATGTTCCTGTAATGCGTTACGGTACTGTGTGCGAATAACAAACAAATGAAAAATATGCGTGGCTTTATCTGCGGTGACCGGTAAAACCAAATCTCCCGTGTTCTGGAGTTCTTTAAGATAGATTTGTGCAATAGCATTACGTTCTGCATTCCATTGGTCAAGATATTGCAATTTTATGCGGAGCAAAGCGGCTTGTAATTCATCTAAACGGGAGTTTAATCCGATTACTTCATTGTAATAGCGTTTTTGAGAACCATAGTTTCGCATGACACGGCACTTATAGGCATACGTATCATCACTTGTAGTAATAGCACCCGCATCACCTAATGCACCAAGATTTTTACTCGGGTAAAAACTGGTTGCATTTACATCACCAAAAGAACCTGTTTTTTTATTGTTGTACATTGCGCCTTGTGCTTGTGCATTGTCTTCTACTACATAAAGATTGTATTTTTTAGCTATTTGCATGATAGCGTCCATTTCGCAGGCTTGCCCGTACAGATGCACAGGAATAATGGCTTTAGTTTGTGGGGTAATGGCTTCTTGTATACGATTTGGGTCAATGTTATAAGTACGTGGATTAGGTTCTACAAAAACAGGTTTTGCACCCACAAAAGAAATAGATAAAACAGTAGCAATATACGTATTTGAAGGCACAATTACTTCATCACCTTTACCAATACCTTTAATGCGAAGTGCAATATGCAGCGCGTCCAAACCGTTGGCTACCCCAATACAGTGTTTTACGTTGTGGTAAGTTGCGTATTCTTGCTCAAATTGTTGTACTTGTTCTCCAAGAATATACCAACCTTTGTCAAAAACGTGTTCTAGGGTTTTGAGTGCTTTTTCACGAAATTGTTGGTTACTCGGTGCAAAATCTACAAAAGGAATGTTCATGTTAGTTTAATAATGTGGCGCAAAGATAGAATAATATTTTTTACTTGGGCGTTCCTGCTTGCTGCGCGGCGCAGTCGGCGTGCTACGGGCTACGCTTCGCTTCGGTGCTAGCGCACTTTGCTGCGCAAACCCTCCGCATGCCTAACGCGAAAGAAGTGTTTTTTATGGGGTTAATGGGTTTACCCACCCACCCGCCCACGGGTAAAATGAGGTAAAAAACACTTCTTTTTATTCATGTAGCGTGCATGTACGCGCGCATGCGTGAGGGATAGCAGCGAAAAACCCGCAGCAGGCGTAGCCTGTGAAGTACAGAAGTGGCATGCCATGTCTCTATCAGCGAATAGCCCGACCTGAACGCAGTGAAGGACACGCCCTTAATTTCTTATCTCAATTGCAAAAGTACTGAATTTGGACAAAAGAAAACAAAAGCTATATCCAGTTTATTATTTTCAATTCCTGCATACAAATACTCTTTTTGATAAGGTGTAATTTTATATTCAGGAATGAGGTCTGCAATAAGCGTTTTTTTATTTTTATGTAAAATTTTATCCCCATGTTGCCAGCGGCGAATATAGCTTATCTCTGCCAAATTTGGTTCAAGTGCTATATCTGAATGTATGAGAATGTATTCTTGTGGAATTGTACATAATACATCAATATTGTTTTTTGCAAGATAGATTTCTTTGTTATCGTTATTAGGTTTGAAAACCTGAATAGTTTGCTTATAACGCACTGCTTTGCAGGTTTTAGTAAGCATTTGTTTACCTGTTTTGGTTTGAGGTTCAAACAAGTATTTGAACTGCTCAAATTGATTCATACCAATATGCAAACGCTCTGCAAAATGCCAAGGCAAAATAGATTGAACAGACGCAGGATATTGTTGTAAAACGTTCAGGTCAATAACACAACAGTCAAAATAAAAAGCGGCAGTCTTTTGCCAAATATCCTGTACATATACATCAGCAAGCAGGTTCAATTGTTTTTGATATTCCATAGTACTCAAAATAGCATTTTTGGCTGTGGGATATTCTTTTTCTATAAACGGGATTAGATGATGTCGGATATGATTGCGCAAATAATCGTCCTTTGAATTGGAGCTATCCTCACGATAGAGAATATTGTTTTTTTGTGCATACTCCTCAATTTCATTTCTGAATATGTTTAAGAAAGGGCGGAATATCTGTTTTTCAGAAAGCATATTCATACCTGCCAGACCTTGACTACTTTTGCGGAACAGTTTAAGAAAAAACGTTTCTATGTTATCATCAGCGTGGTGGGCAGTTACAATATAATCTAAATTATGCGTTTTTAACAGTTCATAAAACCATTGGTATCGCAGTTCACGGGCAATCATCTGAATAGAAGTATCGGATTTTTTACTTAACTCTTCAAGCGTATGAAACTGCCGAATATGAATTTTTTGAGTATCTGAAAGATATTTTTTACTTTGTTCATGTACAAACGTTTCATCTTGTTCTGATTCCACACCCCGCAACTGAAAATTTGCATGAGCAACATGAAAAGATGAACCGAGTTTTGCAAAAATGTTCAACAAAGTCATAGAGTCTATACCTCCGCTGACAGCAAGCAAAAAATTAAGATTTTCAGTTTTTTTTAATGATGTTTTCAAATTCTGTTGAACTTTTTTTAACAAAAAAGACATAATACTTCTGCAATAAGTATTGCAATATAAAAAAACTTTTATATCTTTGCCTAACTATTTATCAAATATGAAAAAGTCCATATATTTGCTTGCTCTGGTCTTGTTTAGCGGTGCTATGTATGCACAGCAATTGTTGCCCTTTGTTTCTGGTAGTCATCAGAACAATGTTGTAAAAAGAGTTCCATATCCAAAAAGCCCCCTACTAGAACAAACTTCTGGTACTAATGGCTCGAAAACTGCTGTATTAAATGAGCGTTGGTACAATTATGTAGAGGCTTCCCAAACTGTAAACGGCACTTCTGGTCTTTCTAGCCCATTTATCAACTACATGTTCCCTGATTCTACTATTCAAGCGCAATTTGGCAGTACTGTAGGGGACCCATTTGTACATGGTTATGCTTTAATGCTTGACCCAAGTGCCGCCGTGTTTGGTAGCAGTATGGTATCTGGCAGTGGTGATTTGACTATTTTAAGAAGCGGCACTTCTACTTCGGGTAAATACAGTTACTTCCTTGACTCTCTTGATATTCCTTACTTCTATCAACGCCCTAGTTCTATGTCTACTTCTCTTAAAGACACTATGGTTATTCAGATTATTCCTTGCTCCCGCTATACTGGTACAGGTGGTATTCCTGCTGCAACCGCAATGAGTGGTCAAGGCGGGGGTAGTCTTCAATCATGGAATACTTATTTCTTTCAAGGACCTTCATGGCTTACCAATTTTAATGAAGACACAGTATACTTTACTTCATTAGGCTTCAATCAAAACACATGGAGAATTCCTGCTACATCAACTCAATACAGGATGTATAAAATACCTTTAAGCTCTGCGGATACCACTGATGGTGCATTAGGAAAATCCATCAAAATAGCTATGGCAAGCAATGGATATACAACCCCTTACTATATTCCTGGTGCCAAAATCGGTGCAGATAGCTCAAGTAAAAATATAGTAATTTTCATGTACTACAAACCTGGTCAGGCATGGGGACCTTCTGATATGTTGGACGTAAACATTGCTAACGCTACCCGCAGTGTGTTTTCTCCTTTCTATATTGAAGAAAATGGTGATGATACTTACCCGCTGTATGATGGAAATACTTTTGCTTCAGAGCGCCCCCATGCAGGTTTTGCAAAAGGATACAATATCAGTTATATGTTACCAAGTGTTGTTCGCTACAAACTTGGTGCTACTGGATGGGGTAGTTATGGACTTATGGTACCTCACGTAGCTTATGTACAGGCTTATGCATTTGAATACCCTTTATGGTATGCAAAATTGAGAGGTTATGCAGATCCTGTATCTATCAATGATGCTGTAGCTAACAATGTAATACTTGGTCAGGCATATCCTAACCCAACTCGTACAGAAATTAACATTCCTTACAGTGTAAATACTTCTAAACAAGTAGAAATTACTATTACCAACATGGTGGGTCAAACTGTAAAAACAGTGGCTAACCAGAATGTAAATGCAGGTGAATACGTAACTACGGTTGATGTATCCACACTTCCTGCAGGCATGTATTTCTACACTCTTAAAACAGATAATGGTGTTCAAACCAGCAAATTTGTTGTAGAATAACATCTAAATCTATCTATAAAAACAGTCATAGGGTTAAGCTATGGCTGTTTTTGTTTTATTGTGATATGAATAATTTCTGGGCGTTCCTGCTTGCTGCGCGGCGCAGTCGGCGTGCTACGGGCTGCGCTTCGCTTCGGTGCGGTTCGCACCATGCTAACGCATGCCCTCCGCATGCCTAACGCGTGTGTGTATACGTATAGGTACGCGCGTATCCGCGTGAGGGATAGCAGCGGAAAGCCCGCAACAGGCGTAGCCTGTCGAGTACAGACGTGGCATGCCACGTCTCTATCAGCGTATAGCCCGACCCGAAGCGTTAGCGAAGGGGCACGCCCTAAAAAATATCTGAACCAAATTATATTTTTTGACTGACTTTTTGTACTACTTCTTGTTTCCAAGCGTAAAAATCCCCTTGAATAATATGTTTTCGGGCTTGCTCCGCTATCCAAAGGTAAAACCGTAGATTATGAATGCTGGCTATCCAAGCACCAAGTATTTCATTTTGAGAGAGTAAATGCCGCAGATAGGCTTTGGAGTAATATTGGTCTGTTTCGCAATCTGAATGTTCGTCAAGGGGAGAAAAATCTTCTTTATATTTGGCATTGCGCATGTTGATAATGCCGTTCAGAGTAAATAATGTTCCGTTGCGCGCGTTACGAGTAGGCATTACGCAATCCATCATATCAATACCCAAAGCAAAACTTTCTATGATGTTGGCAGGAGTACCTACACCCATTAAATAGCGGGGTTTTTCTTTGGGTAAAATATCTGTAACTATGTCTGTAATTTCGTACATAACAGGCGCAGGTTCGCCCACAGAAAGTCCGCCTATGGCATTACCAAAAAAATCCATTTCTGACAAGGTTTCTGCACTTTGTTTGCGCAAATCGTGGTAGGTACTGCCTTGCACAATAGGAAACAAGGTTTGTTCATAGCCATACAAACCTTCGGTTTCTTGAAAGCGTTTTTTACATCTTTTTGCCCATCTGTGGGTCATTTCCATAGATTTTTTGGCATACTTGTATTCACAGGGATAGGGGGTGCATTCGTCTAACACCATCATAATATCTGAACCTATTTTACGTTGTGTATCTATCACATTTTCAGGGGTAAAAATATGCCTTGAACCGTCAATATGGGATTGAAAAGTAACCCCTTCCTCTTTTATTTTTCTAATTCCTGACAAGGAATATACCTGAAATCCTCCACTATCTGTAAGAACGGGCTTATCCCAATGGATAAATTTGTGCAATCCACCTGCTTTATGAAGTATGTCCGCACCCGGGCGGAGGTACAAATGATACGTATTACCCAATATAATTTGTGCCTTTATTTTTTCGGTCAAATCTTGTTGTGAAACTGCTTTAACCGTTCCTGATGTGCCTACGGGCATGAATATTGGTGTTTCTATGCTGCCATGCGGTGTATGCAGAACACCAGCGCGTGCTTTGGTATATTTGTCTTCGGCTACAATTTCAAATTTGAACATCTATGTAGGGAGCTATGATTTTTGCTTGATTTCCAGCCCAACGCTCATAATTGAACGCAGTTTTTCTTTATCCCGCATTTGTTGAGAGAAACGAAAAGTATATTTACCTGCTTTTTCAAACTTGTAATTACGTTTGAGGATAAGTTTTTGGTCGACAATATCTCCCAGCCATTCCCCAGACCACATTCCGCTGTTATCTGCAAGGGGTATATCCAATTGCTCGTAAGAAAGCATTTTTCCATCAGGAGAGGTGATGCTCATGCTGAATATGATGTTTTTGCATTCATAATGTTGAGTATGTCTTAAATTAAGAATGATTTCATAACTTTGGATGGCATCTTTGATTTCGGGTTCAAAAGCTATGGAATCTTTTGCATTCCAGGTATTGTCGCTGAAAGAATGACGTTTCGAAAAAACAGCACTTTTACAAGCTGTAAATTCAGTAACTATTGCGACTAAAGCAAGTAAAATAATAAAGGGATATAGCTTCATAATTTATCAGGTAGAATTTTAGGTTTGACTTCAATTTTAGGTTTCTTTTTATTGGGGTTATTTTCTTTTTTGGTATTGTACTGAGTGGGAGTTTTGTTTGTGTCTTGTCTTTTTTTATTCTTTCTTTTCGTTTTTTTCTTTTTGTCCAAATTGCTTTGTCCAACTACATCTACAAAATCCAAAGGTTTTTCTATACTTTTGTCTGTTTCCAGCAAACTTTCTATCACCACACCTTGTGCTTGCATTTTCAACAGTTGTTCTACACGTTCTACGGGAACAGCATACCAGCTGTTGTCTGATTTAATACTGAACCAGATTACTTTTTTGAATATATCTGTTTTTTCATGAAATGCATCTCCTTTAACGGTTTGAATAGGTTTGTCTATTTTAGGAAAAGTGTGCAAGGCTTCTAAGTACAGGTCTAATTCGTAATTCAAACAACATTTTAATCTGCCACATTGCCCTGATAAACGGGTGGAATTAAGAGAAAGGTATTGTTGTTTAACCGCATTTACATTCACGGATTTGAAGTCTGTAAGCCAAGTACTGCAACACAATTCCCTGCCACAAGAACCTATACCGCCAAGTTTAGCGGCTTCCTGTCGTAACCCAATCTGCCGCATCTCTATACGAATCTTAAACTCATCAGCTAAAACCTTAATAAGTTCTCTGAAATCTACTCTGTTGTCTGCGGTATAATAAAAAATAGCTTTTGTTTTATCTCCTTGGAATTCTACTTCGGAAAGTTTCATTTCCAAGCCATGCGCCTTAATAATTTCACGTGTACGATACAGCATGTCACTTTCTTTATCACGGGCTTCATGCAATTTTTGCAGTTCCTGAGCATTAGCTTTGCGGTACATCTTTTTGGGTACATATTTATCTGTAACAATTTTTCTTTTTTGCATTTGCAGACGTACCAACTCACCCGATAAAGAAACCTGACCTACATCATAGCCTCCGCTTTCGCTTTCTACTACTACCCAATCACCTGTAACAATATCTAAATGATTGACATTTTCATAGAAGTCTTTTCTGTCGGCTTTGAACCGTACTTCGTGGATATTAAAAGGTTCTGCATCTTGAAGCCCTGTTAACCAATCATAAGTGTTCAGTTTGTTACAACTGTTACACCCACCTGCACTGCACGAGGTACACCCACCTGTGCCACAGGATTTGTTACATGAATTACATGCCATACTCCTGACCTTATTTTGTGTCTATGGTGTTCAGTTCTTCAGATACGGAAGCCATTTCCTCCTTAAACGGTTTGCGTGCTGTCAGACCCAATATGTCAAACATTTTTTGGTCTTCTGTATATTCAGGATTAGGAGTAGTAAGTAATTTATCCCCTGCAAAAATAGAATTTGCCCCTGCCATAAAGCAGAGTGCCTGTGCTTCTATGCTCATACGTACCCTGCCTGCACTTAAGCGTATCATGGATTTTGGCATAATAATTCTCGCAGTAGCAATCATCCGAACCATATCAAAGGTGTCCACCAAAGGTTGGTTTTCCAACGGTGTGCCTTCTACGGGAACTAAGGCATTTACAGGTACGCTTTCGGGGTGTTCAGGCAGGGTAGCTAAGGTATACAACATACCAATTCGGTCTTCTTCACGTTCTCCCAGTCCGATAATGCCCCCACTGCATACAGAAATACCTGAATTACGAATATGCTTCAAGGTTTCTAATCTGTGTTGGTAGGTACGGGTACTGATGATATTGGAATAATGATTTTCTGAAGTATCTAAATTATGATTGTATGCATATAAACCTGCGTCTTTCAGTTTTTGTGCCTGTTCTTCTGTAAGCATACCCAAAGTACAGCATACCTCCATACCCAACTGATTGACGTGTTTGACCATTTCTAGTACTTTGTCAAAATCAGTATTGTCTTTTACTTCTCTCCATGCTGCACCCATGCAAAATCGGGTAGAACCAGCTTCCTTCGCTTTTTTTGCAGATTCAACAACTTCTTCCACTTCCATCAGTTTATGTACAGTAACTCCTGTGTGATAGCGGGCCGCTTGTGGACAGTATGCGCAATCTTCAGGACAACCTCCTGTTTTTACGCTTAATAAGGTGCATACTTGTACTTCATTGGCAGTATGGTATTTTCTATGTATTTCCGCAGCACGGAACACTAATTCCAATAATGGAGTATGATATATTTGAGCAATCTCTGCTGTATTCCAGTCATTTCTTATCTCTTTCATAATGTATAATCGTTAAAGTGTATGTATAATAAAGCAAAATTAGTAAAAATCTATGGAACTATTTACAGAACAAGCACATTTTTTACACTAATGCTCACAACTCAAAGTGAATGCCTTTTTGAGTAAGTTCGACGTATTTTTGGGCATTAAACTGATAGTATTGTGCCGCCCTGTGTTTTACCTCTTTCTGATACTCCTGTAAGGGTTCTAAAAGTCCGTAAGAAAGTATTTTTTTGCGGAAATTGCGTTTGTCAATGGTGCGGTGGAGAATTTTTTCATAAAGGATTTGCAGTTCGTTCAAAGTAAATTTTTCAGGTAAAAGTTCAAATCCGATGGGAGTGTAGGTAATTTTACCTTTCAAGCGTTGTAATGCTACCTGCACAATTTCGTTATGGTCAAAAGCTAAAGAAGGAAGATTATCCATTTTTATCCATTCTACAGTAGCAGAATGAAGGTTTTTTTTGCCCAAAATCTGATGTTTCTGCATGTTTACCAATGCATAATACACTACACTGATGACATGATTTCTGGGGTCTCGGTCAGGGTTGCTGAAGGTATAGAGTTGTTCTAAAAATACATCAGATAAAGACGTTTCTTCAAAGAGTTTTCGCTGTGCCGCTTGTTCTGTACTTTCCTGATATTCGATAAACCCACCGGGCAAAGCCCATTGGTCAAGGTAAGGTTCAAAATTGCGTTTAATCAGCAGGACATATATATCTTTTCCGTCCCAGCCAAAAACAACATTATCCACAGCGACCAAAGGCGTTTTAGGTTTGTCTTCCTTATTTTCTTTTACAATATACGGTTTGAAATTGGCAGGAGTATCCATATTCACCATAACCGCAGTTGCTTTGGCGCATAAAATTTTGTTGTTTTCATTCACAGACCAAACTTCGGCTTCACAAAAAGTAAGCATTTTACCTTGTTTGAGAACTTTTCCAATAGCATGTACTCTCGGATATATAGCAGGATTAAGGTAAGAAATCTTTAAATCTCCCGTTACTACATATTGATTTTCAGAAACTAAACTGAACGCCGCAAAACCTGTAACAATATCGCATAAAGTTGCGGTTACACCTCCATGTAAAAAACCAAGCCCTTGCCTATGAATATCCTGCATGGTTAACCACCCTTCTATGTGTCCCGCTTGTATGTGGGTAAGTTCAAAGTTGATGTGCCGCATAAAATATTGGCTTTGCAGTACTTCCTGTATTCTTTCTTTATATCTGGGATTATTTACTACCAATGCAGGGTAAAATTCGTCATAACGCATGGTCAAAAGTACATAAAATTCAAGATAAATAGTGGTGTAAATTTTCTGTTACTCTATACGCAGGTATATCATTGATATTATAGGATTGTGTTAATTCTATGGAAAAAAGACAAGTAGCTGATATGTTAAAACTTTCAGGATAAGGAATAAATTTACCTTTATCCTGCCCCATAGCTACACAAATAAAAGGGCATTGTACTGCGGCGGCAATATGCACCGCTACGGTATCATTGCTAATAAGCAGTGTTGCTTGCCGTATCAGGTGTGCAAGTTGTATGAGGTTGGTTTTACTTGTATAATTTTGGATTTTATCGGAAGCGTTACACAAATTCATAATTTCTTGTGCATATACGTTGTCTTTTTTGCTTCCTGCAATAACAATTTGGTAATCAGGATATTTTTTGAGAATATACTCTGCTACAGATGCAAAATGTCGGGTACTCCATCTTTTTTTAGAGGTGCTTGCACTGGGGAATAAAACCACATAAGGACGTTCAGGCAACTCAATTTTTACTTCAACACTATCAAGAGATATTTCGGGTTTAAGCACAGGAATGTCTGATTCCAACCATTGGGAAAAAAAGTGTTGGTTTTTTATACCTTCAAAGAGAAACACGTCAGGAGGGGGAATCAGTTTTGTATATAAGGTGTTCATTTTTTTCCGTTGCCATGTTGCATAATCAGGAGGAGGGGTGTTGTATGCCGTGGCATTTTTTACAGACAGACCTGCCAAGATATGTTCTGCCTGATATTCACGGGCATATATGGGATACACAAACTCATCATATTTTTGGGCGTATATTTTTTTTGCCATCTTGTAACGGTAAAAAATACTTTTGACAAATCTGTTGGTATCTATAAAAATAAACTCATCTATATATGAACTGTCAAGTTGTGTTGCCAAATCCTGCCATAAGGAATTACCCACCAATATAACCTTATAGTTTTTGTAAGTGGGGTGTGTTTTTAGGTAAGGTAAATAATTTCTGAACAAAACATAATCTCCGATAGCATCATGTCTGAACAGTAACAAGGCAGGTTGAGTATTAGGCGTGTGAGAAGATGTTGTTTTTGCCAAAAAATCTACAATACGTATAATAAGCTCACGATAATACTTTTTGATATTTTTTCTGAGTTTTTTCATGGTATTTATAACAGCATGCATAGATGACAGGTATGTCATTATACAAAAGCCAGATAGCACGCAAAACTAACCAAAAACCTGAAATTACAACCACAATAACCCATCATCAGATTTTGTTATCATCACATCAGCAAATCATTACTTACATTTGTGAGAGGAAACATAAAACAGTTTTTTTGTTCCTGCGGGGCAGGGACTGGTAGATTCGGGTTTGATAGTTTTTTCTTTGTAGAACCCCGTTACCTCTATATTTTCACAGGAAATTTCTTCATCATCATTAGGAAAACACAAAGGAATTTCTTGATTATCTGCTGTTATCAGATAACCTGCATTATAGCAGTAACAGCTAAGCGGGTCCATCACCCCACGAACACTTTTAAACCGACCTTTTAAGGTTGTTTTTTCTTCTTCATTTATGTTTTTGAAACTCATATTGATAATGATAATAAAAATTCCAATGCACCCAACAGTGAGATATTTTTGCAAGTAACGCATACAATAGAATAATAATTATGAACAGGTAGAAAGACATATATGTACGCAGTTAGCCTTTCTTTCCATACTGTAAAGATAATAAAAAAATGCTTACAAGAAACAACATGAAATTTTTTTACACAATTTTATTCTAAAACAACTTCCACATTCGGATAGTATTGTCTTCCCCACCTGTATAAGCGTGTTTGCCATCTGGGGAGAAAGTAAGTGTATAAATGACTTCTTTATCTTCATTAAAAATGGAAATAATTTTTCCCGTGCTGGCATCACGCAGGCGAATGGTTTTATCCTTGCCTGCACTTAAAATGTATTTGCTGTCAGGGCTGTAAGCGGCACAAGTAATATCGCTGTTATGACTGCGCCATAAGGTTCTTATCTCTTCAAAATCGTGTTCAGCGTCCCAGATGCGCAAGGTTTTATCTGCGCTACCTGCCAAAAGACGTTTGCCATCTTGCGAAAAACTAACAGATGAAATTCCTAATATGCTTCCTCTAAGTACATTTACCTTATTTTTTTCGTTGTAATGCCATACATACACGTTTTTGTCTGCACTGCCAATAGCTAAAAGAGATTGTGTTGGGTGAAAGTGAATGCTGTTGGCTTCATATTTGGTAGGTACTTGCCATTGATACACTTTTTTTTGCGTTCTTAAATCCCATATACAAACCATGCCTTCATTATCCGCAGAAGCTAACAATGTACCATCAGCGCTGTACGCCAAAGCTAATATATTTGCATGAGCAGTTGTAATTGTCATTATCTCACGAACTGTATTTACGTCCCAAATCCCGATTTGCTTTTGTATATACGGTGCGGCGATATAATTTCCATCAGGGCTGAAAATAGCAATCTTGGGTACTATTGTGTGCGTGTATATAACATTGAGCGGATTACCTGTATTTACGTCCCATGTACGGATACTTTTATCTGCACTGGCAGTAAGCAGTTTTGTACCATCTTTATTCACTCTTACGGAATAAATCAATCCCGTATGCCCGATAAACGTTTTAATGACTGTATTTTGCGTTTGCGTTTCTACAAATTCAGACGGATTGGAGAGGTCGTATTTCAGTTTTGGGGTTTCCTGAATGCGTTTTGTTCTCCAATTGATAGCCACAATAAAAGTAATCAACAAGGTTAAAAATAACAATCCCGCGCGAATAAATAACTTTCTGACACTCCAACTCATTACTTTTTGTTGGGTGTAAGTGTAATTTACCTGATTTTGTCTTACCTGCCTGTATGCCTGTGTAGGGGATTGCCCAAGTAGATAGCCCTGTGTAGGTTGATTACGGTATTTTTTTGCAGGTTGTACCGCTGTGTTTACAATTTGCTGTGCGGCTATGGTACGCGTTACAGGTTTTTTACGGGGTAAGGGTTTCAGTTCAATTTCAGGTTCTTTCGGAATACTTAATGCCACAAAGTTTTCTATTTGTGCATGAGGCTTGAGTACGGTTATCCATGTATTGTATGCAGTGCGCATAGCAGGATTGTAAAATCCTTCATTAAAGGTGCTGTCAAAGCGTTTGATAATTTCCTGCGGGAGTGCTTTTTCTAAAAGAACAAGATATTTTTCATAAAAACCGAGAATATTTTTATTAAAGTAAGGGGCGTGAATATCACATTTAGGCCATCTGTGGTGCATAAAATAGTTTTTCATAGTTCTTTCGCTCAAATCATTGAGAAAAAAGAAAGGGTGTTTTAGAAAAATAAAATAGTGAATCCCTACGGCTACCGACCATATATCTGAAAGCAGGTTTACTTTAACTGTTTGAATGATTTTCTGTTCAGACAGTTGCCTTGATATTTCGGGGGCTACCCATTCATTGGGCTTTCCCCAAGTGCTGGGACTATCCTGCGCACTAAGTGAAACCGCACCACTTTCATAGTCTATCAGTACAGCATTAGGCTGTTTGATGCCAATAAACACGTTTTCTGCATTTATATCTGCATGAATGTAGTTTAATTCCCGCAAAATTTGAAATCCCTCCGCAAGGTCTAAGGCATACTTGATTTTTTGCCCCAAAGGAATTTGATAGTATTCTTGTGTAACGCGAGCATCTTCAATAATACGGTCAAATTCGGCGTATTCATTTCGGTTCAGGCGGTTGGCTAAATATCCATATACTTTTTCTCCGTCCAATATGCCTGAAAAACTTAACTGCGGAAGGGCAAATAAAGCAGAAAGATGTTTTATACTTTTATGCTGTTGAATGTGGATAATGCCTTCCTGTAATTTTTGTATGGTTTCAAAACTTTTTTGGGTATTGGTATCTTCGTGAAAAATTTTAACCACTTGGGGCGTATCAGGCTGTATGCTTCCATTAAGACTTTGACAAAAATACAATTCTCCAAATCCTCCTGATGCAAAAGGACGCGGCTTGATTTCAATACTTTGCACGGGTACATCAAAACAGGTATCTAACTTTGAACTTAATGCACGACTAACCTTAATGGACTTCATATCTACACAACAAAAATATAGAAATTCTGTTTATTTTTATCTGAATTTTATGTGGGCGTGTCCCCTGCGCTTGCGCTTCGGGGGCGGGCTATACGCTACAAGTCCTCGTTCGCTTTGCTCACTGCGGGCTTTCCGCTGCTATCCCTCACGCGGATACGCGCGTACATATACGCTGTGTACCTGCGTTAGGCATGCGGAGGGCATGCGTGAGCATGGTGCGCAGCACCGAAGCGATAGCGTAGCCCGTAGCACGCCGACTGCGCAGCAGGAACGCCCAAAAAATTATTTTGCACAACATCACTAAATAGCTGTAATTTTGCCCTATGAACAGAAAAGTAAGGGTTCGTTTTGCACCCAGTCCCACAGGCGGATTGCACATAGGCGGCGTACGAACAGCATTGTATAATTATTTGTTTGCCAAAAAACACGGTGGAGATTTTATTCTTCGTATTGAAGACACAGACCAAACCCGCTTTGTAGAGGGTGCAGAGGAGTATATTATTGAAAGTTTGAAATGGTTAGGCGTTACGTTTGATGAAGGCGTTCATGTAGGCGGTAAACACACACCATATAGGCAATCCGAAAGAAAACCTATGTACAGACAGTATGCGGAAGCATTGATAGAAAAAGGATATGCTTATTATGCATTTGATACTCCCGAAGAACTAGAAGAAATGCGGGAGCGTTTGAAAGCCGCAAAAGTGGCTTCTCCACAGTACAACAGCATCACGCGTAACAGCATGAAAAACTCTCTTACCCTTCCTGATGATGAAGTAAAAGCACGCATAGCCAACGAAGAACCTTATGTTATACGTTTGAAAGTGCCGCGCAAGGAAGAAGTGCGTTTGTATGATGAAATACGCGGTTGGGTAGTAGTACAAAGTCATCAGATTGATGATAAGGTATTGCTTAAATCTGATGGTATGCCTACGTACCATTTAGCCAATGTAGTAGATGACTATTTGATGGAAATTACGCATGTTATCCGCGGGGAAGAATGGTTGCCCTCTGCGCCTTTACATGTCTTATTGTATCGATATCTGGGTTGGGAAGACGTAATGCCTAAATTTGCCCATTTACCACTTATTTTACGCCCTGATGGCAATGGTAAACTCAAAAAACGGGAGAGTGCGGGAATTTTAACCTTTCCGCTTTCATGGCATGATGCGTCTACCAATGAAGACTATCTTGGCTACCGTGAAGCAGGCTTTTTACCTGAAGCACTAATTAACTTTCTTGCCTTTCTGGGTTGGAACCCGGGTACGGAGCAAGAGATTTTCAGCATGCAGGAACTTATAGAAGCATTCAGTATTGAGCGTATCGGTAAATCAGGGGCAAGGTTTGATGCAGAAAAAGTAAAATGGTTTAACAGTGTGTATATCCGCAACACAGATACCGAAAAATTACTGCCAATGGTAAAAAAATCGCTTGAAGAGCGAAATATACAAGGTTTTTCTGACGTTTACATTACCAAAGTGATTGACTTGATGAAAGACCGTGTAACCGTTATTCCTGAATTTTATACCTTAGCTACCTATTTTTATCATGAATTTGAACAGTATGATGAAACCATGAAGCAAAAACAGGTAAATCCTGAAACGCTCCAACATTGGACAAATATCCTTCCTTTGCTTAAAAACCTCACGGATTGGACAGCATCACAAATAGACAAAATATTACACGACTACGCAGATGCAAATAAGGTTAAAATAGGTAAAATTATGCCTTTACTCCGTTTGATGATAACAGGCGTATCTTTTGGACCCAGCGTACCGCAAATCATGGAACTGATTGGCAAAGAAAAATCTATTCAAAGAATAGATAAAGCGTTATCACTTTGGCATATTGGTAACTAATTTACCTTGTGCAAACACATTATTTATTTGGTTCTTCCGTATATTTAGCGCAAACTTAAGATATATACTACAATATGGATAACAAGACGATAGAAATTTTATTAGGTTTTTCAGAATTAAGCGTAACTTCAGTCAAGATGACCAAGGGTTGTATA
>Ga0272446_1003619_pt1 | contig 19245 bp, 14 predicted proteins | sample YNPCB0061_FD_194587 | JGI IMG/M metagenome (GOLD analysis project Ga0272446, IMG submission 194587) | Hot spring microbial mat communities from Yellowstone National Park, WY, United States - YNP-CB-006-1 | ecosystem: Environmental > Aquatic > Thermal springs > Hot (42-90C) > Sediment | place...
GGATAACATAGATGTTATCAAAACCAAAGAATCCCCATATATTTTATACGTTGAAGGAGAAGACGATGAGAGAATTTTAAGGAGATGGGCAAACGCATTGGGAAAAACAGATGTCTTTGAAAAATTTCATATTTACAAAATGAGAGGCACTTCCAAAAATGAGATGAGAAAAAGACAAGATGAACACTTTAAGGCGCTAAAACAAATAAATTCCGATGTTGAAAGAGTAGTTCTGTTTGACTTTGATAGCGAAGACTCATTTCACCCTGAAAAAGATAACCGCGTGATAAAAGAATGGAAAAGAAAAAATATTGAAAATTATTTATTAGTACCACAGGCATGGAAAAATGCTGTTTTAGATGTGAGTAATCAAACAGAATTTAACCTTTTTAACAATCGTTATGAAACACTGATTGATAATTTTTTTGAAGAACAAAATCTTACTCTGCCGAAAAATGCTACTTGGAAAACCGTCAATGCTAATATTTTTGAGGTGGTAGACGGAAAAAAAATTCTTTTTGAGAACAATGACTCTTTGTTCCATAGGATTAAAAAGATTGACAGTTTGATAGTAAACAGGGAAAGTGTAGCCAACAACATGACTAATGACATGATACATGATGAAATTGTTCAGTTTTTTGACTTTTTGACCAAGATAGTAATAGAATCATGACCAAGATTTATAAGAAAGTATAAACTGAGTTGATTAGTAACAGACCTCTTGGAAAAAACAAAGTAAAATCCATTTATATAAAGTCTATTAAATATTTACAATTTATCACCCTATTCAAAAGTTGTTTTTTGGCAAAGATAACGGTTCTATTTGTAAATACTAGACTCAATATATCAATCTAGTTTAAGATAAAACAAAAAAGAGTAGTCATACACTACTCTCTTTAAATGAAACACAAAACCTGTTTTTATTTCTTTTCACTGATTTTGTCTAACAACTCCAATACTGTTGCTTTTTCTTTAGCATTGAGATTGGACATTACATTGTCTAAAATTTTAGTATAGCTTTCTTCGTAGCCTTTGACCAAATCCATTGCCTTGTTGGTTGCCCTTAGGTAAATGGTACGGCGGTTTTCAGGCATACGCACACGGTTTACATACCCTGCTATTTCCATTCTATCTACCACAAAGGTCATTTGAGAAGGCATAATATTGAATTTCAACGCAGTTTGAGTAATAGGTTGTTGCCCTTCTTTCAGCAAGTAGTCTAAAATAGCTACTTCATTGTACTTGAAACCTGTTTCTTGCTCAAAAAGCTCTTCTTGCCCTTCCAAGGCATTTTTTAGATGCTTAACGAAACGAATGAATGTTTTCGTTGGATTATCCATGCTATTGTTCATAATTATTATTTTTACTTTTGTATGCTGTAAAGATACGCTCTACAAACACTCCGCAAAGATATAGATTTTATTTTTCTAAAACAAATTTTTCTTAAACATGTTTCAAATTATAAGTGCAATGTATCTATAATCAAGGGTTCGTAGCTTAATGTAAAGGTATCATTTATAGCATAATTTACATACAAAATTAAAGTAAAAATAGTTTCAATATAAATTTTGATACTAATAACAATGACAAAACAAAATTATGAAATTATTTTATCAGGCTTTAATATAAAAGCATTTATCGCTAACACAGAGATATAAAATGAAATTTTGACAATATATTTTTGATATGGGCGTGTCCTTCACTACGTTCAGGTCGGGCTATTCGCTGGTAGAGACGTGGCATGCCACGCCTGTACTTCATTCGCTACGCTCATTGCGGGCTTTTCGCTGCTATCCCTCACGCGAAAGCAAGGTAAAAAACGTTGTTTTACCTTGTAATACGTTCTTTTTCAAAGGAATAAAGCATGAACTGCGAGGGCGGGGGCGAAGCCCCCGCCCTCGCAAAAACCCGTTTTTTTGCGTTAGGCATGCGGAGGGCATGCGTGCTTGCACGCATGGTGCAACCGCACCGAAGCGATAGCGTAGCCCGTAGCACGCCGACTGCGCCGCGAAGCAAGCAGGAACGCCCAAAAAATTAAATTGCATAATTCTTAAAATCATATTAGATAAGTTCATTATTTAAACTTACAAAACCCATATCGGATAAAATTATCTTCTATCTCTTTACTCCGCAGATTTTTTGATACTTTTGTATTCTGGTATGAAAAACACTATTCATTTTGCGATTATTGGTTGCGGATATATAGGTAATCGTCATGCGGAGAGCATACTCTCACACCCTGAAGCTAAACTCGTAGCTATAGCAGATGTTAACCCCGCTCTTAAACCGCAGACAGTAGAAAAATATAATGTGCCTTTTTATGAAAAAGCAGAAGATATGCTCAATGCAGGTTTGGATATAGATGTGGTATGCGTTTGTACACCCAATGGATTGCATGCAGAACATTCTTTACTTGCTTTGGAACATAAAAAACACATTGTTTGTGAAAAACCTATGGGCATTACCAAACAATCTTGCGAAGATGTAATATACAAAGCCCTGCAAGTACATAAACAGGTTTTTTGCGTAATGCAAAACAGATACAGTCCGCCTTCGGTGTGGTTAAAATCTGTCATACAACAAGAACTACTTGGTAAAATTTTTATGGTTCAGGTAAATTGCTACTGGAACAGAGATGACCGTTATTACAAAAAAGGAACATGGAAGGGGTCAAAAGATTTGGACGGGGGTGTTTTATATACACAATTCAGCCATTTTATTGACATTATGTATTGGCTTTTTGGAGATATAACCAATATAATGGCACATTTTAACAATTTTACCCACCAGCACAATACTGACCTATATGATGATTCAGGACTTATACAGTTTGATTTTATTAACGGTGGAATGGGGTGCATCAACTATTCTACAGCTGTGTGGGATAAAAACATGGAAAGCAGTATCACCATTGTAGGCGAGAAAGGCAGTATCAAAGTAGGAGGTCAGTACATGGAAAAAGTAGAATATTGTCATGTTAAAGACTATATTTTACCTGAATTACCTCCTTCAAATCCTCCGAATGATTATGGTACGCATAAAGGAAGTGCCGCCAATCATAACTTTGTGATAGATAACGTGGTTAAAACGATACAAGGTATAGAACAACCCACAACTAATGCATTGGAAGGGTTGAAAGTAGTAGACATCATTGAGCGCATTTACAAATTACGTTAATGAGTACCATAAAAAAACTCCTTTCAGACAGTGTGGTCTATGGACTGGCGGGAGCTATCAGCAGGTCTATCAACATATTTTTGGTACCTGTTTATACCAAAATATTCACCCCTGCGGATTATGGAATCATCAACCTTGTCAATAACTTTTACACACTTGTTTTTATCCTTACCTCACTGAGTTTGGACACAGCTGTATACCGCTGGTACTTTGAAAAAGAAGATTCTCAATACCGTCATAAAGTAGTGGGCAGTTGGGTATATTCTACAATTATATCCAGTTTGACAGGTTGCACCCTGATATTTTTACTCTCAGAACCGCTTTCTAATCTCATTTTAAAACAAGACCAGTATGCTATTTTTTTCCAATACATAGCCTTGGCTTTGGGAGCAAGTATATTTAACAGTTATATGAATACACTTTTACGGATAGAACAAAAAGCTATTTTGTTAGCAATATTCAATACTGTATCAGGGCTTTTAACCGTAGGGCTGACTATTGTGTTTGTTATTTATCTAAATATGCGGTTGGAAGGGGTATTTTTGGGCATTGCAGTATCCCAAAGCACTACGGCACTTGTCGCATTTATTCTTTTACGAAAGTGGTTTTTCCCTGTACATTTTGATAAATCACTCCTTAAAAACATGCTTAAATATAGTTTGCCTGCTATTCCTGCGGGTGTTGCCTACTGGGTACTTAATAATTCGTCAGGTTATTTTATTGATGGATTATATAAACAACGCAGCGAAGTAGGACTGTTTAATATTGCCAATTCTATTGCGGCTTTAGTAGGTTTGGTGGTTGGAGCATTTCAGCAGGCATGGGTGCCTTTTGCCATGTCTATTCACAAAAACCCTGATGCTGTCAAAGTATATGCACGGGTACTTGTACTCTATTGTGCCATAGTGGGCGGTTTGGCTATACTGACAGGTATGTTTAGTTATGAGATTCTGGTTTTATTCACTCATAAAGATTATTATGATGCCAAAAACGTAGCGGTTATTCTTGTGTTCAGCCAAACCATTATAGGACTTACCGCTGTAGGTATGATTGGCAGTGCTATTCAAAAAAGCATACTCCCCTTTGGTAAAATTATGTTTATAGGAGCGTGTTTGTTTGTGGGTTTATGTTTTATACTTATACCTGTTTTTGGAAAAGAAGGCGCGGCCTGGAGCAGTGTGATTGCACAAAGTATTATGCCTGTATATGTTTTTTACCGCTCACAAAAAGACTACTATATTCCCTACAACTTCAAGATGGCTGTTTTCTTGTTTTCTTTAAGTGTGATTACGGTTATTCTAGGTATTACCATACCCTACTATCTTTCTGATATTTTGATATATCAGGTTTTTGTAAAAATAATTATATTTGCTTTCTTTGTGGCAGTTTTATTCCTGATAAAAGTTTTTAATGCACAAGAATTACGCACAAAAATCCGACAATTCGTTCAAAAAGCATGAAAATCCTGATAATTGTTAATAATGATATTGATACAGACCCGCGCGTACTCAACCAGTGGGAAGCACTAAAAGAACATGCAGAAATCCATTTCTTGGCAAACTCTGTTAAAAACACAAATCATACAGCATTTTTTAATTTTGGTGATATTACACGCAGATACACATTTCACTACAATTACCCCGTTTTGTTTCGTAAAATGGTTACTCTGCTGATAACATTGTTCAAAGGACTATTGGGGTTAAAAGCAAAACTGAAATACAAAAATCCGCATGAACGCAGGTACTGGCAATACGTGAAAATAAAAAAATTAAATCAAATTAAATCTCAACATACCTACGATTATATTATTGCCAATGATATAGATACTTTACCCATAGCTGTATATCTCAAAAAAAAAGATACCAAACTTATTTTTGATGCTCATGAGTATTTTTTAGACGAAGACCACGACCCTCTCTGGATACAGTACGAACGTCCTTACCGTAAATACCTCATAGATACACACCTTAAAGATATTGACGTTTTTATGACCGTAGGGGATAATATTGCTGAAAGATTTCAAAAAGAACTTAACCTTACCCAAAAACCAGAAGTGGTTTATAACGCTAAAAAACATTTTGAAAACAAACCGACCCCCGTCAATCCTGATAAAATACGTATGGTACATCATGGGGTAGCACTGCCCAACAGAAATTTAGAAGCTTTATTGAAAGTAACTCAAAAACTACCCCCCCATTTTGAACTTCATTTGTACCTTAAAAAAATAGATGGGTATTATTACAATCAACTTATGGATATGGCAAAAACCTGTGAGAGGGTTTTTATTCATAATGCTGTACCTTTTGATAAAATCATACCTACTATCAGTCAGTATGATGCAGGTATTTTCTTTATAGAAAAAAACAGCTACAATTATGCCAATTGCCTGCCTAATAAATTTTTTGAGTTTATTCAAGCTAAACTTATGTTGATTATGTCCTCTACATACGAAATAGATAAATTTATCCAGAAATATAAGAATGGAATTATTGTTCAAGGAGATATAGATAAGATTGTAAATCATATAAAATCGCTCACCGCTGAGCAAATTCATCAGTACAAACAAAAATCTGCTGAATTAGCAAAAATACTCTCTGTTGAAGAGGAATGGAAAAAAATCAGAAAAATTTTGAACATAAATGAATAGACTACGAAAAAATTATTGTAACAATTTATCTTGCAAGAATCAAGTATAGAAAAATAATTTTTTGGGCGTTCCTGCTGCGCAGTCGGCGTGCTACGGGCTACGCTATCGCTTCGGTGCTGACGCACTTTGCTGCGCAAACCCTCCGCATGCCTAACGCAAAAGAAGTGAGGTAGAGACGTGGCATGCCACGTCTCTACCAGCGCATAGCCCGACCCCGAAGCGCAGGGGACACGCCCAAGTAAAGAACAAAACACGTAAATAATTACAAGCTGTTCTAGTAAATCAAACTTGCATAAATGTAAAATTGTTTGTTACTTTACCCTTAAAAACAAGATATACTATGCCACATTACGTTCAATCAGGAAAAATTCCTCCAAAAAGACATACGCAATTCCGCAAACCAGACGGTACTTTATACGGAGAAGAACTTGTAAGCACTTATGGGTTTTCCAGTTTATATTCTTTGGTGTATCACGTGTACCCGCCTACGGTGGTAAAACAAGTTGGAGAACCTTACAGCGTTATCCCTGAAATTGCCATTGCCAATAACATGATGCACCACAGTTTTCAGACTTTTGTTATCCAACCCGAAGATGATTTTATCAAAAGCAGAAAAACCCTTTTGGTAAACAGTCATTTACATATTGGCAGTGCCGCACCCCGCAAAAGCATGACAGATTACTACTACAAAAATGCTGATGCTGATGAAGTGCTGTTTATTCATCAAGGTTCAGGCAAGGTAAAAACCCTTTATGGAGAATTAGAATTCAAATATGGCGATTACATTGTTATTCCCAGAGGTATTATTTATCAGATTGAATTTAATGATGAGAACAACCGTATTTTTTACGTAGAAGCCTTCAGCCCGATACGTTTTCCAAAAAGATACCTGAACGAAGTAGGGCAACTTATGGAACACGCTCCTTTCTGTCAAAGGGATATAAAAACACCCCAAAACCTTCAAACGCATGACGAAAAAGGCGAATTTTTAATTCTCATTAAAAAACAAGGCTGGATACACCCCTATACTTATGTTTATCACCCCTTTGATGCTATTGGTTGGGACGGGTATTTTTATCCATTCATTTTTTCTATCCATGATTTTGAACCCATTACAGGTAGGGTACACATGCCTCCTCCAATACATCAAACCTTTGAGGGTGATGGATTTGTTATATGCTCGTTTGTGCCAAGACTATACGATTATCACCCGCTTGCTATACCTGCACCCTATCATCACAGCAATATAGATTCTGATGAAGTTCTATACTATGTAGATGGTGATTTTATGAGTAGAAAGAGTGTTAAGAAAGGTCAGATTACCTTGCACCCCGCAGGTATCCCCCACGGACCGCATCCAGGTACGATTGAAAAAAGTATTGGTCAGAAAGGCACAGAGGAACTTGCTGTAATGATTGACCCGTTCAGACCATTGCAAATTACCAAAACCGCATTGAACATAGAAGAACCAGATTATCATAAATCCTGGTTATAACAATTGAAATAATTTAAAAGGCAATGCCTCCTGCGCAGGTACTGAGTAAAGCACACGGTTTAAATCGTGTACTTATATTTTTTTACGCTCTTATGGAGTTTTAGGGAGAAATTTTTAACTGATGTTCTATATCAAAAATTTTGTCGGCGTGTCCTTCACTGCGTTCAGGTCGGGCTATCCGCTGGTACAGACGTGGCATGCCACGTCTGTACTTCACAGGCTACGCCTGCTGCGGGCTTTCCGCTGCTATCCCTCACGCGGATATGTGCGCGTACATATACGCACACACATACGCGTTAGGCATGCGGAGGGCATGCGTGCTTGTACGCATGGTGCGAACAGCACCGAAGCGAAGCGTAGCCCGTAGCACGCCGACTGCGCAGCAGGAACGCCCAAATAAAACATTCATAAATAATGTCTTGATGCATCACCCTAAAAGTAGAATTGAGCGTTTTTTTATTACTAATGCGCTGCTAAACAATCTGTGTACATAGCACAGATACGACCCATACCCTGTTCTGGAATCAATACCTGCGGAGAGAGTGCCACCATTGGAAACCTCACCGTATATTTATACAAAAAACTTTTCAAACATACCAAAATTATGTAAAGTTTCTGAATATTTATTCAATAATTGTAAATATATGATAATCAGTATATTAAATTTTAATTTTTTTTTGATTGAGTATCAGCAATTTTCAAAAAAAAATGAAAATTGAAACAACTTTCTTCGTAGTATTGCGTTTGAGAATGCACAAATCATTTAATTTAATAAACTATGGATGTTGAAATTTTAGCGAGGATACAATTCGCATTTACCGTTGCTTTCCACTATATCTATCCGCCTATGAGTATTGGACTTGGGATTGTATTAGTGATTATGGAAGCCATGTACTTACGTACTAAACAACGCATGTACAAACACATCACAAAATTTTGGGTAAAGATATTTGCCTTAACCTTTGCTGTGGGTGTTGCCACAGGTATTGTTATGGAATTTGAATTCGGAACTAACTGGGCAACGTATTCCCGCTATGTAGGTGATGTATTCGGAAGTCCCTTAGCCGCAGAAGGCATTTTTGCTTTCTTTTTGGAATCAGGGTTTTTGGCAATTTTGGTATTTGGGTGGAATAAAGTAGGTCCAAGAACACACTTTATTTCAACTGTAATGGTAGCCTTAGGCGCAACATTAAGCTCTGTATGGATAGTAGTAGCCAATTCATGGATGCAAACCCCCGCAGGATACCACATTGTTGGCGAAGGGCTTAAAGCAAGAGCAGAAATTACAGATTTCTGGGCAGTGGTATTCAATCCTTCTTCTATGCAACGCTTAACACATGTAATTCTTGGCGCATGGCTTACAGGAGCATTTGTGGTTATCAGTATCAGTGCGTATTATTTGAAGAAAAAACTACACGAAGAATTTGCTATTCGCTCCATGAAAATAGGCTTAGTAGTTGCTTTTGTAGCTATGGGCTTACAATTCATTAGCGGTCATAGCAGCGGTAACGGTGTAGCTAAAAACCAACCTGAAAAATTAGCCGCTTTTGAAGGACATTTTCAAGAAAACGCCCCCGCAGATTTATACCTTTTCGGCTGGGTAGATAGTGAAAATCAAAAAACCAAAGGAATTGCCGTACCTAAAATGTTGAGTTTTCTTGTACATGGCAGCACAGATGCCCCTATAAAAGGACTTAAATCCTTCCCCAAAGAAGACCTTCCCCCCGTGCAATCTTCATTTCAATTCTATCACCTTATGCTTGTTTGTGCCTTTTTAATGACACTCATTTGTATAGCTGCGGGTTGGTTATGGTTTAGAGGTAAATTATGGACTAATAAAACCATGTTAAATATTTTAACTTTATCCGTAATACTACCACACATTGCTAATCAAGCAGGTTGGTTCGCGGCTGAGGTTGGTAGACAGCCTTGGATTGTGTACAAAATGCTGCGTACCTCTGAAGCACTGTCTAAAAGCGTAACCGCAAATCAAGTTCTCTCTTCATTGATTATGTTCGGATTAGTATATCTGCTTTTGTTTGTTCTGTTTCTGTTTTTATTGAATGAAAAAGTAAAAGCAGGTCCTTTCGCCAAAGCAGACACTTCTGAAGAATACAGAGATACAGGAGAAGATGTTGCACCTTGGGTCAATAAAATTACACGCGAAAGAGTAGAAACCACAAATGGACAATAGAAATCTTAACATCATTCAAAAACCACAAAAAACTTAAAGATAAAAAACTATGGACTTAAATATCATCTGGTTTGTTTTAGTAGGTGTTTTACTTACAGGTTATGCCATATTGGACGGCTTCGATTTAGGAGTAGGCGCATTGCACTTGTTCGCAAAAGGCGATAAAGAACGCCGTATATTATTAAATTCTATCGGTCCTGTATGGGACGGAAACGAAGTATGGCTGGTAACAGGCGGAGGTGCGTTGTTTGCCGCATTCCCACACGTGTACGCAAGCGTATTCTCCGCGTTTTATGATGCTTTTATGCTGTTATTGCTCGTGCTTATATTCAGGGCAATTTCTATTGAATTCAGAAGTAAGTACCCTAGCCCAAAATGGCGTAAAAACTGGGATATTGCCTTTTCAGTATCCAGTTACCTGATTGCTTTATTGGCGGGAGTTGCATTAGGAAACATTGTAGTAGGCGTACCTTTGGATAAAAATCACGAGTTACATACAAGTGTACTGGATTTAATTACTCCTTATACGGTTCTGGTAGGTATAACTACGGTAGCTTTGTTTATGATGCACGGTGCTATTTATCTACTCATGAAAACCGAAGGTGAAATTCAAGCACGTATTCGTGTATGGGTACAAAATAGCATGATATTTTTTATTATGTGTTACGTTTCATTAAGTATGATAACGCTATTGTATGTGCCTCACATGGCAGAAAAACTAAGACAACAACCTTTGTTCTTTTTAGTAGCCCTGATAAATATGCTTGCTGTTGCCAATATCCCCCGTGAGATTACTAAAAACAGACCTACCAATGCCTTTATTTCTTCCAGCGTGAATATACTTTGTTTAATGGGACTGTTTGCCATAGGCTTATTCCCGAACATTGTACCTGCCACAGACCCCGCCAACAGTCTGACTATCTATAATGCGGCATCTTCTACAAAAACACTGAACATCATGCTCATTTTTGCGCTGTTGGGTGTACCTGTTGTATTAGCTTATACCATCAGTATCTACTGGATTTACCGCGGTAAAGTAAAACTTGATGAAATGAGTTATTAACCCTCTTTTAACTATCGGTTGTTAAAGGTTACATTACGTTTGTAGCTCGCTTGCAAGCAAGCGAGCTTTTTACATGGATTTCAAATTTTGATGTTGTATTTTTTCTTGGGCGTGCCCCCTTCGCTAGCACTTCGGGGTCGGGCTATCCGCTGATAGAGACGTGGCATGCCACGTCTGTACTTCACAGGCTAACGCCTGTTGCGGGCTTTCCGCTGCTATCCCTCACGCGGATACGCGCGTACATGTATGTACACACACGAAACTGCGTTAGGCATGCGGAGGGCATGCGTGCTTGCACGCATGGTGCAACGCACCGAAGCGATAGCGTAGCCCGTAGCACGCCGACTGCGCCGCGCAGCAAGCAGGAACGCCCAAAAAAATGAGTTTCCGTAACATCAATGCAAAGTTACATTTTTGCTACTTATATTTTGTACTTTTGCAGGGTATGGCAAGTAACAGAAATAATGTAGTAGCAATTGTAGGCAGACCCAATGTAGGCAAATCCACGTTGTTTAATCGTTTGATTGAAAAAAAAGAAGCTATTGTAGATGACATCAGCGGCTTAACCCGTGATAGGCACTATGGTACAGCAGAATGGAACGGAAAAGTATTTACCGTGATAGATACAGGAGGTTATGTACCTCAATCTGAAGATATATTTGAAAAGGCTATTGCAGAACAGGTAGAGATTGCCATGCAGGAAGCACAGGTTTTACTCTTTGTGGTAGATGCCATGCAGGGTTTAACCCCATTAGACGAACTTTTTGCAGATATTGTCCGCAAACAGAAACGTAAAGTATTACTCGTTGCCAACAAAGTAGACAACAGTAAATTACAGGCTGATGCCACTGAATTTTATTCCCTCAACCTTGTAGATGAAATCTACCCTATCTCTGCTATGAGTGGCAGTGGTACGGGAGAGTTATTGGATAAAATTACAGAACTATTGCCTGAAAAAGATACAGAAACAGAAGAAAAAAATATTCCCCGCATTGCTTTTGTAGGCAGACCTAATGTGGGTAAATCTTCTTTGCTCAATACGTTACTGGGTGAGAACAGAAGTATCGTAACGCCTATCGCAGGTACTACGCGTGATAGCATTGATACGCATTATACCGCATTCGGACACAACGTTATTTTGGTAGATACCGCAGGTTTGCGTAAAAAAGCAAAAGTTACCGAAAACATAGAGTTTTATTCTACCTTACGCACTATTAAAGCCATAGAGGAGTGTGATGTTGCGGTACTTATTCTTGATGCTACTTTGGGGCTTGAATCACAGGATTTACATATCTTGGACTTAATCAACAGAAACCGTAAAGGCAAAGTAATAGTAGTAAATAAATGGGATTTATACCCTGATAAAAGTGCCAATACACACGTAGAATATACTAAAAAAATAGAACAGAAAATACTACCTTTATCGCACATTCCGATACTATATACTTCTGCTGTAACCAAACAAAGGGTTCTTAAAATTTTGGAAACTGCTGAAGAAGTATATCGTGAGCAGAGGAAGCATATTCCCACACATGAACTCAACGAATTTTTACATGAAATTACAGAACATTATCCTCCGCCGTCTGTAAAAGGTAAATTTGTAAAAATAAAGTATGCAACCCAAGTCAATGATGCGAAAAGTCCTACTTTTTTGTTTTTCTGTAATCTTCCGCAGTATTTGCAGGAGTCTTACAAAAGGTACATAGAGAACAAATTACGGGAAAGATATGGTTTTATGGGTTGCAGTATTGTATTAAGTTTCAAGCAAAAATAGTAGCTTATTTTTGAGATTTTCAGGGCGTTCCTGCTGCGCAGTCGGCGTGCTACGGGCTACGCTATTGCTTCGGTGCTGTTCGCACCATGCGTGCAAGCACGCATGCCCTCCGCATGCCTAACGCAAAAGAAGTGTTTTTTATGGGGTTTGTGGGGTTACCCACCCACCCGCCCCCGAGCTCAAATGAGGTAAAAAACACTTCTTTTTGATATGTATACGCACATTTACGCGCGCGTCTGCGTGAGGGATAGCAGCGAAAAGCCCGCAATGAGCGTAGCGAATGAGGATTTGCAGCGCATAACCCGACCCCGAAGCGCAAGCGCAGGGGACACGCCCTAAAATATCAAACATTACAAAATTATATTTTAATTTGCATACAGCACTTCACATACATTGTTTACCACCCTATGGCATCTTAACTTACCTGCAAAGGCACTGGGTTTGCAAATAGATTTACCGAGTAGCATTCTGGCACATTCCTGAACCCCTTCTGTAATAGAAGGGTGCGGGTGCGTAAGTTCAGCCAGTTCTTCTACCCCTTTTCCAAGGTGAATGAGCAAAGAAACTGCTTGAATAGTGCTGGACGCATGTTGTCCCATAGCCCGCATACCAAGTATGGTCATCTTATCATCATCAGTAACGATAATTTTGAAAAAGCCTTGTAATCTTCGCATGGCAATAGCACGATTGATAAGGCTGTAATCCATACGTGCCACACGATACGGGATACCTTTTTGTTGTAAAGTCTGTTCATTTACACCCACAGAAGCCACCTCAGGGTTAAGAAACATTATCGCAGAGATGTTTTCATAGATTAACGGTTTAGGATTGCTGTACATTTTTTCTACAGCATGTCTGCCTTCAATCTCTGCTACATTTACCAAAGCAATATCCGCAGTGGTATCGCCGACTGCATAGATGTTAGAAATGTTGGTTTGAGTATCTTTATCTTGTATTGCCCCTCTGTCATTAAACTGAATGCCTACTTTCTCTAACCCTAACCCATTAAAATTAGGTACTCTACCTACGGAAATCAAGGCTTTTTCTACTCTGTGCGTTTCTTCTCTGCCATCATCATACGTGAGAACGTACTCTACTTCGTCATTCACCCTGCGCATAGATTTGAGTTTTGCTCCCTTATGCACAATAACCCCATTGGCTTCTAAATTAGCCGCTACTACATCTGCAATATCTCCATCTTCAAAAGGTAGAATACGCGGGGCGCGGTCTATGAGAAATACTTTGGTTTGTCCAAAATTGGAGAAAATAGTAGCAAATTCACACCCGATAACCCCTGCACCCAGAATAACCAAGCTCTTGGGAAAATGGTCAAAAGTATCAATGGCATCACTCGTTACAATTACTTCTTCATCAATGGGAATATCAGGTAGTTTTCTTGGACTGCTACCTGTGGCAATGACTGTATTTTCTGCAAAAATGGTTTCTGTACCTCCTTCTGCTTTCTCAATCTGAATCATTTTGCTTGTGATAAAGGAAGCAAAGCCTTTAACAAACCTCAAACTGCCACATTGTGCGTTTTTTTGTAAAAACTCTACCTGCTCAACTAATTGTTGGCGTTTTTCGCGCACAGCTTGCTGTACAATCTGTACAATTTCGGGATAGGCTAAGGTTAATCCCTGACTGCGAAAACCTCTGTCTTCTCGTTTTGCGTTGATAACATCTTGGGAGAGTTCCCAAAAGGTTTTTGAAGACAAAGCTCCATGGTGCAAACCCGCACCCCCAAGGTGTTTTTTTTCTATGAGAATGACTTTTTTGCCGAAGTCCAGTCCCCGCATAGCGGCGGCATATCCCGATGGACCTCCGCCTATCACACAAATATCATATTGCTCCATACCTCAAAAATAGCAATAATGTTGACATAAAATGTTTCCCCATAACTTTTTTATGGATTTTCCTTTTCCACTAATTTAGCCACACACTCTACATGGGCAGTTTGGGGAAACATATCCACAGGCTGTAAAGCAACAAGGTCATAATACGGTAAAAGTTGGGCTATATCATGGGCTTGCGTTTCAGGGTTGCAACTGACATAAACAATTGTTTTAGGTTTGACAGTAATAATCGTTTGCACTACGTCTGCATGCATACCTGCGCGCGGAGGGTCTGTAATAAGTATGTCAGGTTTTCCATGTTGTTGTACAAATTGTAGTGTCAGGATATTTTTCATATCTCCTGCAAAAAAGTGAATATTCTCATTTTGGTTAATGTGTGCATTTTGCAAAGCATCTTTGGTAGCGGCATCTACCAGTTCAATTCCTATGACTTTTTTAGCTTTTTTAGCGATATAATTGGCAATAGTCCCTGTACCTGTATAAAGGTCATAAACAACATGTTCAGGCTGTATTTCTGCAAATTGTACTGCGGTTTGGTACAGTGTTTTTGCTTGTAAGGTATTTGTTTGAAAAAAAGAAAGCGGACTAATGCGAAAAACTATACCTTCAAAATTTTCTTCTATATAGGGTTTTCCTGCAAAAGTATGATATTCCAAATCCTGATAATAGTCATTTAGTTTAGTGTTGATAATGTATATCCATGAAGTAATAAAATCAAATTGTTTCTGAAAATAAGATATAGCTTCATGTATAAATTCTGTATCAGGTTCAGCAACAATTAAAATGCACATAAAATCATCAGTAGTGTAAGATTTACGCAGAACAAGGTTTCTCCAAAATCCTGTATGGTTTTTGATGTCATAAAAGGTTTTGGAACTTTTTTTTGCGTATTCTCTTACAGTTTGGAGTATTTTTGCTACTCTTTCATCTAATAAATGGCATTCCTGCAAATCCAATACTTTATCAAACCGTTGAGGAACATGCAGACCGAGTGCATTTCTGTCAAATAATGTATTTTTATCAGATATTTCTTCAGCGGTCAGCCATTTTTCTGTGCAGAATGTAAATTCCATTTTATTGCGGTAATAATAGGGTTGCGGTGCCGCAATAATCGGAGAAATTTTAAAATGAAAATCAGGAATGTTTTTTTGAAAAGCATGTTGCACAAAATACTGTTTTTGTTGTAATTGAGAAGCATAATCTATGTGTTGCCATTTACAACCTCCACAAACGCCAAAATGTATACATTTTGGAGAATTATGCTGTTCTGATTGTGTGTGAAACTGTGTTACCGTAGCTTCACAGGCATTTTTGCGTACTTTGGTAATACGAATATCCACTATATCATCAGGCGCAACATTTCCTTTTACAAAAACAGGGAGTTTACCTATATGCACCAAACCTGTACCTTCTACGGTCATTCGCACAATATGTACTTTTTCAAAAGTGTCTTGTTTTTTAATTTTCATAAAACGGTGCAAAATTAGATTTTTTTCAGCGTATTTTAAGAAATTTGTGCATCTGTACAGACAATCTCCACTGCGGGTGTTTTTTTACTAATTCAATGCAGTACACGAGGTTTTCATATACGGGAATATCTCCGTTAAATTGTGGAGAGATAAAATAATGCTCTGCTTTGATTTTTGGTTGTGGGATTGCCTGTCCTTCATGGCGGACATAGCGCAGTTCATGCACACCGTCAGGAAAGTTTTGAGCAAGTACATGTTCAGCTACTTTGGGACTAACCGCAATGTAATCTATATTGGCAGGAACTTTATTACCCCCATGCGTTTCAATAGCCTGAAAATACCCTTTTTGCTTAAAAAAATCTACAATTTCAGTAGTGAGTTGTAAAGTAGGTTCGCCCCCCGTCCATACTATCCATTGGCAAGGATATATGGATATTTGTGTATAAATTTCTTCTACAGTGAGGGTATTACCGCTTTCAAATTCTGTATCACAAAAGGAACAGGTTTTATCACAATGGCTTAAACGTATAAATATGGAAGGGCATCCCGCTCTTGCACCTTCTCCTTGTAACGTATAAAATATCTCATTGACTTTTAATTCCATGACTACCTGCAAAATTGCCGTAAAAATACGTTTATTTATTTTTTACAGGGATAAAACCCATTTCATTGATTAAATTTTGGGCTTCCAAAGTAAGTACCCAATCTAAAAAAGTTTTTACTTCGGGTTTTGTTTTTTTGCGTGTCATGAGGTAGAGTTGTCTTACGAAAATATATTTGCCTTGATTGATATTTTCCGCAGTTGCTTCATAAAAAGTTTTATCCAAAGATACATTATCACAGTCTTGCAAAGGCAGTATAAGGGTGTTTTTCGTACTATGGTTCAGTTTGCCATAAGCAATAGCATATACATCATTTTCTACGGCGGCTACCATTTCCTGAGAAGTATTTTTGACGGGCAAATTTTCGGCATATTTCTTATTGAGCATAAGAACGGCTTGAAAGGTTTGTGATGTTCCAGAAAGGTCAGGCATGCGATAAGCTTTTATCGGGGCGTTTTTGCCACCAAGTTGCTTCCAGTTTACAATTTTACCTGAAAATATCTCTGCTAGTTGTTCGCAGGTAAGTTGTTTGACAGGATTTTTTTTGTTCACAAATACTGCTAATGCTTCCGTAGCTACTACTTTTTTCACCAAAGGTTCTTCATAAAAACTGTTCATTTCTTCTGCAATGGTCGTTACGGGAGGTTTTGTGGTAGCACAAATGTCTACTTTGTTTGCTTGTAAATCTTCCAGTCCTTTTTCAGAGTGTCCTCCTTTTACATCTATGATAACTGTTGGGTTTTTCTTCATGTAGGCTTCTGCTAACCGTATCATCATTTTTTTCATGGTTTCTGAACCTGAAATATAAATATGTGTTTCTTGTGTGAAAGCGTATTTTGCACTTGTGATGATAACAAAAAAGAACAAAATTTTAATGGTTTTCAAAAACATACAAGCAAAGATAATAAAAAATCAGGAAATAAGGGCAATGTTTTATTTTTTAGGTTGTACTTTTGCGGGCTGAGTATGAAGTATGGCATTATTGGAGGAGGTCCTGCGGGTTTATATGTTGCGTATTTGCTTACGCAGGCAGGAATAGATTGTATGTTATTTGACCATCAAATTCCGTTTGAAAAACCTTGTGGAGGAGGGGTTACGAGCAAGGCATTTACACATTTTGAGATATTGAAAGATTTACCTATCTATTCCAAAACCATACATGATTTTAAGTTTATTGCCCCCAATGACCGTAGCGTAAAAATAGCTTGTGAACATCCATTGGAAATCGTATCCCGTAAAACATTAAGCGAATACATGCTTAAAAAGTGCGAAGATGTTGGCGTAAAGTGGATATCCGAAGAAGTGAAGAAAATAGAAAACAAAGAAGAACAGTTTGAGATAGATACCCATAAAGACAACTGCTACACGTTTGATTTTATTATCGGTGCAGATGGTGCGCAAGGTATAAGCCGCAGGTTTCTTGGTGCGCCGCCATTTTTAAAAAGTCGTTATTCGGGTATAGGATATTACATAGACGGTTTGAATGAAAATGAAGCAGTAATCAAATTTTACAAAAACAGAACAGGATACTTATGGGTATTTCCACGTCAGGACCATAGTTCTGTTGGCTTTTTTTCGTTGGCAGGGAGTTTTTCCAAAGAATTGGCATACAACACAGTAAAAGAATTTTTAAGCACATATTACCCTGATTATCAAATCAATCCGAAGCGGTATTATTCGGCGACTATTCCGATTATTTGGGAATGGAAACGAGAGCATATTCAGGGTAAAAACTGGGCTTTAATCGGTGATGCAGGTGGTTTTACAGATGCCATTACAGGCGAAGGGATTTATTATGCGTTTAAGTCTGCGGAGATATTGGCACAGGCAATCATAGAAAAAGATACAGAGAGGTATTATGAAAGATGCGAACCTGTTATTGTGGAGTTGCAGAAAGCCGCATCTATTTTTCCAAAGTTTTACAAAACATGGTTTACCAATGCTATGGTACTTATGGCACAGAGAAGCCCTTTTATTCGTACAGTCTTGGTAGACTTGATTTTAGGACAGCAAAATTACACTACATTAAAGGCAACGCTTAAAAAAAATATTCCCAAAGTGTTGAAGGAAATAATCGTTTTGAAGCGATAAGTATTTTACATCTATGTATTTATTTTTTTTTATGGGCGTGTCCCCTACGCTAGCGCTTCGGGGTCGGGCTATACGCTGGTAGAGACGTGGCATGCCACGCCTGTACTTCATTCGCTACGCTCATTGCGGGCTTTCCGCTCCTATCCCTCACGCATGTTCAACGCTTACTCAATCATCACAAAAGCACCCCAGTAGTAAGGTTCTTTATATTGTTTGCGTACCGTTTTTTGGGCAGTTTCAAAGGCTTTACGTTTGTCCATACCTTTTTTCTGCCAGTTTTGGTAAAATTCGGTCATGAGAAGTTGGGTGGCTTCATCGCTGACTTTCCATAAACTCATGATAATCGTTTGTACGCCTGCAACTTTGAATGCCCTTTGTAAGCCATATACGCCATCTTTGCTGGATTGACCTAACCCTGTTTCGCAGGCAGAAAGCACAACCAGTTCTGTACTATCCAAGTCCATATTCATGACTTCAAATGCGGTGAGTTTGCCATCATCTTTATCAAAGGGGCGGAGGTACATTTTATCGTAATCTATTACGCCTGCAAAGAGCAAACCACCGTTTAACATAGCTTGTGTACTGCTTTGGTATTTCCCTTTTTTGAAGTAGCCATGTGTAGCAATATGCAAAATGCGAGGATTTTTGAGAGATTTGACGTATTCTTCTGTGGCAGGTTCGCCTATGATTACGATAGAGTTTGGTAACAATTCAGCGGCTTGTTTTACTTCTTTTTCTGCCCCTTCCAATTGGGATAAATTTTCTATGCTACGGTTTTGGTCAGGTTTTTCGTTACCTTTAATGTCTAAATTTAAGTTGTATTTGGGATTACCAATCAGATTTACGCCTTTATTGTTGTATGTGCGTTTGTTTTCAACAA
>Ga0272446_1003620_pt1 | contig 19240 bp, 13 predicted proteins | sample YNPCB0061_FD_194587 | JGI IMG/M metagenome (GOLD analysis project Ga0272446, IMG submission 194587) | Hot spring microbial mat communities from Yellowstone National Park, WY, United States - YNP-CB-006-1 | ecosystem: Environmental > Aquatic > Thermal springs > Hot (42-90C) > Sediment | place...
CCCCTCGCCCTCTGGGAGAGGGGAGTCTATCCACTGTAAGCATTTTGTCTATTCCCACACTGGGAAGGGAGTATCTGGCAAACTTCAGGGCAGGGGCTTTGTCCTCAAAAATCCATCAATTTGTCTAATTTCTCCCGCAGGGATAACTGGGTCAAACTGCTGAATACGCTCAAACCAGACCAGCAGGTCAAAATCAGTAGTAAGACTCCCCATTGTCCCCAACCATTCACCAGAAACAGGGTGGCGGATATTAACAGGAATCCCGTAATACATACACGAATCAGACACTTCATGCCCAAACTAATTCTATACAGGATACGATCGTTCAATTCATTACGCACAGGAATCATCAATTCATGCCGTTCTAGTTTCTCTTCTATGCGCTTCAGCAGTAATTCCGTAGGGTTTGGTTTATTGAGCTGGGATTCTAGATACGCCTTAGTTTGACGGGCTAATTCACTAAATACATTCCCCTTTTGGCGGGCGAGACTGAGAATGAAGGGCTGGGCGGCACGGCGGAAATTATATTCAGGGTCGAGAATCAGGGCAATGCCCACCAGCGTTCCTACGCATTTCAAGAGATAGGTCATTTTGGCGGGCAAACGGAAGGGCTGTTGTTCAAATGCCGCCACAATATCTTTGCGAATTTCGCCAAAGGCTTTGATGTCAAATGGTTTTTCCGTGAACCGATCGAGAATGAATTGCACCATCCTTTTCACTGGCTTCATATCGGAAGTTGGCTCTAATAATCCCAAACTGGTAAACCGATCCACCACTTCATTGGTATCTTTTTTGAGGATGGCAAAGAAAGTCTTTAACATCACTTCTCGATCGTTGGTTTCCACCTCGTACATCATGCCGTAGTCATAAAAAATGAGATTGCCCGTGGGCGTAACTGCCAAGTTACCGGGGTGGGGATCGGCGTGGAAAAATCCATCCTGTAAAAATTGTTTCAGATAGGAACGGATTCCCAATTCATTTATGTCTCTGGGGTCTAAGCCGTGGGATTTGAGGGCAGGAATATCATCCACTTTAATACCGGGTAAATACTCTAAAGTCAGCACCCTAGTAGAAGTATATTCCCAGTACACTTTGGGTACTAAAATGCGGGGATAATTACGAAAATTGTGTCTAAATCGATCAGCGTTTCTGGCTTCTTGGGTATAGTCAATTTCCTGATATAGGATATTAAAAAATTCTTCGTAAATAGCAAATAAGCCAAAATTATCATTTGCCTTAAATAGATATTTCAGGACAGTTACTAACTTGCCCACCGCTTGATAATCTAAGTCTAAAAGACGGCGCAGATCAGGGCGTTGCACCTTGACTACTACTTCTTCTCCCGTGTGTAATTTGGCCCGATGTACCTGTCCCAAGCTTGCCGCCGCAAGGGGTTGGGGATTAAATTCTAAAAAGATGCTATGGATCGATCGATTAAATTCTGCTTCAATTACATCGATGGCTATTTCAGTGGGAAAAGGTGGTACTTTGTCCTGTAATTCTGCCAAAGCGGAGAGATATTCTGGGGGTAAAATATCTACCCGTGTGGATAGGGCTTGACCAATTTTAATAAAACTGGGCCCAAGTTCTAATAATTCTTGGACTAGCCACTTTGCCCGTTTAGTTTTTTGCTCTGGATTATTCAGCCTGCGCCAATTATCCCACCATAAAAAGAATAAAAATAAAAAGGCTGTGGTAAATACTTCCCGTTGCCTGCCCCACGGGGAAACTTTGCCCTTCTGCCAACGCAAAGGCTTTTGCTCCTGAGCGGATACTAGCATGAAAATCTATTCCTAGTGAATTGATCAAAGCCTAATCAATGGTACTATCTTACCCTGTATTGTTTTCTCAGCCAAAATAATGATTTGCTCTGGAAGTTTATCTGCTATCGCCCCTGCCATCCATGCCCAGATTAGGGGTATAGAAGATATTGCCCGCCACAATTTTAGGGGTGTGAGTACAGATTCGCGCCAGACCCGATCGGGGGAATTATTTGTGGCTTTGCGGGGTGCAAATTTTGACGGACATCAATTTATTGCTCAAGCCCTAGAAAAGGGTGCAGTAGCGGCGGTCGTGGACGATCAAGGCGGGCATAATTTAGCCCATGATTTACCACTATTAGTAGTAGAAAATACTTTGACTGCCTATCAGCAAATAGCCCATTGGTGGCGGCAACAATTAACTATGCCCATTATTGGGGTAACGGGTTCGGCTGGTAAAACTACTACTAAGGAAATTATTGCCACCCTGTTAAATTATTTTGTGTCTGATCCTGCATTCATTCATAAAAGTCAAGCTAATCACAATAATGAAATTGGCGTACCCCAAACTTTATTGTCGATCGATCCAGAGATACATAAATTTGTAGTCCTAGAAATGGCAATGCGGGGCAGGGGACAAATTGCCCTACTAACACAAATTGCCCAGCCTACCATTGGCGTAATTACTAACATTGGTACAGCTCATATTGGGTTATTAGGCTCACAACAGGCGATCGCTGAGGCAAAATGTGAACTATTAGCGGAAATGCCTAAAAGTTCTATAGCGGTGCTGAATGGCAATGATCAATTACTGTTAGCTGTCAGTGCCCAAGTATGGCAGGGCAAAACTATTTTATATGGGCTGGGAGTAGGAGAAATCAAGGGTGATTTTGACCAAAATCTATTAACCACTGGGGATCGATCGTGGCGCATTAACCTACTGGGGGAACATAATGCCATGAATTTTTTAGCTGGTTTAGGAGTTCTCACCGCCTTAAATCTGGATTGGCATAGTTTACCTGAACAAATAGAAATTAACTTACCTGAAGGCAGGGCAAAACTGCATCACCTACACTTAAATAATCAAACAGATATTGTTCTGATTGATGAGACCTATAATGCCTCTCCATCGGCAACGATCGCCAGTCTTAAATTATTAGCCCAAATGGCGGGGAAGCGCAGGTGGGCAGTGCTAGGAGCGAATCGAGAATTGGGGGACAAATCCCTAGAATTGCATCAACAAATTGGTAAAACTGTCCATGAATTGGGTATTGACCTATTAGTAATTTTGGCTGATCCTGAGGCGGAATTTATGTTGCAAGGATTACCCGCTAATACTTCCGTACAGTGGTTTACCTGTCAGAATCACGGGGAAATTGTGCAGATGCTCAGGGAAAATGTCAGGAACGGCGATCGTATCCTGTGCAAAGCTTCCCACTCTGTGGGTATGGAACAGGTGGTCTCTGCTTTAATTGAAACTCAATTAACTATCCATCCGCCACGGGAATAATTATATGAACTCTGTTGGTACATTGGCAAAGTGGTATAAAAAATACCAACAAATCGCTATCTCCACGGGCATTACAGTAGTGACCGCTTTGGTGATGTTAGGCATTCGCCAACTGGGAGGGATGGTTCAGATAGAACTATTAACCTATGACTTACTGCTACGCCTGCGCCCGCCACAGCCAATAGACGATCGGATTGTGATTGTAGAAATCAATGAATCGGACATTCAAAGGGTGGGCAAGTGGCCCTGGAGTGATGCCCTATTCGCCAAGTTGATTCAACGCATAGATCGTTACCAGCCCGCCGTGATTGCCGTCGATAAATACTTGGATATTCCTGTCATCGATCGTTCCCGTCAAGAGTTGGTCGCCCAAGTGCGGGGCCTATTACAGGGCAAGATTGATAATCAACTACTCACTCAAGTATTACAAATCATTCCCGATCGGGGTAGGGAAGAGTTAGTGGCAGTCATTCGTCAAGCGAATAAGGTGGTGAATGTGTTCTTAGTGCCCATTTCCCCTGCGGAACAGGGCGTACCCACCGCCCCAGATTTAGAATCCATCAGCCTCTACGGCTTCGCTAACCTAGTTACGGACAGCGGCTCGATCGTGCGCAGGGCGTTAATTGCAGGACAGTACGGCTCCTTTGCCCTAGAAACCGCCAATCTATACCTCACCAGAGTTCATCAAAGACAGATAGAATTCCATCCTGAGACAGAAACTTTTCGGGCTGGGCATAGAATTATCCCGCGTTTGAATAATTCCAGTGGCGGCTATCACCACGAAGATGCCAGCGGTTATCAAATTCTAATCAACTATCGGGGTAAAGATAATTCCTTCCTGAGAGTTTCCAGCGCTGATTTATTGACAGGAAAATCTATTCCCCCTGATGTTCTCAAAGGCAAAATTGTTCTCATTGGCGCTACTGCTGTCAGTATCAAAGATAGTTTTCCCACTCCCTTTAGTACGGGGGAATCAGTGATGTATGGAGTGGAAATTCACGCCCACATTATCAGTCAATTAGTCAGTGCCACCCTTGACGATCGACCATTTATGGAAACTTGGTCAGACCATTGGGAAGTAGTCTGGATCATGGTTTGGACTATATTGGGTGGCACGATCGCCATGGTAGGTAAAGGACTGTGGTGGAATCTCTGCCTGCGGGCCAGTGCCATTAGTGCTGTGGTGAGTATTACCTATGGCTGTTTCTTACAGTCCCTGTGGATTCCCCTCTTTCCCGCCTTAGCGGGTTTACTGCTGGCTGATTTTGCGGTAGTTACCTATCGTTTAGCTGTACAAGAATCGGAACGCAAATTATTGATGGGATTATTCTCTTCCCATGTGTCCAAAGAATTAGTAGAAGTGATTTGGGAATCCCGCGACCAGTTCCTACAAGAGGGACGCATTAGGGGTCAGGAAATGTTCGTAACGGTTCTATTTACGGATATGCGCAACTTCAGTACAGCGGCTGAAGCGCAAAAACCGGGGGAGACCCTGAATTGGTTGAATACTTATTTGAGCACGATCGCCGAGGCGGTGATTGCCCACGGGGGCATGGTAGATAAATATATTGGCGATGCGGTGATGGCGGTATTTGGCGTGCCTGTTCCCCATTTAACTGAGGCGGAACGGAATCAAGATGCGGAAAATGCAGTTAAGGCGGCGATCGCCATTGCCCAACGATTAGAAGCATTGAATAAACAATGGTATGAGCAGGAATTGCCTGAAGTGACCACAGGAATTGGGGTTAATTCAGGCATTGTCATTGCTGGGAGTCTAGGCAGTGCCGATCGATTGGAATACTCGGTGATTGGCGATGCGGTGAATATCGCCGCCCGCTTGGAGAGTTTCAATAAAGAAGTGGATGGGGGAGAATATCACATTCTCATTAGCGAAGAAACGAAACGGCGGTTACCAGATAAGTATGTGACGGAATTTGTGGGGAGCTATGCCCTCAAGGGCAAAACTGAAGTTACCAGTATCTATCGTGTACCGCCCCAGCCATTGACCCTTGACAATCCTCTCCCCCTTTGGTAATACTAATAGCTTGTGAAATTCAACCCATACAAAACTTGGCTAATGTAATTGTGATCGGTGCCCAGTGGGGCGACGAAGGCAAAGGTAAAATTACGGACTTGCTCAGTCGATCGGCGGATGTGGTGGTGCGCTATCAGGGGGGTTCCAATGCGGGGCACACGGTGGTAGTCAATGACCAGACATTCAAACTCCACCTGATTCCTTCGGGCATTCTCAATCCCAAAACCGACTGTGTGATTGGCGGCGGCACGGTCATTGATCCTGCTACTCTGCTCACGGAATTGGACGAGTTAAAGACCCTGAATATCGGCATTGATCGGCTATACATCGCTGAAACTGCCCATGTGACCATGCCCTACCATCGGTTAATCGAGCGGGCGACGGAACACAAGCGCATTGGCACTACGGGGCGGGGCATTGGACCAACCTATGCGGATAAAGCAGAGCGGGTGGGCATTCGGGTTATGGATTTGATTGACCCCACTGCCATAGTGCCCTGTCTCACCCAAGCGATCGAGCGCAAGAATGAAATTATGCACAAGCTCTACGGGTTACCGCCCCTGTGCGTGCATCAGGTAATTGAGGAATATGCTGGCTACGGGGCGCGACTGCGTCCCCATGTGGTAGATGCTTCCCTATTTATTGATGAAGCCATTCGCAAGCGCCGCAATATCTTGTTTGAGGGGGCGCAGGGCACTCTACTGGACTTGGATCACGGCACCTATCCTTTTGTCACTTCCTCTAATCCTGTGGCGGGGGGAGCCTGTATCGGGGCGGGGGTGGGGCCTACGGTAATCGATCGAGTGATTGGGGTAGCTAAAGCCTATACGACGCGGGTGGGGGAAGGGCCCTTCCCCACCGAGTTACAGGATCATCCGGGGCAGATTTTGGGCGATCGGGGGGCAGAGTTTGGCACCACCACAGGCAGAAAGCGCCGATGCGGTTGGTTTGACGGGGTGATTGGGCGCTATGCGGTCAGGATCAATGGACTGGACTGCTTGGCAATTACCAAACTGGATGTGCTGGACACCCTCGAAGAAATTAAGGTGTGCATTGCCTACGAGATCGATGGTCAGGTGGTGCGCCATTTCCCCACTAATGCCCGTGCCTTTGCCCGCGCCAAACCCATTTATGAAACGCTCCCTGGGTGGCAGACCGACACTACCCACTGCACCCAAATCCATGAATTGCCCCAAGGCGCTAGGGATTATCTCACCTTTTTGGCGGAACTGATGGAAATTCCCATTGCCATCGTTTCCCTTGGGGCTAATCGCGGTCAAACTATTATTGTGGAAGACCCCATCCATGGACCAAAGCGGGGGCTACTGCGCCAGTGATTTGGGAATTGGAGGCATTAGCCTGTGCCATTAACCGCGCTCCGCACCAGTGGCGACCCCTCGTCCTCACCAATGGTTGTTTTGATCTGCTCCATGTGGGTCATGTGCGCTATCTCAGCCAAGCCAAAGCATGGGGTAAAAGTCTAGTGGTGGGCATCAACAGCGATCGATCAGTCCAAGGATTGAAAGGTAAGCATCGCCCGATCGTGCCCCAAGACCAACGGGCAGAAATTATTGACTCCCTCAAGTGGGTGGATGGGGTGGTCATTTTTGCGGAAGCCACTGCCGACAAGCTGTTAGAGACCCTCCAACCCGATATTTATGTAAAGGGGGGGGACTATCGCCCCGACACCTTACCAGAAATGCCGACCCTGCAGAAATTATCTATTGCCTTGCAGTTGATCCCCATAGAAACCCCCACCTCCACCACTGCCATCATCCATAAAATAAAGTCCCAAGCGTGACATACTCCCGCACTCAAGCTGACGCATAGAGTGCAGGCTTCTCAGTGACTCCTGCTATTGCATAGGACATTTCCTGAGCTCTAAGAACGGAATGCCCCACCGCTCTGTGTTTGATGTTTATCGCCGCATTGTGATCCCGGTCTAGTTCCAGTCCACAATAAGGGCAAGAATGCCATCTGTCTTGGATCACTTTTGGCACTTTTTGACCGCACCCAGAACAATCTTGACTTGTGCCGTTTGGATTCACCGCAATCGCCATCAGCCCAGCCCTTTCAGCCTTGACCGACAGGATTTGTAGGAATTGTCCCCATCCAGCGTCATGGGTAGATTTTGCTAGTTTGGTTCTAGCAATACCCCTGATATTGAGCGCTTCATACCCAATATGCTTTCCTTTACTCACCAGCTTCTTAGCTGTCTTGTAATGGAAATCTTTGCGTTGATTGGCTACTTTCAGATGTGCCCTAGCCAATCTCTTTAATACTTTCTTACGGCGGTTTGACTCCTTCTTCTTACGAGATAAAGCCCTCTGCAACCGTTTTAGCTTCTTTTGCGCCTTGCGATAATACTGTGGAACTTCAACCGCCTCACCCTCATCGGTTACCAAGAAAGAGTTTAAACCCATGTCTATCCCCATGGTGTTTTCTGGTACAGCGGGGTCAGGGGTAAACTCACGGACAGATGAATCTTGTAAGCTCAAGGTCACATACCATCCATCAGCCTTGCGAGTGATGGTAGCAGTTTTAATCGTGAAGCCATCAGGCAAAGGACGGTGCTGGATTACTTTAACCGCCCCAATTTTGGGTAGATGGATAAACTTCCCTTGAATACAGTCCTGTTTTATCTGGGGGAAAGTGAAGGAGCGATACCGCCCCACTCCCTTAAATCTTGGTCGCCCCGCTCTTTTGCCTCTGCAGTCCCCTTTTAGCCATCGGTCAAATGCTTTGTGTACTCGCTCTACGCAGTTTTGGAGCACTTGGGAATGAATCGCTTGGTATTCAGGGAACAGTTCTTTCGTGTTCAGTAAGTCTCATTTCTGCGAGTAGAAATCGGGTTTGTCTTTCAACTCAGGCAGATGGCAAATTAAGGGACAAGCATTTATGGCACAGCGATTTTGTTCCCACCAGTGGAACCGCTGTGCCAAACGGTAGTTGTATTGCTTACGCAGTAACTCCAGCCATTTATCCATCAGGGCGACTTGGCTAGAAGTAGGGTGTAAGCGATACTGGTAAGCAATTCGCATAATGGGTGTAGTAAAACCGTGCTATGTTGATTGTAGCATCAATGTATTGAGAAACAAAACACTCCCGCCTCTCCCAAACGACTCTGACCCTGCGGGTACAGAGCGTTGCTCTCTCCGCGGTCTGGCTAAACCATGGCAACGAGTTATGAAGCACGATTAGCCGCCTATGCCCGTTTTGGTATTCACCTGAGCCTAGAGCGGATCAATAAATTACTAGACAATTTGGGCAATCCCCACCTGCACCTATCGATCGTCCATGTGGCGGGGACAAATGGCAAGGGGTCAGTTTGCGCCTTTGTCAGCAGAATTTTAGCGGAAGCGGGGTATCGGGTGGGGCGCTACATCTCGCCTCACCTAGTAGATTGGCGGGAACGCATTACCATCAACGGGGAATGGATTTCTAGGGATGACCTAGAACAGTACTTGACCCTAGTGGAACGATCGATCGACCCAGATTTAATGCCCACCCAGTTTGAGGTATTGACGGCGGTAGCATGGCTATACTTTGCCCGTCAAAAAGTGGATATTGCAGTCATAGAGACAGGTCTAGGGGGCAGACTAGATGCCACCAATGTCCATCCCCAACCCCTAGTTACCGTAATTACTTCCATCAGTTGGGATCATTGGCAGAGACTAGGCAATAGCCTCGCCCAAATTGCCGCCGAAAAAGCTGGCATCATCAAACCCAACCGCCCTTTGATTTTGGGGGAAATTACGGATCGATCGGCTGAGTCGGCAATTATCGATCGAGCCAACCGTTTGCAGGCACCCATCACTAGGGTATCAAGGGCACAAACCAGCCCAGAGGGATTGATTTGGCAGAATTGGCACTATCGATCGAGCCTGCAAGGAGAACACCAAAAAATGAACTCGGCTCTGGCTTTAGCCGTAATTCAAGAACTATTAGCCCAGGGTTGGCCCATTCCCGATCGGGCAGTTTTAGTGGGTCTAGCCCACACCCAATGGCAGGGGCGCTTACAGTGGTACGAATATGGGGGTAAACAAATTTTGCTGGATGGGGCACACAACCCAGCGGCGGCGGAATATCTGCGCCAGTTCATAGACGAGTATTACGGAATCCAACCCGTGCAGTGGTTGATGGGCATTCTGCGTACCAAGCCCGCCCCACAAATGTTACAAATTCTCCTGCGTCCCCAAGATAGTTTGATTGCCGTAGGTATTCCCGACCATGATGCCTATACCACCCCAGAGTTAGCCGGCTGGGCCAAACCGCTCCTGCAAACCCAGCCCCTAGTTTATCCCTCTATTAGAGAAGTAAACTTTAGCGCTGTCGATCGATTAGTAATCTGCGGTTCCCTGTATCTGGTGGGCAGTTTTCTCCAGCTCAGCAGTGTCCCTCTGATTGACCATAAATTTTCGGGCAGTTAGGCTGAAAAATTACCAAAAAAATTGGGTCCAAAGCCCCCCCGTTTACGGCGGCTTTTGCTATAGTGAAATCAGAGGTGCGACCCGTTCCCGCAAAAGCTAAGGAATAAACCCCAAAGCGTAAGCGGGGCAAGGATCAGAGCAATCTGAACCATGACAACTTAGAAGTCCTGTAGGTTAAATTCCTACCCCTGTGGTGTACAGGTGAAAGTATAACCCCCACCGTAGCGATTGGTCATCAAAGTGCTAAAGCACCGCTGAAGCGAACGGTGAAGCGGGGTTAAACGGCGGTAATGGGTGAGTCCGCACCCAAATCCCGTCTAACACAGTTACCCATGATTAGACAACGAACCCTTGCTTGAAGCGTCGTCAGAGTAGCATTGCCAAAACGGACTGATAGGCAACCCCAAAATGGGAATAGTGAAAGGTGTGGAGGTTCTACTGCCGTACCACAATACACCCCAAAAGTAGCTCGGCGTAAAGAGGGAATCTAAAGGTAACGAGAAAGGACTTCTAGGAACGGGACAGACACCCATAGACTCTCTGGCAACAGAGTAGTCAACCAAGACGCAATATCTATTGGTAACAGTAGGTCTATGGGTGAGAAGGATTGGGTTAGAAGCCAATGCTCATCTGTAATGGATGGGATATGCTGACGAACCCACTGCTGAGTAGATAGCGTAGGAGAAAGTAGCGCTATAAATGGCTAAGACCAAGATTTTAATCTATGGTGGCATGAGATTTCAGAAATGAAGTCTAAGACGCAAAATCACATACGCTAAGCATCTGATAAGATGTACCATTGACAAGGTCTACTCAGGAGAGGAGCTGTATGAGGGGAAACTCTCATGTACAGTTCTGAAGACGAGTAGTTGTGGCGACACAATTGCTTAGTTTAACGCAAGGGTAATCAACCTCTCTAAAAACCCAATAGCCTAGTGGCTAATACATAGACCAAGATTGTTTTTGGTTGATTCAACGGTACCTTTGGGCAAAAGGAAACCGCTCCGAAAGGGGGAACGCTTGGGGAGATAGGTACCTCTGCTATGGATGGGCAACTAGAAATAGTAAGTACGATCATGGAACCAAGAACAAGAATCCCTCAGCTTTAGCTGGGGGAGTATGTCAAATTATTTGTGTGCTACGATAAAAACCTTAAATTTGGGCTTGTAGCTTAGTGGATTAGAGCGGCTGACTACGGATCAGCAGGTCGGGGGTTCGAGTCCCTCCAAGCCCGTAAAGTTTACAAGGATTTTGCCCAAAAATTGCTCGGAAGTAAAGCGTCTGAATTATAGCCATTCAGCCCTATCAGGTAAGCTAAATCTAGTCAAACTGTAGTCAAAGATTTTTGCCTACTACCCACTACCCCTTGTCCAGAGGTGCTGGGGTTGGGTGCGCAGGAAAACTTGCCAATGGCAAAGGGTGGTTCATCGTTGCGAAGGAAACTGACCCCAAAATATTCACCGTTATTTTCCCCAAAAATTTTTCTATTAAGTATTCTGGAATACAACATTACCAGTTGCATTGTGTTATTTTGCTCTAATCGACCTAAATGTAATTAAGTAGATACGAAACCTATGACTAGTCAATTTAACGGACTCAACAACCACAATAATGGCGTTTACAGCGTTGTTTCTGGCACAGAGTACCTGACTTTGAGTTAAATGGGTTAAGGGATGGCGTATACGGTGATGTAGGGATAATCCTCGTGGACGATGCGGAGGGACGGATTGGTGGCTACAGACCGACAGATAGTGCATTTATCAGTGCCCTGTTCAGTCAGAATCGCTGGGCTAGTCTGATAGGGAGTTACGAAGGAATTGGTGCGAAAGCAGAAGGTTGGCGAGTAGACCCCAACGCCTACTACATGTTTGGCATGGTGAGCGGTGCGGACTTTGCGGCAGTACGGGACAATCGGGAGTACAACCGCTTAGTGTTGAGTACACACGGTGGCAAATCTCGGCAGTGGGAGACGAACGAGGGGGTAGATGCCATAGCATGGGGTATCAACAGTTATGAGGACATGGTACTGCAGGTGAAGCGTGCCGAGATTGCCCAGAGTGCGGGTGGGGTACTACCTGGTTTAGGCAAGAGTCAGTACTGGAGAGCCGATGAAGCATACGAGATTAGTTTTAGTGCCACTTACAGACAAGATGGTTCAGTGTATGAGTTTGGATTATTTGAGGTTGACGACGAGAGCGGGCGGATAGGGAATCTACGCCCTGGACAGCGTGGTTATGCCGAGGCGGCGATAAATCGTAGATTGCCAGTGGTGTCCCAAGGACAGGGGGAAGCAGTAGTCAAGGTACAGAAGGGTAAGGTTTACAGTAGCTACATTATTTCTGGTGGTAGCAGTGCAGACTGGTTGCGGGAGAATCGGAGCAACAGTTTGATGAAGCCGATACGGGCATTTTTTGACCGTCCGTTGGACAACCCTGACAAGCAGGAGCACATCAGTTGGCGGGATGGTGAGGTGTACATTGCTGGTGGGTTAGACCGCAACATGCACGACCGATCCTGCCAATCGTATAGAAGTAACAACTGATCCCTTGGGCAACTCTACGGTACACGAGTATGATGAGTATGGTAATAATGTTGCCATTAGGGATGCGCTAGGTGGTATAGAGCGGTTTGCATACAACGAGGAGGGAGATGTAATACGACGCACAGACGCACTGGGGAATGTCACTACCTATCTTTACAATTATGATGATAGAGGTGGGTATGTGGTTACTGAAACTGATCCACTCGGATATAGTCTAACTCAGAAAATTGATGAAAATGGAAATATACTTTATTCTCGTGATTCCTTTGGCAATGTAGAGGTGTACACTTATACTGGAGGTGCTTTGTCAAAGGTAATCGATGCCAGAGGTAATGTGTATGAGATAGATCGTAGTTCTGGTGCTTACAAGCTGAATGGGGTAGATGTTCAACAAATAAATAGTGTTGGAGAACAAGTACGATCCATAACGGATGCCAATGGTACTACTAAAACATACACTTACGATAGTTCGGGAAGGATAACTGAGGAAAGACTATGGGTAACCGATACAAACGGCAATAGGACAGAGGTTGTTAATAGAATCGAATATGATACTGCAGGCAGGGTCACCAAGATGGTGAGTGCTGATGGTAGTTTTACGGAATTTACATATAATGAAGCTGGTCAAGTCATTCGTGCAGAGGATCACCTTGGTTTGTATCAAGAATATAATTATGATGCGGTAGGTAATCTAATCTTTCAACGATTCACTGACGGTAGTACTGAGTCATATACATATGATGCTCTCGGTAGACTTACATCTATAACTAGCAATGGAGAGACTACTACTATTGTTCATGATGCTTTGGGAAGGGAAAAGGAAGTAATTTTTGCAAATGGAACGAAAAACATTGCTACCTATGATGCTGTAGGTAATCTCTTACGAGTTGATTATGCTGATGGATCCTTTGAGGAGAAGACTTATGATGCTAAAGGAAATGTATTAACTTTCAAGACTAGTAGTGGTTTGAACTTGAAGTATACATATCGTTCGGATGGTGCTGTGGAAACATTCACCGATACAGATGGTAGCACTTACAGATTCACATATAACTCTTTGGGTGATCTGATTCAAACAGAGTTTCCTGATGGTACTGTGAAACAAAGTGTCAATAAAAATAGTCAGAGAGCTTTAGGTGAGCCAATCAAAGTATCGAATGAAGCAGGTCATAGCTACATCTTTCAAACTAGTAAAAACAATCAAATTACGGGAATTGTAGCCTATAACGGCAGTAGCCAATCTTATCAATATGATGAATTGGGTCGGCTTATATCTGAAACAAGCTTCGCAGGACGCACAACCAAATATGAATACGATCTTCGTACCTCACGCACTTTGTCCACTGGTCAAAGGGAAGAGTACACTTACAATGTTATGGATGAAGTAACCAGCTTTAGAGATGTCAGTGGTAACACAACCCTTTACGAGTATGATGATCAAGGTCGTTTAGTTAAGAGTACTCTTGCCGATAACTCTACTGTTGTCTATAACTATAATGCTGATGGTTTTCTTGCATCAATTACCAGCAATGCTGGTACGCAGTCTTACGAGTATGACGCTGATGGTAATTTAGTTAAAGTAACTGATGTATATGGCAACATTACTCAATATAGTTATGACTCAGCAAATCTGACTACTTCAGTTAAGACAATATCTGGAACTACCACATATTCTTATGACACTGACGGAAAGTTAGTTAGAGTAAATGATACCAAGCTGGGTAATATACTTTACTCGTATTATGCTGATGGTACTCTAAAGACAAGAACCTTGCCCAATGGTGTAGTTGAGACATATACATGGGACACCAAAACTGGACTATTGGCTTCTTGGGTTCAGACCACTGGTACTTCTACTATCGCTAGCTATGTTTACACTAGAGATAACATTGGTAATGTTGTACGCATTGATGAAAATGTGGGTTTGAACTCAGAAAGAATTGTTCATTATGAATATGATGGTTTGAACCGTCTTATTTTAGAGAGGATTCATCAAGGTGTTAATACTCGTAATATTTCTTATGAGTATGACAACGACGGTAATCTCTTGAAGCGTAATGATTCAGTAGATGGATTGACTACTTACACTTATGGAACTAGTGGTTTGACGAATGGCTTATTGCTGACTAGCACTCATAACGGTGTTACTACTACATACACTTATGACACTAGGGGTAATAGGATTAGAGAGTCTAGCTCACTGGGTATAAAGGAGTATGACTGGAATGTTCTAAATAGACTAGTAGGAATCAGAGTTAAAGATGGCCATGGTCAGATTTTACACACCTTTTCATATACCTACGATGCTCAAGGTAATCGTATTTCTGAGACAAAAGATGGTGTAACAACTAAGTTTGTACTTGACTACAGTAAGCCCTATGTACAGGTAAGGGAAGCCATTCAGAGTTCTGGGGTATCTAACTATTATGTGAGTGATGGTTCCATAACCCCGATAGCCCAGGTAGGTTTGAACAATACTTCCTTTTATCTGGGTGATCGTCAAGGCAGTACCAAAGTGAAGCTAGATCAGTCTGGTGCTGTTACTGATAGATTTGTTTATGATGCCTATGGAAGGATTATTAGCCCCAGTATCATCAGTAATAGTGATGACTATTTATACGCTGGCGAATCATATAGTCCGACAACTGGTTTACAGTACCTGCGTTTCCGTTATCGTGATGTAAATACTGGTAGCTTTATCAGCAGGGATACATACGAAGGAGATATTCTTGATCCTCTGTCCCGCAATCAGTATTTGTACGCGAAAGCAAATCCTGTCACTTATACTGATCCTACTGGTCATTTCAGTCTGGCTGAATTTGCTGCAAGCGAGCAAGTTCAAAAGATTTTGAACAATCTCCAAACCACTCAGAGAATTGATCAAATAAAGCAATTAACTAAGAAGGTTGAGAGTTTTGTTTCTGTCCTATGGATCGCAGGAGTTATAACTGAATTACTTGCGGACTATTTGGCGAGTTGGCCTTTCAATCTTGGCGGTATTACAAGCAACCTTATTGGTGGTGCGGGGGGTAACAAGTCAGGTATACCTGGCGCTGTACAAAAATCATTTAAACCTCCTAAACCTGTAAGTGATAACTGGAAAAAGTTTGAGTATGGTTGGGGTCCTGGGTTATCTGTAGTTAAAGATAAAGAAAGTCTTGATGCTATTGGTATTAAACCTGAATATGCTGGATTCTTTGGCGCTGAAGCAAACGATGAGGATAGTAAGAAAAAGAAAGGTGTTGGTGGTGTATCTGGAAGTAAGCTTAAGGTCTCCGTTGGAGCTGCGTTAAAACTTGATCTTACAAAGCCTCAAAAATCATCTTTAGATTTTAAAATTGGTTTCTCAGCTGCCCGAGACTTAACTCTCTATGAAGATAAAGTTGAAGCTCAAGTAGGTAGTTCAAAGGTTGAACTAACTAAAGCAAAAATTACTTTTGGAGTAGAGACTAAAATTGGTGTTTCTGGTTCAACTTCTACCAAAGTGAGTTATGGCCAGAGTTGGAATTTATTCTTTTCATTAGCGCTTGGTCAGACCTTTGTCTCACTACCAAATGGCCAATCCGTAAGTAAAGGTGCAGCCTTCAAATACAAAGTCAATCTCTTTCAAATTGGATTTAAGCATGTGAGTCAGCATAAAAAAGGTGATACTGCTGGAATTTACTTGGGATTCTTGGGAGGTACTGGAGATGTACTTGGCAGTACTAGTCTTTAGTTGGCCCATGTGCTTTAGTCCCGCCTCAATCAACCCGCAAAATAGGGGATGGGGGCGACTGGGACGGGATTGGAACTCGGGGTGAAAGCTGTAACAATAAAGGACTAGCCGCAAAAGGTTACCGAGGTTGGGTAGGTGAAGCAAGTCAACTCTGCGACTATGTTGAAGGCAATCTAAATCCAAGACTTACGCTGAAGTGACTTAAAAGCACTATTGTTGCTACCTAAAAACTGCACACTCCCCTACCAGTGTAGGAATAGACAAAATGCTTACACTGGATTGATTTCCCTCCCCCAGAGGGGCTGGGGGTGGGGGGAAATCTGTCAACTTGAGAGTGGGAAAGGAGTAGTCAGACCATGTGCTTTAGTCCCGCTTCAATCAACCCGCGAAATAGGGGATGGGGGCGACTGGGACGGGATTGGAACTCGGGGTGAAATTGGGTGGCAATCAAGTAGGGGTGAAGGGCGGGGGGCAGTTCAATAATTTCCACCAATCTGCCATCTAGGGAAGTGCCACTAATCACAAACCCGCTCTCTGTAAATTGGGTACGATAACTGTTATTAAACTCGTAGCGGTGGCGATGGCGCTCATAAATAATGGTGTCCCCATAGAGATGACTGGCGATCGTGTTGGGCACAAGTTTACAGGGATAGAGTCCCAAGCGCATGGTGCCCCCCAAATTGACCACATCCTGCTGTTCGGGTAACAGGTGAATCACCCCATGACTGGAATCGGGATTAAATTCGGTACTGTGGGCATCTGCCCAGCCCATTATGTGTCTTGCCCAATCAATGACGGCGCATTGCATGCCCAAACACAAGCCCAAGAAGGGAATTTTTTGTTCACGGGCATAGCGCACCGCTGTTACTTTGCCATCTACTCCACGAATGCCAAAGCCACCGGGGACAATGATCCCCTGCACCCCTGTTAAAAATTTCTCAGCGCCAAAGGTCTCAATATCTTCGGAATTGACCCAACGAATGTGCACTGCGCTGTTGTGGTGCGCCGCCCCATGGCGTAAGGCTTCTATCACAGATAAATAAGCATCGGTGAGTCGCACATATTTACCCACGATCGCCACTTCTAAACTGTGTTCGGTACGAAAAAGGCGCTCTACTACCCCCTGCCAACTGCGCAGATCGGGTTGCCGTTGTTCCATGCCCAATAAACTCAGAACCTGTTCGGCTAAGCCTTCCCGTTCTAAGGTCAAGGGCACTTCATAGATACTTTTGGCATCCACCCCCGTAATCACTGCCTCTTTGGATACATTACAAAATTCGGCAATTTTCTCTTTGATATTGTCGGGGAGGGGTCGATCGCTACGGCAGACTAAAATATCTGGTTGAATCCCGATCGACTGTAATTGTTTGACCGAGTGTTGGGTGGGCTTGGTTTTCATTTCCCCTGCCGAAGGAATCCAAGGTACTAGGGTCACATGCATATACACCACATTGTTGCGCCCTGCGTCTTTGCGAAATTGACGAATCGCTTCCATGAAGGGCAAAGATTCAATGTCCCCCACCGTGCCCCCCACCTCCGCAATCACCAAATCAGGGTTGGTATTGTGTGCCACCCGATAAATGCGTTCCTTTATTTCATTGGTAATGTGGGGAATCACCTGCACTGTCCCCCCCTGATAATCACCCCTGCGCTCCTTGTTGATTACCGCCTGATAAATTGCCCCAGTGGTCACATTATTTAGCTTGGACATGGAGGTATCGGTAAACCTTTCGTAGTGCCCCAAGTCCAAATCGGTTTCGGCTCCATCTTCGGTGACAAAGACTTCCCCATGTTGAAATGGACTCATGGTACCGGGGTCCACATTGATATAGGGGTCAAGTTTGAGGATGGATACGGAATAGTCACGGGATTTGAGTAGTCTGCCCAAACTGGCGGCAACAATGCCCTTGCCAATACTAGATACCACTCCACCAGTGACAAATACAAATTTGGTCATGGATTTAACTGCAATGTCTCTGGCATTATAGGATAGGGTTGGTCAATGGAAGATAGTTTAAGGGGTTACATTTAGAATGTGTAATTCCCCCAGTTAATCAAAATAGAGGACGGAACTAACAGAAGGGACAGATTATTGGTTTTGTTTGTTATTTTTAGTACCGATCTTCCAACTCTTAATTAGCCATGCAGAAAATTTCTAGCCCACTTTCTCGATCGATGCCTGTAATTTTGCGGCAAATCCTGCATCAGGGCATGGCGGTAGCCCGTAGGATTTTATTGGAGTTGTGGCGACAAAAACGCAGTTTGGTGTTGTGGGTAATCTTTCCTGTGTGCCTGCTGTTTCTCAATGGACTGGTATTGGCAGAAGGGGGCAGTATTTCTCTGACGGAGGCGTTTAGGTTGTCCACCCCTGCTACCGTAGTGGGGGCGGCGCTGTTTTTTAGTTGTGTGGGCGGAACCATTGCCACGATCGTGGCGGAGCGGGAAAATCGTACCCTCAAAAGGTTGCTATTGTCTCCCCTGTTGGGTAGTGCTTATTTTCTGGGCATTTATCTGGCTTATATGTGCATTGGGCTGGGGCAGGCTTTGCTAGTTTATGGGGTGGCATATTTTTGGCAGGTACGCTTTGCGGGGGCGTGGTTGTTGGGGGCAGTGATTCTGTTGCTTAGTATTGCCGCCTATGTGGGCATTGGTTTTGGTTTTGGCACCCAGTTTGCCCGCCGTCCTGAAGATGTAAATGGCTTGGTGGCGGGGGTAGGCGTGCCGTTGTTGATTTTGGGCGGCGCTTTTTTCCCGACGCGGTTTTTACCCCAGTCCCTACGCCAAATTGTCCAGTTGAATCCCATCTATCACATGAATAGCGCTTTGACCCTTGTTTCCCGCGATGGTAAAGGTTTAGATGATGAGGGGTTATGGGGGCATTTGGGGTTTCTCGTGGTGTTTGTGATTGTGGCGGTGAGTGTGGGGGGGATCGCCTACCGCAGGCTCATGTACACAGAAAAACAACTGTAAAAGACAACGGATAGGGCAAAGTGACATCCTCCCGACCCATGGCTCCGCCACGCTTCGCGAGCGTCCTACGGACAGAGTGTCAGGCTCTCCCAACCTCACGATTAGGTATTCCTGCCCCACGCCAGACCCCCGACAGCCCGACTTGACAGGCGGTTTCCTTTCCCCAGTGTCCCTGGGCTACTACATTCTCTAGTCCCCTCAGCAAAATCATCTCAGCCGAGGCATGATCCCGATGCGTCCGATACCCGCACTCAGGACAATGATGCTCCCTGACTGCC
>Ga0272446_1003621_pt1 | contig 19238 bp, 16 predicted proteins | sample YNPCB0061_FD_194587 | JGI IMG/M metagenome (GOLD analysis project Ga0272446, IMG submission 194587) | Hot spring microbial mat communities from Yellowstone National Park, WY, United States - YNP-CB-006-1 | ecosystem: Environmental > Aquatic > Thermal springs > Hot (42-90C) > Sediment | place...
AATGGATTAAAATTTATGACGAAAACAATATCAGTAAACATAACGGAAATGGTCTTATAATCGGATACATGAGTAATCCTTCTCCTGATTTCCAACAAAATAATTATTTGTACATTTCATCACATAAGGGTGTAGAGCATGTTAATTTTTATGCTTTCAAATATACTAACATTATACCTGGTTGTGTTTATTTTGCGGTACGTCATAGTATAGAAGCTACATGGCTCAATGACCGTGACCAGTTTCTTTGTCCTCACAACGAATGGGAAAACGATACTGAATTTCAGAATGATTGCTTAGCCTTTACATTATTTCATGGACAGAACCGCATTTCTTGTAAAGAAGGCACAAATCATTGGATACCTTTTACAGAACAGGAAATCAATGCTTCGGCAAAGTTTGAGAGCAATTTTATGACTAATTTTATTCAGGGTAAATTGAAACCCAATGGTAATGGTAATTTATACGAACCCGAAAAAGTACGTACTACACCGCTTGAATTTTCTTTCGAAGCCACTGCAGTATTTGATGCAGGCAGAGAGTTATGGAAATACTACCACAAAGTGATTAAAGAACTTCCTGAATGGGCAGATAAACCAAATGTTAATGCTTCTTTGTATGACATCAAAGAATACTTTCAAGGCAGAAATGAAAAAGGTAAAATGAACAACAAAAGCACCGATGAAGCATACAACCAACTGATTGCAGAATTGAGAAACTCCCTGCAAAAATTGGGTGAAAAAATAGAACCGAGAGTGTATTTGTATGGGTTTCTGAAACGATAAAACAATAAATAACCTTTGTATTGCTATTTTTATTCGTTATTGGTCATATTGTAAAAAAGAGATAGCCAAATTTTAACGTACTTTGGAGTATGCTATTGGTAAACATCAAAGAAGCCATACAAGCTACACGTGCAAACTTATTACGCACCATTTTGACCATGCTCATTATTGCTTTTGGTATAATGGCATTGGTAGGTATTCTTACGGCTATTGACGGGATAAAGTATGCTATGACGGATAAATTTTCGCTGATGGGTGCAAACACCTTCAAAATTATGAACCAATCCTCTAAAATACGTATTGGCGGTAAAAAAAGACCACGTACTTCTGACAAGAAAAACCCTGAAATTACTCAACAGAATATACAGGATTTTATGCAAAATTATACCTTTCCTGCTACTATCAGTATTAGTAGTGCTAATATGCAGGTTGGTCAAGTAAAGTATGAAAACCGTAAAACTAACCCTAATATCAGCATTAAGGGAGGAGATGAAGGTTTTTTGGTTGTAGAAGGATATAGTATTGCACAAGGTAGAAATTTTAACGCTTTTGAAGTCAAAGAAGGGTTATCTGTGGTTATTATCGGAGAACAGGTGCGCAAAGAATTGTTTCCGTATCAAAGTGCTTTGCAAAAACAAGTAACCATCAATGGAAAACACTTTACGGTTATTGGGGTATTCGAAGAAAAAGGTTCTGCTTTGGGCTTCGGCGGAGATAAAATTGTAGCCATGCCTTATTTAACTCTGGATAAAAACTTTGCTAGTTTTACAGGAAATAAAAATTACCAAATAAACATCACGGTTAAAGAAAATACTTTGCTTGAACCTGCCATAGAAGAAGCCCGCGCTGTGATGCGTAAAGTAAGAGGGTTAAACACAAATCAGGAAGATAACTTTGGTTTTATCAAATCTGATGCACTTTCTACTTTGTTAATGGAAGAATTAGCGATTGTAAAAATTGCCGCAACTTTTATCGGTTTGATTACGCTTACAGGTGCAGCAGTGGGGCTGATGAATATTATGCTGGTTAGTGTAACTGAAAGAACCCGCGAAATTGGTATACGTAAATCTTTGGGCGCTACCAAAAAAAACATTTTAAGTCAGTTTTTGACAGAAGCAGTAGTAATATGCCAATTAGGTGGTATTCTTGGCATTATACTCGGCATTTTAATAGGTAATTTAGTATCCATTGCGATAGGAAGTCAGTTTATTATACCTTGGTTATGGATAGGTGTTGCCTTGACGTTATGTTTTTTGGTGGGCTTGGGTTCAGGGATTTACCCTGCATGGAAAGCTTCTAATTTAGACCCTATTGAAGCCTTACGATATGAGTAAGTTTATTTATTAACAAACAATTCTTGTTCTACCCTTGCACACAATAAATGTGCAATAAGTTCATGCCCTTCCTGAATACGTGCTACATCAGTGGAATCTATGCGAAAGCAATAGGTGCATACATCAAGCATTTTACCTCCTGATTTACCTGTAAAACCAATCGTAATACATTGTTTTTTGTTTGCTGTTTCCAAAGCCAACAGCACATTTTTAGAGTTTCCAGAGGTAGAAATCCCCATAACTATATCTCCTGCATTGGCTAGTGCAGAGAGTGGTTTTTCAAAGATGTGTTCAAATCCAAAGTCGTTGCCGATAGCGGTTATTTCTGAGGAATTGGTGGTAAGCGCTAGGGCAGGTAAAGAAGCCCTGTTTCTGTTATAAAATGAACCTGAAAATTCAGCCGCCCAATGTTGGGCATCAGCCGCAGAACCTCCATTGCCAAATATCAAAAGTTTATTACCTTTCTTAAAGGCTGTGATAAGTATTTGGGCTATCTGTTCTATATATTCTGATTGTAGCAAAAGTTGTTGTTTTACTCGGATAGCTTCCTGTATTTCGTTATGAATGTACATTTGAGATACAAAAATACAGATTTCAGGCTGTTTTACAAATTCTTTTTTTTATGACTAATCTTCACCTTTCATCTGTAACCATACTCCGATACCTGCAAAGATATTGGTTCTTCCGCCTGTACCCGAAGGGTGCTGAAAGGTATATTTTGCCCCTATTTCAGGGGCAATCATCACATTTTTAGAAGCAAAAAACCCTATACGTGTACCTGCGCTGGCACAATAGTTCCATCTTTTATCATTATAGAGGTTGTAATCCATACCAAAAGGTTTAAGGTATGGGGTAATATACAATGTTTTAGCCTGATTTAATGGGATATGAGCAGATACGCCCTCAGGCATGAGCAAAGTAATAATCAGGAATAAACCTAAGCAATCACCACTTGTTGCCCCATTTCGGGTAGTTCTGTCTATTACCCAACCGCCTACATACATACCTAAACTGGTGTATGCCGCATACTTTTGTGTTTCATTTGTTCCCATAGAAAAACTGTAATGCAGGTTTATTTTTTCTCCAACAGGCGCTAAAAATTCCATTCCAAATTGACTGTGAGTATTTTGTGTTTCATAGTTGTAGTTCATTTTTGCGGTAAATCCAATCTGTGCTACAGATTTATCTAACTGTGCAAAAGCAGTACTGATTACAAAAAACAGAAGAATATGAATATGTACACTTTTCATGAGGTAAAAATAATCATTTAGACGTTAAAACAGTTTTTTGATGAGTAAATCTTTCAATTTTGCTTCATCATCACCCCAAAATGCGAGTTCAATGGGCATATAATAGAAATTATTGTATTTGTTCAATACTTCATACGCAGGTGTGTATCTGAAACGGTAAAAATCTTTTTCGGTACAAACGATATAATCAGGGTTGAGAATTTTTATTTCGTTTTCTATGGTTTCAAGAATATCTGAATCAAAAGAACGGTGGTCTTTGAGTGTAAGCACCGTAGGAATTTGTGCATTCAGTTCTTCCAATTGGGCAATAAAATAGTCAGGGTTTCCGATACCACATATTGCAAAAATGCGTTTGTTTTCCAACTCTTGAATACTTATTTGGGTGTTCGTGACAATACTCACCAAACTGTGCGATTGATAAGAACAAATACATACAGGTAAATGCGGTTTGATATTTTGAATGTATTTCTCAAATTGTGTCAGTTTCTTTTGTACATCAGCTTCGTATTTTACTTTGTTTATCACAACTATATCTGCCCGTTCTATGCTTACCATAGGTTCTCGGAGATTGCCTGCGGGCAGGATAAAATCTTTCCATGGGGGATTATTGTAATCCAATACAACAATATTTATATCTCGGGCAATAGCGCGGTGCTGAAAAGCATCATCTAATACAATTACATCAGGGGAAAGTGCCTGCACTAATTCTGTTGCACCAACTACCCGTTTTTCGCAGACCGCCACAGTCGCAAAAGGTAAATTATGCACATATTGGGTAGGTTCATCACCAATGCTTTCTCCCGTATGATACACATGCGTGTAATCTTTGGCAAGTACATATCCTTTACTGCTGCGCTTGTATCCTCTGCTGAGGGTAGCAACTTTTTTATTTTGGGAATGTAAAAATGTGGCAATGTATTGCACTAATGGCGTTTTACCTGTTCCGCCTGTGGAGATATTTCCAACGGCTATAATTTTTGTATTCGGTATGCGGTGCGTTTTGAAAATCTTGATGTCATAAAAAAGATTTCTTATGCCCATAACCGCATAATACGCGGCACTAACGGGAAACAATAATAGACGTAAATACTTGTAAATACGTTTCACTGCGCAAAATTGTGAAAAGAATGCTTAAAAAAGTAAATAAGCTATGAAAAAACTTCTTTTTTGAGGTCAAAAGTCAGGACTACGGTTTTTCCGTTCTCTAAAAATTCCACATTATCTGCGAGGGCTTTCATTAAGAAAATACCCCTTCCACCGGGTTCCATGATGCGTTCAGGTGAGGTAGGGTCAGGTAAATTGTCAGGATTAAATCCCGTACCTTCATCAGAGATTTTAAAGGTGAGCGAATTATGTTTATGGCTTACTTCAAAATAAATATGCTTGGACTTGTCTAATTTGTTACCATGAAAAATAGCATTGTTGATGGCTTCACTTACAGCTACCATAATATTGCCATAAGCCTCTTCAGAGATATTCCATAAATGTTGAGTGTCTTCAATAAATTTTTCTACTACACCGAGCGTTTCTACATCTGTAGGAAATTGAAATTTGAATGTATTTTGCATACCTTGACAAAAATAGGAAAAGTTAATAAAAAGAATACGCTTTTTTTGTTTAATATTACGAAGAATAGACAAATAAAGTTGTATAATCCTTTTTGGAGTGTTTAACAGAACTTGCTGCCAAGTGTACTTAAAAAATGTGTAAGTATTTACTTATTTTGGGCGTTCCTGCTGCGCAGTCGGCGTGCTACGGGCTACGCTATCGCTTCGGTGCGTTGCACCATGCTGACGCATGCCCTCCGCATGCCTAACGCAGGTACGTAACGTAATACATACGCGCGCATTCGCGTGAGGGATAGTAGCGGAAAGCCCGCAACAGGCGTTAGCCTGTGAAGTACAGACGTGGCATGCCACGTCTCTGCCAGCGGATAGCCCGACCCCGAAGCGCAGCGCAGGGGACACGCCCAAAATTGAAGTAAGCTAAATAGTTACAAAAATGCTTACAAATCTTTTTAATGTTTTTATAAAATTAAGTCAATTGTTTGTAAAATTTCATTTATTCTTATGGTGCATGTACATTTTAATTTGCAGTATGAAAAACAAAATTTCCTGTTTAATAGGCATAATTGCTATCTTTGCATTCACAGCTTGCGGCAAAAAAGGACAAAAAAACGAACAGAAAGATTCTATAAAAAAAGACTCCGTAAAAAAAGAACAACCCAAAAAAGAAAAAACGCCTGCGGATAAGCTCGGAATAAACGTTCCTGAGGGTTCTAATGTGTATTACTATTACAGAAAAGACAAAGAAGGCTATCAATTGTTAGCAGTAGAATTAGACGGGCAAACCTATAAAAGAAAAGCTGCTTACTTCAAAGATATAACAGATAAAGACCTTCAGCCTTCGGATATCATATCGGACAAAAATCAAGGAGATAATGACATTTTAGTTATCAAAACTAAGGGAACACAAAAAGAAATAAAAGCAATTATACCACTTATGGGAGATATTACGATAAACGGAAAAAACCTTGTCCCTGCCAGCTTTTTTGTTGAAAAAGATGGAAACAGAATTCTGACAAGTTCAGGAGGTCCTGTATACATGCCATTTTTGTTTGGTGAAAACATCAGCAATTTGGAGGAGATAAATTGCCAACCCCCTCTTTCTAAAAACGTTAAAAGAGATGACGGTGAGTATATGGTTTTTCCCGGAAAACACAAAGGCAAAAAAGTAGAAATTCTTACCCATAGAGATGCCTCAAAATTTGACAAACTTATTCTGAAAGAAGAAGGTAAAGAAGACATAGTGTTTGTCAATATCAATCCATAGTTGGAAGTTGTAAAGTGAATTGCTATTTTTGTGTAATGAAATGGCAAAATTTATTCATCTTATTTTTGTTTGTTATACCTGCATTTGTACAAGGGCAGGAAAAATTTGAAAATTATACTGATGAAAAATACAATTTTTCTGTAAGCTATCCTGCGAGTTGGCAAGTTCTTCATATTCATGGTTATCTATGGTCTGCTCGCTCTGAATTGGTCAATGCCAAAGATAAATTTGAAGATTTGGTGCAAATTGCCGCTCACCCTCTACATCATTCCGAGCATACTATGAGAGAGTTTGACGTTGCCAATCAATACGCCAGGAAAAAGATAACCTCTATAGAAAAAGTACCTGGAAGTAAAATTATTGCCATAGAAAAAGCAGTATATAAAGATATTCCTGCGGTGCGCATTGTGTATATCACTAAAAATAAATCTGAGCATGAGATAAAGTGTTCTGAACTATATGCTGTGCAAAACAAAAAAATATGGACATTCAGTTACACCGCCTTACAAGAAGATTATGACCATTGGACACCCTATGTCAATAAAATATGGGATTCCTTTAAATTCAGTGCAACTAAAAAATAAAGTAAAAAGTTGCTTCCCATGATGGATAAAGAAGAAATTATACTTAATGAAAGTGTAGTAGATAAAGCCCGAAATCTCCCATTAGACCCTGGGTGCTACAAGTTTTATAACGAGGAAGGGAAAATTATCTATATCGGTAAAGCAAAAGCATTACGTAAAAGAGTAACTTCTTATTTCACTGCCAGCCATAATCAACATCCGAAAGTGCGCATTATGGTTCGCCAGATTGCAGATATTCAATATATTGTTACAGAAACTGAATTAGATGCACTTATTTTAGAGAATAATCTCATCAAACAGCACCAGCCTAAATACAATATCCTGCTTAAAGATGACAAGCAATTTCCGTTTTTATGTATAAAAAATGAACGTTTCCCCCGTTTAATGATAGTTCGCAAGCGTGTAAATGACGGTTCTTTGTACTTTGGTCCGTATCCGAACAGTAAAATTATGTACACTATTTCAGAAGTACTGCATAAAACTATGTATTTGAGAACATGCAGTTTTCATCTTTCTGAAAATAATATCGCCGCAAAAAAATTCAGGGCTTGTTTGGAATATCATATCGGAAGGTGTAAAGCCCCATGCGTGGATTTGCAAGACCATGAAGAGTATATGCAAAATATAGAGTATGTCAAAAAAATTCTCAACGGAAATACCAATCAAGTATTGGAAAACCTTAAAAACCAGATGTTTGAACATGCCGCAAAATTGGAATTTGAAAAGGCAAATTTGATTAAAGAAAAATATGAACTGCTTCAAAATTATAAGCATAAGTCGACCATTGTTTCGGAAGAAATCAGTAATGTAGATGTGTTCACAATTATGAGCAATGAAAAATTTGCTTTTGTGAATTTTCTTAAAATTGTGGAAGGAACAGTGATTTTAGCCAAAACAGTGGAAGTCAAAAAAATACTTGATGAAACAGACAGCGAAGTACTTGACCGCGTAATCTTTGAAGAATGGCAAAAAAATGACACCAATGCAGGTAAAATCATCACTAATGTTCCTGTAACTATTCATGAAACATTGGGTAAATCCATAGATAACATCATTCCAGTTGAGGAGGAGCAAGAATCGGACTGGTACAAACTTATGGCACTCTCCTTAAAAAATGTTACCTACACCATGAACGAACAACTTACGAATTATGAAAAAATTAACCCTGAGTACCATTACAAAGAGATTTTGGAAACGTTACAAAAAGACCTGCATCTGCCTGTATTGCCTACACATATTGAATGTTTTGATAATTCCAATTTGCAAGGTACAAATCCTGTATCTGCTATGGTAGTGTATAAAAATGCGAAGCCTTCCAAAAAGGATTATCGCCGTTATCACATTCGCACCGTTTCCGGTCCTGATGATTTTGCTACCATGCGTGAGGTATTTACACGCAGATACTCCAAAGCTATCCAAAATCAAGAAGAGTTACCCAATCTTATCATTGTAGACGGAGGTAAAGGACAACTTTCCGCCGCTGTTCAAGTATTGGAAGAATTGAAACTAGATATACCGATTGTAGGCATCGCAAAAAAATTAGAAGAGATTTATTTCAAAAACGACCCTATTCCGTTGCATATAGATAAAAAAAGCATTAGTCTTAAATTCATTCAAAAAGTGCGAGATGAGGTGCATAGGTATGCCATTACTTTCCACAGGGATACCCGTTCCAAAAAAACCATACAAACCGAATTATTGAACATAAATGGTATCGGAGAAAACAGTGCAAAATTGCTTTTGCAAGAGTTTGGTTCGGTAAAAGCACTTAAAGAGGCTACCCTGGAAGAAATAGCCAAATGGGTGGGCAACTATAAAGCTCATTTAGTCAAGGATTTTCTTGATAAAAAGGAAGTGTATTAACGTAAGGATATTAGGTTATTGCAACTACTTTATATATGTAATTTTTATTGGTGTGTCTGTTTGCTGCGCAGTCCATGCATTTCGCACTACGCTATCGCTTCGGTGCTGTGCTGATGTTTATATAAAGTCTAATATTTAAATACAAATAAAACCGTTATCTTTGCAAAAAAACAACTTTTGAATAGGGTCATAAATTGTAAATATTTAATAGACTTTATATACATTTGTGCAAATTCTCGGGTATAATACACAAAATTTGCTATGGCAACAATTATTTTGCATAACTAACAGCTCCTTCTCCTTGAAACTTTGTAGCTTAACATTATTCATTTGAGCATATTCTGCTTTTTATAGCTTCATGTACCGTATATCATATATTTATCAACAAAATACTGCCTTTTAGCTAATATTGCACCATGAGCAAAAACTGGATAGAGCAACTGAATAAATACAGACCTGTATACCACGCTTTTTTTTGGTTGGTATTATGGGTTATTTCTTTTGATACTTTACGAGATAACATAGATACTCGCCGCTTGTTGCTCTCCCGAATTAGTAATCAGGAAACATTTGCCGCTGTGTTAAGCAGTACTTTGCTTGTCCCGATTATGATATACACCTATCTGAATATCTATCTGTTTGATATACTGTTCAGTAAACGTAAATATTTCGCTTATTTTTCAAGTTTGGCAGTTACAGGGTTGATTATTGCGTTTTCTATGCATACTATTTTGGTATACGTACTTGCCAGCGAGGTAACCTTTTTACAAACACTGATTAACCTTTTGTTCAGTACCTTGATGATAGTAGGTATCCGTTTTATGAAAAACGGGTTATCTAAACAGTATCAGTTGCAGGAAGCCAAAGCAAAACAAATAGAAAGTGAATTAAACCTTCTCAAATCTCAAATTAACCCGCATTTTTTGTTTAATACATTGAATAATATCTATGCTGTTAACTTGACCAACTCTGAAAATGCCAACGAAATGATACTTCAATTAGCAGACTTGATGCGATACCAGCTTGAAAGCAGTAAAAAAGAGCAAGTGCCTTTGAATGCAGAATTGGAAATGATAGAAAATTATATTGCTTTGGAGAGAATGCGCTTACCTAAAAACGCGTTTGTTAATTTTCAAAAACAAGGGGATTTCTCCGCGTATCAGATAGCACCTATGTTGCTTATCCCTTTTGTGGAAAATTGTTTTAAGCATGGTGTAGGCGTAGAGCAAACGCATATTGAAATTTATGCTTTTATTAAAAACCAAGAATTCTTTTTTACGACAAAAAACATTATTCCTATCACTAAACTTACCAATATCGCTTCTACTAAAACAGGCATTCAGAATTTAGAGCGAAGATTACAGATTTTGTATCCTAAAAAACATGGCTTGCTTTTAGATGTGGAAAATAATATGTATGTTGTCAGATTGAGAATACAGTTGTAGTTCAGATATATTTTTATATTTTTGTATCTCATGAATTTTATTCAGTTTGTGGATAAACGCCAACCTGACTGGGTACAGTTGGAAAAACTTACCCAAAAAGCAAATGCAAATACAGGTCTGACCAAAGAAGAAATCCGCCAGATAAGTGACTTATACCGCGCGGCAGCAGCAGATTATGCCTATGCAACAGCAAATTTCCCCAATGAACGCATTACATTATACTTGGCACGTTTAGTCAGTGAAACACATGGGATTATTTATCAAATTCCACGCTTGACATGGTTCAAAATTAAGCGGTTTTTTTTGTATTCAGGACCGCAATTGTTCCGGATTTACAGAATTTATTTTTGGATAGCTACCCTTATTTTTATTGTATTTGGTAGTCTGAGTTTTTGGGCTTGCGAAGTGAATAAAAACTATGAAGCAAACATTATGGGTGAAATGTATGTAAGAATGACAGAAAAAAACATACAGCAAAAAAAACCTTTCAATGTATATGCAGACAAATACAAGTTTATGCCTTTTGCCCAAATTATGTTTAATAATATCACTGTGCTATTGCGAGGATTTATTCTCGGTTTAACGGCATGTTTGGGAACATTATACTTTCTTACCTACAATGCTATTATGGTAGGGTGTTTTTTTCATGTTTTTTATCGGCATGATATTATTTTAGATTTCTGGCTTACGATTATGGTACATGGCACAATTGAGTTAACCATGATAGTATTTGGTTGTGCCATTGGTTTTATGCTCGGCTGGAAAGTGTTGTTTCCTGGTACATATACCCGCAGAGATGCCTTCCGAAAATATGGGTTTGATGCGGTCAAAATGGCAATTATATGCGCTTTATGGTTAGTGATAGCGGCATTTTTAGAAGCCTTTGTAACGGGATTATTTGCCGAAGGTTTACCTTCACAACGTCCTTTTTCTGCAATGATTGTACTTGTTTCTGCAATAGCTATGTATTTGTATTTTGACAGGCTGGGCAGAAAAAACGCTAACCCCACTTGGTTCGTTTGACCAAAAACTTTCTCAACGCATTTTCAAAAGGTTCTGCAATATCAATTGCATTGAAGTCAATGTTGTATTCTCCGCATTTGTACATCAGTTTTTGTTTGTATTCCTGAATAGCAGTTTTATAGACTTCCTTCACTTGGTTGGTTTGTACTTTGATTTCCTGCCCTGTTTCTACATCTTTGAATATCATTTGTGCGGTACTAAAATCAAAGTCCAATTCTGTTTTTTTGTCTAATACATGAAAAATAACCACATCATGCTTGTTGTGTTTGAGGTGTTTTAAAGCACTGAATACTTCTTCACTTTGACTTACATTATCAAACAAATCTGAAATGATGACCACCATTGCCCTGCGATGCACTTTCTCTGCAATTTGATGCAACACAGATGCGGCATGGGTTTTAGCTTCGTTGGCGTTAGCTTGCATGGCTTGGTCTATTTTCAGGAACATATTTCTCAAATGCGTATTTGTAGATTTTTGGTTAGTATGTAATTGAATCTGTTCATCAAACAAGGTTAAACCTACGGCATCTCTTTGCTTGGCTAACAGATACATTAAACTTGCGGCTAAATAAGCCCCGTACTTCAATTTGTTTTCCGCTGTATTCGGATATCGCATAGAGTTGCTTATATCCAAAATAATCTGACATCTCAAATTAGTTTCTTCTTCAAACTTTTTGACGAATAGCTTATCTGTGCGTCCATATACTTTCCAATCAATGTTTTTGGTGCTTTCACCTGTGTTGTATAGTCTATGTTCTGCAAATTCTACCGAAAAACCATGATAAGGACTTTTATGCAAACCTGTAATAAATCCTTCCACAATCTGGTGTGCTATGATTTCTATATTGGCAAGATGTTGTACTTCCTCTAAATATAACATTACTGCGAAGATACAGAAAATAATCGTAAATGCCATGTTTTGATTGATGTATTGCATAAAAAGAAACTTCTGTATTGATAAAGTTTTTTACATTTGTATCAATGTTGGAAAATACCTTACCTGATACAGCACAAGAATTGTTGTTGAAAAAACAACAATTGGATACTCTTTTGGAAATGGTGCAAATGCTTAATCAAAGAGTAGTAAAAGAAAGCCCTGAACAACTTATCCGTATTTTTGAACTTTCGCTTCGTGCCTATTTTGGGGTAGAAAAGGTGTGTGTTATCCTTAAACAAAACCAAGATTGGACATGCCCTATCATTTACGGATTTGAAAAAACAAAACAGGATATACAGGCATCTTTCAAGCAAAATACCGATTTACCTCAAATTCAACAGTTTTTGCATGCAGAAAGTATGATTACGCTTTCCAATGCCACAGAAAATGACGCCGTTATTTTTATTTCCCAAAAAGATATACCCCAATTTCTCAAAGAAAGTAATCTTACTTTTGTAAAAACACTTTTTAATGTATTGCTTTCCAAATTAGCACTCAAAGAACTGATAGAACAACAAATTGAACAGGAAACCCTTCAAAGAGAGTTGAAAATGGCAGGAAATATACAAAACAACATTTTGCCTAAAACCCTTCCTGATACTCCGAATCTGTCTATTACCGCATTTAATCAGCAGTATATTCAGGTGGGCGGTGATTTTTATGATGTTATTCAGCACAATCAAAATGAGTATTATATGGTTATTGCTGACGTATCGGGCAAAGGAATTTCTGCGGCTATTATGATGGCTAACTTACAGGCAAGTTTGCGTGCTTTTATTGCTACGAATACTTCTTTGTCAGGTATTGTAAAAAATCTCAATAAACTTATTGTAGAATTAGCTAATCATGAGCGTTTTTTAACCTTGTTTATTGCCAAATTAGACTTACAAAAAAAAGAATTGTACTATATCAATTGTGGGCATCCTTATCCCGTGTTGAAAACAGGAAAAAAAATCAAGCAATTGGATAAAGGAACTACTATTTTGGGTTCATTTACGGATATAAAAATTCAGTCAGGGAGAGAAAAGTTGCATGAACCCAGCTATCTTGTGTTATATACTGATGGTATTAGTGAAGCTATGAACGAAAATCATGAACAATATGAAACTGAAAATATTATAAAAGTTGTTCAGGACGGTACATATTCCAATCCTGAACAACTGAAAAATGCAATTTTAGCAGATTGGTCGGCGTTTCAGCAAACCAACAAACCTAATGATGATGCTACGCTTTTGATTTGCTACATGAATTTACAATAAATCTGCATTGACGAGGCTATTTTCAAAGATAATATCTTGGCTAACTGCATCTTTTTTAATAAGAATAGCACTGTTTTTATGCACTTTTCCTTGTAAAATCTGTTTGGAAAGTTCGTTTATGATTCTTCGTTGCAAAACACGTTTGAGGGGTCTTGCACCAAATTGAGGGTCATAACCGAGTTCTGCCAACCAGTCTATAACGTCTTCTGTGGCAGATAAATCTACGCCCATTTCTTTGACTTGTGCTTGCAAACGTTTAAACTGAATATATACAATATCCTTAATTTGCTCACGGGAGAGTGGTTTGAACATGATAATTTCATCAATACGGTTCAAAAATTCGGGGCGGATAGTTTTTTTAAGCAAATCAAAGACTTCATTTTTCGCTTTGGCTACCAACAATTCTTTTTCGTAGTCATCAACATTGGCATAATTGTTAAATTTTTCCTGAATGATGTGTGCGCCAAGATTTGAGGTCATAATGATAATAGTATTTTTGAAATTGGCGGTTCTACCTTTATTGTCGGTTAATCTACCATCTTCAAGCACTTGTAACAAGATATTGAATACTTCGGGGTGTGCTTTTTCTATTTCATCAAGCAGGATAACACTATATGGTCTGCGTCTGACAGATTCCGTAAGTTGTCCACCTTCATCATAACCTACATATCCTGGGGGCGCGCCAATCAGGCGGGAAACTGTGTGTCTTTCTTGATATTCACTCATGTCAATTCTGACCATAGCGTTCTCGTCATTGAATAAAAACTCTGCCAAAGCGCGAGCTAATTCAGTTTTACCTACTCCCGTAGTACCTAAGAAAATAAACGAACCAATAGGCTTTTTAGGGTCGCTTAATCCTGCACGGCTTCTACGGATAGCATCAGAAATAGCAGATATAGCTTCCTCCTGACCTACTACCCGCTTATGGAGTTCGTCTTCCAGATGAAGCAGTTTTTCGCGTTCACTTTCCAGCATTTTAGTTACAGGAATACCTGTCCATTTGCTTACAATCTGTGCAATTTCTTCTGCATCTACTTCTTCTTTAACCAAAGCATTATCTTTTTGAATTTCTTTCAATTGCTCAGTGTACTCTTGAAGTTTTTTCTGTGCTTCCAGTAATTTGCCATAACGGAGTTCGGCTACGCGGTTATAGTCACTTTGTTTTTCTGCCATTTCGGCTAAATGCTTAATTTGCTCAATGGCTTCTTTGGTATTGCGGATTTGGGTAATAATTTCTTTTTCCTGTATCCATCTGCCTTTGATGGCATCTCGCTTTTCGTTAAGGTTAGCTAATTCTTCCTGGATTTCTTTTAGTTTTTCCTCATCATTTTCGCGTTTTAGTGCTGCGGAAGCGATTTCCAATTGTGTGATTTTGCGTTGTACTTCATCTAATTCTTCGGGCATAGAATTGATTTGCAATCGGATATGTGCCGCGGCTTCGTCCATAAGGTCAATGGCTTTGTCAGGTAAAAAGCGGTCAGTGATGTATCTTTGGCTGAGTTCTACGGCGCTTACGATAGCGGCATCAGTAATCCGTACAGAGTGATGAATTTCGTATCTTTCTTTAATACCTCGCAGAATGGCAATCGCATCATCTACGTCAGGTTCATCAACAAATACAGGTTGGAAACGTCTTTCAAGAGCTTTATCTTTTTCAATGTATTTTTGGTATTCTGCCAAAGTAGTAGCACCAATAGCGCGTAAATCTCCGCGAGCGAGAGCGGGTTTGAGAATATTCGCCGCGTCCATAGCCCCTTCGGTAGCTCCTGCACCTACAAGGGTATGAATTTCATCTATAAACAATACAATTTCTCCTTCGGAATCTATTACTTCTTTGACTACAGCTTTTAACCTGTCTTCAAATTCTCCACGATATTTAGCCCCTGCTATAAGCGCACCCATGTCCAAACTCATGATGGTTTTGGTTTTCAGGTCTTCGGGGACATCACCTGTTACAATTCTGTGGGCAAGACCTTCTGCGATAGCTGTTTTCCCTACCCCAGGTTCGCCAATTAAAACAGGGTTGTTTTTTGTTCTTCGGCTTAAAATCTGCAAAACTCTGCGTATTTCTTCATCTCTACCGATAACAGGGTCTAATTTACCTTCTTTGGCTAAATCATTTAAATTACGGGCATATTTTTTAAGTGCATTGAATTTTTCTTCTGCATTTTGGTCAGTGATTTTGCTATCTCCCCGCAGTTCTTTAATCACTTTTTTGATTTCTTTTTCGGTTACGCCTTGGTCTTTGAGAGCATTACCTGTCCAGTCTTTTTGTTCAGCCATACCTATCAAGATGTGTTCTACACTTACAAACTCATCTTTCATTTCTTTGGCTTTTTGCTCTGCGGTGTCCAAAGCGCGTTTTAGTTCATTGGATAGATATTCCCCGTTCCCTCCTGTAACTTTTGGCAGTCGTTTAATGCCCTCTTCTATTTTTTGAGTAAATACATTCAGGTTAGCGTTCAGTTTTTTAAGAATATAGGCAACAATGCTGTTTTCCTGTTCCAATAAGGCTTTGGCTAAATGCGGCGTATCTATTTGTTGATGTTCGTACTGAGAAGCTATTTGTTGAGCTTGTTGTATAGCTTCTTGGGATTTTATGGTGAATTTATTGATGTTCATAACTTGATTTCCTTTCTTACAAACAAAAATACGCAAGATACATTCCATTACCTAAAATATGACATTTTTTCACATAAAATTTTGATTTTGAGTAGTTTATAGGTAAAAATTTCATACTCTTATTCCAATTTTCTGACAAATTTGCATATTTTGTTGATTTTCTGGACACGCGAAAAGATTGCAGTATAAGCACTACAATCTTTTCAAGCAGGGTATAATGATTATTGGATTACAGGTTAGCTGTTAGTGCTTTACGTTTCAATGCAGAGAGGTGTTTGGTGATGTCAATTTCTTTGGGGCAAGCGGCTACGCAGTTAAATACGGTGTAACATTTCCATAATCCTTGACTGCTGTCTAATACTTTTAATCTTTGGGAAGCACCTTGGTCGCGGCTGTCAAAGATAAAGCGGTAGGCTTTAAGCATAGCAGCAGGACCTAAGTATTCGGGATTGCTCCACGTAGAGGGGCAGGATTGCGTGCAAGCACCGCACAAAATACATTTTGTAGATTCTTCAATTAAGGCATGTTCTTCTGCACTTTGTAACCGTTCCAACTCAGGAGCGGGGTCGTTGTTTATAAGAAACGGGCTGATTGCTTCATATTTTTTCCAAAATTCACTTTGGTCAACTACCAAATCTTTGACGACTGGTAAACCAGGTAAGGGTGCTATAGTAACTTTGCCTGATTTTGCAAATTCTTTCATTAAGGTAGCACATGCCAACTTGTTCAGACCATTGATTTGCATAGCATCAGACCCACATACGGCATGGGCGCAAGAACGTCTGTACGTTAATGTACCATCTATATGCCATTTGATATAATTCAGCACGTCTAATACCCTGTCCATTAAATCTGCTTCTACGGAATAAGTTTCCCAATGAGCTTCTTTATCTACTTCGGGATTAAAACGCTTGATTTCAACTGTAAATTTTTGAGTAGCCATAGTCAGAAAGCAAAACTATACATTTTGAACTATAATACAAAAAACTAACAAGAAAAGTTTGAGTAAAGCAGAATTTACCTCAATTTGCTGTGTTACTGATACCCTAATTTCTGCAATTGTTGCCTGATAAGGGTACAAACTCTGTTTTCTGCGTCATACGTGAGTAGCGTCTGAACGGTAAAGTTAAGTGGGTTGCAGATGGTAAATACATTATTTTCAGTGGCAAGGTCTGCAAATATGCTTAATCCATATACAGCAAGTTCTATGCTATACACTTTATCTCCGTTTTCTTTGGCTTCTACATATTGGGTAACTTTTGGTGTTTTGCCGTCTAAATACAAGTATGCAGCGGGGGCTACATTTTCAATCGCAGTAACAATAAGGTCATAATCAGGGTTGGTACTTGTACTGAGCGAAAATGTATTGGTACGGTTAAATGCGTTGTTGGAAGCGGTTTTAGGAACAGCCTGCAATCTACGTTTAGCTGTCTGATGAGCGGGGTCATTTTCCGCTAATCCTTTTTTCTCGGGTTCTTTTGGGGTTTCTTCTGTTTGAGTATTGTTTTCTACATTTTGAGTAGAATTTTCTGTATTTGTAGCATTTCCTTGTTCTTGCGCCAATGTGGCTAAGGCTTGTTTGGCACGTTCATCAGAAGATTTTTCCCAATTGGCTTTGGCATTTGGAATATCATTCAGAAAGAAACAACACTGACCTAACCAAAAATAATCCTCAGAAGGGTTGTAATTAGGGTTGTTTGCATTTAACTGCATGATTTTTTCCAAATCTGACTTGGTAATAGCATACTGTTTGAGGTTGTAGCTTAATATTACTCTTTGTCTGTACATTTCAGGATTACTTTCATCAGGTTTTTTCTCAAAATAGCTGTTCATATCTGCCAAAGCGGCATCAAATTTTTGCGCACCTATTTGAGCAGTTGCTCTTTCCCAATATAAACTTGGGGTATCATTTTCTTGTATAGCTTGGGTGAACAGCGCAGCAGCCTGTTCAAATTGATTTGCCTGGACCGCTTGGCGGGCTTGTTCTATAAAAGTACTCATATTCTTACAAAAATAAGAAAAATTCAGAACTCTTTTGCTATATAAAAAGTTTTTACTGTATATTTGTAGCAACATTAAGTTAAGAACAGTATGTCTACCAAAAAATATTTCAAGGATATAAAATTGGGAATATCTACTACTTTGGGCGGTATGAAAACCACCATGAAGCACTTTTTAATCGGTGCAAGACGCAGGCGTATTCCTATGGGTATAGATAATCCTGATTACTTTAAACAACCTGACGGATTAGTAACTATCCATTACCCCAAAGAAAAAGTTCCTGTTCCTGATACAGGTCGTTATAGATTGCATAATGAAATAGATGATTGTATTGGTTGTAAAGCCTGTGCCAGAGATTGTCCTGTGGATTGTATTACCATTGAAACCATTTCCGCAGTAGAAGATTTAGGCACAACTTCTGACGGAACAAAGAAAAAACTATGGTTAGCTGTATATGATATTGACATGGCAAAATGCTGTTATTGTGGTTTGTGTACAGCGGCATGTCCTACGGAATGTCTTACCATGACCAAAGTCTACGATTTTGCGGAATACGACAGAGATAATTTATTGTATCACTTCGGCAATCTTACTCCACAGCAAGCTGCCGAAAAACGTAAACAGTTGGAAGAATCCAAAAAAAATAAAAATACTGCTAAAACTGAAACTACTGCGGTTGTAGAGGAGAAAAAAGAAGAAACCACTCAACAAAATACCCAAAGTTCAGGGGGCAGAAAAAAACCTGTTATGAAACGATAATTAAGCACACTTCAAGATATGAATAAAAGCCTTTCTGATTTTGGAAAGGCTTTTTTGTATGTTGTTGTTTTAGTTTGTGTGGTGGGTTCTCAGGGGATCGAACCCTGGACCTACGGATTATGAGTCCGTTGCTCTAACCGACTGAGCTAAGAACCCTTTTTAATTTTGGGACTGCAAAAGTAGAAATTATTTTTATAGAATGCAAATTTTTCTTGATACATTTTTTGGGCGTTCCTGCTTGCTGCGCGGCGCAGTCGGCGTGCTACGGGCTACGCTATCGCTTCGGTGCGGTCCGCACCATGCTACGCATGCCCTCCGCATGCCTAACGCGTGTGCGCAGCGCGTATGTACGCGCATCCGCGTGAGGGATAGCAGCGAAAAGCCCGCAACACGCGTAGCGTGTGAGGACTTGTAGCAAATAGCCCGACCCCGAAGCGCCAGCGCAGGGGACACGCCCAAATACATCTTTTCAAACTAAAACTTAACTTGTACCCGTAAATTCAACAAACGCTGACTGAGATAATTAGGCACACCAAATTGCGTT
>Ga0272446_1003622_pt1 | contig 19237 bp, 20 predicted proteins | sample YNPCB0061_FD_194587 | JGI IMG/M metagenome (GOLD analysis project Ga0272446, IMG submission 194587) | Hot spring microbial mat communities from Yellowstone National Park, WY, United States - YNP-CB-006-1 | ecosystem: Environmental > Aquatic > Thermal springs > Hot (42-90C) > Sediment | place...
GCGCACGGGCGCCTCGGGGCCGGCCGGCACGTGAATCACCCGCGCGTTGGGCGCAATGCGCGGATCGATGCGCAACGTTTGCGCGCTCTGGCTGCGGGTGAAGATATCGACTTCGATGTTGCGGCGCGCGAACTCGCGCGCGGTTTCGCGGACGAACACGTTCATGCCGCCCGTGTCTTTCCCGCCCAGTGTGGCCAGCGGCGATGTGTGAAAGCTGATCAGAGCTATACGGCGCAAGGGCATACGACTTGAGCAAGTATAGTCCGAACTGTTCCCGCGCGCCGTTGCCTGAGCTTGTCGAAGGCAATGGCAACGGCGGCTTCGACACGCTCAGCCGCCAAAGCCCCGGCCAATCCCACTGCTCGCTCACACGACCGGCTCGCGCCGGATGAGCGCCCGGCTGATCTGGTTGTGTCGCTCGATCACGCGCGGAAGATCGAGCGTGGTGAGCCGGCCCTGCTCGATGACGATGCGCCCGTCGATCATGCTGAAGTCAACCCCGCGCGGCGCGCAGAACACCACAGCCGCCAGCGGATCGTGCAGCCCGCCGGCATACTCCACCCGATTGAGGTTGATGGCGATCAGGTCTGCCGAGCATCCCGCTTCGATGCGCCCGATGTCATCCCGGCCGAGCACAGCAGCGCCGCCCCGGGTCGCAAGCCACAGCGCCTCGCAGGCGCCCAGCGCAGACTGGTGAGGGTCGCTCCCGCCGGCCGATGCCAGGCGCGACACAAGCATGGCCTGCCGGGCTTCTGCGAGCAGATGCCCGCCGTCGTTGCTGGCGCTGCCATCCACGCCCAGGCCGACCTTCATGCCCGCGCCGAGCATGAGGCGCACCGGCGCGATGCCCGAAGCGAGCCGCATGTTGCTGGCCGGGCAGTGGGCGACGCCGCATCCGTGTTTCGCCATGCGTTCGATATCGCCGGCGTTGAAATGCACCCCGTGCGCGTACCACACATCGTTGCCCAGCCAATCAACAGACGCCGCATAGTCGAGGGGGCGCATGCCGAACCGGCTCTGGCAGAATTCATCCTCATCGCGGGTTTCGGCCAGATGCGTGTGCAGCATCACGCCATAGCTGCGAGCCAATGCGGCGCACTCGCGCATCAGGCCGGTTGTGACAGAGAACGGCGAGCAGGGGGCGAGGGCGACGCGCAGCATGGCGTGCCGCGCAGGGTCGTGCCAGGTCTCGATGGCGCGCGCGCTGTCGCGCAGGATATCCGGCTCGCGCTCGGTTGCCTTGTCGGGGGGCAGGCCGCCCTGGGATTCGCCCAGCGACATCGCGCCGCGCGTGGCGTGAAATCGCACGCCGATCTCGCGCGCCGCGCGAATCTCGTCGTCGATCCGGCAATCGTTCGGATAGATGTACAGGTGGTCGCTCGATGTGGTGCAGCCGCTCAGCATCAGCTCGGCGAGGCCGGTCAGCGCGCTGACGTACACGGCTTCTGAAGTCAGTCCGAGCCAGATGGGATAGAGCGTCTTCAGCCAGTCGAACAGGCCGCTGTCCTGGGCGATGGCGCGGGTGAGCGTTTGATAGAGGTGATGGTGCGTGTTGATCAGTCCCGGCAGGACGATGTGATCGCGCAGGCTGATGGTCATGACGTCGCCGGCGCCGCTGTTGCCGTCGGGTGTGTCAGCGAGCGCCTGTTCACTTGCGCCTGACGGGCCAACCCATTCAATCACCCCGTGGCCGGCGCCATCCTGCCCGACCAGGACGGCCGCATCGTGCAGCACGCCCATGTCGCGGGTGTCGTGCGGCTTTGCTGGCCCGCTCATTGTGGCCAGCGTGTGGATATGCGTCAGCAGGATGCGCGCCAGGGCTTATAGCTCCTCGCCAAAACGCGGGCTGTAGCGTCGGAAAACCAGATACCCGACCACCAGAATGATGACCGAGGTGGCTGCGGTTCTGAGCCAGAAGTCGAGCGCGGTGATGCGCCCGTGATACATCAACTCCTGGAAGATGTTGACCATCGAGGCCATCGGATTCAGACGCCGCACCCACACCGCCAGATCCACGATCTGTTCGCCGATCATGATGGGCCGGGCCTGGCTGATGTCGTAGAAGATGGGCGTCATGAAGAACCAGGCCAGCATCACCAGATCCAGGATGAATTGAGTGTCGCGGTAGAACACGTTCACCGTGGAGAAGATGAAGGCCAGCCCGACGCTGAACGTGCCCTGAATGAGCAGGGCGACCGGGATCAACAGCAGGGTGCTGTGAAGCGGGTGACCCGACACGAGGCACACGATGACGAACATCGGCAGGGCAAAGATGAAGTTGGCGACAGCCGAGATGACCACCGAAACGGGGAGCAGGATTCTGGGGAAGTAGACTTTCTTGACCAGGCCGCTGTTGGCCAGGATGCTGCCCGTGCCGCCCACGACTGAGCCGGAGAAGAATGTCCAGGCCAGATAGCCGGACAAGATATAGATGTTGTAGTGCGGCTTGTCGGCGGGGCCTTTGTTGATGATGACGAAGGCAAACGTCAGAACGGCCATCATGCCCAGCGGTTGCAGGAACGACCAGAGCACGCCAAATGCGGAGTTCTTGTAGCGCGCTTTCAGGTCGCGCACGACCAGCATGCGCAGGAGATGACGGTAGCGCCAGATTTCGGCAAATTCAGATGTGATCGCGCTCATACGTCGTGTTGTGAACAGGGTCGTCGGGTCGGGGTGCGGCGCGCCGGGCGGAGCGGCTGAGCACTTGCTGATAGTAGCCGGCCAGCAACAGGCCGGTTTTGCGCCAGCTAAAGGATTGCTCGGCGCGTTCGCGCAGCCGGCGACCGATGTCGCGCCGGCGCTCCGGCTGCTCAATCATTTCAACGACTCTGGCGACCAGTTGTTCCTGGTTGCCCACGTCCGCGTACAGCCCCAGGCTGCCCAGATACTGCGCTTGCCCCGGCGTGTTGTATGCGACCGTCGGCAGGCCCATGGCCATGTAGTTCAACACCTTGCCGCTGCCTTCGGTGAGTGAGAGCTTGGGGGCTATGGCAATGTCGCCCAGGGCCAGCATGCGCGGCGCGTTGGGGTAGGGCACGCGGCCCGTGAACACGACTTCCTGTGAGACGCCCTGGCCGGCTGCCAGGTGTCGCCAGTGTTCCACGCCGGGATAGCCCATCACCAGCCAGCGCGCCTGTCGCCCCTGTGACTTGAGGCGGGCGGCGGCGTCGATGATATGCGCGATGCCCTGATGCCGCGCCAGCAGGCCGAGGAACACGATGACCGTTTCCGATTCGCCGATGCCCCAGGCGGCGCGCAAGGCGGCGCGCTCAGCCGGCGATAGCGCATCCGGCCGGAAGGTGTCTGTGTTGACGGCGTCGACCAGCGGGTAGATCGGTTTGCGCGGGCCTAGCTCGGCGCGCAACACCTCAGCCGCGCGCAGTGTGCTGGTGAAAATGGCGTCGGGCAGCCGATTGGCCAGTCCCTCGACCCAGCGCCAGAAGCGCAGCGCCGCCCGATTATTGGCGCGCATGAATCCGTGCTGCGTCATCTCATCGGTCAGGCTGCCCTGGTAGTCGAAGCAGACGGGAACGCCCCATGGTTTACCGAGCGCGCTGCCGATCAACGCGCCCTCGTGCAAATGCGCATGGATCAGGTCGAAGCGGTTGCGCGCCAGCACGCGCAACAGCCGCACCGACAGCAGCGCGTCGAATGCAAACTTGTGCCGCGATGAGCCGACCTCGTAGTTTGCGCGCCAGGGCGTGGGCGCGGTGCGAATGATGCGAAAGCCCGGAACGTCCTGGCCCTTGAAGTAGGTCAGGATGGTGACATCATGCCCGTGCGCTTTGAGCGCCTGAGCCTCCTCCAGGATGCGCACGTGACACCCGTAGTCTCCGAAGAAGGAGGTCGGGGCCAGGCTGAGGATGCGCAGTTGCCGCCCAGATCTGGCCGGCGTCTGGACAAGCGGGTTTGATTGCGGCGTTCGGGTGGAAACGTTCATCGATGCGGTTGCGCCCCGGCGCTGGCTAGGCGCGCCTGCCAGTTCTGGAGTCTGCGTCGGGCGCGGGGTTTTGCAGCCGGGATGCCAGCCGGGTTCCGATCAGCGAGCCGAGCAGACTGGGTTTCTCGACTGGCACTCTGGTGGCGCCGTCGTCGCGGCCGCGATGCCAGTCGGCCAGCCATTGCAGCCGGCGCTCGCGGGCCTGGGCGAGCATGGCTTTCACGGCGCCGGCGTCGCCGTTGCGCGCAGCGTCGCGCAGCGCCACCATCTGCATGATGAATTGGTTCAACCAGTGCTCAGCCGACTCTGGCTGGGACAGCAGGGCATTCGTCAGCTCAACGTCCTGCATCGACTCGATCTGGCTGGTCATGCGCTCGAACGCTGCGCCGGCCATCCATTTGCGCTCGCGCCAGGCTTCGTCGCCGGAGACGGCCAGCATGAGCGCGCTGCTCAACGCGAAGGGCAGCGCTTCAACCGACAGCCTCAACCCGTCGTGCTCCACTGCGTCCATGAAAATGGGCGTCGCGCCGAGGGTCTGGGCCAGGCCGGCCATCGTGTCGATGTCGCGTGGCTGCGTGCCAGAGCGCGGCGTCAGGGTCCAGACCGCGCCTTTGAACACGTCGGGCGTGAGGGTTTCCAGATTGGCCAGGGCAGGGGCGCGTTCTGGCGCGAACACGATATCGCTGCTGATGTACGCGGCGCGCGCCGGCATCGCGTGAGCGGCCTTGTCGATGATGGGCGTTTTCAGCGCGCTCGTGTCGGTCACAATGGCGCCCTCCATCAGATCGGGCGCGATCGCTTTCAGCGTTGGCTCGATGGCGTCCTGGGGGATGGCCAGAATGATCAGTTGGGCTTTCTCGCAGGCCGAGGGCAGATTCCAGTTGCTGCGGTCGATGGCTTTGAGCTTTTCGGCGCGACGGGCGGCCGATCCATCCTTGTCGTGTCCGATGATTTCGATGTCGCTGGCTGCGCTGCGAATGGCGATGCCGAGCGCGGTGCCGATGGCGCCGCAGCCGACGATGGTGATGCGTGTCTTGCTCATGCAGAGATGCCCCTCCGGGCGTGTCGCCGGGCTAGTAGCCGAGCAGAAAGCCGGCGATGGTGTTGGCCGGCTGCGCGATAACGGGTCCCACCAGTTGAGGGGAAAGCGCAAAGAGCGCCATCAGGATGAACACGCCATATCGCTCCAACTGGTCGAAGATCGGCGTTGCCGAGTCTGGCAGCACTGCCGCCAGGATGCGCGAGCCGTCGAGTGGCGGCACAGGGATCAGGTTGAACAACGCCAGGTACAGGTTCAGAATGACCGCCAGATAAGCCGCAATGTCGATCAGACGCGCAATATCGAACGGCAGCCCCGGCAGCACAGTGGCGTTCAGGACGCGGTAGATCAGCCCAAATGCAGCCGCCAGACCCAGATTCGAGACCGGCCCCGCCAGCGCCACCAGGCCATGGCTGACCTTGATGCTGCCCGTCAGTCGATACAGGCTGACCGGCACCGGCCTGGCCCAGCCGAATCCGAAAAGCAGAAACACGATTGAGCCGATCGGGTCGAGGTGGGCAAATGGGTTCAGGGTAATGCGTCCCAGTTTCTGCGCCGTGTCGTCGCCGAGCCGGTAGGCGACGACTGCGTGAGCCAGCTCGTGAATGGGAAAGCAGACCAGCAGCAGGATCAGGGCAACCAGAAGCGCCGCCATGAAAACAATCGGTTCGCCGCTGGAGACCGCCTGGAGCATTTGAAGCAAAGGACCGTTCATATCGCGCGTGCATTATAGCCGCTTGATTGCGCCGACCCTGGCGGCTGAGCGTGTCGAAGCCGCTGTTGCCGTTCTCGCCGTTGCCTTCGACAAGCTCAGGCAACGGCGGTGCGCTCGGCGGCTGAGCGTGTCGAAGCCGCTGTTGCCGTTCTCGCCGTTGCCTTCGACAAGCTCAGGCAACGGCGGTGCGCTCGGCGGCTGAGCGTGTCGAAGCCGCCATTGCCTTCGACAAGCTCCGCTTCGGCAAGCTCAGCGATCGGCAAGGGCGACAAGTTGCGCCTCGAGCCGATCCACGATGCCTGACAACACCTGGAATGCCGCTTCGACCGGCTCGGGCGTGGTCAGATCGACGCCGGCCTGTCGCAGCGCGTCGAGCGGATACAACGAGCTGCCGGCCTTGAGGAAGCCGAGGTAGTCGTTCGCCGCGTTGGGCGCGCCGGACAAAATGCGCCGGGCCAGCGCGTTGGCCCCTGAAATGCCGGTGGCGTATTGATACACGTAGTAGTCGGTGTACAGGTGGCCGAAGGTGGCCCAGGTGATGCCTACCCGCTCGCGGTCAACGCTCATTTCGCTGCCGTAGGCCTCGCTGAACAGATCGGCCATCAAACTGTTCAAGTCATCGGCTGTGAGCGACTGGCCGCGCTCGGTGCGCTGATGCGTCTCCAGTTCAAAGCGCGCCAGTGTGGGCATGATGAAGAAGTAACGGTGGAAGTTGGACATGGCTTCTTCCACCAGATTGATCTGAAAGGCCGGATCGGTGTGGCGCTCGAAGAGGTAGGACCGCACCATGGCCTGATGAAAGTTGGACGCGACTTCGGCGGCGAACAACGAGTAGCCGGCGTACACGGGCGGCTGATGCTCGCTGGCCAGCAGCGTGTGCATCGAGTGGCCCAGCTCGTGCGCCAGCGTGCTCATGCTGAACAGGTCATCGTTGTAGCTCATCAGGATGAAGGGCGGCGCGCCCAGGCCGCCGCACGAGAACGCGCCGGCTGTCTTGCCGGCATTGGGATACACATCCACCCAGCGTTCTGCCAGGCATCCATTCCGCAGCCGGCGCGTGTAGTCCTCGCCCAGTGGCGCCAATCCTTCGCAAATCCAGTCCACTGCCTGCGGGTAAGGCACGACCGGCTTGCTCGCGGTCAGCGGCGCCCAGATATCGTAGGGTTGCAACGCATCGACGCCCAGCATGTTGCGCCGGACGCGCCAGTAGCGATGCCAGGTTGGCAGGTTTCTGCGAAACGTCTCGATGAGGTTGTGGAAAACGGATTCTGGAATATTGAACTCGAACAGCGACGCCGCCAGCGTCGAGGCATGTCTGCGCGCGCGCATGTTGAAGACGCTTTGTTTCAGCGACGTGTTGAGCGTGCTGGCCAGGGTGTGTTTGTGGGCCAGGTATTCATCGGTGTAGTGCTCCCACGCGGAGCGGCGGGCTGCTCGATCGGGCGAGGCCAGAATCTTGCCGAGCGTGCCTTGCGTGACCGGCAGCTTTTCTCCTGTGGCAGAGAGGGCCGGCTCGAACTGAAAATCGGCGCTGGTCAGCATTTCCTCGGTGCGCGCAGCGCCGGAGAAGGGGTCGGCCAGCAGGCCCAGCAGTTCTTCCACCTCCGCTGAACGGATGTGCTCCTGTTTGCGAAACAAGTCCGCCAGGTAGTGCCGATAGATGCGCAGACGCGGTTTTTCGTCGCTCCACTGGTTGAGCGTAGCCTGGCCAATGGCGAGCAACTCCGGTTCGACGAATGCGCCGGCGGCCATGACCTGGCCCATCAGGCTTTGCGCCTCGCCGAATAACGCGGCGGCAGTTGAGTCGGTTGTATCGACGCTGTGCGCCATGAGCGCGTAAGTGAACAGGCGAGTCAGCCGCGCGCGGAATCCATCGAGGGCTTCCAGCGCTTCAGCCACGCCGTCCGGGCTGTCGCTCAGCCGGCCCCGGAATCGGCTGAGCGTGGAGATGTCGTTTGCGATGCCGGCGCGCTCGGCTTTCCAGGCCTCTGTAGATGGAAAGAGGCTGTTGGCATTCCAGGTGAATTCGGGCGGAATATCCTTCCGCTGTGGGACAGTCGATTGTGGCATGTTGCTCCTTGTTGTCGAACGGCGTCGCGCGGCGCGCTTAGCGCCGGCCCGTCGTCGTGAGATAGTAATATCCGAAACCCAGCGCAAATAAAAGCGACAGTGTGATCGTGGGCCATCCCGGCCCGGTCAACAAGCCCTGCCCCTGCGCGGTCAGCAGCACCACGAACACCAGACCATTGGCGGTCATGTTGCCCATGGCAATCGCGCGATGGGCGGCGGTGTCCGTGACGGAAACAGCAGCCCAGTTCAGCACTGCCGCGCCGAGGAGAACCGCTCCCAGCAACCGTGAAACCAGAACGCCGGCGCGGCCTGGGCCGAGGCCATAGAACGGGAGCACCTGGTCCGGCGCAAACATTAACCCAATGCCGAACAGGCTGGTGAATACAGTGCTTAGCAGTAACAGATGGCTCAGCTTCATCCATGTGTCTCCACACCCCCTGGCTGATGCGCGCTCATTGCGCGCCATGCTCCTTCCTGTGACCGATCCAGTTATAGAATGCGTTGCGGGCACAATGTACCATCGGATCGGCTTTTACAGGAGGATGAGTTGAAAATCGGCGTGGCGGGATATCTTCCCGCAGATTGGCGCAGGATCGATGCGGCGGCGACGCGGCGCGTGCGCGAAGCCGGCTTTAGCGGCGCGCATATTTTCATTGACCGGCCCTTGCAGGCGGAGTTAAGCGAGTTCGAGCGTGTCAAGGCGGCGTATGACGAAGCCGGCCTGGTTGTGGCGCAGACGAACGGCTGGTACGAATGCCTGATTAACCCCGACGAAGCGACGCGCGCCGAGGGGATCAGGGGCCTGTCTCAACTGGTTCGCATAGGCAGAGCTTTGGATTCGCGCTTCACCTATGTGCGGCCGGGCAGCATCAACCCCAATGGGCACTGGTGGCCGCACCCGGAGAATCATGCGCCGCAGACATTCGACCGGCTGGTAGACAGCCTGAAACAAGTGTGCCGGGTGGCAGAAGCCGAGGGCATGTTGCTGGGAATCGAGGGCCACGTGGTGTCCACCCTCGACACGCCGCAGCGCGTGCGCGATCTGCTCGACGCCGTGGGATCGCCGGCGCTCAAGTTCAACATGGATCCGGTGAACTTTGTGGGCACAGTGCGCGACGTTCACGACACAACGCGCATCGTCAATGCGCTGTTCGACACGCTGGGCAGGGACATGGTCGCATTGCATGCCAAGGACTGCGCCATTCAGGATGCTCATGTCGTTCACATCGTGGAGGTCATTCCATGCACCGGCAGCATGAACTATGAACTGCTCATGCGCCGGTGGGTGGAATGCTGCCCGGACGGTTACTTTCTGATCGAACACCTGCCCGATGACAAGGTGTTGATCGCGCTGGAGGCCATCCGGCGCAAAGCCGACGCGCTGGGCATTCGGCTCGAATAGGCGCGCGTAGCGCGCGTGTTCGATGCGCCTGCCACCCCCTGAAGTTGTCGAACCGTCAGTCGTCCTGCCGGCTGGCTCGATGTTACACTGTTTGAAAACCTACAGGAGAGGAATGACAAGATGGCGTTAAAAATCGGTGTCGTGGGCCTGCGCGGCATTGGCAACCAGCACGCAGATTGCCACTCCAAAGACCCCCTCGCGAAGCTGGTCGCGGTGTGCGACGTGGTCAAAGAGCGCGCCGACAAAGCGGCTGCGCGTTTCGGCGTCAAGGCCTATTACAGTCTCAAGGACATGCTGGCCAATGAGGATCTGGACATCGTGGATGTGACCACCGGCGGCCACGAGAACGGGAGCTGGCACTACGAGCCGGCTATGGAGGCTATGGCTGCCGGCAAGCACGTGCTGGTCGAGAAGCCCATCTCCAACGATATCCACGAGGCGCGCGAGATGGTGCGCTTCGCCGCCGAGCAGGATGTTTACCTGGGATGCAATCTCAACCACTACTTCACGCCCACCGCTGAGAAGGCTCGCCAGTACATAGACGAGGGCAAGGTGGGCGAGCCAGTGTACGTGCTGCACAAGGTCGGCTTCAACGGCGGCGAGGAACTCTACTCGCCCAATGCGTCCACGCGCTTCAAGGGCTTTCCCTACGCTCACTTGAAGGCGTTCCTGGCGCACCCGTTCGCTGTGACGCGCTACTTTTGCGGCGACATCACGCACATCCAGGCGTTTGTGGACCGGCCCGGCTTCCGCCGACGCGCTGGCGACGCCATGCTGTCGATCGCCGGCGTCAACCTGCGCTTCGAAAACGGCGCGGTGGGCTACCTGCTCAGCCAGCGCGGCGACGCGGCCTATGGCCTGGGCGGCTGGTGGAGCTTCGAGATGGCCGGCACGCGCGGCACGTTCTGCATCGAGAACTGCATCGAGAAGTTCACCTTCTGGCCGGCCCCCACGCCGGCCAACCCGGCCGCCATGGGCCAGGTCAAGCCCAGTGAGGAGTACAACAGCGGCATCGCCGACTTCGGCCAGACGTTTCCCCGCCGGCTGCACGCCTTCCTCGAGGATGTGACCAACGGCGTGCCGAAAGAGACGATCCGCGCCTCCGGCCGCGACGCGCTGGCGACGCTGGAATACACCTTTGCCGTGATCGAGTCGTATGAAAGCGGCGGCGAGATGGTGCGCCCGGCCCCGCTGCCCACGCTCAAGGGCGACCCGAAGACCGAGCTGGATTGAGGCCTGTCGCAGGTTGTAGGGCAAGCCAGCGGCTTGCCCTACATTGCTCTCCCTCGCTTCCCTGCCTCAGCGGATAACCGATTTCGGCGTTGCCTCGATACGCTTGACCACGATCTTCTCCCGGTCGAGCATCTCATCCACCTGCGGCTTGATCTCGTTCTTCCAGGTGTCCGTTTCGTAGACGGCTTTGTACAGTTGCTCGCGCTGCGCCTCGCTGTCGAAGCGCCGCATCCACACGTATAGTGTGTCGTCTTCCTGGCCGACAAAACTGCCAACGACAACCATGCCCTTCGACGCCTGATACGGGATGATGACTTCCTCCATGAAACGCACCCAGCGTTCGCGCTGGCCGGGTTTGGTGTGGTATTCGCGCAGTTCAAAGAACATGACAGACTCCTGGATTGTGTAGGATGACGCAATCGCATCACGATGACGCGGCATCGCCGCCTCATTGTACAGGTGATCCGAAGAACTGCGCGCTCAAAGCGCCGAACTGGCGTTGGCGCTGCGCTCGCTCGATCAAACCAGCTTTGCGCTGGCGCGCGCCAATGAGCAACTGGCGCTCATGGTGGATTACGCCGAGCGCGCCCGCCGGTCGCAGCAGGAATTTGCCGCTCACATCAGCCATGAACTGCGCGCGCCATTGAACGTCATCATCGGCTTCAGCGAAATCGTGCTCGAATCGCTCGAGGCGACGGATCCGCGCGGCGTTTCAACCATCACCGAAGACCCGCGCCTCGATCTCGAAGCGATCCATCGCAACCTGTGGCGCAGTGTCATCTGCCGGGCGTTCTGACGGGATTGCCCGGCCTGGCGTCGATGCCGGCCTATGAAGCCGTCCGCCGCGCGCTAACCGCCTGGGCCGATCGCTGATCCCCACTCTCACCCCTCACTCCTCACCCCTCACTCCTCACCCCTCACCCCTCACCCCACCGCTTCTGCAACAATCCCGGTTCGTTGTACTATAGCGACCCAGGAGATTCTCATCGTTGTCAGACTCGCCATATCAACGACTGGCTGTCCGCCTGGACGAACTGCCCAACGGCTTCCCGCCCACAGAAGAAAACGCTGAATGGCGCGCAAGGCGCGCCGACCAGCGCAGGGTGTCGCCATGGCTTGCGCGCTGAGGCAGAAGGCGGGACAAGTCACGGAGTAGCCCATGAAAGCAGTGCTCCTCGAAGCCATTCATCCCGACGCAGCGACGGCGCTGGCCGAAGCCGGCTTTGACGTGATTCAGACCCGCCACAGTCCGCCGCCCAACGAGCTGGCTCGGCTGGCAGCCGGCGCTGCTGTGCTGGGCATTCGCTCGCGCACCTTCATCGACGAGTCGGTGTTGGCGGCCTGCCCCGGCTTGCTGGCGGTGGGCGCTTTTTGCGTCGGCGTCGAGCAGATCGATCTGGCGGCCTGCCGGCGGCGCGGCGTGGCTGTGTTCAACGCGCCTTATAGCAACACGCGCAGCGTGGTCGAGCTTGCGTTGGGCGAGATGATCATGTTGCTGCGCGGCGTGTTCGGGCGCAGCAACGATCTGCACGCCGGCGTGTGGACCAAGTCCGCCGACGGTTGCCGCGAGATTCGCGGCAAGCGGCTGGGCATCGTCGGTTACGGCAGCATCGGCTCGCAGCTTTCGGTGCTGGCCGAGGCGCTGGGCATGGAAGTCGTGTACTACGACGTGGCCGAAAAACTGTCGCTCGGCAACGCCAGGAAGGTCGCCTTCGACGAGTTGCTGGCGACGGCGGACGTGGTCACGCTGCATGTGGATGGCCGTCCGGGCAACCAGGGTCTCTTCGGCGCGCGAGAGATCGGGCTGATGAAGCCCGGCGCCGTGTTCATGAACCTGTCGCGCGGCTTTGTCGTCGATATGGATGCGCTGGCGGATGCGCTGGCGTCGAAAAAGCTGGCTGGCGCGGCGATTGATGTCTTTCCCCACGAGTCGGCCGGCAACGGCGATCCTTTCTGCTGCGCCTTGCAGGGTCTGCCAAACGTGATTCTCACGCCGCATATCGGCGGCTCAACTGAAGAAGCGCAGCAGAACATTGGCCGGTTTGTTGCCGCCCGGTTGCTTGACTATGTGCGCCTGGGCAGCGCCTCGGCCAGTGTGAATTTGCCGGCGCTGCATCCTCCCCGGCGCAAAGACGGCCATCGCATCGCCCATCTGCATGACAACGTGCCGGGCATGTTGGCGCGCATCAACGACACGTTTGGCCGGCGCGGCGTCAATATCACCGGCCAGCACCTCGACACGCGCGGCGATGTGGGCTATGCCGTCGTCGATTTCGAGTCTGCCGACGGGCCGGCGCTGGCGGCCGATGTCGCCGCGCTGCCCGGAACCATCCTGTCCCGCCTGGTTTACTGATCCTGTCATGACAACCTCAATTGCCTCACGATTGGGCCGCGCCTCGCGCGAACTCAAGCTGTTCGCCATCGCTTCGCTGGCTATGGGCATGGCTTACAGCATCGTCGATGCCACCTTCAACTACGGCTTCTCGCGCGCGCTGCTGCCGGAAGACGTCGCCTTTCTCGCCATCTGCGGCTTTTATCTGCTCGATCAGATGTTGTTCTCGGTGGGCATGGCGCGCTCGATGTACATGAAGAAGATCGCGCGCGAACCTGGCGATGTGCAGGCCGCGTTGACCGCCGGCGTGACCATCGACCACATCTTCTCCATCAGCGTCGCGCTGCTGGGCGGCGCGATCTGGAGCGCCTTCGGCTTCCAGTATGTCTTTCTGATGGGTGTTGTCATTGCCGCGCTGAGTTTCTTCGCGGCGCAGCGCGTGCGCCTGCCGGCGCCATCGCTCGCGCTGTCTGCGACGCCGGCCAGATAGGTTGTCAACCCATCCTCCCGCAGGTTCACATCCTGCGGGAGAGTAAATGAGGAGGATCTCGCCCGTGAAAATCACCGATCTGAAGTGCGCCATCATCGGCAACAGCCCGGTCATTCGCGTCACCACCGACGAAGGCATCACCGGCTGGGGGCAGGCCGAGTCGCCCAAGCATTACCTCAAGCCGCACGTGTTGTTCTACAAGCCCTACATCGTCGGCGAAGACCCGACCAATGTTGAGCGCGTGATGCTGCGCATCCGCCGGCTGGGCGGTTTCAAGCCGTGGGGCAGCGCGGTCAGCGCGATCGAGATGGCGCTATGGGACATCGCCGGCAAGGCTGCCGGTGTGCCGGCGTACAAGCTGCTGGGCGGCAAAGTGCGCGACCACGTGCGCGTTTACAACGGCGGCGTGCGCTTTGAGATGAAAGGGCAGACGCCCCAGGACTACGCCGACGATGTCGCCAGACAAAAAGCCTCGCCAGAGGGGTTCAGCTTTATCAAGCAGGGCATCAGCTTTCACAGCGCCATGCCAGGCCAGGTGCCAAACTTCTCATACTCATCCGCGCTCAGCGGCGCGCCGCATCCGAATCGCGGCCTGTTGACCGAGCGCGGCCTGAAGCACATCATCGCGTGCGTCGAGGCGATGAAAGCCGTGTTGGGCGATGAGGTGGGGCTGGCGCTGGACTGCGGGCCGGGGTGGACTGTGCCCGACGCCATTCGTTTTGCTAAAGCCGTCGAGCATCTCAACCTCATGTGGCTGGAAGATTTGATCACCGGCGACTATACGCCGTACACGCTGGCCGATGTGTACCGCGACGTGACGATCAGCACGTCCACGCCGATCCACACCGGCGAGCAGGTTTACCTGCGCCAAAACTTCAAGGAACTGATCGAGCGTCACGCTGTCAACATCATCGGCCCCGACCCGGCCGACATCGGCGGCATCGCCGAGTTGAAGTGGGTGGCCGAGTACGCCGACCTGCACGGCATCCTGATGGCGCCGCATGGCATCCTGGATGGGTTGATCGGGCTGGCTGCGCTGGTGCAAGTGTCGGCCACATTGCCGCATAACTTCATCGCGTTCGAATATCCCCGGCCCAGAGAGCAATGGTGGTATGAGATCGTGGACGGCCTGCCCAACCCGATCGTCCAGAACAGCCTGATTGAGGTGTGGAACCGGCCCGGCCTCGGCGTGGAACTGAATCCCGACAAGGCGGCGCGATATCTGCGCGAAGAAGACAAGGATTTTTTCGATTAGCCCGCGCAAGCCTTATTCGGTTATCATGGCCGGCATTGCGCTGGCGCGCGTATGAGGGAGTTGCGGATGAACCGTCGATCTGCGCTGATTTGCCTTGCATTGTCTGCGCTCGTCACAGCATGGCCGGACCATGCATCAGCGGCTGAACGTCTGCCGGCTGTAAGCCCTGTGCAGCCGGCGACCTCTGTGCGCCTGGTGTTGCGCAGCGTCGCGCCGCGCGTTTCGGTGCGACTCAGTCCGGTCACGCCGGCGCCGGGCGACGTGATGATTACCCGCGTCGCCGTTGACGCCGGCGCCACCGTCAGCGGCGAATTTGCCGGGCGCGTGATCCGCTTCGCCCCTGATGAATCTGCCGAACCCGCCGCAGACACTGAGGCGAATTACATCGGATTGCTCGGCCTCGATGCGCTGTTTCCGGCCGGCGCCTATACCCTGACCCTGACCGCAGTGGATCAGGATGGTAACGCGACTCAGACACTCAGGCCGGTGCGTGTGCTGGGCCGCCGCGCGTATCTGGAGAATGTGCGCCTGTCGCCGGCGCTGTCGCGCACGCTCGATCCGCTGGTCAACGCCGAAGAGGCGCTGGCCTTCGCGCAACTGTACGCCGGATTCAGCCCGCAAAAGTGGTGGGACAGGCCGCTGCAGTGGCCGGTGCGCGGTAAAGTCGTGGCCGTGTACGGCAATCGCCGCGCCTACAACGGCGTCGATCTGGGCGTCTATCACAGCGGCATCGACATCTCGGCAGCGACGGGCGCGCCGGTCAAGGCGGCCGCGCCGGGCCGTGTCGTGGCGGTGCGTGAGTTCGCCATTCGCGGTCTGACCGTTGTGATCGATCACGGGCGCGGCGTCTTCACCGCCTACTGTCATCTGTCGCAGTCCGCTGTGCTCGAAGGGCAGATGGTCAACGTGGGAGATGCGATCGGTCAGGTGGGCAGCACCGGCCGCAGTCAGGGGCCGCATCTGCATTTCGAGTTGGCCGTCGGCGGTGTGGCTGTCGAACCAGACTATTGGATGCGCGTCGCGTTGCCGTGAAGCGTATGCCGGTTGATGCTGGTCGGGGCCGAAGGTCTGTTTGTTCAAGGGGGCGTGTCAATTGAGCACTTTGCTTTGGAATGCCCGGCGAGCGCCGGGTCGTGTCGCGCGACGTATCGTTTGGGCGCTGCTGTTTGTGGCGCTGTTAGCAGTTTCATGCCGCATCGTTCCGCCCGCGATCACGGTGGGCAGCAAAGACTTTGCCGAACAATTGCTGCTGGGCGAGATGTATGCTCAGGCGCTCGAGCGCGCCGGCCTGCGCGTCACGCGCAAGTTCAACCTTGGCCCCACGCCTGTGTTGCGCGAAGCGCTGTTGAAGGGCGAAGTCGATGTGTACCCGGAATACACCGGCACGGCTCTGCTCACCGTGCTCAAGCTGCCGGCAGACAACGATCCGGTTCGCGTCTACGAGACCGTCGCGGCGGCCTATCGCCAGCAATTCGGACTGGAGTGGCTGGACCCGGCGCCGGCCAGCAACAGCCAGGCCATTGCCATGACCAAAGCCGAAGCAGGGCGTCTGCGCATCGTCACGCTGTCTCAATTTGCCCAGCGCGCCCGCGAGCGCGCCGCGCGCGGCTTGCCGCTCGTCTTGGCCGGCCCGCCAGAGTTTCAAGAGCGTGAAGACGGCTTGCCCGGCCTCAAGCGCGCAACCACTGGGCAGGGCGCCCACCAGCACACCGCCGCCCACGTATCGCCCGCCGGTTGGTTCGACCCCTGTGCCGACCCGTGCGCCGCCCACGCCTGAACCGACGGCTGCTCTCCCCACTGCCACGCCGGAGCCGCCTCCCGCGCCGCAGCCGGCGGCATGCAGCCCGGCCGGTGTCATCAATGACCTGGCCCGCCTCCGTTCCGGGCCGGGCACGAATTACGCCGCGCTCACGATGATGCCGGCCAACGCGCAGGTTCAGGTGACGGCGCGCAACCCGGCCGGCGACTGGTATCAAATCGTCTTCAACGGGGAGACGGGCTGGGTGTTTGGCAGGCTGGTCAATCTGATCTGCGCCGAGGATCTGCCGGTGGTGGATGTGCCGCCGCCAACGACGGGGCCGGCGCAGCCGCCTGCACCGCCGCCGGCGCAACCACAACCGCTGGCCGGCGACAAAGTGCTGTACTTCACCTTCGACGATGGTCCAAACTCGGTCTGGACGCCGCAGATGCTCGATATCCTGGCGCGTTACAACGCGCGGGGCGTGTTCTTTCAGATCGGGCAGCAGGTGCCGGTGTTTCAGGATGTCTCGCGGCAGGCGATCGCGCAGGGTCACGCCATTGGCAATCACACCTGGGATCATCCTTCGCTGGCCGGCATGGACGAGGCCACATTCAACGATCAGATCATGCGCACAGATCAGGTTCTGGCCGAAGTGGGCGCTTTTCAAAACGCCGGCCAGAAGTGCATGCGTCCGCCGTATGGGGCCACCGATGGCAACACACGCGCCCGGCTCGAAGCGCTGGGCTACACCATAGACGTTATAAAAATTAGCAGATAGACTGCCGGAATGCTTGAGTTCACGGCGCTGAAAAAGGATAGTCGCAAGCTTCTGGCACTCACAGGATTGACCTTGAAGGAGTTCGAGGTGTTGTTGCCAGCATTTACCACGGCCTACCGGCGTGAACAGGCCAGCGACAAAACGCTGGCAGGACGCCCGCGTCAACGCCGCGCAGGAGGCGGGCGACGGGGCGTGCTGGCAAGCATGGAACAGAAGCTGTTGTTCATTCTGGTGTACCAGAAGACGTATCCACTCCAAGTGGTCATGGGTGAGTTGTTCGGGATGAGCCAGCCTGCGGCCAACCAGTGGATTCATCGGCTGTTGCCGATCTTGCAGGCGGCATTGACCGATTTGGGAGTCATGCCCGAGCGGACAGGCAGCGCATTCGCACAAGCCGCGCAAGCGACGGGCGAAGCGGCGGACTACATCATTGATGGCACGGAACGACGCCGACAGCGCCCGAAAAACCCTGAAAAGCAGACAATGCACTACAGCGGCAAGAAGAAAGCGCACAGCGACAAGAACCTCGTCATCGTGAACACGCGCTCGAAGCGCGTCAGCTATCTGGGGCCGACCCGGGCTGGCAGAACGCACGACAAGAAGATGGCAGACGCGGAACATATCAGCTACCCACCTGGGACGCGGTTGCACAAAGACACGGGCTTTCAGGGGTATGAACCTGCTGTGGCCGAAACGCGCCAGCCCAAAAAAAGCCGAAGGGCAAAGAACTGACACGCGGTGAGAAGCGCCGCAACCACGCTTTGTCACGCGTGCGTGTAAGAGTCGAACACGCCATCAGTGGCATCAAGCGGTCGCGTTGTGTGAAAGACGTTTTACGCAACACGCATCCGGAGAGTTCAGATCGATTCATGGAAACAGCGACCGGATTGCACAACCTGAGAGTCGCTCATCGCAAGCGCCCGTTGCGGCGATGAGCGAAAACCTTGTTTCTTATAACGTCTCATGATGTTGTGGCAACTGGACACAAATGATTGGCGCTTGCCGGGCGCCGACCAGATCGTGCGCTATGTGCTCGACAATGCTTACTCTGGCGCTGTCGTCCTCATGCACGACGGCGGGGGCAACCGGGCGCAGAGCGCGGCCGCGCTGGAAGTGATTTTGCAGACACTCGGTCAGCAGGGGTGGCGGTTCGAGCCGGCTTGCCGGTGAGGGCGGTCCAGCGTGAGAGCGGATCAGGACGCTCAGCCGGCGGCTGATGTTTCGAGCGGCCAGAATGGTGTCAAGCCCATGGGCCTTTTCAGCGGCCATGTGTCAAAGTCAAAACGAAGGAGGAGATGGACATGAGACAAAAGTTGTTCCTGTTCGCGTGCCCCGCGCTCGTGTTGGCTGCCATGACAACACCCGTCGCCGCCGCCCCGCTTCACCAGCAAGACGACTGGGCGCGGGTGAAGGCTGCCGGCAAAATCCTCGTTGGCACCTCTGCCGACTATCCGCCGTTCGAGATGTACGACAGCAACAGCCAGCTTGATGGCTTTGACATTGCGCTCTTCAAAGCCATCGGCAAACAGCTTGGCGTTGAGGTCGAATTCAACGATTTCGCCTTTGATGGCCTGTTGACCGCTTTGCGCCTCAAGCAGGTGGACGCAGCCATTGGCGCGATCTCGGTCACGCCCGACCGCCGTCAACTGGTGGACTTCACCAACATCTACTATGTGGGTGAGGACGCTGCTCTGGCGCGTTCGTCCTTCAAAGGCGCGATCCGCTCTATCACAGACCTGGCCGGCCAGACCGTTGGCGTCGAACGCGGCACGACCTGACCTATCAGCAGTGGGTGCAGAAAGAAGCCGTGGACAAAGGCTTGATTGCTCAGAGCGCCCTTGTGCCCTACGACGATGTGGCATCCATGGTGCGCGATGTGCGCAGTGGCAAGATCAGCGTGGCTATTCTAGGCCGGCTCATCGCTGAAGATCAGGATCGCCGCTTTCGCGATCTCAAGATTGCCGGCTCCAATTTCAACAAGCAGCAGTTTGCCATCGCAACCCGGCAAGGCTCCACGCTGGTCAACAAGTTGAACGAGGCGCTGGTGCAAGCGCAGGCAGATGGAACCTTTGCCCGGCTGGTCGCCCAATACCTGCAGGTCAACCCGGATGAGGTGACGCCGCCTGACCAACCCAAACCGCCGACACCCGATCCGGCCACGCCGCAGCCGGAGCCATCCGGCCCGCCGCCATGCGAATGGGGCATGCAGTTTGTAACCAATGGTGCGAGTGAATCATAGGCT
>Ga0272446_1003623_pt1 | contig 19229 bp, 15 predicted proteins | sample YNPCB0061_FD_194587 | JGI IMG/M metagenome (GOLD analysis project Ga0272446, IMG submission 194587) | Hot spring microbial mat communities from Yellowstone National Park, WY, United States - YNP-CB-006-1 | ecosystem: Environmental > Aquatic > Thermal springs > Hot (42-90C) > Sediment | place...
GCCGCCGGCGCCGCGGGCCAGCTCGAGCGCGAGGAGCGTCGCCACCCGCTCGCAGGCGACCCGCTCGCGCTCGCCGAGCGGCCCTTCGTCGAGGACGACGAGCGACCCGACCGGGCGGCCGTCGGCGGCCGGCAGAGGCACCCGCAGCCCGACCGCGGCCGGCCGGGCGTGGTACCGCGCGACGGCCGCCAGGGCCGCGGGCTGGTCGGCCGGGGCATGGACGGCGATCGGATCGCCGCGCCGCCGCTCGATCGCGACCGGGCGGCCGAGGAAGGCGCTGATCGCAGCGGCGAACGCGTCCGGGCCGCCGCCGACGAGGGCGAGCCGCTCGAGCTGCCGCTCGAGCTCGGCGGCCTGGCGGTCGAGCTCGGCGCGACGGTTGACGAGGTAGCCGATCGCGCTCCGCTCGAGGGCGGCGGGATCGGCCCGTTCGACCAGCAGCCCGGGCAGCCCGGCCGCGGCGAGGGCCCGGGCAAGCTCGTCGGCGAGGGTCGCAACGGCCTCGCCACCGGTCCGCTCCCCCTCGACGATCAGGACGCCGGCCACGGGCGCCCGGGCGAACGCCTCGACCAGCCCGGCGAGCTCGGCCGGACCCGGGGCCACGATCGCCAGGGCGCTGACGGGCACGATCGCGAGGTCGCCTTCCTCGAGCGCATCGAAGGCCGGCACCCGGGGCTTGAGGACCCGGACCCAGGCGATCGGCCGCGCGGGCCCGGGACCACCGGCGGCGAGCGCGCCGATCGGCCGGGCGCCCGGGACGACGGCGGGCCAGAGGTCGGTCAGGGTGGCCATCGCCGGGGGTCGGCTCAGCCGGGCCCGGTCGGGCCGGCGGGAGGGACTGCCGGGGCCGACCCGGCGGCAGGGCCGGCGATCGCGGGACCTCCTAGTCCCGCTCGGCCGCGACCGCGAGCGGGGCGGCGAGCCGGGCCGCCTCGAGCGCCTGTCCGAAGTCGGCCACCAGGTCGTCGAGGTCCTCGAGGCCGACCGAGCAGCGCAGCAGCCCGGGGGCGATCCCGGCCGCGGCGAGCTGATCGTCGTCGTACTGGCGGTGGGTCGTCGACGGCGGGTGGGCGACGATCGTGTGGATGCTCCCCAGCGACGCCGTCCGTTCCGGGATCGTGAGTGCATCGATGAACGCCTCGCCGGCGGCGCGACCTCCGGCCAGCTCGAAGGCCATCATCCCGCCCCCGACCGCGAACTGGCGCCGGGCGACCTCGTGCTGGGGATGGCTGGGCAGGAACGGATGGTGGACGCGCACGACACCCGGCTGCCCCTCGAGCCAGCGGGCGAGCTCGAGCGAGGTCGCCGAGTGGCGCTCGACCCGGATCGCGAGCGTGGGCAGGCCGCGCAGGACGAGGAAGGCGCTGAACGGGGCGAGCGTGGCGCCGGTGTCCACCTGGACCGACGCCACCCGGGCCACCAGCTCCGCGGATCCGGCAACGGCCCCGGCGAGGACGTCGCTGTGGCCGGCGAGGTACTTCGTCGCCGAGTGGACGACGAGGTCGGCGCCGAGCTCGAGCGGGCGACAGAGGTACGGCGAGGCGAACGTGTGGTCGACGACGACGAGCGCACCGTGGCGGTGGGCGATCGCGGCCAGGGCCGCGATGTCGGCGACGACGATCGTCGGGTTCGAGATCGTCTCGACGTAGAGGACCCGCGCCGGGCGGTCGTCGATGGCGGCCTCGACCGCAGCGTGGTCGGTGATCTCGACGTAGTCGACGGTGACCCCGAGCCGGCCGAACTGGCGATCGAGCAGCGAGCGCGTCGAGCCGTAGATCGCCCGGGTGGCGACGACCCGGTCGCCGGCCGAGAGGAGCGCCAGGAGCGCGGCGTGGATGGCGGCCATCCCCGAGGCGAGGACGAAGCCGGCCTCGGCCCCCTCGAGCTCGGCGATCGCCGCCGCGAGGGCCGTCGTGGTCGGGTTGGCCAGCCGGCTGTAGGCATAGCCGGGCAGCTGGCCGGTCGCGACCGCCCCGAGCTCGGCCGCTGTCCCGGCCGAGAAGGTCGCCGACTGGTAGATCGGGACGGCGTTCGGGCGCTGATCAACGAGCGGCGCCCGGGTGGCGGCCTGGATCGCCCGGGTGGAGAAGCCGCGGACGTGGCCCGCGCGGTCGTGATCGGTCATGGACGGATGCTACATCGAGCGGCCGGAGACGCCCCGGGCGCGGGCGGTGGCATAGTCGATCACCTGGTTCTTGCCCTGGCGCTTCGAGGTGTACATCGCCTCGTCGGCGCTGATCATCAGCTCGTCCGCCGACGTCCCGTCGTACGGGTAGGTGACGACCCCGATCGAGAGCGAGGCCCGGATCTGCTGGCCCGGACCGATGAACGAGAGCTCGGCGACACCGCGGCGGATCTTCTCGGCCAGGACGAAAGCGCCGGTCGGATCGGTCTCGGGCAGGAGAACGACGAACTCGTCGCCACCGTAGCGGGCCGGCGTGTCGATCCGCCGGACACCACGCCGGATCACCTCGCCGACGCCACGCAGGACCTGGTCGCCGACGAAGTGGCCGAAGCGGTCGTTGACCATCTTCAGGCCGTCGAGGTCCATCATCAGCATGCAGAAGCCGCGCCCCGAGCGGGCGCTGCGCGCGATCTCCCGCTCGACCGCGGCGAAGAAGAAGGTGCGGTTGAAGAGCCCGGTGAGCGGGTCGATCGTCGACAGCCGGATCGCCGCGTCGCGGGAGCGACGCTGTTCGCGCCCGACCGCCATCGCCACGTAGGCCAGGAGGACGAGCGCGGTGAGGTTGATCGCGATTACCGCGATCGTGGTCGGCGCGGGCGGGAATCCGCCCGGGGCGAGCGCGCTCGCGGCGAGGTAGCCGCCGCCGGCGACCAGGGCCAGGAGGGCCGTCGTCGCCGGCCGGACGACGAGCGCGGCACCGGCCACGATCAGCGCGTAGGCGTAGAAGAACGGGCTTGCGGCGCCGCCGGTGAGAGCGACGAGAACGGTGACGAACGTGAGCGCGAACGAGGCCTCGAGGACGAACTTCGTCCGGCCGAGCGCCTCGGGCGGCAGGAGGTCGTGGACGACGAGGACGAACAGCCCGGCGGCGGCGAGGAGGACGAAGATCGCCGGCTGGGCCTCCGGCCAGAGCCCGGTGATCGCGAGGATCGCCGAGGCGAGGATGATGAACGACCAGCTGACGATCCGGACGACCCGGTCGTGGGCCGCGGTCGGGAGCCCGGCCTCGTCGGCGCCGGGCGGCTCGCCCCCGACGAGCGCACCGAGCTCGGCGACGTCGGACCCCGGCTCGCCGTCCCGGACGCCAGGGGGCTGCCCGCGCCCGACGAGCTCGGGGACGACGAGCGCGGTCATCAGGCCGACGTTGGCCAGGATCGCGACAAGCAGGAGGAGGAGGACCGGCTCGACCGGCAACGTTCAGGGCCTCGCGAACGTGGGCACAGCTGGGCGCTGCCCGTTCACGGCCATCTTAGCGGCCCGGGAGGGGGTACCTTCGTACCAGCGCGGGAAAACGGTGCCGGCCGGCACCGCGATCCGCGTCCCCGCGGCGGCCGGGTTGGAGATCCGCCTCTGCGCCTGCGCCGCGGCCGGGCTCAGCGTGTCCCCCACTGGTAGGTCTGCTTCACCATCCGCAGGTAGACGAACGTCTCCGTGTCGCGGACGCCCTCGATCGTGCGCAGCCGATCGGCAAGGAACGTGAGCAGGGCCGCATTGTCCTCGCAGACCGTCTCGATCAGGAGGTCGTACGTGCCGGCGGTGATCACGACGTAGTCGACCTCGGGGAACGCGGCGATCTTCTCGGCCACCGAGACGAGCTTGTCCCCCGCGCACCGGACGCCGATCATCGCCATCTGCTGGAAGCCGAGCCGGAGCGGGTCGGTGACCCCGACGATCTGGATGATCCCGCGCTCGACGAGCCGGTTCGTCCGGGCCCGGACGGCCGCCTCCGAGACGCCGATCTCGGCCGCGATCTGGGTGAACGGCCGCCGACCGTCCTGCTGGAGGTGCTCGATGATCCGCTTGTCGAGCTCCGAGACCTCGTCCGCGGTTCGGACCCCGAGCGGTCGCTCCCGCACCTGTGCCATCGACTCCCCTCCTCCGTCCGCAGCGGCGGCCGCCTGCCGGACCCCGCGAGACCGGGGGCGCCGGCGCAGCGGTGGGCGCCGGATTCGAGACTAGCAGGAGATGCTCGCCGAAGCAACGAATCGCGCGCTGCACAGGAGGGCGAATTGCGCAGTTCGCAGCAACGACGTCCCGCCACGGCCGGCCGAGCCGACTCCGTGCCGTTGCCCGGACTCCATTCCGTTACGCAGGCCCGATGCCCTCGAACGGACCGTCGAGGTCGGCGCTCGGCATACTGTCTGTCGCCATGAGTCGCCACGTCCTCGTCGTCGCCCGCTGGTACCCCTCCTGGGACGCCCCCGGTCGGGGCTCGTTCGTGGCCGACCATGTCGCCGCCCTCCGGGCCGCGGGCGTGACGGTGACGGTCGCCTCGTTCGACCCGACCGGGGTCCGGGGCAACGAGACGACCCGGCCGGAGCGGGCGGCAGCGGCGGCCGACCTCCTCGCCGGCCCGCTGGCGAGCGTGGAGGCCGAGGCCCGGCCGGTCACCTGGGGCGTACCCGGCGTCCCGGTCGCTCGGCTGCCGGTCATCCTCGACGGGTCGCGCCGCCGACCCGACGACGTCGTCGAGGCCCATCGCCGGGCCCTCGTCCCGTACGGGCTCGGCCTCGCCGAGCGGCGCCCGATCGACCTCGTCCATGCCCACACCGGCCTGCCCGACGGGCTCGCCGCGGCCGACCTGGCCGAGCGGCTCGGGCGGCCGCTGGTGACGACCGAGCACGCCTCGACCGCCCCGGACGAGCTCGCCGATCCGGCCGCCCGCGCGGCGTATCGGGCGCTCGTCGGGCCCGGCCGGCGCCTCGTCGCGGTGAGCGCGAGCCTCGGCCGGGAGCTCGCCGCCCGGCTCGACCTCGACGAGGATGCGATCGGCGTCCTGCCCAACGCCGTCCCGATCGACGGCTTCCCGGCCGGCGACCCGGGCGCGCGCGACCCGCATGAGCTGCTCTACGTCGGGGCGCGGAAGGCGTCCAAGGGGATCGAGACGCTCGTGCGCGCCTTCGCCGAGCTCCACCGCGAGGACCCCGGGCTGCGCCTGCGCCTCGTCGGCGCACCCGGTACCCCGGACGAGGAGGCGCGCTGGCGGGAGCTGGCCGGCGAGCTGGGGGTCGCGGCCGCGGTCGCCTTCGAAGGCCGGGCCGAGCGGGCGGCGGTCGCGGCCGCGATGCGCCGCGCGGCGGTCTTCGTCCACCCGAGCCCGCGCGAGACGTTCGGGATCGTGGCGGCCGAGGCGCTCGCCAGCGGGCTGCCGGTCGCCGCCAGCCCGTCGGGCGGGGTGGACGAGATCGTCGGCCGGGACGGGAGGTTCGGCGAGGTCCCGGCGGATCGAAGTCCGGCCGCCCTGGCCGATGCGGTCCGGCGCGTCCTGGCACGGCGGGAGACGTTCGCGCCGGCCGCGATGCGGGCGCATGTCGAGGCATCGTTCGCGGCTCCGGCCGTCGCTGCCCGCACGGTCGAGCTGTACGAGACGCTGATCGCGGCCGGCCGGGGAGCGGGGTCGGCCGGCCCGGCAGTGGATCGCGGCGCGGATGCGGCGGGTCGCGGGCGCGACGTCGAACCGGCCGGCCCCGCGCCGCTTCGCCCGCCGCTCGTCGTCGGGCTCGTCCGCCGCCTGGCAGTCGAGCGGCTGGCGGCGCTCCCGCCCGCTCTGGCTGGCCGCCTGACGGTCGTCACCACCGCGTCCGCCACGACCGCGGTGGGCCCAGGCCCGGAGCCGGCCGCCTGGGCCCGGGAGCCGGCGGGCGAGGAGCCGGCGGGCGCCCTCCCGGCCGGGCACTGGCTCGACCTCGACCCGGAGCTCGACTATCGGCGGCGCCTGGCGGAGCTGGGGCGCCCGACGAAGCCCGGCGGCGCCCTCGGACGCCTCCTCTCGATCGCGGCCTCCCCGAAGGCGGAACGCGAGCGCCGGGACCTGATCGCCCGGCGGCCCGAGCTCCGCCGGCAGACGACCGAATCGTTCCTGCGCTCGGCCTGGGAAGAGGCCGGGCGACCGCCGTTCGTCCTCGCCCTCGACGCGGACGACATCCTCGTCGTCGAGCCGCTCCTGGCCGCGGGCGCCCGTCTCGCCCCTGGCGGCCTGCGCTGGCTCGTCGACCGCTGGGACGAGGCTGGCCGACCGGCAGGCTGAGCGGCGAGGCGCGGGACGCGGAGGCGCGGGACGCGGAGGCGCGGGACGCGGAGGCGGCCGGCCACCCCCGATTCGGCCGGACCGGCGCCGGGGCCCGGCGCCTGGTGCCGCCGTGTCAGCCCCGGTCGAGCAGCTCGAGGACCGGTGCCAGCTCGGCGATCGAGGCCTCGGTGATCGGATCGAGGACGAGCTGGACGTGGCTGACGCCAAGCCGGGCGAAGGCGCGCAGGGCGCCGGCGATCTCCTCCGCGCTGCCGGCGATCGGGGTGAACGGCGCTGCCGTCTGCTCGTTCACCTTGCGCCCGACCCAGCCGGTCAGCCGGACGTGGAGGGCGACGGTCCGCTCGACCGCCTGCGGATCGCGCCCGACCGCCCGGCAGGCCGTGTCGATCCGCTCGAGGAGCGGGCGCAGGCCCTCGGGGGTGTTGCCGAACCAGTCGTACCAGCCGTTCCAGGCGTCGACGTGGGGCAGGGTGATCGCGAGCATCCGCTCCCCGATCGAGCCGACGAGGAGCGGTGGGCCGCCCGGCCGCGGCCGGGGCAGGAGCTCGCACTCGCGGACCTCGTAGAACCGGCCGGCGAAATCGATCGCGCCTTCGCGCAGGAGCGTCCGGATGATCGTGAACGCCTCCTCGAAGCGCGAGACCCGGTGATCGTACGGGAAGCCGAAGGCCCGGTATTCGGTCTCGTTCCAGCCGGCACCGAGCCCGACGATCAGCCGCCCGCCGCTGATCTCGTCGACCGTGGCGGCCATCTTCGCCAGCATCGCCGGGTTGTGGAAGCTCGTCGAGGCCACGAGCGGCCCGAGCTGCACCCGGCTCGTGGCCGCGGCCAGCCCGGCGAGCGAGGTCCACGCCTCCCAGGGACCCCGGGGCGGGGCATCCGGATAGCGGTAGAGCAGGTGGTCGCCGACCCAGACCGAATCGAGCCCGATCGACTCGGCCATCCGGGCCATCGCGACGAGCTCGGGCCAGCGGACGATCCGCTCGACCTCGGGCAGCTGGACACCGACCTTCAGGGGCCGGCGCTGGTTGGCTGGAGCGGTTTCCGGCTGTCTCATCGTCCCAGTGTGCACGATCGCGGGCACCCGGTTCAGGCCCGGCGGCAAGACACCGCTCGACCGGGCGGCGGGAGATGACCGGGACTGGTCGGGGCGGCGGGATTCGAACCCGCGATCTCGTGCTCCCAAAGCACGTGCGTTGCCAGGCTACGCTACACCCCGCGTCGACCCACGGTGCAATGGTAAGCGCTCGGCCCGTCGGCGCGCCCGCTAGAAGCCGAGCGAGTGGAGGATCGGCGCCATCCGGCGGGCGGCGCGGGCGCGGTGCGAGATCGCGTTCTTCTCGGCCGCGCTCCACAGGCCGAGCGTGCGTCCGCCCGGGGGCTCGCTCGCCGGCTCGAAGATCGGGTCGTAGCCGAATCCGCCGCTGCCGCGCGGCTCGCTGGCGATCCGGCCGCGGCACGTGCCGCGGGTCGCCAGGACCGGGATCCCGCCCCGCGGACCCCGGCGCTCGGGCAGCGCGAGCGCGAGGACGCACACGTAGCGGGCGCCCCGACGCTCGGGCGGCAGCCCGCGCAAGGCCTCCAGGAGCTTCGCGTTGTTCTGCGGGTCGGTCGCGTTCTCGCCCGCGAACCGCCGCGTCCGGACCCCCGGACCGCCGCCCAGCGCGTCGACCTCGAGGCCGGAGTCGTCGGCCAGGGTCGGGAGGCCCGACAGGCGGGCGTAGGCGCGGGCCTTCAGGCGGGCGTTCGCGGCGAACGAGGCGCCGTGCTCCTCGACCTCGTCGGAGATCCCGAGCTCGTCGAGCGAGACGAGCTCGGCCCGGGCGGGCCGCAGGAGCTCCCGGAGCTCGCGCAGCTTGTGCTGCGACCGGGTCGCGACGAGGATCCGCGGGCGATCGGCGGTCATCGGCACACCGGCCCTCGCGGGCGCGGCGCCGCCCGCCGCCGAGATGCCGCCACGGGCATGAGCCCGGGATGTCCGGGCCTCGCGAGGGCGCCGACGACGGGCGCCACCCGGCGCCTCACCGGCGGACGGTCGCGAGCGCCTCGACCTGGGCGGCGAACAGCTGCTCGAGCCCCTTGTTCGCCAGGTCGAGCAGGCGGTCGACGGCCGCTCGATCGAACGGCCTGCCCTCGGCCGTCCCCTGGAGCTCGACGTACGTCCCGGCGTCGGTGCCCACGACGTTGAAGTCGACCTCGGCCCGGGAGTCCTCCGAGTAGTCGAGGTCGAGGTAGGTGGCCCCCTCGACGATCCCGACGCTCACCGCGGCCACGTGGCCGACGATCGCCCGCTCCATCCCGTACGAGATCAGGGCCGCGGCGAGCGCCACGTACCCGCCCGTGATCGAGGCGGTCCGGGTCCCCCCGTCCGCCTGCAGGACGTCGCAGTCGATCGCGATCGTCCGCTCGCCGAGCTTCGCGAGATCGACGACCCCGCGCAGCGAGCGGCCGATCAGGCGCTGGATCTCGTGGGTCCGGCCGCCGATCCGGCCCCGGACCGACTCGCGATCGGTGCGCTCGGCCGTCGCCCGCGGCAGCATCGAGTACTCGGCCGTCACCCAGCCGGTCCCCTTGCCCCGCAGGTGGGGCGGGATCCGGTCGAGGATCGAGGCGGCGCACAGGACCTCCGTGTCGCCGACGCGGATGAGGCACGAACCCTCGGCCCACTTCTGGACGCCCAGGGTGAACGTCACCGGGCGCAGCTGGTGGGGCAGGCGGCCGTCGGCGCGGACCAGCAGGGGGGCGTTCCCGATCGTCATCGTGTCCTCTCCTCGGGCGCCGTGGCGGCGCCGGTGGCGCGGGATTCCTCCGCCTTGGCGGTGTCCCACAGCAGGTCGAGCTGGTCGAAGTCGAGGTCGCGGAGCGCGACGCCCCGCTCGGCCGCCTGGCGCTCGACGCTCCGGAAGCGGCGACGGAACTTCGCGTTCGCCGCCCGGAGCGCGGCCTCGGCCTCGATCCCGTGCCGGCGGGCGAGGTTGACCGTGACCATCAGCAGGTCGCCGAGCTCCTCGCGTCGCTCGGCCTGGGTCCCGGCCCGGAGCAGCTCGTCGAGTTCCTCGCGCACCTTGTCCACGATCCCCTCGATCGTCGGCCAGTCGTAGCCGAGCGCCGCCGCCCGCTCCTGCATCTCCTGGCTGGCGGCGAGGGCGGGCATCGCACTGCTGATCCCGTCGAGCGCGCTCCCGGGCGGGACGGCCGTGCCCGCTTCGTCGGCCAGGGCGGCCGCGGTCTCGGCGGCCGCGGTCTCGGCGGCCGCCGCCTCGGCGCGCTCGGCCGCCTTGATCCGCTCCCACTGGCGGTTCACGTCGGCCGCCGTGCGAGCGACCGCGTCGCCGAAGACGTGCGGGTGTCGGCGGACGATCTTCGAGCCGATCGCGGCCTGGACGTCGACCAGGTCGAAGACGCCCGCCTCGGCGGCCAGCTGGGCGTGGAGCACGACCTGCAGGAGGAGATCGCCGAGCTCGCCCGCGAGGGCCGGGGTCGCCCCGGCCTCGAGCGCGTCGTAGACCTCGTACGCCTCCTCGAGCAGGTGCTTGCGCAGCGACTCGTGCGTCTGCTCGCGGTCCCACGGGCAGCCGTCCGGCTGGCGGAGCCGGTTCGAGATCCAGGGCAGGGCCCACGGGCTGGCGGGGGCGACGACCGGCGAGACCGGACCGAGGTAGAGCGCCGTTCCGAGATCGGCCTCGACGAGCCCCCCGACGGTCGTCCCCTCGGTCCGACCGAACCGCCCGACCGGATGGTCGGCCGGGTAGAGCCGGCGCAGGAGCGGCAGCGGCTCGCGGCCGGCCGGCCCGTGACGGCCGGGCAGCGGCAACCCTGCCTCGGCGGGCTCCCCCGCCCCGTCCGGCCCGCCGGCGCCCGGCGTCCGGCCGGCGCTCCCTGCCGCGGCCCCCGCCCGCTCGGCGCCGAGGGTCGCCAGGGGCACGACCAGGAGCGGCCGCGACGGCTCGATCGGGCTGGCGACGATCCGCTCGGCGGCGACGACCTGGAGGCCGGCCGCAAGGTCGAGCCCCCAGCGGACCCGCGCCTCGGCTACGAGCGCATCGAGCACGTCGGCCGACTCTCCTCCTACTGGGTCGGCGGCGGCGGTCCGCCGGACCGCTCGATCTTCGCCGCCGCCTTCTCGGTCGCGTACCAGCGCTGGAACGCCTGCGCCTTCAGGGTCGCGAGCTGCTCGCCGTCGGGCGTCCGCGTTTCTTCCTTCCAGACCTTGAAGATGTAGTAGCCCGACGGGGTGGCGAGGACCTCGCTGACGGCGCCGACCGGGGTGGCGAAGATCGCGTCCTCCTGCTCCTTGGCGATCTGGTTGCGGGCGATCCAGCCGAGCGCCCCGCCGTCGGCCGCCTGGGGCCCGTCCGAGTTCGCCCGGGCGAGGGCGGCGAAGTCCGCGTTCGGGGCGACCGCCTCGTCATGGAGCTGCTTGATCCTGATCGAGGCGTCCGCCCGGCGGGCGTCGAAGCGGATCACGTGCCAGCCGAACTGGGACTTGACCGGGGCGAGGATCTCGCCCGGGGTGAGCCCCTGGGCAAAGACCGCCGCCGCGAACGAGGGATCGACGTCGGCCTGCTTGAACCAGGGCAGCGTGCCGCCGTCGGCGCCGGAGACCTTGTCGTCGCTCTCGGTCCTGGCCAGCTCGGCGAACTTCGAGGGGTCCTTGCGCAGCGCCTGGTAGGCCGCGTTCGCCTTCTCCTCGGCCGCCTTCCAGGCCGGGTCGTCGGCCGCGAGGTCCTTCGCCTTGGCAGGGTCGCCGTTCGGCGAGTAGAGGATGTGGGCCGCCTTCACCTCGTCGACCGGGGCGCCCCCCGGGCTGCCCTGGAGGAAGATCTCGCTCACCTGGCGCATCAGGCTCGGCGCCCCGGTCGCCAGGGCGGTGATCTTCTCGTCGAGTGCGGTCCGGATCAGGTCGGCCCGGACCGCCTTGCGGTAGGCGACCATCGACACCCCGGCATCCTTGATCTGCTGCTCGTAGTCAGCGTCGGTCCGGGCGGGCGCGATGTCGGTCACCCGGCCGATCCGGTACGTCCCGTCGGCGCCCTCGATCACGTCGGTGGGGGTGTCCTTGGGGGCGGCGAAGAGGGCGTCGAGGAGCCCCTGGTCGAACGGTCCGTCCTTCGTCGCCCAGCCGAGGTCGCCTCCCTGGGCGGCGGCGTCGGCCGAGGCGCCCCTGGCGACCTCCTCCCAGGACGTGCCGGCCTTCAGGGCGGCGAGCGCCTGGTCCGCCCTCGCCCGGGCGGCGGCCTTCTGCTCGGCCGTCGGCGAGGTCGCGTTCGGCGACAGCTCGGGCTTGAACTCGATCGCCCAGATGTGGCGCTGCTCGGGCCGGGTCGCCTCCTTGACCAGCTGTGCGTCGATCTGCTCCTCGGTGACCGAGATCGACTCGCGAACCGCGAGCTGGGCCTGGAGGGTGGCGTCGATCAGGCGCTCGAGCGACGAGCTGGCCAGGTTCTGGCGCGCCTGGGCGATCGAGGAGAGCTGCTGGTCGGCGGCCGCCTTCGTCGTCCGACCGCTGTTCAGCTGGTCGCGCACGAGGCGCTCGGAGCGGTCGAGCCGGAAGCCGTCGACCGCGACCCGGTCGCGCAGGTCGTCCTTGCTGATCGTCTCCCCGTTCACCGTCGCGACCGAGGCGAAGTGTTCGCCGTAGTAGCTCGCGCCGGCGGCCGCGGCGAGGATGAGGACCGCGAGGAGGACGATCAGCCCGAAACCGATGTTCAGGTAGAGGTTGTGCCGACCCTCGGTTTCCCAGGACGGTCGGTGCGCCCGCTTGACGACGGGCCTGGCTCGAAAGGTCATACGGGTGCCTGATCCTGTTCGTACGGAGCTTCGACGAGACGCGCGGCGGAGGACGTCCGGACCGCCGGGGACGGGCGGTATGCTACCGCATCCCGCCGCCCGACCATCCCGCGCCGAGCCGGAGGACCTGGCGGGGGCGGAGCGCCCGGCCGCGCGAGCTGTTCGTCGTGTCCACGACGAGCGGGGCGCGGGCGTAGACCTCGTCCCACTCGATCGCCCGGTGGGCGGTCACGACGACGACCACGTCCGAGCCGTCGAGCAGCTCCCGGAGCGGCCGGCTGGCGAGCTCGCGCCCGTCGGCGGCCCGGAAGCGGGGCACGTGCGGATCGTGGTAGGCGAGCTCCGCGCCGCGCCCGGCGAGGAGGGCAAGGATGTCCGCCGCGGGCGAGTTGCGCGGATCGCGGACGTCCGGCTTGAACGCGACGCCGAGGATGCCGACCCGCGCCCCGCGGAGGGCCCGGCCGCGGTCGTTGAGCGCCTCGGCGACGAGGTCGACGACGTGGCGCGGCATCGCCAGGTTGATGTCGCCGGCGAGCTCGACGAAGCGGTCGACGAAGTCGAACTCGCGCGCCCGCCAGGCGAGGTAGTACGGGTCGACCGGGATGCAATGGCCGCCGACCCCCGGCCCCGGCCGGAAGGCCATGAACCCGAACGGCTTCGTCGCCGCCCCGTCGATCACCTCCCAGACGTCGAGCCCCATCCGCTCGCACAGGAGGGCGAGCTGGTTGACGAGGGCGATGTTCACGTTCCGGAAGACGTTCTCGAGCAGCTTGGCCAGCTCGGCCGCGTCGGGCGAGCTCATCTCGACCACGGTCGAGTTGATCCGGCGCAGGAGCGCCGCGGCCCGGGCGGTGGCGGCCGGGGTCGCGCCCCCGACGAGCCGGGGGACGTCGCGCCGGGCGCTCGCCGGGTCGCCCGGGTTCACCCGCTCGGGGGCGAAGGCGAGGTCGAAATCGCGCCCGGCGACAAGCCCGGAGCGCTCGAGCTCGGCCCGGAACGGGCCGGTCGTCGTGCCCGGGAAGGTCGTCGACTGGAGGACGACCAGCTGGCCCGGCCGAAGGTGGCGGCCGACGAGCCCGGCGGCCGAGAGGACCGGCCCGAGGTCCGGGTCCTTCGACTGGGTGATCGGGGTCGGGACGCAGACGAAGACGACGTCGACCGACCCGAGGTCCGCGTCGTCCGTGTGGGCGAGCACAAGGCCGCGGGCGAGGGCGGCCCGGAGACGATCGTCGGCGACGTCGTCGATCGGCGAGCGGCCGGCCCGCAGCTCGATCACCCGCTCCTCCTGGGCATCGACGCCCACGACCTCGAGGCCGGCCTCCACGAAGGCGATCGCGAGCGGCAGGCCGACATAGCCGAGCCCGACGATCGCGAGGCGCCGGTCGGCCGGGGCGGGCTGGTCGGCCGGGGCGGGCTGGTCGGCCGGCAAAAGCGGGGTGGTCACGATGGGGAGGATAGCCCGTCCCGGGCGAGGCGCTCGATCAGTCCGACGTACCGCTCCGCCTCGCGCTCCCAGGCGAGCTCGCGGACCCGCTCGAGTGTCCGCTCGACCCGGGCCGCCCGTTCCGCGGGGCGGTCGACGAGGCGCAGGATCGTGTCGGCGATCGCCTCGGCGTCACCGGCCGGGTACGTCGCGACCGTTCCCTCGGCGAACGTCCGCTCGACCATCGGCAGGCGCGTCGCCACGACCGGGCGGCCCATCGCCGCGTACTCGAAGATCTTCGTCGAGAGGCTGACGTCGGTGAACCGGTCGCGCCGGGTCGGGGCGAGCCCGATGTCGGCGGCGGCGATCGCGGCCGGCACCTCCTCGATCGGGATCCGGCCGTGGAATGCGACCCGATCGGCGACGCCGAGCGCCTCGGCCCGGGCCCGGAGGGCCGGCTCGGAGTCGCCCCGGCCGTAGAGGTCGAGGCGCACCTGGAGCTCCGGGCGGCGGGCCTCGATCCGGGCGAGTGCCGCGAGCACGACATCGAGCTCGTAGGTCGGCGTGAGCGCGCCGGCATAGACGAGCCGGAGCTGACCGTCGGCCAGGAACGGCCGGGCCGGAGCGCGGGACGGGTCGAACCGCGCCAGCGAGGGGCTGTTCAGGACGACGGTGACCTTGTCGCGCCGGACGCCCCGAGCCTCGAGTCGGTCGGCGAGGGCGTCGTTGACCGTGATCACCGCGTCCGCGGCGGCGATCGCGAGGCGCTCCTGGACGAGCAGCGCCCGGTGGACGAGCGGGTTCGAGGCACCCGGGAACCGGCTCCGGAAGAACTCGGGCATCGCCTCGTGGAGGTCGAGAACGAGCGGGACGCCGGCCAGGCGGAGGGGGAGGCCGGCGAAGACGAGGAAGTCGGGCAGGGTGTGGACCTGGAGGAGCGCGTAGCGCCGGCGGCGGTGGGCCCGCGTCGCGGCCCAGCCGGCGCGCACGAAGAAGGCGAGGTACTCGGCGAGGTACGTCCCGAGGCCGGCCCCCTGGTGGCGCTGGACGTCGATCCGGTGCAGCCGGACCCCCTCGATCTCGCCGGTCGGACCGTCGCCCGGGCGGCGGAGGGCGAAGACGTCGACCGGCCGGCCGCGGGCGACGAGCGCCTCGGCCTCGCGCCGGACGCGGGGATCCTCCTCGTAGTAGGAGTGGACGAGCATGCACACCGGGCGGCGCGTGCCATCCCGGAGCCGGGGTTCGCGGGTCACGGACCCATGCTAGCCGGTCGTGCTACCGTACATCGGCTCATGGACATCACCGGCGAGGAGATCGCCCGCGAGGCGCCCGCTTCCCTGCGCTCGACGGCCATCCGGCCCGGCCCGCTCGGCCTGATCGGAGAGGCGCTGCGCGAGACGTGGTCGCGCCGGCGCCTGATCCGCTACCTCGTCCAGGCCGACCTCAAGAAGAAGGGCTCGGACACGGTCCTGGGCAACATCTGGTGGATCCTCGACCCGCTCCTCCAGATGGTCGTCTACGTCATCCTCGTCTCGGTCATCTTCCAGCGCACGACGCCCGACTACCCGCTCTTCATCTTCGCCGCGATCCTGCCCTGGAAGTGGTTCACGAGCAGCGTCTACGACGCGATCACCTCGGTCGTCGGCCAGGAACGGCTGATCAAGCAGATCCAGTTCCCGAAGATCATCCTGCCGACCGCGACGACCTTCGCCGGGGTCGCCAACTTTGCCTTCGGGATGATCCCGCTGGCCGGGCTGCTCGTCCTCTTCTACTCCGACCGGATCAGCCCGACGCTCGTCTTCATCCCGCTCATCGCCGCCGTCCAGTTCGTCTTCACGCTCGCCTTCTCGTTCGTCGTGGCCGGGATCAACGTCTTCTTCCGGGACATCGCGAACGTCAGCCGCCACGCCCTGCGGCTCTGGTTCTACCTCTCGCCCGGCCTCTACTCGGCCGCCGCGATCGAGAAGCTCAGGGAGACGAACCCGCTGATCGCCGACGTCATGGCGATCAACCCGTTCTACACGTTCTTCGAGTCGTACCGGAACGTGATCTACGGCACCCCGACCGGGGCTCCCTCGATGCCCCTGTGGGGCCACCTCGCCGCCTGGCTCGCCGGCTCGGTCGTCCTGCTCGTCCTGGCCACGCTCCTCTTCAAGCGCCTCGAGCCGGCGTTCGCCAAGGTCCTGTGATGGTCGAGGGAACGAGCCCCGGGGCGATCCGGCCGGGGGCGCCGACGGTGATCGAGGTCCGCGACCTCGGCGTCCGCTACAGCCTGCGCCTGACGCGCAAGAACACCGTCCGCCAGTCGTTCGCCAACCTCCTCCGCCGGCGCGAGGGGCCGAGCTCGTTCTGGGCCCTCCGGCACGTCTCGTTCAGCCTGACCAAGGGCGAGTCGCTGGCGATCATCGGGCCGAACGGGGCGGGCAAGTCGACGCTCCTCCAGGCGCTGGCCGGGATCATCACCCCCTCCGAGGGCCAGATCGACGTCCGGGGCCAGATCTCGAGCCTGCTGACGCTCGGGGCCGGCTTCGACGCCGAGCTGACCGGCCGCGACAACATCCTCCTCGCCGGCGCGTTCATGGGGATGGACCACCGCGAGATGGCGCGCCGGATCGACTCGATCATCGAGTTCGCCGACCTCGGCCAGTTCATCGATGCCCCGATCAAGACGTATTCGACCGGGATGCGGGCCCGCCTCGGCTTCTCGATCGCGACCGCGATCGACCCGGACATCCTCCTCCTCGACGAGGTCCTGGCCACCGGCGACCAGGTCTTCCGGGCGAAGTCGCAGGCCCGGGTGCTCGAGCTCGTCCGGGCGGCGAAGGGGATCGTCCTCGTCACCCACGACATGAACTGGGTGACCGAGTTCTGCAACCGGGCGATCCTGCTCGAGCAGGGCCACATCGCGGCCGAGGGCGACCCGGCCGAGGTCGTGGCCATTCACCGCGAGCACTCCGAGCAGGTGAAGGCGCAGAAGGCGGCCGAGGCGGCGCGGGTGCTGGCCGCGGCGCGCTGACGGTTCCGCAGCCTGCGCCGGCGAGCGGCGATCGGCGTCCGCCGCGGGCGCGGACTTGCGGCGCCTCCGTGGCCGGAGGTGGCTCTACCGGGCGTCGGTCGCCCGCCGCTCCGCCTCCCTGAGCCGGGCCCGGAGCGAGGCGAGGTAGGACGCCGCGCCGGCATAGTCGGGCCAGGTGACGCGGTTCGGCGACCGGTACGGAGCAGCGGCCTCGGAGAGGCGGCGCCGGTGATCTGCTCGTTGAACGAGGCGTGGACCAGCAGCGATCTGATCGGTCAAGTCTGGCCGGGCCGCGAGTGCGGTCGCGGGCGCGGGCGCGGGCGCGCCGGCAGTCGGTTCAGGTGCCCAGGCGCGCGACGAGCTCGAGGTACGGACCGACAGCCGTCTCCCAGTTGTAGCGCTCGCGGGCGACCCGCAGGCAGCGCTCACGGAGCGCGGCGTAGTCGGCCGGCGACTGCTCGAGGACCTCGCGGAGGGCGCGGCCGAGGTCGGCCGGATCGGCCGGGTCGGCCACGGCGCCGAGGCGGTCGGCCTCGACGATCGCGCGCATGACCGCCAGGTCGCGCCCGACGACGACCGGCGTCCCGGCCGCCAGCGACTCCCAGAACTTGTTCGGGCTGCTCAGGCGCTGGTTGAGCGAGTTCGCCGGCACGGCGATGATCGAGACGTCGGCCGAGGCGGTCCAGGCCGGGACCTCGTCGGGATGGACCGGCGGCAGGGTGACGTGGCGGCCGGCATGGCGCGGGTCGCGGTCGCGCGCCCGGAGGCGATCCGCCCAGGCCCCGAAGCCGAGCAGGACGAGGGCCGCGTCGTCGAGGGCGAGGACGGCCTCGGCCGCCTCCTCGAGCCCCCGCTCGCGACCGAGGCGACCGAGGAACAGGACGATCCTGCGCTCGGGCGGAAGGCCGGTCGCGGCCCGGATCAGGTCCGGGCGCGGCTCGGGCGGACTCCAGCGCGGCTGGCAGTTCAGGAGGACCGTCGGACGCTCGCGGACCGGCCAGGTGGCCGCGAGATGGTCGGCGATCGCGTCGTTGACCGTCACCACGGCATCGGCCCGGCGAACCCAGCCATGCTCGCGGCGGCGGTACCAGGCCAGGAGCGGCGGCGGGACGTCGGCGACGTTGTTCGACTCGAGGATGACGTCGATGACGTCGTACACGACGATCCCCCGCCGGCCGGTCCGGCGCGCCACCCGGGCGAGGTCGAGGGCGACCCCGATCGTCAGGATCCCGCAGGCGTGGTAGAGATCGGCCGGCGGGAGCTCCCGGCGGAGCGTCGCCCACCAGCCCCGGACGTGGACCGGCCAGGCGAGCCCCTTGACCAGGAGGTCGACCGCCCGACCGAGCGGGCTGAGCCGGCCGAGCCGGCCGCGGAGCCCCGGCCGACCGGTCGCCCAGGGCGCCCAGGTGCCCGACGGCCGGTAGCGGCGGGTGACGACCGTGCCCTCCTCAGCCGGCGCGCCGTCGTGCTCCTCGAGCGGCAGGGTGTCGTCCGCGGCGAGCGCGGCGATCTCGACCTCGTAGCCGGCGCCGGCCAGGCTCCGGGCGACGCGCAGCCCGCGCGAATACGGCGCGGCCGGGTTGGCGACGAGGACGACGGCGCGCGGCCTGGTCACCAGCGCCGCCCCGTCAGCTTCGTGTACTCATCGAGGAGGACCTCCACCTGGCGCTCCCAGCTGTACGCCGCGTGGGCCGCGGCGAGCGCCCGCTCCCGCCAGGCGCGCCGGTCGGCCTCGGGCGCATCGAGGATCCCCCGGAGCGCGGCGGCGATCGCGGCCGGGTCGGTCGGGTCGACGAGCAGGCCGCAGCCCGTGTCGCGCACGATCCCGGCCATCCCGGGCAGGTCCGAGGCGACGACCGGGACGCCGGCCGCGAGCGCCTCGAACAGCTTGTTCGGCGTCGTCAGGCGGTGGTTGAGCGTCGAGGGCTGGATCGGCATCGCCACGACGTCGGCCGCGGCGACCCAGTCGAGCAGCTCGGTCGGTGGTACGGCGGGCAGGACGTGGACCCGACCGCCGGTCGCCGGATCGGCCGCCCGCGCCTCGAGCTCGGCCTGGAGCGGCCCGTACCCGAGCAGGACGAGGACCGCTTCCGGAACCGAGCCGATCGCCTCGAGCAGCTGCTCGATCCCCCGCTCCCGGGAGAACCCGCCCTGGTAGAGGACGACCCGGGTCGCCGGATCGAGCCCGAGCCGATCGTGGAAGCGGCGCGCCGGCGGGTCGGGGGGGACCCAGCGATACGAGCAGTTCATGACGATCGCCGGCAGCGGGACGCCGAACCGGGCGGCCATCACCTCGGCATACGGGCGGTTGACGGTCAGCACCCGGTCGGCCCGGCGGGCCCAGCGGCGCTCGACCCGGGCGAGGAGCGCGCGGGCCGGGCGGGGCAGGCGGGCGAGGTTCGCCGCCTCGAGGTAGATGTCGCGGGCGTCGTAGACGACCTTCGCGCCGGTCGCCCGGCCGAGCTCGAGGGCGACCGGGATGCCCATGTAGGCCATGCCGTGGACGACGTCGGCGCCGAGGCCGGCGGCGCGGACCGTGGCGAGCGCCGCCCGCCGCTGCGAGCGGACGGTCAGGGCGATCGCCGCGATCCGGACGAGGCCACCGAGCAGCCGCCCGGGCCGGCCCCGGGCCGGAGATGCGGCCGACGGTCCGCTCGCGGGCGTCGGGGGCGTCGCCGGCGTCGATGGCGGCGTCCGCCCCGCTCCCCGGCGACGGGTGCGCAGGCGCTCGATCGCCCGGCGGGCCGGGCCCGGCAGGGGCAGCCCGTCGACCGCCGAGACGGGG
>Ga0272446_1003624_pt1 | contig 19227 bp, 12 predicted proteins | sample YNPCB0061_FD_194587 | JGI IMG/M metagenome (GOLD analysis project Ga0272446, IMG submission 194587) | Hot spring microbial mat communities from Yellowstone National Park, WY, United States - YNP-CB-006-1 | ecosystem: Environmental > Aquatic > Thermal springs > Hot (42-90C) > Sediment | place...
GCGCTTTCCGGCAGCGGCTTCGTCATGGAGCTGACCACGACGGTGACCGCCACGCAGATGATCCAGCTCCACAGGGCGCGGTACATGTTCTCGGCCATGTCCCTGGCGTGCGGGGAAAGCGCGATGTAGCGCAGCGCCGAGGGGTCCATCTTCACCCACGCCCACATCGCGATCGAGGAGACCGTGCCTGCCAGCAGCCCCCAGAAGCCGCCCGCGGGCGTCGCGCGCTTCCAAAGCATGCCGAGCAGCACGGTGCCGAACAGCGGCGCGATGAAGAAGCTGAACAGCGCCTGCACGTAGTCCATGATGGACTTGAATTGCATGACCAGATAGGCGGTGCCGATGGATACCAGCACGCCGAGGATCGTGCACCAGCGCCCCATGGCGACATAGTGCGCGTCCGGCGCTTCCTTCTTGAAGAAAGCGCGGTAAATGTCATAAGTCCACACGGTGGCGAAAGCGCTGACGTTGCCGGCCATGCCGCTCATGAAACCGGCGATGAGCGCGGTGATGCCCAGCCCCAGCAGGCCGGGGCCGGCGTAGCGGGCCAGCATCAGCGGCAGCACTTCGTTGTAGCTGTGGCCGCCCGTGGCGACGGCCACGTCTTCCGGAACCAGCTTGAACGGCAGGATGGCGAGCGCCAGAAGCCCCGGCAGAATGACGATGAACGGCACCATCATCTTGAAGGCCGCGCCGATGACCGGCGCCATCTTGGCCGCGCGCAGGTCCTTGGCCGCCAGCACGCGCTGCACCACGAGGAAGTCCGTGGTCCAGTAGCCGAAGCTGATCACCCAGCCCAGCCCGAGCACGATGCCTGTCCAATGGATGCCCATCGGGTTGTCGGTGAAGCTGCCCATGGTGCGCCACAGGTGGGTGTAGTCCTGCCCGGCGAAATTCGTCTGGATCCGGGCCACCATGCCGTCCCATCCGCCCGCTTCGATCATCCCGATGATCGGGATTACCAGCGCGCCCGCCCAAATGAGAATGAACTGGAGCACTTCGTTGAAGATCGCCGAGCGCAGCCCTCCCAGGGCGACGTAGATGGCCACGGTGAGCGAACTCACCCAGATCGAGAAATTGATGTCCCAGCCCAGCACTACTTTCATGACCAGCGCCATCGAGTACATGTTGATGCCGCTCATCAGCACGGTCATGAAGCCGAAAGTGATGGCCGACAGCGCGCGCGACGGCTCGCCGAAGCGGAGCTGCAGATAGCCCGGCACGGAGTGGGTCTTCGAGATGTAATAGAACGGCATCATCACGACGCCCAAAAACAGCATCGCCGGGATGGCGCCGACCCAATACCAGTGGGTGGCGAGGATGCCGTATTGATACGCAGCGGCGGCCCAGCCCATCAGCTCGAGCGAGCCGAGGTTGGCCGCGAGGAAGCTCAAGCCGGCAATCCACGCCGTCATCTCCCGCCCGGCGAGGAAGAAATCCTCGCCCGTGCCCGACCGCCCCTTCAGATAAAAGCCGATGCCGAGCACCATCGCGAAGTAGACGACGATGATGGCGATGTCGATGCCGCCGAGAGTGATGAGTCTGCTGGCTGCCTGTTGCATAGCTGACACAAGATCGTATCGTATGCGCGTACATCCGCGCCAGCGGCTGACATCTCAGCGGGTGGAATGAAGGAACTCGCGCACCGCCGCGGCGATGCGCGCGTCCTCGCACCGGGTGCCCAGATGGCCGCAGTCCGTCTTCAGACGGAGCACGTCAAACCCCGCCACGGAGGCCATCTCGAGGGCGGGATTCGGGTTGACCATGTGGTCCTGGTCGGCGGCGATCACGAGCACGCGGGCGCGCACCGCGGCGCCGGCTCTCTCATAAGAACCGCCGAAGCTGCGCGTCACGTCGTGGCCGATCATCGCACGGAGTTGCGCGGCGTAATCGCGCGGATCCAGGCCTTTGCGGGCGTCTTCCTCCAGTTGTTTCAGCCAGGCGGCCGTCTCCGGCTGGCGGCGGTTGCGGTGGATCCAGCCGGGCGAGGTGAGGGCGAACTCGTGCATCATTCGCACGGCGGGCATGATGCGGCGCGGGTCGGCGCCGGCGTTCTGCATGGATTCAATGGCGGCCAGTTCGGCGCTCCACAGCAGGACGTCGGATGCGCTGAGACGCGGGGATCCCACGATGGGGACGGCGAGCCGCACCATCTCCGGGCGGGCGGTGATCCACTCAAACGTCTGCATGCCGCCCATCGAGATGCCCATGACGGCGTGCAATTGCCGTACGCCGAGCACTTCGGTGACCAGGCGGTGCTCGGCGGCCACCATGTCGGCAATGGTGAGACGGTCGAGTTCAGGGCCGGTGTTCGACGGCGAGCAACTGACGCCATTGCCGGGAGCGTCGACTGTGATCACGAAGAATCGCGCCGGGTCCGCCAGGCGCTCCGCGCCGACGAGCCCGTCGAGTTGCGCGCTCGTGCCGGTGAACCAGGCGGGGATGAGAACGGCGTTCGACTTTTCGGCATTCAGGGCGCCGTAGGTACGGTAGGCCAGTTTGCAGGAGGCGATCTGGCGCCCGTCCGCCAGCCGGAAATCCCGCAGCTCCGCAAATCGCAATGGCGGCTGCGCCAGCAGCGGCGCCGCCGCCAACACAAACAGGGCAAGCTTCATGCAGACGAGCTTACAACGGCTGCGACTCAAGGTGCGCCGCCGAGACCGGCGAAGTCACCAGTCTTGGCACAAGCTTGCCCTCGGGAATCCATGGCTCGGCCCGTGGAACCGCCGGATCGGCGGGCTGGCGCATGAACAGGCCAAGCCCGGTTCCCAGCAGCATGAGCACGGTGCCGATGAAGAACAGTCCCGCCACATGGAGCCGGTCGGCCCGAGCGACGAGGTCGAAGGGCAAGGATTCTCCCCGCGGCCGCTGTCCGACCTGCGGAGGCGAGGGCAGGATGGATTCCGGACAAAGCTGGCTGCCGGAAGCGGCCAGCAACCACTTGTTTCTGACCGGCAAGAGAGTCCGCGCGGCAACGCCTGGCAGGTGACGGCGGAGAGGCGTTGCCAACACTACCGGAAGCGCATGGTGCGGGATCTCGACCAGACAGCCGGCATCCTGGGAGCAGGCTTCCGGCCGCGGGTCAAAGAAGACGAGGGGCTCTTGTGCGGCGGGCGCCAGCGGCGCCGGCTCCAGCCGCATCACGAGCGGCGTGGCGTGCAGGAGGCCCGGCAAGAGGGAGAGAACCGCGGCGAGAAGAACGATCTGGCTCACACCGGTGCCACGGCGGGACACGGCGCCCGAACTCCCCGGATGGCAGCCGGGGATGGGCCGAAGGGTGGGTGGTTGCACGGGGATGAACTCCGGTTCCTTCGACCTTTGGTTGGGTGATGATTGCTTTCACAGGCACAGTGTCCGCACCGGAGGCAAACTCTCACGCACGCTGCTAGTACTTCTAGTATTCGAGGGGTATGCCCGCTGGTACCACGGTTTACTGGTTCGAGGCGGGCAGGACAAACGGTTGCTCGATCCCTTCCGGACTCGCCAATCATGCCAGCCGTGATATACACTGGGAAGTAGCCAACCCGTGGGCGGCTAGCTCAGTTGGGAGAGCACCGCGTTCGCAACGCGGGGGTCGTGGGTTCGAGTCCCATGCCGTCCACCAATCCCGCTTTTTTCCGTCTGCGCCAAAAGCCCGGGGGAGCCGGGCTTTCGAAACGGTTCGCTCGCACAGTAATTTCATCCGGATTCCAGCACTGCCGCAATTGAGGGGCACGAAGGCGCGGGCGGCGGATGCGTTCCTTCGAGGAGTGGGGCGCGTGGTGGGATTCGAACCCACGACATCCAGAACCACAATCTGGCGCTACTACCAACTGAGCTACACGCGCCGCGACTACTCGCATTTTACCAGAGCCCCGCGGCGCGCTTCCAGTCGGGAGACTACGGCAGCCCGGCGCGCTTCCACAGCTCGTCCACGCGGGCTTTCACCTCCGGCGACATCACGATGCGCTCGGGCCAGCGCCGTGCGAACCCCTCTTCGGGCCACTTGCGCGTGGCATCGATGCCCATTTTCGAGCCGTAATCGGGCAGGCGGCTGGCATGGTCGAGCGAATCCACGGGACCGTGGACGAACTCGATGTCGCGCTCGGGGTCGATGTTGTTCAGCGCCACCCAGGCGGCTTCGCTGAGGTTCTGCACGTCGACGTCCTCGTCGAAGACGACGATGACCTTGGTGAACATCGCCTGCCCGAGGCCCCAGATGGCGTGCATCACCTTGCGCGCCTGGCCCGGGTAGGACTTGCGGATGGAGACGAGCATCAGATTGTGGAAGACGCCTTCGGCGGGCATGCACATGTCGCGGATTTCGGGCAATTGCAGCCGCATCAGCGGCAGGAAGATGCGCTCGATGGCCTTGCCCATGAAATAGTCCTCCATGGGCGGGGGGCCGACAATCGTGGTGGCGTAGACGGGATCGCGGCGGTGCGTCATGCACTCGACGTGGAAGACCGGGTAGTCGTCGTCGAGCGAATAGAAGCCGGTGTGGTCGCCGAACGGCCCTTCGCGGCGCTTTTCGCCGATCTCGACATAGCCTTCGAGCACGATCTCGGCGTTGGCGGGCACCTCGAGATCCACGGTTTCGCACTTGACCATTTCCACGGGCTTGTTGCGCAGGAAGCCGGCGATCATCATCTCGTCGAGATCCGGCGGCAGGGGAAGGATCGCCGAATACATCGTGGCCGGATCGGCGCCGATGGCCACGGCGACGGGCATGCGCGTGACGCCCTGCTTGCGGAGCCGCCGGTAGTGCTCGGCGCCCTGCTTGTGCGTTTGCCAGTGCATGCCGGTGGTGCGCTCGTCATAGACCTGCATGCGGTACATGCCGCAGTTGCGCTTGCCCGTCTCCGGGTTGCGCGTGAAGACCATGGGCAGCGTGATGAACGGCCCGGCGTCGCCGGGCCAGCAGGTGAGCACGGGCAGCTCCGCGAGCGAGAAGCCGTCGCGGCGGATCACCTCCTTGCAGGGGCCGCCGGAGACGGTTTTCGGGAAGAAGCTGGCCATGTCGGCGAGCTTGGGCAGCATCTTGAGCTTGTTGATGAGTCCCTGGGGCATGCGCATTTCGAGCATCTCGGAGATGCGCGCGGCATGCTCGTCGACCGACGCGACTTCCAGCGCGATCTCCATGCGGCGACGGCCGGCGAAGGCGTTGATCAGCACCGGGATGGAGGAGCGTTTGGGCTTCTCGAACAGCAGGGCGGGGCCGCCCCGTTTCACCGCGCGGTCGGCGAACTCGGTGATTTCGAGCTTCGGGTCCACCTCGAAGGGGACGCGCTTCAACTCGCCAGCCTGTTCAAGGGCGCGGATGAAATCCCGGAGATCGGTGTATGCCATGGGGAAACTCTTCCTGTGCGGCGGCATTTACTATCATGAGAGACGAAACCCTCTTTGCTCAAGGAGTCCTCATGTTCCATCGAGTGGCGCTGGTGACCGGCGCGAGCCGGGGCATCGGCCGCGAGATCGCGCTCACCCTCTGCCGCAATCAATTTGATGTCGTCGTCGCGTCTCCGGAAGTGGAAAAGAACGAGGAGGTGGCCGAGACGATCCGCCAGTGCGGCGGCAACACGATGACGCTGGACCTCGACGTGTCGAGCCGCGACTCGGTCAAGCAGGGCGTCGAAGCGGCGCTGAAGCAGATGGGGCGCCTCGACGTGCTGGTGAACAACGCCGGCATCACGCGCGACGCGCTTTCGATGCGCATGAAGCCGGAAGACTGGGACCGCGTGATCCAGATCAACCTGACCGGCGCATTCAACATGGCGCAGGCGGTGATCCCGGCGATGATGAAGGAGCGTTGGGGGCGCATCATCAACATCGCTTCCGTGGTCGGCGAGATGGGCAACGCGGGCCAGGCGAACTACGTTTCCTCCAAGGCGGGGCTGATCGGGCTGACCAAATGCCTGGCGCTCGAGCTGGCCTCGCGCAACATCACGGTGAACGCCATCGCGCCCGGCTACATCGAAACCGATATGACCGCCGTGCTGCCGCAGGAAGTGAAAGACCGCATGATGGCGATGATCCCGCTGAAGCGCTTCGGCCAGGCGAAGGACATCGCCAACGCGGTGAAGTTCCTGGCCAGCGAGGACGCGGCCTACATCACCGGTGCCGTGCTGCGCGTCAACGGCGGCATGTACATGTGAGGCGGGGCCTGTTGGGCGCATCTGCCAGAGGCATCCGGGACGGGGAGGGCGGCGGCAGCCGGAAACGCATCCCGCGCATGACGGGCGCCGCGGTGTCGCTGCTGGTCGTTTGCGCTTGCGCCGCGCGCGGCCAGAACGGCGACCTGCCCTATGACAAGCGCATTTCGTGGTTCTCCTACAACGCCGACCATCCTGTTGACAAGCGCTGGAGCGTGCATTTCGACGGCAGTTACCGCCCCATATACGGGACCCGGTGGAGGCAGTGGCTCGTCCGCCCCGGCGTGAATCTCCGCGCTGGCGAACACTGGCAACTATCGTTTACCTACTCCTACTTCAGCACCCACCCCGAAGGACTCGACACCCCGGAGCGCGCCGTCGCCGAGCACCGCCTGCACCAGCAGGCCGAGTACTCCCACCGCTGGGGCGGCAATGTCATTCGCCACCGGTTCCGGCTTGAGGAGCGCTGGATCTCCCTGCCGTGGCAGGAAGGACGCCCGCGCGCCTGGAAATGGCAGGACCGCCCCCGCTACATGCTCCGGTTCGACCGGCCGCTGCGGCGCAATGGCCATCAGCAGGAGACCATGACACTTTCGTTCAACGACGAGATCCTGATGAGCTTCCGATCACCGGCCGCTTCCGCCTTCGAGCAGAACCGGCTGTATGGCGGCCTTACCTGGCGCGTCGGGCGGCACCTGGCGGTGGACACGGGCGTGTTTCACCAGTGGCTCAAGCCCCTGAACGGCGGGCGCCTGGAACACAACCTGGTCTTCATCACTCTTCTGCGCAACACGGCGCCGCTCAAAGACGCCTTTGGCTGGCTGCGGCGGCGCTGAGGCGGGCTGCGCCGGCTCGACGCGCACGGCGAAAACGTAGGTCGGCCCCAGCATATTGGAGCGGAACACCACCCACTTTGCATCCGGCGTGAAGCTGACGTTCGGCTCCAGCCGGTAGTCGTGCCTCGCCATGTTGACGAGCTTTTCCGCGCGCAGCACTCCGGGGCGCACAAGCGACGGGTCTTCGACGCCGCGGTTCGGGATGCGCTCCGGGCGGAAGAGGTAGATCCAGCGTCCATCGGGAGCGCGCGCCACCTGCCCGGGGTCGCCGCCGTCGCCGCAGAACAGCGAGCCGTCGCGCGAGACGTTGAAGTGGATGGACCACTCGTTGCGCTGGAGGTGATACCAGGTGCGTTCTCCAGTGGAGAGATTCAATCCGGCGAGCCAGAAGACTTCGCCGCGCGGCGTTTGCAGGTCGTACCATACGGTGCGGCCATCGGCGCTCCAGAATTCGTGGCCGAAGATCTCCATCTCCATCGCGCGCGTGTGGACCTGGCGAAGGCCCGTGCCGTCGGTGCGGATCGTCCAGATGCGGTCGACTTTGTGCCACGGCCCTTCGTGGCAGAACAGCAGCAGTCCGGGATCGGCGGGCGAGAACAGGAAATGGTTGAACCAGTCGTTGCCGCGGTGGATCACGCGGACTTCGCCTGTGGCGATGTTCATGGTGAAAATCGCCATCGGCAGCCTTGCCGCCCAGCGCTGCTCCATCATCTGGCCCTTGTTGGGCGGCTGCTCGAGCGAATGGCCCTGGCCCGACGAAGCCTGCGGCTGCGAGAAGGGGACCTGCGCATCGCCCTCGATGTAGGCGCCAGCCGCCAGCGTCTCGTCGGCGTTGATCGTCGCAACCGACGCGCGCGGCGGCAGCGCGCCCACGCGGCGTGTTTCACCAGTGTCGGCGTCCGTCCAGTACAGCGCCCCGTCTTTCATGTAATACACGCGCGGGCGCTTGCGGCCGGCTTCGATCAAGCGCACGCGGCCAGTGACAATCTGTCTGGAACCGCGCGTCTCCCAATCCACAACGGAGATGCCGCCGGGCGCCGAGTAGACCAGACGCCGCCCGTCCGGCAAGTAGCCGTTCTGGTTGAAGTACAAGCTGGCGCTGCCTGGCTCATCGGTGAGGCGGCGCACGAGGCGGCCCGTGTCCGGGTCGATCCACTCCACAGGCGGATCGGCGGCGAGACACGGACAAGCGCACAGAACCAGCGTCATCGCCAGGATCGGCTTCATGCAGCCAGCAATATCACGAAGCGCGCTTGCGTGTCCGGTCACCGGATCCAGCCGAACCATCCGGCCAGGGCGGCGGCGCCCAGCACCGGCGCCGGATGGAGGCGCGCGAGCGTCAGCAGCAGGAAGGCCGCGGCGGCTGCGGCCCAATGCGGCCACGAGGTCAGGCTTCCTTTTCCCAGCACGAAGGCGGCGCTCAAGACAAGCCCGGCCACTGCCGGGTTGACGCCCGCCAGAAAGCGCTGCGCCAGCGGCTGGTCCCGGCGCAGTTCGTACTGCCGGCAGAGGAAGAGCATCCAGAGGAAACCCGGCAGGAACAGCGCCACGGTGGCGATCAGTGCTCCGGCCACGCCCTGGCGGTGATAGCCGGCGAAGGTCGCCAGCACGGCGATCGGGCCCGGCGTGAGCTGGCTGATGGCCACGCCGTCGATGAACTCGCGAGGCGACAACCAGCCGAGGCGCGTCACCAGCCTGTCGTGCAGCACGGGCAGCAGCACGAATCCGCCGCCAAAGAAGATCAGGCCGATGCGGAAGAACACGGACGCGAGTCCTGCCAGTCCCGCAACGCTTGAGGCGACGGGCAGGGCCAGCAGCGGCGCCTGGATTGGCGGGCTGCCGGATTCTGCGGGAGGCGGCGCCGTGCGGGCGCCCGTGTGGAGAAAGAATCCGGCCATGCCGGAGGCCAGGAGAATCCAGGCAGGGTTCACATGGAGCAACCCCGCCGCCAGCGCCGCCGCTGCGAGCGCGCGGCGCGGCCAGCAGTCGAGCGACCGCCGGCCGATGTTCCACGCGGCCGAGACGATGAGAGCGACCACGACGGGGCCGAGCCCGGTGACTGCGCTCTGCAAGGCAGGCACTGCGTGGTAGCGGAAATAGAGGGCCGACAGCCCGACTACCATGGCGACCGAAGGCGCCAGAAAAGCGGCGGAGGAGGCCACCGCCCCGCTCCAGCCAGCCAGCCGGTAGCCGGCGAAGGCCGCGGCATTGACTGCGAAAGAGCCCAGGATCTGCCCCAGCCCCACGCCGTGCAGGAACTCGTCCAGCTTGAGCAGGCCCCGCCGGCGCACCAGGTCTCTCTCCATGAGCGCCACCACCGCCATGCCGCCGCCAAACCCGATGGCGCCGATGCGGGCGAACAGCAGCGCCAGATCCAACAGCGTGGGCCGGGGCGGCTGCCCGCCGTGCCGCAATGCGGCGGCTGTTTCTGACATGACTCCCCCTCCATTCTAGGGTTTGGCAAAGCGCCATGGAACGGCGCATCCCCGCCTTGCCGGCGGCGCGGCCGCGGACAAGCCGGCGGAGTCCGGCCGGCGCCGGCAGCGGACCGGCGGGCAGCAGCGGGGCCCGTTGTTGCGGACGGCGGAGGGCTCGTGTTCCGCGAAACATCCTGAGCCGGTTCTTCCTCTGACGCGGGCAAAGAAGCGCCGCAAAATCCTGCCGGCGGGCCCGGCGCCCCTGGGGGAAAAGGCAGAAGTATTCTCTCTTTTATCGAAAATGCGGGTTGTCCAGGGTGCAAAGAGAACCCGTCAATCCGATCCTGAAGGGTAAAGCTGAAGGCTTTCGCCGGGAAAAGATCGAGAAACGGCATCCGAGACAAGCAGAACGCCAGTGATGAATATGGAGCTATTTCATCAATATATGTGCGGGAAAACCAATGGCAGAACAGGGCGAAATGCGGGCTGTGAAGAAGAGAAACCCCGGCCGGCCGGAAACGGATGCCGGGAAAGCGAACCCGCCTCATGTTGCGGCGGCCCGGCCCGGATGGCCCGGCCGCCGCAGGCGAAGGCGCCCGTTACTTCTTGCGTTCCTGGAGGGGCACGAACGGGCGCTCGCCGTAGCCCGTGTAGATCTGGCGCGGGCGGGCGATCTTTTGCTCGGGGTCGCGGATGAGTTCATCCCACTGGGCCAGCCAGCCGACGACGCGGGGAATGGCGAACAGCACGGTGAACAGGCGGGGCTTGAAACCCATGGCCTCGTAGATGATGCCGGAGTAGAAATCGACGTTGGGGTAGAGCTTGCGCTTGACAAAGTAGTCGTCTTCGAGGGCGATGCGCTCGAGTTCCCGGGCGATTTCGATCTTGGGGTTGTGGCCGGTGACGGCAAAGACCTCGTCGGCGGTGCGCTTGATGATGCGGGCGCGGGGGTCGTAATTCTTGTAAACGCGGTGGCCGAAGCCCATGAGGCGGACCTCGCCGCGCTTGACGCGCTCGATGTAGGCGGGAATGTTGTCCTTGCTCCCGATCTCGTCGAGCATGTGCAGGACTTCTTCATTGGCGCCGCCGTGCAAGGGACCGCTGAGGGCGGCGGCGGCGGCGGCGACGGAAACGTAAGGATCGGCGAGCGAGGAGCCGACGGTGCGCATGGTGCTGGTGGAGCAATTCTGCTCGTGGTCGGCGTGGAGGATGAAGAGAATGTCGAGGGCGCGGGCGAGCACGGGGTTGGCGATGTACTTGGGCTCGAGCAGGCGCCAGAGCATGTTCATGAAGTTCTCGGTATAGCCGAGTTCGGGGTCCGGGTAAACGTAGGGCAAACCGAAATGGTGGCGGTAGCAGTACGCCGTAATCGTGGGCATCTTGGCGATGAGCCGGACGATGTGCTTCCGCCGCACGGCGGGGTCGTGGACGTTCTTGGCGTCAGGGTAAACGGTGGAAAGGGCCGCGACGGTGGAGATGAGCATGCCCATGGGGTGCGCATCGTAGCGGAAGCCTTCGAGGAACTTTTTGGTGGTCTCGTGAATGAGGACGTGTTTCTTGACCTCCGCCACCCAGGCGTCGAGCTCCCTCTGCGTGGGCAGCTCGCCGTTCAGCAACAGCCAGGCGACTTCGAGAAAGGAGCAATGCTCGGCGAGGACCTCAATAGGATAGCCGCGGTAGCGCAGGATGCCCTTGTCGCCGTCGATGAATGTGATGGAGCTGCGGCAGGAGGCGGTGTTGAGGTAGGCAGGATCATAGCTCATCAAACCGAAATCGTCGTCCGAGGCCTTGATCTGCCGCAGGTCCGTGGCGTGGATGGTACCGTCCGTGATGGGCAGTTCATACTGCTTGCCGGTACGCGTATCAGTAACAAGAAGACGGTCTTGTGCCATTTGCACCCCCGATGGGAATTCGCAGGCGGCGGAGACGCCGACACTCCATGCGTATCAAATGACGCAGCCCGGGTCAAATGGTGACATTCGGATCCGGAAATAATGTGCCGGGACTGAGGCGCCAATCGGGGTCGAGGCGGGACTTGACGGCGCGCATGGAGGCGATCTCTTCGGGCGAGTACATGAGTTCGAGCAGCGCGCGCTTGCGCTTGCCGAGGCCGTGCTCGGCGCTGACGGTGCCGCCGAGGCGGACGGCCTCGCGGGCGGCATCCAGCATCCACGCGCGGCCGGCGGCGGCGTCGCCGGCGCTCTCCGGAAGGATGTTGACATGCACGTGGGCGTCGCCGATGTGGCCGTAGATGGCGTAGCGGCCGGCGAAGCGGGATTCGAGCTCGCGCCGGTAGAACGCCATCATCCCGGCGTTCTGCTCTAGCGGGACGGCGAAGTCCGAGCTGATCTTTTCAAAGCCCCGGCTGCGCACCCGGGCGTTGACGGCTTCCGGCAGGGAGTGGCGGAAGGCGCGGAATCGCTCGCGCTCGGCGGCCGTGGTTGCAAACCAGGAGTCCTCCAGCGCGCCGGCGGCGCCGATGCGTGCGAGCCATTCATCCACGGCGTCGCCGGGGAGCCCGTCAAGCTGCTGTTCGATCATGAGACAGGCGCGGGCCTGCGGCGGCAAAGGGGCGGCAGCGTCCCTGCGGAGGATCTCGAGCGACGCCTCGTCCATGAACTCGAGCATGCGGAGTTGCGCGACAGAGCGCCATGGATCGACGGCGGCCAGGGCGGCGTCGAGCCCGGGGAAGAAGACGACACCGGCAAGCAGGGACTCGGGTTGGGGCAGCAGGCTGACCTCGGCTTCGGCGAAGAGGGCGAGAGTGCCTTCGCTGCCGCAGAGCAGGTCCGGCCACGTGGCGTTCCCGGGCAGGAAGTAGCCGGCGGTGTTCTTGGTGGTGGCGGGCTGGCGGACGGGCTGGTAGGGGAAGTCGAGCGGCTCTCCCCGGCGAAAAACTCGAACCGATCCATCGGCGAAGACCGCGGTGACCGAGAGCAGATGACGGCGGGTGGAACCGTAGCGGAAGCTGCGCGAGCCGCTGGCGTTGGTGGCGATGTTGCCGCCGAGCGAGGCGGTCCACTCGGTCGGGTCAGGCGCATAGAACTGGCCCGTGCGGGCAGCGGCAGCCTGAAGATCCCTCAGCAGGACGCCGGCGCCGGCGATGGCGCGGCCGCGGCCGATTTCGAGGCGGCGGAGGCGTTCCGTGGAGATGAGCCAGCCGCCCTGGGGGCAGCGGCCGCCGGTAATGCCGGTGCCGGCGCCGGAGGGGGTGACAGGCACGCCGAGGGAAGCGGCGCGCCGCAGGTTGGCGGCGAGTTCCTCGATGGAGGCGGGAGCGAGGACGGAGTCGGCGTAGCCCTGGTAGCCGGAGGCGTCTTCGACGGCGACCACGGCGGTCAGACCTCCAGGATGACGGGCAGCACGAGCGGGCGGCGCTGGGTTTGCTTGTTGAGGAAGCGCTTCAGGTCGGCGCGGATTTTCTCCTGAATGACGCCCCAGTCGGAGCGCTCCTCGCTGGAGGAGTTTTCGATGGTGCGGACGACGACTTCACGGGCCGCGGCGAGCAATTCGGCGCGGTCTTCCGGGGAGACGAAGCCGCGGGTGACGATTTCGGGCAGGCCCTCGACGCGGCCGGAGTGCTTGTCGATGGCGATGATCGGAATGAGGAAACCGTCCTCGCTGAGGTGGCGCCGGTCGCGGATGACCATGTCCTCGACCACCTCGTCGATGGAGCCGGAGTCAATGCAAACGCGGCCGACGGGGACGGAATCGCCGCGGCGGGCGCCTTCCTGATTGATGACCAGGGTCTGGCCGGTTTCCAGGACAAACGTGTCCTCGAGGCCGTAGTCGGCGAGGTGGGAGGCGAGGGCGGCGTGCTTCGACATCTGCCAGTATTCGCCGTGGATGGGGACGAAGTAGCGGGGACGCACGAGGTTGAGCAGGAGCTTGAGCTCTTCCTGGGAAGCGTGGCCGGAGACATGGACGGGAGGGCTCATCTGGCCGGCGACGACCTCGGCGCCGCGGCGGGCGACGTGGTTCATCATCCGGGCGATGGCCTTCTCGTTGCCGGGGATGATGCGGGCGCTGTGGACGACGAGGTCGCCGCGCTCCAGGCGGAGGTGCTTGTGGTTGTCGACGGCGACGCGGCTCATGGCCGACATCGGCTCGCCCTGCGTGCCGCTGACCACGGCGACGACGCGGTGGGGAGGGGCGCCCATGATGTCCTGAGGCCGGAGGAGCAGATTGTCAGGGATGCGCAGCAGACCGAGGGTATGGGCGATTTCGGTATAGGAGAGCATGCTGCGGCCGATGAAGCCGACCTTGCGGCCGCTCTCATGGGCGATGTCGAGGATCTGCTGGATGCGGTGGACCGAACTGGCGAAGCAGGTGACCACGATGCGGCGCGGCGCCCGGTTGAAGATCTCCTCGAAACGCGGCAGGACGGCGCGCTCGGAAGGGGTATAGCCGGGACGGTCGACGTTGGTCGAATCCGACAGCAGGAGCAGGACGCCGCGCTTGCCGTACTCGGCGAGAGTGTGGAGGTCGAAGAGTTCGTTGTCGGTGGGGGTGGGATCGATCTTGAAGTCGCCGGTGTGGACAATGACGCCGAGCGGCGTGCGAATGGCCAGCGCGACCGACTGGACGATGGAGTGCGTGACGTGGATGAAGTGAACCTCGAAAGAGCCGAGGGTGATACGCTCGCCGGGCTTGATGCGGTGGAGGCGGGCCTGGTCGGCCATCTCGTGTTCTTCCAGCCGGCGCTCGACCAGGGCGAGAGTGAAATCGGTGCCGTAGACGGGGACGTCGATCTCCGAGAGCAGGAACGGGACGGCGCCGATATGGTCCTCGTGCCCGTGGGTGAGGATGAGCGCGCGGACCATGTCGCGGTGCTGTTCCAGATACGAAAAGTCCGGGGTGACGATGTCGACGCCGAGCAATTCGGCGTCAGGGAACATCATGCCCGCATCGATGACGATGATGTCGTCGCCATAGCGGAGAGCGAGGCAGTTCATGCCGAACTCGCCCAAGCCGCCCAAGGGGATCACTTGCAGGACCGGATCAGCCATAAATGGGGGGACACTCCTGAAAGTACAAGGCTAACATGCAAAGGGCCCGTCCCAAGGGACGGGCCCGTCTGATGTTCAATGGGAGAAACAGATTCGACGGTCTCGCGACCGAAAAACCTGTATGTGATTTGAGCGTAGACGGTGGGGAACGGCTTGTCAAGGAAAAATGAGGCGCATCGCGATTTCCAGATAAGATGTTGATTTAGAATCACTTATCAGGACACGCGAAGGATTTCGGCCGCCGATGTGCACAGGGAAAGTGCCGCTGGCAGCCTCCAGGTTTCCGCTCTAACTGAGAGATTCCGAGTGGCTTATCCGACGCTGGGGAGCCTCGGATGTCCAGGCGGGGGCAAGATTGCGAAAACACCGACGACCAATCCCTGCAGAGTATAGGGAGATTTGAACAAAAATGAGGTTTTGTTAATCAAGACGGATGACGGTGTATGGGTCGTCGTTTCCATACAGCCGGATCCTGCGGCGGCGGGCGATGGCAACGAAGACGGCAAAAACGGCGCCCCCGCCGACGCAGACGAGGAGCAGGACGCCGGTGAGCTTGAAGATGCCGATGAGCAGACCGAAGACATCCGGGAGGGGTGGAGGGGCGGTGGCCTCGTTGCGGATCACCTCCGCTTTCCACTCCAGGGCGTCCAGGACGGCTTTGGCGGCGGTCTCGGGGGCGCCCGGGGGGAAGACCGCAACCAGGACGTAGGATCGCTTGACCAGCCAGCCGGGCTGTTTGCGGAATTCAGCTTCCTTCAGCCGGGCCAACTGCGGGGTGTGGTAGTAGAAAATGGCGTAATCTGTGGCGGAGGCGCCGAGTTCGATTTTGGCGGCCTGGACTTCCGCGCCATCTTCGAAACCCACGATGGAAGAGGAGACCCAGGGGAGGAATTTCTGCAAGGAGTGGACTCCGAGCAGATAGCGCTCGCTATTGCGGACGAGGCCCTTTTCGGGAAGATAGCCGGGCAAGTAGGGGAGCCCGCCGCCGGATCGCATGGCGGGGGTTTGGCGGAACAGTTCCTCAAGCTGCCCGGGCAGGGGGCGCCAACCCTCGAAAAAGAACACGTAGTTGAGGCGCACCAGCATGGAACCGCCCGGCGTGACGCACGTGGTGAGAGAATCGCGCACGGGCGTGCATTTGTCGGGACGGCTGGCCTGGTACCAGGCAAGGGCGCCGGTGGCATCCTGAAGGCGCCAGGCGGTGGCGGCGAAGCGGCCGACAGGCCCGTCGTAGATGGCGCGCTCGGCGGCCTCGCCTCCGTACTCGGCCCAAAGCATGGGGTCCTCGGGCTGGACAGCTTCCGTGCGCAGGCGCCGGGAGCCGAACCAGGTATCCGGGAAGATTCCGGCCCAGGCCGCGGCGGAGAAGGCGGCGGAGAGGATCAGGCGCCGCAGCATTTCTTGTATTTCTTGCCGCTGCCGCAGGGGCAGGGATCGTTGCGGCCGACCTTGGCGCCCTTGATCACCTGGGTCTTGGGGGCGCTGGAGGCTTCTCCCCCGGCGAACTGGAGCATCTCCAGCTCGCGTTCTTTTTTGCGCTGGAGATTGCGCGTGAGGTCGACGAAAGACGACTGGGCGGCCTTGCGGTCATGGCCGTCATCCGGCGGCCGGCCGTTGCCGTCGGATTCCCACTGCTCCTCGATGACGGTGCGGGGCCGTTCGGTGACGGGCTGGAGGAAGAACAGGAAGCGGACGGTTTCGTCCTCGATCCGGTCCATCATCTCCTGGAAGAGGCGGAAGCCCTCCTTCTTGTATTCGATGAGCGGGTCCTTCTGGCCGTAAGCCCGCATGCCGATGCCCTCTTTGAGGTGGTCCATCGAAAGCAGGTGGTCTTTCCACTGCTGGTCGATGACGCTGAGCCAGACCATGCGCTCGGTTTCGCGCATGACTTCCGGGCCGACGAGGGCCTCTTTTTCGTCGTAGCGGCGGCGGAGTTTTTCGAGGATGTATTCTTCCATTTCCAGCCGGGAGAATTGCTGGATTTCCGCCGGAAGAATTTTGACGCCGAACTGGGAATTGATGTCGGTCTGGAGGCCGATGAGGTCCCACTTGTACGGATCCAGGCCCTCCGGGCATCGCGAGTCGATGAACGAGGCGAGGATGCCGTCGACGATTTCGAAAAGCCGCTCCTTCATGTCGCGGCCTTCGAGCAACTGGCGGCGCAGGCCGTAGACGGCCTTGCGCTGCTTGTCCATGACGTCGTCGTATTCCTTGACGTGCTTGCGGATGGAGAAGTTCTGGGCCTCGACGGCCTTTTGGGCGGCCTCGATGCGCTTGGTGATGAGCCTGCTCTCGATGGGGACGTCCTCCTCCATGCCCAGGCGGAGCATGAGGTTCTGGATGCGGTCTCCGCCGAAGATGCGGAGCAGGTCGTCCTGGAGGGAGAGGTAGAAGCGGGACTCGCCGGGGTCGCCCTGGCGTCCGGCGCGGCCGCGGAGCTGGTTGTCGACGCGGCGGGACTCGTGGCGCTCGGTGCCGATGATGCAGAGGCCGCCGGCGGCGACCACCTTTTCGTGCTCGGCTTCGCAATGGGCCTTGAAGCGGGCGTAGAGGTCCTTCCAGTCCTCGATGCGGACTCGGTAGTGCAGGTCGCCGCGTATGAAGTAATAGAACTGTGTGTCGGCGATGGTGCTGGACAGTTCGGCCGGGATGGTTTCCGCCGCCCGGACTTTCAGGGCCTCTTCCTGGGCGAGGAATTCCGGGTTGCCGCCGAGCAGGATGTCGGTGCCGCGGCCGGCCATGTTGGTGGAGACGGTGACGGCGCCGAGGCGGCCGGCCTGGGCGACGATGTAAGCCTCGCGCTCGTGGTTTTTGGCGTTGAGAACCTCGTGGCGGACGCCCATTTTCTTGAGAATCGAGCTGAGTTTTTCGCTCTTTTCGACAGAAATGGTGCCTACGAGAACAGGCTGGCCGGTCTTGTGGCGCTCGGCAATATCCTTGGCGGCGTTGCGCCATTTTTCGGCTTCGGTGCGGTAGACGATGTCGTTGTGATCCTTGCGGATCATGGGTTTGTTGCTGGGAACGACGACGACATCGAGGTTGTAGATCTTGTTGAACTCGGCCGCTTCCGTGTCGGCGGTGCCGGTCATGCCAGCGAGCTTCTTGTAGAGGCGGAAGTAGTTCTGGAAGGTGACGGTGGCGAGGGTCTGGTTTTCCCGCTCGATCTTGACCCCTTCCTTGGCCTCGATGGCCTGGTGGAGCCCGTCGGACCAGCGGCGGCCGGGCATGAGGCGGCCGGTGAACTCGTCGACGATGATGACCTCGCCGTCCTTGACGATGTAATCGCGGTCGCGCTGATAGAGGACGTGGGCGCGCAAGGCCTGCTGGACGTGGTGGTTGAGTTCGATGTACTCGGGATCGTACAGGTTGGGGACGCCGAGCAGGCGTTCCACCTTGGCGACGCCTTCTTCGGTGAGCGCCACGGTGCGGTTGCGCTCGTCGACGGTGTAATCGCCGGTGGTGTATTTCTCGCCGGGCTCGCGGCCCTCGATGACTTCGCCCCGCACGAGGCGGGGGATGATGGCGTTGACGCGGTAATACTTGTCCGTGGACTCTTCCGACGGGCCGCTGATGATAAGCGGGGTGCGGGCTTCGTCGATCAGGATCGAGTCGACTTCATCGACGATGGCGAAGTTGTGCTCGCGCTGGACGCAGTCTTCCAGCCGAAACTTCATGTTGTCGCGGAGGTAGTCGAAGCCGTACTCGTTGTTGGTGCCGTACGTGATGTCGCAGTGGTAGGCGGCCCGGCGCTCTTCATCGTCCAGCCCGTGGACGATGAGGCCGACGCTCATGCCGAGGAAGCGGTAGATGCGGCCCATCCACTCCGAGTCGCGGCGGGCGAGGTAGTCGTTGACGGTGACGACGTGGACGCCGTCGCCGGTGAGCGCGTTGAGATACACGGGCAGGGTGGCGACCAGCGTCTTGCCCTCGCCGGTTTTCATTTCGGCGATCTTGCCCTGGTGCAACACAATGCCGCCGATCAACTGGACATCAAAATGGCGCATGTTGAGCACGCGCCGCGAGGCTTCGCGGACGACGGCGAACGCGTCTACGAGCAGATTGTCCAGGCTTTCGCCGTTGGCGAGGCGCTGCTTGAATTCGGAAGTCTTGGCGGCCAGCTCCACGTCGGAGAGCTTCTGGAGCGAGGGCTCGAGGCTGTTGATGGCCTCCACGATGGGCCGAAGTTTCTTCACTTCGCGCTCGTGCTTGGTGCCGAAGATCTTCGCCAGAAGGGTGTCGATCATGGATGCGGGGCTTTCACTTCATTCTACCGCAAGGGTGCGCCGCGGCCGTCCGGCTAAAGCTGCGCGAGGCGGCAGGAAAAGGGAGTTTGAGGGGGGCGCGGCCCGCCGCCGGGCGGGCCGCGCGGGGTGTCACTCGGCGGGCTCGATGGCGACGACGCAGTCCATGATGCAGCCTGCGCCGAGCCAGTTGCCGCTCTGCTGGAGGTCTTCGATGCGGAGAGCGGGGATCAGCTCATTGTCAGTTTGGCCGATGCCGCGGGCCACGCTCAGCCAGGGCGACCTGTGCCCGTAGCCGTGAGGGACGACGACGACGTCGGGCCGCACGGTTTCCGTGAGTTGCGCCTGCGCCGTGAGTTCGCCGGCGCGCGAGCGGACGCGCACTGGAGCGCCATCCTGAATCCCGTGTTTGCTCGCCGTGGCGGGGTGGAGCCGCACTCGCATCGGCCCGGAAATCTCCATCAGCACAGGGTTGTTCTGCGTGGAGTTGCGCTTGTGCTCGCCGGGCAGACAGGTGATCAGGTAATACGGGAACTCGGAAGAAGGAGTCTCCCGCTTGGGCCGCCAGTTGGGGAGCGGATCGTAGTTGCGCG
>Ga0272446_1003625_pt1 | contig 19224 bp, 19 predicted proteins | sample YNPCB0061_FD_194587 | JGI IMG/M metagenome (GOLD analysis project Ga0272446, IMG submission 194587) | Hot spring microbial mat communities from Yellowstone National Park, WY, United States - YNP-CB-006-1 | ecosystem: Environmental > Aquatic > Thermal springs > Hot (42-90C) > Sediment | place...
GTTCCGGATCGATTCCTCCCTCGGCAGGGCCGGCACGGTGCCGGGACCTCCGGCGCGCGCCGCGCCGCCGGCCGCTGGCCGGGCCGGCTCAGCCGGGGCCGGGGAGTCTTTGCCGGGCGGCGCGCTCCGTGCTGCGCCGTTTGCCGGCGCGGGTTGCGCGGCCGGGCCTTCCGCCCGGGGGCTGGCCGCGGCAGCCTTGCCCGGCGGCTGCGGCATCACGGACCCCGAATTTTCCGGCACGGCAACCCGGGATGCGGCTTGCCCGTCCGCCGGAGCGCGTTCCGCTGCCGGGAGCGGCCCCGCCGCGCGCGGCGGGGCCGGGGACGCAGGCTTTGCGGCTGCGGCCGGCTCATCCTCCGCTCCGCCGCCGATCTGGTTCACCGGCGGGATGCTGAGGATCTCGCCGGGCCGCAACGGAATCGGCGAGATCGAGATGACCGATACGGGATCGCCCGGCGCGGGTATCCCGCTGCCCGGGGGGCCGCCGGATGGCGGACTCTCGACGGGAACCCCGGGCGGCGGCAGCGCCAGCCGGGGCTCCTCCAGCCGCGGCGGCTCGGGCCGCACCGGCGCCCCGGCGCGGAAGGGTAGCACGGGCGCCCTGGGCGGCGGGGCGGCCGCCAGCATTCCGGGAATCCGCGAGCCCGGCGCCTGAATCGCAGGCGTCTCCGGCACTTGCCCCGTCCAGGCGGCAAAGGCCGGCAATTCCACGATCTCCCTCGCCATGGCGGGCTGCCTGGGTTGCAGGAGCGTTGTCGCGGCCACCACACGGTACTTGCGCCCCGGCCGCGGCGCATCGATGGCCGCGGCGGCTGAAGGCACGGCCGGCGCGGGCAAGGACTCGACGCGCGCGGAAAGGTTCGGGATCGCCGGCTCGGCCGGCATCGCTGCCCGCGCGCGGTCTGCCGGGCGGGCCGGAGTCCGCCGGGCACGCCGGCCAGACGGGCCAGGGCGGGCGCCAAAGACCAGCCTCCTTGCCTCGGGTGCGCGGATCAGCAAGGGCAAACGAACCACCTGCGCGTTGCGCAGCTCCAGCAATTGTTGCGGCTCCAGCGCCCGGCCGATCCAGGCCAGGGCATCCGGGGCCGCGGCCAGCCCCGCCCCATGCAGCGCCAGCGAAATCATCAGGGCGGGCGCCGTCCGCGAGAAGCGCTGGTCGCAAAGCGCGAAGCGCGGCGGCTCAATCAGCGCGTGCGCGGGGAAACTGCCGTCTGGCGCTTTCGCCCTGCCTGACAGAGCAGAAGACTGCCCGGTCAAACCCAACTGGCCGTGCCGGAGCCAAGGCGCTCCGTCGGCGAATTGCAGCCGCAGGCGCACCCTCCGGGCCCGGAGAACATGGCGCAGAGGCCAGGCGGCGGCCGCCGCTGCCACGATGACGGCTACGACGGCGATGAGCAGGGATTCCATCCCGCCTTCCCGTTCACTGCCCGACGGCGGGGCGCGGCTGGGCGCTCACGCGGTAAGCCGGGCGCGGCCCTCCTGCTGCGGGCTGATCACCAGCGTCCGCAGGCGGCCGGGCTTCGTCTCTGCCGCCAGCGCGGCGCCCGGCCCGTCTCCCTGGAAAGACAGGTTGCGCAGGCCGAACAGCGCCAGCTCGAAGCGGTCCTTGGCGCCCACCTTCTGGAAAAGCTTGCAGAGATAGACCTTCACCGTTCCCTCGGTCAGGCCCAGCGTGGCGGCGATTTCCTTGTTCTTGAGTCCCTGCACCAGCAGGCACACCAGGTCGCTCTCGCGCCGGGTCAGCCGCACCCGCCGCGTGCCGTGCGGCCATTCGATGCCGTGGTCGAAGACAAACTCGCCGGCCTGGACCCGCTGCATGGCCTCAATCAACTCCGCCGGCGTCGCCTGCACGCTCACCGCGCCCGCCGCGCCCGCCTCCCGGGCCTGGAACATCGCCTCCGGCGACAGGCTCTTCAAGAGCAACAGCGAGCGGCATCCCGGCGCCGCCTGCCGCAGAACCTCCAGCGGGTTCCAGTCGACACTCACGGGCCATTCCAGCAGCGCGACGTCCGGCTGCCATTGCCCGGCCGTGACTTCCCACTCCTCCTTTGCCAGCGGCGCGTTCCGCGCCTCGCACTCCGGGCACCGGCCCAGAACGGCTTCCAGCCCGGCATTCAATAAAGGCTGCTCCGAGGCGAAAAGGACCTTGATCATCGCCGATATTCCTCCGTTCTCACAATTCGTACAGGCAGTACGAGCTCCTCCACGGCCTGGTACCGTCGCCGAAACCGTTCCGGCCTCTCTCCGGCTTGCCGGATGGTTCCGCGTTCTCCGATTCCTTCGCGTGTCTTACATACTAAGGCTGTTTCTTTACGTTGGCAAGGGAAAGTTATCCTTCCGGGTACCAAAACCTGAGATCCATGACTTGCAGTCACTTGCGTCGCCCGGATGGATGCTAACCATCGTTATGCTGACCAAAAGGATTCTTGTAGGCGGAGCGCGTTGGCTTTAAGGTGAAACTCGGAACCGAAATGGGAGCGAAACCTCAGCCGGCCAAGGAAACGGACCTTAAAGCGATCCATTGCCTGCTGAGCCTCCCGGCCAGCGGCGTCGAGGGCGTTCCGGGAATGATCCGGTCGCTGGACCGCTGGGGCGCCGTCCTGCGCTTCCGCCAGGTGGCGGCGGCGCCGGTTTTGCCCGACGCCCCGGTGCAGATCGACGTGGCGCTGCCGGCGGGCCGTTCCCGCGCCGGGCGCGCGCTGCGGTGCGAGGGCACGGTGACCAACGTTTCGAAAGCCGTCGACGGCCACTGCTGGCTGGTGGTCCGGTTCCATCAGGTTCAGTTTTCCCGGTCGAGCCTTGCCGCTCTCCGGGAATCGGTAAATGCACCCGTGCCGGGGTGCGGCCGCGATCCCGGGATCGTGGAGGAGGGTGTCCCGGACCCGCAAGGGCCCCCGTCCGGCCGTCTTCATGGCGGCCGCTGAATTCAAGCCAAAGGAAGGAAACGCAAATGGAACTGCTCAAGAAGTTTTGGAACGAGGAAGAAGGCCAGGACCTGATCGAGTACGCGCTGCTGCTGGGGTTCATCACCCTCGCGGTGGTCACGGCACTGGGTACGATCCGCACCAACCTGAACAATCTCTGGAGCAATGCCGCAGTGGCGGTCAGCTCCGCAGCCTCCTAGGCCGAGACACGATAGCTGGCGGTTCTGAGCTTCCCACTGCGAAGAACCGCCAGCGCCACCGTCCGATCACGAGGAATAATGATCGGCACGCAGGACAGTGGGCACTCGTCAGCCAGAGAATGATGTCGCAAGTGACGGAGGAAGAATGCAGAGCAGACTGGTCGGCGTAATCGTCTTCGCGTTGCTGGTAGCCCTCGGCGCGAGCTTCGCGCTCTACCAGGTTCTTGTCCGCCATCTCGGCACTGGTTCCTCCGGCCCTGCCTCCCAGGTCCTCGTCGCCGTCCGTGATATCCCCGTCGGCGCGGTGGTGGGACAGCAGGATGTCGAGCTGGTGCGCTGGGGTGGCCCCCTGCCGCCCGGCGCCGTCCAGAAGCCTGAGGAGATCCTCGGGCGCGCGGCGGTCGTTCCTACTTACCGCGGCTCGCCCATCCTGAGTTCGAACTTCGCGCCCAAGGGCGCCGGCGCGGGCCTCGCGGTCACCATCCCGCCGGGCAAGCGCGCCGTGGCCGTGAAGGTCGACCAGGTGGTGGGCCTGGCCGGCTTCATCCTGCCGGGCATGCGGGTGGACGTCATCGCCTGCGGCAACCCGCCCGACGAGACGAAAAACGCCTTGGGCACGCAGGCCCGCACAATTCTCCAGAACATTGAAGTCCTCTCGGCCGGGCAGAACCTCCAGCCGGACCGCGAAGGCAAGCCGGTGCCTGTCCAGGTAGTGAACCTGCTGGTGACGCCGGAGGAGGCGGAGATCCTGAGCCTGGCGGGCAATGAGACCCGCATCCAGCTTGTGCTGCGAAACCCGCTGGACAACGAAAAGGCGCAGCCGCCCGGCACCGCCACCGCCTATCTGTTTTCCGGGCGCCCGGCGGGCAAGCAGATCACGCCGCCGAAGCCGGCCAGTTACAAGCCGCCGCCGCCCAGGATGCAGACCGTGGTCATCCCGGTCACCATGCAGATCCTCGCCGGGGCGAAGAGGGAAGAGGTCAAGGTGGGTGAGATCGTCGAGCAACGTCCTGTCACGGAGACGAAGAAATGAAGCGCCGAGTTGTGCCCGCTCTTGCCGTCCTTCTGCTGGGCCTGGCGGCCGCCTCCGCCCAGACCGGGCCGGGGACGCCGCGCGAACTGAATCTGGTCGCCGGCAAGTCGGTGATCCTCGACAGTCCGGTGGAGGTGGTGCGCGCCTCGGTGGCCGACCCCGAGGTGGTGGAGGCGGTCGGCGTGTCGCCGACCGAGGTCCTGCTGAACGGGAAGAAGCCGGGCCAGACGAGCGTGATCCTGTGGCAGAAGTCGGGCAACCGCCTGTTCTTTGATGTCACCGTGAAGCCGCGGCCCCAGCCGGAGGATGCCCGCATCGGCGTGCTGGAGCGCGAGCTGGGCAAGGCGGTTCCCGGCGAGAAGATCGAGTTCCGCGTGGAGGGCGATACCGTCTACCTGCACGGCGCGGTGGACAGCCTGAACGAGGCCGAGCGGGCCGCCGCCATCGCCGGCAGCGTGCTGGGCAAGGACGCCAAGGTGGTCAACCTCCTGCACGTCGCCGTGCCGGAGACCGAGCCGCAGATTTTGCTGAAGGTCCGCTTTGCGGAAGTGGACCGCTCGGCCATTCAGGAGCTGGGCGCCAACATCGTTTCCAGCGGGGCCACCAATACCGTTGGCAGAGTGACCACCGGGCAGTTCAATCCGCCGGCTCCCACGGGCAACGTCGCCGCGGGCGCGTTCACGCTGTCCGACGCGCTGAACGTCTTCCTGTTCCGCCCTGATCTGGACCTGGCCGCCACCATCCGCGCCTTGCAGCAGAAGAAGCTGGTCGAGGTGCTGGCCGAGCCGAACGTGCTCGCGGCCAACGGCAAGGATGCCAGCTTTCTGGCGGGCGGCGAGTTCCCCTATCCGGTGGTGCAGGGCGGCGGCGTGGGCGGCAATGTGTTTGTGACGATCCAGTTCCGCGAGTTCGGCATCCGGCTGGGGTTCACGCCCTACATCACCCCGCGCGGCAGCATCCGGCTGCGGGTGGAGCCGGAGGTGAGCGCGCTCGACTACGCCAACGGGCTTCAGTTCCAGGGGTTCAACATTCCGGCGCTGAGCGTGCGGCGGGTGAGCACGGAGATCGAGCTGGAGGACCGGCAGGCCTTCGCCATCGCCGGCCTGCTGGACAACCGGCTGACCGAGACCATCAGCAAGATCCCGGGGCTTGGCGATATTCCGTTCTTCGGCGCGCTGTTCCGCTCGCGCGCCTTGAACAAGGCCAAGACGGAGCTGCTGGTGCTGGTGACGCCGGAGATTGTGCAGCCGATCCCGGCCGGCCAGAAAGCTCCCGAGCTGAGCACCAGCGGCCGGTTCATGAAAGAAGGCGCGTCGCAGCCGCCGCGGACGCCCGGCAAGGAGACGACCGGGGAAGCCGCGCCGTTGCAGAAGAAGTCCGTTCCTGTGGAAGTGCTGAAGGAAGAGCAGCGGCTGGAGAAGGAAAGGGAGGAAAAGCGCCGGGCCGCGCCTGCGTCCGGCATGGGTTTTTCCGTCCGGGGCCAATGAAGACGAGATGGAGAGGCAGGAGCGATTCATGACGGCAAAAGGGCCGCTGAGCGTCGGCGTCGTGATCGGCAACGCGCGGCTCTGGGAGGAGACGCAGGCCCTGTTGCGCCTCATGCCCGTGCGGGTGGTGTTTGAGGCGGCCCAGGCGGCCACCGAGGATGCGCTGCTTGCCCGCATCGACCGCTTCAAGCCCCAGGTGCTGCTGCTGGATCCTTCCGCGGTCCCGATGCCGCTCGTCGGGCTGATCCCTTTGATCAAGGAGCTGCCTGCGGCGCCGCTGGTGGTGGTCGTGCAGGAGACCGCCACCGCCGACGAGATCATCCGCTGCATGCGGGCCGGCGCCGACGAGTTCGTTCTGCCGCCGCTCGAGAGCAGCATGAAAGAGGCGCTCGAGCGGCTGGCCCAGCGCGTCTGCACCGCGGCGGCCGCCACGCAGGCGCCCAAGGGCAAGGCGTTCGGGTTCCTGTCGGCCAAGGCCGGCTGCGGGGCGACCACGGTGGCCTGCCACGCCGCTCTCGAGCTGGCGCGGCTCAGCGGCAAGACCACGCTGCTCGGGGATTTCGACCTGCCTGCCGGCACGGTCCGCGTGCTGATGAAGGCCAACAGCCGCTACTCGGTTCTGGATGCGGCGCGCAACACCGCGGACCTCGACGACAGCTACTGGCGGGCGCTCATTTCAAACGGATTCCCCGGCGTGGAGGTGCTGGCGGGTGTTGCCACCGACCTCTACCGCGAGTACCCGAACCCGGAGGATGTGCGGCAGGTGCTGGAGTTTGCGCGCGGCCGCTACCCTTATGTGGTGGCCGACCTCGGCGCCGGGCTGGACGCGGGCGTGCTGTGCGCGTTGCAGGAAGTGGACGAGCTGGTGCTGGTGACCACGCCGGAGATGCCGGCCTTGCAGATGGCCAAGCTCCAGATCCACCGCCTGGGCGCCGCCGGGTTCCGCCGCGCCCATATCCGGCTGGTGCTGAACCGGCTGTCCCGGCGCGTCGAGCTGGCGCCGGCCGAGATCGAGCGGGCGCTGGACATGGAAATTTACGCCACGCTCCCGAACGAATACGGGGCGCTGGAGCGGGCCTTTACGGAGGGCCGGCTGCTGCCCGAGAACAATCATCTGCGCGCGGCCATCGGCCGCCTGATGCAGAGCCTGGCCGGGCTGGAGCCGGCCGGGGAAAGCAAGCGCCGGTTTTCGCTTTTCCAATTCTGAGGAGGCTGAGGGGGAGATATGGCTTCGCCACTACGGTTTGATCCCAATGTCCCGGCCCGGCGCGATCCGGGCTGGGTGACGCGGCTGTTCAGCCGGCAATCGTTCTCGCCGCACCTTCAGGAGCTGAAGTTCAAGCTCCACAAGGAGCTGATCCAGCGCATCAACCTGGAGGCGCTGTCGTCGCTGCCGGAGCCGCAGGTGCGGGCCGAGGTGCGGCAGGCGGTGGAGAGGCTGGTCGACGAGCAGGACGTGCCCCTGAGCATGGCCGACCGCGAGCGCGTCTGCTCGGAGGTGCTCGACGAGGTCTTCGGGCTGGGGCCGCTCGAGCCGCTGCTCGAGGACCACACGATTTCCGATATTCTCGTCACCACGCCGCGGCTGGTCTACGTCGAGCGGAACGGCAAGCTCTACCGCACGCCGGTCGAGTTCAAGGACAACCAGCATCTGCTGCGGATCATCGAGAAAATCGTTTCCGGCGTGGGCCGGCGCATCGACGAGTCCTCGCCGATGGTGGATGCGCGCCTGCCGGACGGCTCGCGCGTGAACGCGGTGATCCCGCCGGTGGCGGTGGACGGGCCCTGCCTGTCGATCCGCCGTTTCGGCCGCAACCCGCTTCAGATGAAGGATCTCATCGAGAACCTGACGCTGACGCCGGAGATGGCCAAATTTCTTGAGGCCTGCGTGGCGGCGCGGCTCAACATCATCGTCAGCGGCGGCACCGGCGCGGGCAAGACGACGCTGCTCAACGCGCTGTCGGCCTTCATCCCGGAAACCGAGCGCATCGTCACCATCGAGGACGCGGCCGAATTGCAGCTCCAGCAGACGCACGTGGCGCGCATGGAGGCGCGGCCGCCCAACATCGAGGGCAAAGGCGCCATCAAGATCCGCCAGCTGGTGATCAACGCCCTGCGCATGCGCCCGGACCGCATCATCGTCGGCGAGGTGCGCGGCGAGGAAGCGCTCGACATGATGCAGGCCATGAACACGGGCCATGACGGCTCGCTCACCACCATCCACTGCAACAGCCCGCGCGACGCCATTTCGCGCCTGGAAGTGATGATGGGCATGGCCAACGCCAACATGAGCATCCAGTCGATCCGCCAGCAGATCGCATCGGCCATCGACCTCTTCGTGCACATTTCCCGCTACAGCGACGGCACCCGCCACGTTTCCCATGTGACCGAGTGCGTGGGCATGGAGCGCGACATCGTCACCACGCAGGACATCTTCCTGTTTGAGAAGACCGGCGTCGCCCCCGACGGCCGCGTCATCGGCCGCTTCCGCGCCACCGGCATCCGGCCGAAGTGCTACGAGAAGCTGAGGACTGCGGGCTTCCACTTCCCGCAGGAACTGTTCCAGTCCGTGACCGAGATCTACTGAGCTTCCTATGTCCGCCGGATTGTTCCTTGTCATTTTCGCGGTCCTGCTGGTGGTGATCGGCGGGGCTGCGTGGTTCGCCTGGGAAGTGCTCACCTCGGCGCGGAAGAAGGAATTGATGGGGCAGATCTCGGCCGGCGAAGCGCCCGCCGAAACCTTCGATTACGAGCGCCCGGAGGTGTTCATCCCGCGCTCGGAGATCGAGCGGCGGCAGCGGCGCCACCCGCTGTCCGATCTTCTCGGCGCGCTCGAGAAGCGGATCGCCGCCGCCGGGCTGGACTGGTCGCCCGGCGGGCTCCTGCTCGGGGCGCTGGTGCTGGCCGCCGCGGGCGCCATCATCGGCTGGCTGTATCCTCTGCTTCTGTTCCGCTGGCTCACCGCGGCCACGCTCGGCATTGTGATGGGCGTGCTGCCCTTCCTCCATGTCAACTACCAGGCCGCCAAACGGCTGCGGCAGTTCGAGGAGCAGTTCCCTGAAGCGCTCGACTTCATCGCCCGCTCGCTGCGCGCCGGCCACGCTTTTTCCGCCAGCCTCGAGATGCTGGCCAACGAGGCGCCGGAGCCGCTGAGTTCGGAGTTCCGGCGCGTCTTCCAGGAGCAGAACCTCGGCATGCCGCTGGAAAACTCGCTGGCCGGGCTGGCGCAACGGGTTCCGCTGGTCGACGTGAAATTCTTCGTCTCCGCCGTGCTGTTGCAGCGCGAGGCAGGCGGCAACCTGAGCGAGATTCTGGAAAGCCTCGCCCACACCGTGCGCGAGCGGTTCCGGCTCAAGGGCCATGTGATGGCGGCCACGGCCTCGGCGCGGATCACGGCCATTATTCTGTCGCTGATTCCGCTGTTTGTCTTCGTGAGCCTTCAATTGCAGTCGCCCGATTACATCGGAATTCTTGCCAAAGATCCCATTGGCCCATGGCTGTTGCTGTTCGCCGTTGGCGGACAGTTTCTCGGCTATCTGCTGATGCGGAAATTGATCAATTTCAGGTTCTGACCATGCTTGTCGCCGTCACCGCCGCATTTTTCGTCGCGCTGGCCTGCGCCATCGTCTGGTACGGCTACCGGACTTATGTGAAGCCGGGCGAGGCCTACCAGCAGCTTGCCGCGCCCGTGGCCGGGGTCGGCGTAACGGAACGCCGTGCGGCGGAGCAGCCCTTCCGCGTCCGCCAGTTCCTCCAATGGGTGGGAGAAAAGCTCCCGCAGGACCCGATGTCGGCCTCGCTCACCAGGCGCCAGCTGATGGTGGCGGGGTACCGTTCTGATGCGGCGCTGCCCATCTTCCTCGGCATCCGCACGCTGGTCACAGCCGGGGCGGCAGTCCTGGCCTGGTTTCTGGTCCCCGCGTTCAACCTGCCCCTGATCCTCAACATCGGCCTGGTGCTCCTGGCAGGCCTGCTCGGGCACATGCTGACCAACTTCGGGCTGGACATTCTCGGCGAGCGGTATCAGGAGAAGCTCCGCCTGGCCCTGCCGGACGCCCTGGATCTGATGGTGGTGGCGGTGGAGGCGGGGCTTGGCCTGGATCAGGCCATCATGAAGGTGAGCGAAGAACTCGCGCCGACGCACCCCGAGCTGTGCCGCGAGCTCTCGCTGGTCTCGCTGGAGACGCGCGCCGGCGTCAAGCGCGCCGACGCCTTGCGCAACATGGCGGACCGGACGATGGAGCCGGAGCTGCGCAAGCTGGTCGCCGTGCTCATTCAGACGGACCGCTTCGGCACCAGCGTGGCCGATGCGCTGCGCACCCACGCCGAATTCATGCGCGTCCGCCGCCGCCAGCTGGCCGAGGAGAAGGCCAACAAGCTCGGGCCGAAGCTCACCGTGGTCATCTTCTTCACCATTCTGCCCGCGATCATGATCGTCGCCGGCGGCCCCGCCATTTTGCAGATTTACCGGCAGCTTCTTCCTGTTCTGGGTGGACAGCAGGGCGGGTGATGGTACATCATTTTCCAAAGGAGTTGAATTCCTATGGACCAAAACTGGCTTCCCATCGTGACTGGCATTGGCGCAATTATCTGCCTGGTTCTGTATCTCCGCCGCCGGCGGGCGCGGAAGCTGCGGGAATTCAAGCAGCAGCGCTAGAGCCGCCTCATTTCGCCTGGGCCGCCGCCTTCCACCACGCCAGGGCGAGGGCGGCGGCGGTTCCGGCCGCAATCGACACCCCGTGCGGCAGGCGGAGCGTCTCCGGGTTCTTGACGTCGAGGTGCTCATGCCGCATCCACGGGGCGCGGAACGCCAGCAGCTCGCGCACCAGGTACATGACGTTCCACAGCGTCGGGCCAAGGCGGCCCTTCGACAACGCGAGCGCCAGCGCGGCAATCATGCCGAAGATGGACGTGGCGGCGAAAATCACCAGCCACGTGTGCAGCCCCGCAATGGCGCCCACGGCGCCCATCAGCTTTACGTCCCCCGCGCCCATCGCGTGCAGCAGGTAGAGAACGAAATACAGCCCGAAGGCCACGGCGAAGCCCGCCAACGCGGTTTTCAGCCCGCCCCAGCCGCCCAGCCCGGCGTTGGCGGCGATGCCTGCGAGAAAGCCCGCCACGCAAAGCCGGTTCGGAATGCGGCGGGAACGGAAGTCGAACCATGCGGCCGGCAGAACGAGTACAATCAGGAGAAGCTGGAGGAGAGGGTGCAGCGGCGGCGGGATGAGTTCCATCATGGGCTGTTGGCTCTCCATCCATCATAGAGGCTGAACCCGCGCCCGGACCGGAGGAACCCATGGAAGCCGGCAAATTTGTCGATTATTACGAGCTGCTTCAGATCAGCCCGAACGCAGAGCAGGAAACCATCACCCGCGTCTACCGCATCCTCGCCGCCCGGTTCCACCCGGACAATCCCCACACCGGCGATGCGGAAAAGTTCCAGCTCCTTGCCCGGGCTTACCACGTCCTGAGCGACCCGCAGCGCCGCGCCGAGTATGACGCCGAGCTCGCCATCATGCGGATGCAGCCCATCGGCGTCTTCGGGCTGAAAGATTTCGCCGTCGGCATCGACGGCGAGGCCAACCGCCGCATGGGCATCCTGTGCCTGCTCTACAACCGCCGCCGCACCGACCCCGACAAGCCGGGTGTCTCCGTGCTCGAGCTGGAACAGACGATGACCTTCCCCCGCGAACACCTCCTGTTCACGCTCTGGTATCTGAAGGAAAAGGACCTCGTCCGCCAGGACGGCAGCAGCGACTTTGTGATCACCGCCCAGGGGGTGGATTGGGTCGAGGAGCACCTGCCCAAGAACCGCATCCTGTATCACCTGCTCAAAGCCGCCGAGTCGGGCCAGACCCGCAGCGAGGTTCCGGACGATCTGCAAACCGAGTCCGGGCAGGCGCCGCCGGAAGAAGCCCTGCCCGAAGAACCCTGACCCGCTGGCCCGCTTCCCTCCCCGGTCCGCCTAGCTCCAGTACTCGCGGTCGAGGCTGCGGTATTGCACCGCCTCGGCGACGTGCTTGGCCTGGATCTCGTCCACTCCGGCCAGGTCGGCGATTGTCCGCGCCACCTTGAGAATCCGGTCGTGCGCCCGGGCCGAAAGCGCCATCCGCTTCACCGCCTGCTCGAGCGTGCGCTCGCCCGCTGCATCCAGGGGGCAGATCTCGCGCAGCCGCCCGGGCGGGATCTCCGCATTGACGAAGCCGCGCGCCCGCTGCCGCGCCCGGGCCTCGAGCACCCGCCCGCGCATCTCGGCCGAGCTCAGCCCGCCGTTGCGCGTGCGCAGCTCCTGGAACGGCACCGCCGGCACCTCGATGTGCAGGTCGATGCGGTCGAGCAGCGGGCCGCTGATCTTGCTCAGGTATTGCTGGATCTGCGCCCCCGTGCAGCGGCACTCCCGCGTCGGGTCGCCGAAGTAGCCGCAGCGGCAAGGGTTCATCGCCGCCACCAGCGTGAACGAAGCCGGGAAGCGCAGCGTCATCTGCGACCGCGCGATCACCACGCAGCGCTCCTCGAGCGGCTGCCGCAGCAGCTCGAGCACGTTTCGCGGAAACTCCGGCAGCTCGTCGAGAAACAGCACGCCGTGGTGCGCCAGGCTCACCTCGCCCGGCCGCGGCATGCCCATGCCGCCGCCCACCAGCGCAGCGTCCGAGATCGTGTGGTGCGGCGAGCGGAACGGCCGCGCCCGCAGCAGCCCCTGCCCGCCCGCCAGCGCCCCGGCGACGCTGTGGATGCGCGTCGCCTCGAGCGCTTCTTCCAGCGTCAGCGGCGGCAGGATCCCGGCCAGCCGCCGCGCCAGCATCGTCTTGCCCGACCCCGGCGGCCCGATCAGCAGCACGTTGTGCCCGCCCGCGGCGGCTACCTCCAGCGCCCGCTTGGCCGTGGTCTGGCCGCGCACGTCGCGGAAGTCCAGATCTTCGCCGGCAGGCGTCGGCTCGTCGCGGAGCAGGGGCAGGTCCGGCTGGAACCGCGACGGGTCGGTGAGAATGCCCACGACCTCGTTGAGGTGCGCCACGCCGTACACCTGGAGCCCCTCCACCACCGCCGCCTCCGCCGCGTTCTCCTTCGGCACGATCACCGCCCGCGCGCCCTGCTCCCTCGCGCACGCGGCCACCGGAAGCGCACCCCGCACGGGCCGCACGCTGCCGTCGAGCGACAGCTCGCCCACCAGCACCTGGTCGTGCCGCGCCGGGACCTTGCCCATCGCGCCGAGGATCGCCACGGCGATCGGCAGGTCGAACCCCGCGCCTTCCTTGCGCAGGCTGGCCGGCGCCAGGTTGATGGTCACCGTCTGGCTGGGGTGATAGAAACCGCTGTTGTACAGCGCGGAGCGGATCCGCTGCCGGCTCTCCTTCACGGCCGTGTCCGGCATGCCGACGACGATGAAGTCGCGCTCCGTGCCCGAGGGGTAGACGTCCACCTCCACATCGACGGGCCGGGCTTCAATGCCCACCAAAGCGGCGCTGAGCGTGCGAAACAGCGGCATCGGGCGCGGCGGCCTCCCCAGAGTAGTGCGAATCCCCCGGCGATTTTCTCACCCCGCCCAGCCGCCCCGGCCGCGGCCAGCCATCCCGCGCGAACGCACGCCGCGCGCGCGGGCCTTTGGCGCGCCGCCCGCGCCCGCCGGACGAGCTCATTTCTCCACGCGGAACCTGCCCTGCGCCTCCGCCGTCTGGCCGCCCACCTTGTCCCGCACCGTGACGGCCAGCGTGTACTCGCCCGCCTGCACGCCTTCCGTGATGCTCAGCGTGAGCGCGCCGTTCAGCAGGCGGCGCGGGTAGAAGGGCTCGCCCTCGTCGCTGGCGGCCTCCTCCTGCACGAACAGCTCCTTTCCGGAAGCGCTGAGGATGCGCAGCCCGTAGCCGACGGCGAAGCGGTTCTTCTCGCCCAAGGCGAAGCCGGCCACCTGGAAACGCGCCACCAGCATCTGGCCGGGGCGGTAGACCGGCTCGGCCATGGGTTCGCGTTCGGCCTCGTCGGCGTAAAAGCCGAGGTTGAGCACCGTCAGCTCCTTTGCCTGGGGAAACGGCTTGCCGCCGACGCGGAATTCGATGTCGCGCTCCGCGCTCGCCTGCCCGAGCTCGTCGGCAACCCGGATTTTGATGCGGTAATCGCCCGGGGGGAGCTGGCCGGGCAGCGCCAGCGTGTATTGCACCCTGGGAAGCCAGTTGCGGTCCTCGTAGCTGACCTCCTCGCGGATGGCGCCGTTGGCCGGCGGCTCCAGAAGCCGCCCTTCCGGGTCGGTGGCGTAGAGGGTCCAGCGCAGGTCCACGCGGTCCTTGACCACGCGGAAGCCGGAGATGCGGAAGCTCAGGTAGAGAAGCTCGCCCGCCTGATACTCGTAGCCCGGGCTGATGGCCGGGCCGTCCTCCTGGCGGTAATGCAGCGTGGCGCCGGTGATGGCGAGCCGGGCCTGCCAGGCCAGGGCCGCCCACGGCGCCGCGGCCAGAATGACAAACGCGCAAAACCGGCCCACGCTTCTATTGTGACGCCGTCACTTTTCCGGCGGCATCTGCGGCTCGACCGAAGGCCGCGACTCGGGCGCCTCCACGCGGTAGGGCAGGGCGATCAGCGCGGTCTTTTCCTCGTCAACGTCGCCGCCGCTCGACACGCGCAGCTTGTAGTCGCCCGGGGGGACGTCGAACAGCAGCATTCCGGTCTCGGTTTGCGTGCTCCGGATGCGGCGCAGCAGGCCCAGCCACTGCGGCACGCCGTCGCCCTTGTCCAGCTCCAGCGTTTCCCGGCCGTCCTTGTCGATCACGGCCAGCAGCGGCGCGTTGCGGTCCTCGGGGCCGTTGTTGGTGATGCTGACCGATACGAGCAGGAACCGGTGCTGCGGCTTGCGCGGCCCCATGTCGGTCTGCAAATCGTCGCGCCACTCCGTGCTGTAAACCGTGTAGCTGAGGTCGCCCACGACAACGGGCTTGCCCATCGGGTGGACGGCGTCCGCCTTGCGGCCGTTGCAGCCTGCAAGCAGCAGGATCACGGCCGCGGCGCCCGCGGCGCAAACCGTTCCCGGTCGAAAAGCTGACATCTTTCTGTTCTCCTCCGAATCCATCTCAGTGTGCAACATATCGAATGCCGGCGTTCGGCGCAATTGGTTTGCGCACTTTTTTGGGCGGCGCTCCTCGCCTGCGGCTCCGACCCGGGCCGGCACCCGGCCACGGGCCGCGTCATCGCCCCGGTCATGGGGCCGGCCGGCGCGGCATGGCTCGACCGCAGCGAGCGTGAAATCGAGGAGCGGCCGAGCCTCGCCGTGAAACTGCTCGGGATCCGGCCCGGCCAGGCGGTGGCCGACATTGGCGCCGGCTCCGGCTATTACACGGAGCTTCTCTCCCGCGCCGTGGGGCCTTCGGGGAAGGTCTACGCCACCGAGATCCAGCCGGAGATGCTGCGCCTGCTGGAACAGCGCATCCGCACGAAGAAGCTCGCCAACGTGACGGCTGTGCTCGCCGGGGAGACCGACCCGCGCCTGCCCCCGGCCTCGCTCGACCTCGCCCTGCTTGTCGACGTCTATCACGAGTTTCGTTTTCCCCAACGGATGTTGCAGCGCATCCGCGATGCATTGAAGCCCGGCGGGCGGCTCGTGCTGATCGAGTTCCGCAAGGAAGACCCCGCCGTGCCTATCCGCGAAGAGCACAAGATGAGCATTGCCGAGGCGCGCGCCGAAGTGGAGCCCGAGGGCTTCCGCTTCGAAACCGTTTTGCACCAGCTCCCCTGGCAGCATATCCTGATATTTCGTAAATGAAAGACGCGCGCTTCCCGTCCGAGCTCGCGCGCGAGCGCGATGAGGCCACCGGCGCGCCCGTGTTCCGCCTGACCTCGGCGCCCTGCATCAACCACCACGCCTATTTCCTCAACCCTTCGCTGACGCCCGATGAAGAGGCGCTGCTGTTTTCAAGCAACCGCAGCGGCGCCTGGCAGCTCTATTCCGTCGAGCCGTTCCCCGACGGCGAGATCCGCCAGTGGACCGGCGGCGAGCCGCTGCACCCGTTCTCGCCCGCCATCCATCCCGGCGGGGAACTCGTCTTCTTCGTGCGCGGCGGCTCGATCTGGCAGATTCACCGGCGCACGCTCGAGGAGCGCCTCGTCGTGCGCCACGAGGGCGCGCAGCTCGGCGAGGTTTCCCTTTCGCCCGACGGCGAGTGGCTTGCCGCGGCGGCGAAGATCGGCGGCGAGAACGGCCTCGTGGCCGGACGCGCGGACGGCGCCGGCTGGCAGTTCCTCCGATTCCCGCGCACGGTGATCCATCCCCAGTTCCACCCGCTTGAGCCGGAATGGCTCGAATTCGCCGCCGATCCCGCGCCCCGCATGCACCGCATCCGGCGCGACGGCTCAGGTCTCGAATGCCTCTACCAGCACGGCAACGACGAGTTCGTCGTCCATGAAACCTTCCTCGGCGCCACCGGAGACCTCGTTTACGTGGAATGGCCCCGCGCACTGTGGCGGATGAGCTGGGCCACCCGCGAGCGCCGCCTCGTGTGCGAGTTCAACGCCTGGCACATCGCGCCCAACCGCGCGGGCACGCTTGTCCTTTGCGACACCAACCACCCGGACCGCGGCATTTTCCTCATCGATGCGGACACCGGAGCGCGGCGCCAGGTTTGCCTGTCGCAAAGCTCGAACCGGGGCTCGCAGTGGGCCAGGTCCTCCTACGCGCTGGCCGAGGACTTCGCCGCTGCCCGCGCCTCGCTCGGCGAAACCCTCAGCTGGATGGAGAACGCGGCCGACACCGTCTACGGGCCGCAATGGACCCACCCGCATCCGTCTTTCTCGCCCTCGGAGCGCTTCGCCATCTTCACCAGCGACCGCAGCGGACACCCGCAGGTCTACGCCGTGGAGCTCGATGGATAACCTCACGCACTCGCTTGCCGGCATTCTGCTGGCGCGCACGGGGCTGGCGCGCGGCGTTCCCTACGGCACGGCGCTGGCGGTGGCCGCCGCCAACTTTGCCGACATCGACATCCTCGCCGGGCTGGACAGCTGGGTCTGTTATTTGCACCATCACCGCGGCTTCACCCATTCGCTTCTGTGGCTGCCGCTGGTGGCGGCCGCGCCGCTGCCGTTATGGTGGCTGCTGGCGCGGCGGCGGGCCTCGGCCGGCCGGCCGCAGTGGGTGCGGGCGTATCTGGTTTCTTTCATCGCCGGACTCACGCACCCGCTGCTCGACCTGCTCAACGTGTACGGCATCCGCCTCTGGACGCCGGCCAGCGAGCGCTGGCTGCATCTCGACCTGCTCTTCATCGTCGACGTCTGGGTCTGGGCGCTGCTGCTCGTGTGCGTGCTGGGCCCGATGCTGGCGCGGCTCGTCTATTCCGAGATCGGCGCGCGCGGCTCGCCGGGCCGCGGCATGGCCTGGCTGGGGCTGGCCGGACTGGCGGCGATCGTCGGTTTCCGTGCGCTCCAGCATGAGAACGCGGTGCAACAGCTGGAAGCTCGCCTCTACTCGGGCGAGCCGCCGCGCCGCGTGCTGGCCCTGCCTTCTCCCGCAAACCCGTGGCGGTGGACCGGCGTCGTGGAGACGCGGTCTTTTTGGCGAATGGCGCCGGTCGATGTGCGGCAGGAGTTCGATCCGGATGCGGGGGTCACATTCTACAAGCCCGAAATCGAGCGCTTCCGCTCCATTGTCGCGGCCACGAAAACCGGCCGCGTCTTTCTGGCGTTCTCGCAGGTTCCCTGCTGGAGCGTCACGCCCGCCGCCGAACCCGAGGGCGCGGCGCTGGTCTCCATTTCGGACCTGCGTTTCGGCCCGCCGGCAGGCAATGCCTTCACCGCCACGTTTCTCATCGACGCCTCCGGGCGCGTGCTGCGGGAGGAGTTCTCCTTTGGCAGGATGGTAGCGGGGAAGCGCTGAGAGCGCGATCCCCGGCCCGAGGAGGCTTCCCATGCCGCTGCCCGAATACCCGATGATCATCGGCGGCGCCGAGCACCGCTCCGATCGCCCGCTTGTCGTGCGCATCCCTTACGACGGCGAGCCCTTCGCCACCGTGTACGCCGCCGGGGAAGAGCATCTGCGCCTTGCCGTGGATGCGGCCCGCCGCGCCGCGCCCGTCATGCGCGAGATGACCCGCGCCGGCCGCGCCGGCATTCTGCTGCGCGCCCACGCGCTGCTCGCCGGGCGCAAGGAGGAATTTGCGCGAACCATCGCGAGCGAGGGCGGCAAGCCGCTGCGCGAGGCGCGCGCGGAGGTCGAGCGCGCCCTGTCCACGCTGTTCTTCTCCGCCGAGGAGGCCCACCGGCTCGCCGGCGAGGAAGTGCCGATGGACGCCGCGCCGGCCGGGGCGGGCCGCATGGCGATGTTTGTCCGGGAGCCGCTCGGCGTCATCGCCGCCATCACGCCGTTCAACTTCCCGCTCAATCTGTCGATGCACAAGATCGGCCCGGCGCTGGCGGCGGGCAACACAGTCATCCACAAGCCTGCCTCGGCGACGCCCGTCACCGCCCTGCTGCTGGCGCGCCTGTTCCTCGATGCAGGGCTGCCGCCCGGCGCGCTGAACGTCGTCACCGGGCCGGGCGGGGCCATCGGCGATTTTCTCGTCGAACACCCGGACATCCGCATGGTCACCTTCACCGGCAGCGCCGAGGTGGGGCTGCGCATCCGCTCTCGCGCCGGCATGAAGCGCGTCACTCTGGAGCTCGGCAACAACTCCGCCGTCATCGTCTGCGCCGACGCCGACCTCGGCGACGCCGTGGCGCGCTGCGTGCCCGGCGCCTACGCCCATTCCGGCCAGGTCTGCATCTCCGTGCAGCGGATCTTCGCAGAAGAAACAATTCATGCCGAATTTGTAGAGCGCTTCTCGGCCCAGGCGTCGGGCCTGCCGGTCGGGCATCCCCTGGATGAGTCGAGCGCCGTCAGCTCGCTGATCACGGAAGCCGAAGCCCGGCGCATCAGCGAATGGATCGGCGAGGCCGTCTCGGCCGGCGCGCGGCTGGTTTCGGGCGGCGAGCGGCGCGGCGCCACCGTCACGCCGGCCGTGCTCGCCGACGTGCCGCCGCAAACGCGCATCTTCGCCCAGGAAGCCTTCGGCCCGGTGGCGGGGATCAACCGCTTCCATACGCTCGACGAGGCGATCCGCGCGGTGAACGATTCGCCTTACGGCTTGCAGGCGTCGATTTTCACGCGCGACATCGAAAAGGCGTTCCGGGCCGCGCGCCAGGTGCAGGTGGGCGGATTTCTCATCAATGACGTTCCGCAGCTGCGCGTCGACCAGATGCCTTACGGGGGCGTGAAGCTGAGCGGCATGGGCCGCGAAGGCCCACGCTATGCCATCGAGGAGATGACCGAGATCAAGCTGATCAGCTGGCGCGTGGCCTGACGCCGGCGGCGCCGGGCTGGATCCAGGCAGCGCCGCGCGCCTTGAGAGCCGCGAGCGGAGCAGATTCGGAGCCGCGAGCGAAGCGGGCCGCAGGCCCGCGAGAGCGAGCGGTCCCAAACCCCGATTTCCCCCCTGCACTTGCGCAGGGCTCCCGCATTCCCGAAATTCGCGCCACGCTCCACCGGGCGGAACGCGAGCACACGCCTGAACCGCTCACTCTGGCCGTCGTTCTGGCGAACGCCGGCCCCCGGCGCGCGGCGGCTC
>Ga0272446_1003626_pt1 | contig 19219 bp, 19 predicted proteins | sample YNPCB0061_FD_194587 | JGI IMG/M metagenome (GOLD analysis project Ga0272446, IMG submission 194587) | Hot spring microbial mat communities from Yellowstone National Park, WY, United States - YNP-CB-006-1 | ecosystem: Environmental > Aquatic > Thermal springs > Hot (42-90C) > Sediment | place...
TGAGATCGGCCGCAACTACGACGATCCGCGCGTCACCTACGTGAAGGCATCTGCTGAATCGTTGCCGCTCGATGGTGGTCAATTCGACCTCGTCTTCGCCTATGCGACCCTCGAGCATGTTCCAGACATTCGCGCCGCCTTCGCGGAAATGGCCCGAGCAGCCGCGCCGGGCGGGATCGTCTACAGCGCCGCCGCTCCGCTGTGGTGCACCCGTGCAGGCCCGCATTGGGGTGCCGCTTTCGACCACGACCCCTGGCCGCGTCTGCGCCTGGAGGTCGAGGAGGTGGTGGCGCTCGGCGCCACGGCGCGTGCGTCGGGACGGGCCAGCGACTACTACGATGCCGCTCGGCTTCGAGAGTTCTTGACTGATCCGCTCCTCTTCAACCGTCGGCGTGCGCACGAGTATCTCGATGCCTGCATCATACTGGAGGATGTCGAGATCCTGCGGAACGAGATTCAGATGGAGGACCAGCGGGGTTTCGACCCCGCAATGGTGCGTGCGCTGATCGCGAAGGGTTACACTACCTTCGATCTGTTCGGCCTGACGCACATCTTTATCGGCCGCCGCCGCTGAGAGCATGGCGATCGCTGTGGGCGCCACGGCGTTGCTTGTGAGCCTCGCCTGGCTCGCCGGCATCGCCTGCTTACTGAAGTTCTTTCGCCCGCCCGCCGTCGCGGCGCAGGGGGGGGGATGACGCTGCTGCCGGCCGCGCTGGTGCTGGCCGAGGCGGCGCTGAGGGGCGCCGGGGTCCTCCTCTACCTGCGCCGGCTCGCGCTGCCGGCGGTGGCGGCGGAGGGGCGGGTGGTGCTGCTCCTGCCGCTGAGCGGCCGGGCGCCGGGGCTCGAGGCGCTCTTCGCCGCCCTCGCCGCGCAGACGCTGCGCCCGCACCGGCTGATCGTCGCCGTCGAGGCGGCCGAGGACCCGGCCCATGCGCGCGCCGCGGCGCTCGCGCCGCTTCTGCCCTGCCCGCTCGAGCTCGTCATCGCCGGCCGCCATGACGGGCGGGGGCAGAAGAACACCAACCTCATCGCCGCGCTCGGCCGCCTCGCGCCCGAGGATCAGGTGGTGGTGCTGCTCGATGCCGACATCCGCCCCCCGCCCTGGTGGCTCTCGGCGCTCGCCACCCCCGTGCTGCGGGGGGAGGCGGATCTCGTCACCGGCTATCGCTGGCCGCTGCCGGAAGGGCTCGTGGGTGCGTTCTGGGCCGCGCTCGACCGCGGCTTCGCCCTGCTGCCCAAGCCCGCCGCCTTCGGCTTCGTCTGGGCGGGTTCGCTCGCCATGAGTCCGGCGGCGGTGGCGCGGATGGGGCTTGCGCGGCGGCTCGCGGCGACGCTGTCGGACGACCTCACCATCGGCGCGGCCGCCACCGCGCTCGGGCTCAGGGTGCTGCACCGGCGGGCGCTGCTGCTGCCGAGCCCGGCCGAGGGCCCGCCGCGCGCGCAGCTCGGCTTCGCGCGGCGGCAGGTGCAGATGCTGCGCCTCTATCGGCCGGGGTGGTGGGCGCTCGGCGCGGCGGGGGCCGTCCTCTCGCTCGCCGCCTGGCTCGCCCTCGCCGCGCAGGCGGCGGCGGGCGGCGGCGCCGCGCTGGCCGCGGCCGGGGCGGGGGCGGCGATCGGCCTTCTCCGCTGGCAGGGGCAGCGGCGGGTGGCGGCGCGGCTCGGCCTGCCGGCGGATCCGCCTGCGGCGGCGGCGGCGCAGGCCGTGCTGGCGGCGCTGCCGCCCCTGCTCGCCGCCTATGCGCTCGGCCTGTTCCTGGCCACGCTGCGGGTGCGGCGCATCCGCTGGCGGCATGTGGACTATGCCGTGGCCGGGCCGGCGGCGGTCAGCGTCGTCGCCCGCCGGCCGGCCGCCTAGGGTCCCGCGCATGGGCGAGGGATGGGGCCTGCCGCTGTTGCTCGCGCTGCTCGCCGCGCTGGGGGAAGCCGCCTGGCTCGGTGGCGTCGGGTGGTTCCTGGCCCGCTACCGCCCGCCTCTCGCCCGCGCCGAGGGGCGGGTCAGCCTGATCATGGCCGCGACGGGGCACAGCGCGGGGATGCCCGCGCTCTTCGCCGCCCTCGCCGCGCAGACGCTGCGGCCGCGCCGGCTGATCCTCGCCGTGGAGTCGGCGGCCGATCCGGCCCTCGCGCAGGCGCGCGGGCTCGCCCATCTCCTGCCTTTCCCGATCGAGGTCGCGCTGGGCGGCACCGAGGCCGGGCGGCGGTCGCAGAAGGCGACCAACCTGATCGCCGCGCTGCGCCTCGTGGATGGGGCGGACGAGGCGGTCGCGTTCTGCGACCTCGATATCCTGCCCCGGCCGGGCTGGCTCAACGACCTCGTCGCCCCCGTGCTGCGCGGCGATGCCGACGTGGTCCATGGCGGTCGCTGGTCGCTCGCCGGGCGCGGGGCGGGGCCGGTGCGCCACCTCGCCACCTGGCTCGACCGCACCCTGACGCTGAGCCCCCGGCAGATCACCGGGCGCGGCTATGTCTGGGGCGGGTCCATCGGCATCTCCGCCGCCGCGCTGGCGCGCATGGACCTGCCCGCGGCCTTCGACCGCGCCCTCTCCACCGACGGGGCGATCGACCGGCGGATCGCCGCGCTCGGCCTCCGGCTGCTGTTCCGCCGCGCCCTGCTGGTGCCGACCCCGCCCGAGGGCGGGGAGCGCGCCGCCTGGGCCTTCAAGCGGCGGCAGATGCAGATGATCCATCTGAACCACCCGCCGGCCTGGCGGCTGCTCGGCCTTGCGCTGCACCTGCAGGCGGCGGCGATCCCGCTTGTGCTGCTGGCGCTTGCGGGCAACGGCGCGGCGGCGGCGCTGCTCGCCCTGCCGGCGGGGCTCGGGCTGCTGCGGGCGGCCGGGCACGACCGCGCCGGGCGGCTCGCCGGGGCGCCCGACCCCTGGCCGGTGCGCCTTGCGCAGTTCGCCATCGGCGCGGTGACCCCGCTCGCCGCCGGCTTCGCCCTGGCGATGTTCTGGTCCACCGCCCGCGTGCGGCGCATCCGCTGGCGACATGTGGACTACGAACTCGGCCCCGGGGGTGAGGTGCGCGTCGCCCGCCGCCGCGGCCATGGCGCCATCGGCTGACCGGCGGGCCGTTGACAGGGGCGCGCCGCGCCTCGACTTTCGCCGCCGCCGCCGACTCCCCCGGGGACGCCACCGCCCATGCCCGACGAGACGCCTGAGGCCCGCCCGAGGGGGGGGTTCGCGCCGCTCGAGACCGACCGCTTCCTGCTCCGCCCGCTGCGGGCGGAGGACGCGGCGGAGCTGCACCGCCTGGTCAATGACTGGGAGGTGGCGAAGATGCTCGCCCGCGTGCCCTTTCCCTATCCGCGCGACCTCGCCGATGCCTGGATCGCCTCGACCGCCGAACGCCTCGCGGGGGGGGAGGCCTATCACCTCGCCATCGCCCGGCGGGAGGACGATGTGATGGTGGGCTGCGTCGGCCTGACCCTCGACCGGGCGGGGCGGAGTGCCGAACTCGGCTATTGGGTGGGGCGGCGCCACTGGGGGCAGGGCATCGCGCCGGAGGTGGCGGGGCGGCTCGCGCGCTGGGCCATCGCCCATCTCGACATCGATCGCCTCACCGCCAGCGCGCTGGCCGAGAACGGGCGTTCGGCCGCGGTGCTCAAGCGCATCGGCTTCCGCGAGGCCGGGCAGGGGATGCAGGACTTCCTCTCCCGCGGGCGGCCGATGCCCGTGCTGCTGTTCGAGGCGGCGCGCGCCGACCTCGCCCCGCCGGCCGCGCCGGCACCGGCGCTGCCGGCGGCGGAGGCCGGCAGGCCGGTGCTGCTCGTCGCCGCGGTCGGGCTGATCGATGCCGACAACCGCGTGCTGCTCGCCCGCCGGCCGGAGGGCAAGCCGCTGGCCGGGCTGTGGGAGTTCCCGGGCGGCAAGGTGCGCCCGGGCGAGACGCCGGAGGCGGCGCTGATCCGCGAACTGAAGGAGGAACTCGGCATCGACGTCAGCGCGGCCTGCCTTGCGCCCTTCACCTTCGCCTCGCACGGATATGACCAGTTCCACCTGCTGATGCCGCTCTATCTCTGTCGCCGCTGGCAGGGAGAGGTGACGGCGATGGAGGGCCAGGCGCTCGCCTGGGTGCGCCCGCAGCGCCTTGCCGACTATGCCATGCCGCCGGCGGACAGGCCGCTGGTGGCCATGCTCAGGGACTTCCTGTAGCCGGACCGCCGGGCGGCGGTTTGGCCCCGTCGCCGCCGCCGCCTATCCTCCCGCCGGAGGATGCCGCCATGACCAACCCCACCGCCTGCCTGCTCATCATCGGCAACGAGGTGCTCTCGGGCCGGACACGGGACGCCAACCTCCAGTACATCGCGACCCGCCTCGGCGAGATCGGCATCCCGCTGCGCGAGGCGCGCGTGATCCCCGACGACCGCGCGACGATCGTGGCCACGATCAACGAAGTGCGGGCGAAGTTCGACCACGTCTTCACCACCGGCGGCATCGGCCCGACGCATGACGACATCACGAGCGAATGCGTCGCCGAGGCCTTCGGCGTGCCGTGGGAGCCGCATCCGGAAGCCTGGCGGCGGCTCGAGGCCCATTACGCCAGCCAGGACCCGCCGGGCGACTTCAACGCCGCGCGCCAGCGCATGGCGACCATGCCGCGCGGGGCGAGGCTGATCGACAACATCATCTCCGTCGCGCCGGGCTTCACCATGGGCAATGTGCATGTGCTGGCCGGCGTGCCGCGCATCTGCCAGGCGATGTTCGAGGCGCTCGCCCCCTCCCTCAAGGGCGGGCCGCCGGTGGTCTCGGCCGCGGTGCACGCGAAGGGGCTGATGGAGGGCCGCATCGCCGAGGGGCTCGCCGACATCCAGCAGCGCTACCCGGAGGTCGAGATCGGCTCCTACCCCTATTACCGCCAGGGCGGCGGGGGGGTGGCGGTGGTCGCCAAGGGCACCGACCCCGAGGCGGTCAGGCGGGCGGCGCATGACGTGCTGGTGTTCCTGCGCGCCTGCGGCGCCCATCCGGTGGAAGGCGAGCCCGAATGATGCCCGCCCGGCCCTCCTGTCGGCCGGGCCTCTCCCCGCTGGCCTCGCGCGAGCCCGTCATCGCGCCGCGACCTTGTCCTCGAGCGCGAAGAACAGCTTGAGGACGCGCTGCGTCAGCGCGTGGTTGTCGTCGGCCACCAGCGCGACCAGGGTGCGCCCCTGATGCCGCAGGGCCGCGAAACCTTCCCAGTTCCCGGCCGGCGGCGAGCAGACCGCGCCCGCGCCGCGGCGGGGGGCATCAGCCGATGACGGGCGCGCGCTCGGCCGCGGCGCGCTGCCACGCCGCCGCGGCGTCCTCGTCGAACAGTTCGGCGAGCTTCTTCATCATGGTGCCGCCGAGTTCCTCGGCGTCCACGATGGTCACGGCGCGGCGGTAGTAGCGGGTGACGTCGTGGCCGATGCCGATGGCGATCAGTTCGACCTGGTTGCGGCTCTCGATCTCGTGGATGACCTTGCGCAGGTGGCGCTCGAGGTAGTTGCCGGGGTTCACCGACAGCGTCGAATCATCCACCGGCGCGCCGTCGGAGATCACCATCAGGATGCGCCGGTGCTCGGGGCGCGGCAGCAGCCGCTTGTAGGCCCATTCCAGCGCCTCGCCGTCGATGTTCTCCTTGAGCAGGCCCTCGCGCAGCATCAGGCCGAGATTCTTGCGCGCCCGCCGCCAGGGCGCGTCCGCCGCCTTGTAGATGACGTGGCGCAGGTCGTTGAGGCGCCCGGGGTTGCGCGGCTTGCCCTCCTGCACCCACTTCTCCCGGCTCTGCCCGCCCTTCCAGGCGCGGGTGGTGAAGCCGAGGATCTCCACCTTCACCGAGCAGCGTTCGAGCGTGCGCGCGAGGATGTCGCAGCACATCGCCGCCACCGTGATGGGCCGCCCGCGCATCGAGCCGGAATTGTCGATCAGCAGCGAGACGACCGTGTCGCGGAAGTCGGTGTCGCGCTCATGCTTGTAGGAGAGCGCGTGCATCGGGTTGGTGATGACGCGCGTCAGCCGCGCGGCATCGAGGAGCCCTTCCTCGAGGTCGAACTCCCAGGCGCGCTGCTGCTGCGCGAGGAGGCGGCGCTGCAGGCGGTTGGCGAGCTTGGAGACGACGCCCTGCAGGTGGGAGAGCTGCTGGTCGAGCTGCTGGCGGAGCCGAGCCAGTTCCTCCGGGTCGCAGAGATCCTCGGCGTGCACGACCTCGTCGAACTGGGTGGTGAAGGCGCGGTAGCGCGTGGCATCGTCCACCTGCGGCACCTCGCGCCGCTGCTGCGGCCCGCCGGGCTTGTCGTCCCCGTCAGCCGCCGCGCCGTCCTCCTCGGCCTCCTCGCCCTCCTCCTCCGCGGCTTCGCCCTGCATCTGCTCCGGGCTCGCGCCGAGCATCTGGTCCTGCTGCTCGGAGGAGGACTGGCCCTCGCCCGACTGGTCCTGCTGGGGCGTGCTCTCGCCGCCTTCCTCGCCCTCCTCGTCCTGCTGCTCGCTCTCGGCCTCGACCTCGGCTTCCGCGAGGTCGAGGGCGGCGAGCAGCTTGCGCGCGGCGCGGGCATAGGCGGCCTGGTCCTCGGCGGTGGCGGACATCTCGGCCAGCGCCTCGTCCGCCGCGGGGCCGAGCGTGTCGCGCCAGAGGTCGAGCACGCGGTGCGCGATCTCGGGCGCGGGCTCGCCGGTCAGGCGCTCGCGCGCGAGCAGGGCCAGCGCCGCGGGCAGCGGGAGCTGGTCCTTCCGCGTCATGCGGTCGTAGCCCTCGGCCTCGCACTCCTCGGCGAGCTTCGCGCGCAGATTGGCGGCAACCCCGGCCATGTGCTTCGCGCCGACGGCCTCGACGCGCACCTGTTCCAGCGCGTCGAAGACCTCGCGCGCCTCGCGCCGCAGCGGCAGGCGCTGGGCGTGCAGCGCCGCGTCGTGGTAGCGCAGCCGCAGCGCGGCCGCATCCGCCGCGCCGCGCAGCCGCGCCATCTCGGCCGGCGGCAGCGCGCGCGTGGGCAGCGGCAGGCGCACGCGCTTGCCGGTCACGCCCGCGGGCCCGGGCTGGAAGGCCACCTGCACCTCCGGATCCGCGTGGGCGATGGCGCGCAGCGCGCCGGCGGTGGCGCGCTTGAACTCCTCCTGTCGGGTCAGGTCCTGCTTGCCGGACATGATCGCTCTCGCCTCCGCTTCGCTCTGCCTGCCGGGCGTCGCGGCCGGCCTGGTCGGGATGTCGCGCGCCGCGCTCGCCGCGCGCCGTCCGGCCGCGTGGCGGCGGACCGCCTCCGCCGCCCGCTCGCGCCGCGCCTCAGCCCGCCTTGCGCATCAGCCCGGTCGGGATCTCCTCGTTGAAGCAGCGCTGGTAGTATTCGGCGACCGTGGCGCGCTCCGCCTCGTCGCACTTGTTGAGGAAGGTGAGGCGGAAGGCGAAGCCGACATCGCCGAAGATGCGCGCATTCTCGGCCCAGGTGATGACGGTGCGCGGCGACATCACGGTCGAGATGTCCCCGGCGATGAAGCCCGCGCGCGTGAGGTCGGCCAGCGCCACCATCGCCTCGACCTGCTTGCGCATCTTGGGGTCGTTCTCGGCGCCGAGCTTGGCCAGCACGATGTCCACCTCCTGCTTGTGCGGCAGGTAGTTCAGCGTGGCGACGATCGACCAGCGGTCCATCTGGCCCTGGTTGATCTGCTGCGTGCCGTGATAGAGGCCCGTGGTGTCGCCGAGCCCGACGGTGTTGGCGGTGGCGAAGAGGCGGAACCACGGGTTCGGCCGGATCACCCTGTTCTGGTCGAGCAGCGTCAGCTTGCCCTCGACCTCCAGCACGCGCTGGATCACGAACATCACGTCCGGGCGGCCGGCGTCGTATTCGTCGAAGACCAGGGCGCAGGGGTGCTGCAGCGCCCAGGGCAGGATGCCTTCGCGGAATTCCGTCACCTGCTTGCCGTCCTTGATGACGATCGCGTCCTTGCCGATCAGGTCGATGCGGCTGATGTGGCTGTCGAGGTTGACGCGGATGCAGGGCCAGTTGAGGCGCGCGGCCACCTGCTCGATATGCGTGGACTTGCCGGTGCCGTGGTAGCCCTGGATCATCACCCGGCGGTTGAAGGCGAAGCCGGCGAGGATGGCGAGCGTCGTCTCCCGGTCGAAGCGGTAGGTGGTGTCGATCTCCGGCACGTGCTCGGTGCGGACGGAGAAGGCCGGCACCTCGAGATCGATGTCCACCCCGAAGGTCTCGCGCGCCTTCACCTTGAGGTCCGGCGCCTCGATGGCCGAGGTCGGGCGGATTTCGGAGATCTGGGCAACCTTGTTCATCGCAGATACGGTTCCGTCGCTGTCATTATGGATAGTAGGCCCGCCCGGCCCGTCCGGCTACCCGGCGGGGGCGCCTTCCGCGGCGGCCCGGGGCCGCGCCCGGCCCGGGACGCGGTGGCGGAGCAGGCTGTAGGCGCGGTTGATGTCCTTGAGCCTCTCCTCCGCGCTGCGGTCGCCGCCCGTGACATCCGGGTGGTAGCGCTTCGCGAGTTCCTTGTAGCGCGCGCGCAGCGCGGCCTGGTCAAGCGGCCAGCCGAGGCCGAGCAGGTCGAGCGCCGCGCGCAATTCAGGCGGCGGGCTTTCGCCCTGCTGGCGCGGGCGGCGGCGGGGCGGCGCCTCCTGGCCCAGCACGCTCAGCGGGTCGCGCAGGAGGTCGGGGTCGAAGCGCCCGGCACCGCCGAGCCGGCCGAGCGGCCAGGAGGGCCGCTGCCAGGAGGCGTCGGCGCGCAGCGCGGCCTCGATCTCGGCCGGACCCATGCCCTTGTAGAAGTCCCAGGCGGCGTTGTAGGCGCGCACATGGGGCAGGCAGAACCACAGGAAGTGCTTGAGGGAGCGGTCGCGCGGCGCCCGGAACAGCCCGGCCTCGGGGCAGCCGGGATGGTCGCATCGGCGCAGGGGCGCGCCGTCGTCCTCGGGCTCCGGCGCGGTCTGTCTGCCCGTTCTGCGCATCCAATCCTTATGGTCAGCCGGCGCGCGTCCCGCAAGGCGCCGCCCCCCTTGGCAGCGCAGGGCAAAGGCGAGAAAAGCGCGGATCGAGATGACCCGCGCCGACCGCATCCGCGCCGCCCTGGAAGCCGCCTTCGCCCCCGCGCGCGTGCACGTGACCGACGACAGCGCCCGCCACGCCGGCCATGCCGGCGCGCGGCCCGAGGGCGAGACGCATTACAGCGTGCTCGTCATCTCCCCCGTCTTCGCCGGGCAGTCGCGCGTGGCGCGCTCCCGCGCCGTCCATGCCGCGCTCGCGGCCGAGTTCGCGGGCGGGCTGCACGCGCTGGCGCTGCGCCTGCTGACGCCCGAGGAGGCCGAGCGCGCCGCCGCTCAATAGGCGAAGGGCAGGCGCAGCCGCGCGCCGGGGGCGGGGTCGCGCAGCAGCCGGTCCTGGCGCGCCTGCGGGCTGTGGCGGTCGAGGGTGGCGCTGATGCGCGGCTCCTCGGGGTCGATCAGGGCGGGGTTGAGGCGTGGGGCGGTGGCCGCGCGCGCCGCATCGGGGTCGCGCGGCGCCTCGAGGTCGCGGTTCGGGACCGGGGCGGGTTCGCCGCGGAGCGGCGCGGCGGGCGGCGGCGGCGCGGCGCGGGCGGAAGGTCTCTGCCGCCGCCGCGGCGGGTTCCGCTGCGCCGCGGCCGGTCCGGCCGCCAGGGCCAGGGCCAGGGCCAGCAGGGCGCGCCGGCCGGTCATGCGCCGCCCGTGGGCAGCGGGCGCGTGCCGCGGGCGTCCTCGGCCGGGTTGGTCGCCACGGCGCCGGGCGGGCCCTCCCGCCAGGCCCTCAGCGCCCAGCGCACCGAGGGGAAGGCGATGTCGTCCCACGGGATCTCGGCCCAGGCGAAGCGCCGCACCTCGAGGCTTTCCGGCCCCGGCGCGAAGCCCGGTTCGGCGAGGCGGGCGCGGAAGATGACCTGCACCTGGCCGAGGCGGGCGATGGAATAGACCGCGAGCACGCCGTCGAGGGCGATGCGGGCGCGGGCTTCCTCCCAGGCTTCGCGGCGGGCCCCTTCCTCCACCGTCTCGCCCATTTCCATGTAGCCGGCGGGGATGGTCCAGAAGCCCGCCCGCGGTTCGATGGCGCGGCGGCAGAGCAGGACGGTATCGCCTTCGGCCACGACCGAGCCGACCACGACCTTGGGGTTCTCGTAGGCGACGTGGCCGCAATCGGGGCAGATCAGCCTTTCGCGGTCATCGCCCTCCGGGATGCGGCGGACGAAGCGGGACATGACCGCAACATGGGGCCGCGCCCCTCGCCACGGCAAGCGGCGCGTGCGGCCGGGGCGGGCTCAGACGCGGAGGTCGAGCAGCGACCCGCGCGGCAGCGGCTGGCCCGGCGGCAGCGCCCCGGGCGGCGGGGCGGCCTCGAGGATGCGCTGCGGCGGGGGGGCGGCGGCGCGCGCGGCCTCGGACGGGCGATCCGGCCCGCGCACGGGCTGCAGCCCCGCGCTGCGGGTGACTTCCTGCGTGAAGGCGGCAAGCGAGTTGAGGCTGAGCATGCGGAGCATTGTCCAGCCGAGGCGTGAAGAATGGCTTAAGCGAAGCCGCCGGGCGGGACGGACGGGAGCGAGGCGCATGGCGGAAGCCTGCGCCAGGACCCCGTTAACCGTCCAGCAACCTCCGCGTGCAGGCCGCGCCGGGCCGTCACGCCGCCGAAAGCGCCGCCACCCCGGGCAGGGTCTTGCCCTCGAGCCATTCCAGGAAGGCCCCGCCGGCGGTCGAGACATAGGTCATGCGGTCCACCACCCCGGCATGGCGCAGCGCGGCCACCGTATCCCCGCCGCCGGCGATGGATTTCAGCGCCCCCGACTGGGTCAGCGAGGCCACGACCTCGGCCACCGCGACGGTGGCGGCGTCGAAGGGCGGCGTCTCGAAGGCGCCGAGGGGGCCGTTCCAGACCAGCGTCGAGGCGCCGCGCAGCCGCTCCTCGATCGCGCGCTCGGTCTGCGGGCCGACATCGAGGGCCATGGCCTCGGCCGGCACCGCGTCCACGCGCACGGTGCGGGTGGGCGGATGCGGCTCGAGGCGCTCGGCCACCACGAGGTCGATCGGCAGCAGGATCTCGCAGTTGCTCGCGCGCGCCTCCTCGAGGATGGCGCGGGCGGTGGCGTGCATCTCGACCTCCTGCAGCGACCGGCCGAGATCGTGGCCCTCGGCGGCGAGGAAGGTATTGGCCATGGCCCCGCCGATGACGAGCACATCCACCTTCTTCGTGAGGTTCCCGAGCAGGTCGAGCTTGGTCGAGACCTTCGCGCCGCCGACGATCGCCACCACCGGCCGCGCCGGGTGGCCGAGCGCGGCATCGAGCGCCTTGAGCTCCGCCTCCATCAGCCGCCCGGCATAGGCGGGCAGCAGCCGGGCCACGCCCTCGGTGCTGGCATGCGCGCGGTGGGCGGCGGAGAAGGCGTCGTTGACATAGACGTCGGCGAGCCGGGCGAGCGCGGCCGCCATCGCCGGGTCGTTCGCCTCCTCCCCGGCGTGGAAGCGCGTGTTCTCGAGCAGCAGGATCTCGCCATCCCGGAGCCGCGCCGCCGCGGCCTCCGCCTCGGGACCGATGCAGTCATCCGCCCAGGCGACCGGACGGCGCAGCGCGGCCGCCAGCGCCTCGGCCAGCGGCTTGAGCGACATCTCGGGCACGCGCCTGCCCTTCGGGCGGTCGAAATGGCTGCAGATGATGACGCGCGCGCCGGCATTGGCGAGTTCCGCGATGGTCGGGCAGAGACGCTCGATGCGCGTGCGGTCGGTGATGCGGCCGTCCTTGACCGGCACGTTGAGGTCGGCGCGCAGCAGCACGCGCTTGCCCTTGGCATCCAGCGCGTCGATCGTTCGGTAGGACATCGCGTGGCAATCCTGGCGAGGAGGGAAACGAGGATCGGTTGGGCGGCCGCCATGGCCCGGACGCCGCTCCTAGCATCGGCGCAGGAGGCGTTCCAGTTGCCCGCCGGGCGCCGCCACGTGGCGGGCCGGCTTCGCGGCGATGCCAAGCGTCGCGAACCTGTCGGTATCCGCGCCCGCGCAGTTGCCGATCGCCACCATCGTCTCGAGATGCTCGGCCGGCGGGATGCCGATCACGCATTCCCTCGTGCGCCGCAGCGCGGTGAAGGAGTGGTTGCGGTCGCTGACGATGCAGGCGATCCGCGGCGGGGTGAACTCCACCATCATGTGCCAGGACATGGCCATGACGTCGGGCCCGCCGCGGTGGCGGGTGGCGAGCGGCACCACCGGCACCGGTTCGATGAGCCGATGGACCTTCGCGAGGGGAAAGCGCCGCATCGCCCGCTCACCGCCCTCCCTCCGGGCCGGTGCGGAGGGGCAGGGCCCCTCCGGCACCTGTCACAGGCTGCCGAACAGCGCCGCCGTGTCGCTCATGCGGTTCGAGAAGCCCCATTCGTTGTCGTACCAGCCCATCACGCGCACCAGCGCGCCGTCGATGACCTGGGTCTGGGTGCCGTCGAAGGTGCAGGAGAAGGGCACGTGGTTGAGGTCGACCGAGACCAGCTCCTCCTCCGTGTAGTCGAGCACGCCCTTGAGCGGCCCGGCCGCGGCCTCGCGCATGGCGGTGTTGATCTTCTCCTTGGTCACGCCCTCGGCCCTGAGGTTCACGTCGAGCGAGACGAGGGAGACGTTCGGCGTGGGGACGCGGATGGCGGTGCCATCGAGCTTGCCCTTGAGCTCGGGCAGCACGAGGCCGACCGCCTTGGCCGCGCCCGTCGAGGTCGGGATCATGGACACCGCCGCCGCGCGCGCGCGCCTGAGGTCCTTGTGCAGCGTGTCCACCGTGTTCTGGTCCCCCGTATAGGCGTGGATGGTGACCATGTAGCCGCGCAGGATGCCGAAGGCGTCGTGCAGGACCTTGGCCATGGGCGCGAGGCAGTTGGTGGTGCAGGAGGCGTTGGAGACGACCGTCATCTCCTTCGTCAGCGTCTGGTGGTTCACGCCATAGACGATGGTGGCGTCCACCCCGTCCGCCGGGGCCGAGATCAGCACCTTGCGCGCCCCGGCGGCGAGCAGCGGCGCGGCCTTCTCCTTCGAGGTGAAGATGCCCGTGCATTCGAGCGCCACGTCCACGCCCGCGAAGTCGAGCTTCGCCGGGTCGCGCTGGGCGGAGACCCGGATCGGGCCGTAGGTGCGCCCGTTGTGCTTGATGATCAGCGTCTCGCCCGCGACATGCACCTCGCCGGGGAAGCGGCCATGGACGCTGTCGTAGCGGAAGAGGTGCGCGTTCGCCTCCGGGCTGCCGAGGTCGTTGATGGCGACGCACTCGACATCGGTGCGCCCGCTCTCGACCATCGCGCGCAGGACCAGGCGGCCGATGCGGCCGAACCCGTTGATGGCAACCTTCACCGCCATTGGCGTGTCTTCCTTCCCCCTTGGGTGAGTGGTGATCAGGCGAGGCGCTTCCTCACCGCCGCCGTCACGGCCTCCGCCGTGATGCCGAAATGCCGGAACAGGTCCTCGGCCGGGGCCGAGGCGCCGAAGCCGCTCATGCCGATGAAGACGCCCTCGGGGCCGAGCCAGCGTTCCCAGCCGAAGCCCATCGCCGCCTCGATGCCGACGCGCAGGCCCCGGCCCAGCACCTGCTCCCGCCAGGAGGCGTCCTGCGCGGCGAAGATCTCCCAGCAGGGCAGGGAGACGACGGCGGTCGGGATGCCGTCGGCCTCCAGCGCGTCGCGGGCGGCAAGCGCGACCTGCACCTCCGAGCCCGTCGCGATCAGCGTCGCCCGGCGCGGCCCGGAGGCCTCGGCCAGCACATAGCCGCCGCGCGCGCAGCGGTTCTCCCCGGCATCGGTCCGCACCGCCGGCAGGGCCTGGCGCGAGAGTGCGAGCAGCGAGGGGCCGTCGGCGCGCTTGAGCGCGAGTTCCCAGCATTCGGCGGTCTCGATCGCGTCCGCGGGGCGGAAGACGAACACATTGGGCATGGCGCGGAAGGAGGCGAGGTGCTCGACCGGCTGGTGGGTCGGGCCATCCTCGCCGAGGCCGATGGAATCATGCGTCAGCACATGGATGACGCGCTGGCGCATCAGCGCCGCGAGGCGGATCGCCGGGCGCATGTAGTCCGAGAAGACCAGGAAGGTGCCGGAATAGGGGATGACACCGCCATGCAGCGCCATGCCGTTCATCGCCGCGGCCATGCCGTGCTCGCGCACGCCCCAATGGACGAAGCGGCCGGCGAAGTTGCCCGGCGCGATGGCCGGGAGGCCCTTGACGTTGGTGTTGTTGGACCCCGTCAGGTCGGCCGAACCGCCGACCATCTCGGGCACCGCGGGCACCAGGGCCTCGAGCGCCTTCTGGCTGGAGACGCGGGTCGCGGCCTTCGGCCGCTCCTCGGCGTGCCGGGCGCGCAGGGCGGCCAGACCCTCGTGCCAGGCTTCGGGCAGGCGGCCGGCCATGGCGCGGTCGAACTCCGCCTGCTGCGGGTGGCGGGCGAGGCGCTTCAGCCACGAGCGGCGGGTCCCGGCGCTGCGGCGGCCGGCGGCCTCCCAGGCGGCCTTGATGTCCTCGGGCACGGTGAAGGGCGGCGCCGTCCAGCCGAGCAGCGCCTTCGCCGCCGCCGCCTCCTCCGCGCCGAGGGGGGCGCCGTGCGCGGCCGCGGTGCCCGCCTTGGTCGGCGCGCCGAGGCCGATGATGGTGCGGCAGGCGATCAGCGTCGGCTTGCGGTTGCGGCAGGCCCAGGCCATCGCCCGCGCCAGCGCCTCGTGATCGTGCCCGTCCACCCGGCGCACCGCCCAGCCATAGGCCTCGAAGCGGCGCAGCACGTCCTCGGTGAAGGAGAGCGCGGTGTCGCCGTCGATCGAGATGTGGTTGTCGTCCCACAGCACGCACAGCTTCGACAGGCCGAGATGCCCGGCGAGCGAGGCGGCCTCGTGGCTGACGCCTTCCTGCAGGTCGCCGTCCGAGGCGATGACCCAGGTCCGATGGTCCACCAGGGAGGCGCCGAAGCGCGCGGCCAGGATCCGTTCGGCCAGCGCCATGCCGACGGCGGTGGCGATGCCCTGGCCGAGCGGGCCGGTGGTGGTCTCGATCGCCGGATGCTCGCCGTATTCGGGATGCCCGGCGGCGGGGGAATGGAGCTGGCGGAACCGCTTCAGCTCCTCGATGCCCATGCCGGCATGGCCGGTCAGGTAGAGCAGGGCATAGAGCAGCATCGAGCCGTGGCCGGCCGAGAGGACGAAGCGGTCGCGGTCGGCCCAGCGCGGGTCGGCCGCGTCGTACTTGAGGAAGCGGGTGAACAGCACGGTGGCCGCATCGGCCATGCCGAGCGGCATGCCGGGATGGCCCGACTTCGCCGCCTCCACCCCGTCTATCGCGAGGGCGCGGATGGCGTCGGCGAGGCGCCGCGCCTCGGTCGCGGGCCGGGCCAGGATCTCCGCCTGGGCGGCGAGCGCCGGGTTCCGGGCGGGATCGGCGGCGGGGGCGGGGCTGGCCACGTTTCGTTCGTGCTCCGGGCGGATGGACCTGCAGGAGCGGGGGCTATACGGCGGGGCCCCGCCGGGGGCAACCGCGGGGGGTGGGGGCCGCGCCCCTCAGGGCGCGAAGATGTAGAAGACATAGGCGGCGAGGAGCACGAGGTGGACGATGCCCGAAAGGAGATTCGTCCGCCCGGTGCCATAGGTGATCATCGCCACCAGGAAGCCGAGCGCCATCAGCACGGTCGCGCCCTGCGAGATGCCGAGCTCGAGCGGCTGGCCGATCCAGGAGGCGACGACGGCCACCGTCGGCACGGTCAGCCCGATGCAGGCGACCGCGCTGCCGAGGGCGAGGTTGATGCTCGACTGCAGGCGGTCCGCCGCGGCCGCGCGCAGCGCCGCCGCCGTCTCGGGCAGCAGGACGATGGCGGCGACGATCACGCCCGCGATCGCAAGCGGCGCGCCGAGGGCGCCGACCCCCTCCTCGAGCGCGGGGGAGAGCGACTTCGCGAGCACCACCACCGAGAACAGCGCGAGGCACATCAGGCCGAAGGAGGCGAGCGCCATGCGCGCGCTGGGCGGCGCGACCTCCCTGTCCTCCTGCCGGTTGCGGCGGGAGAGGAAGTAGTCCTTGTGCCAGTTGGTCTGGATGAAGAGGAAGGCGCCGTAGAGCGCGAGGCAGGCGACCGAGACGAAGGCGAGCTGCAGCGGCGTGTAGTGGGCCCCGGGCGCGGAGATGACGTGGTTCGGCACCACCAGCACCAGCGTGGCCATCGGGATCAGCACCGCGAGGAAGGCGTTGGCGCCCTCGACATTGAACTCCGCCTCGCGGTGGCGGAGCGCGCAGACCAGGATGGAGAGCCCCGCGAGGCCATGCACCACCAGCATCACCACCGCATGGACCGAATCGCGCATCAGCGCCGGCTTGGGTTCGCCGCTCAGCATCAGCGAGACGATCATGCCGACCTCGATGGTGGTCACGGCCAGGGCGAGGATGATCGCCCCGAAGGGCTCGCCGACCTTGATCGCCACCACCTCCGCGTGGTGGACGGCGGCGACCACGTTGCCGAGCAGCGCGGCGGCGAGCAGGAGCGCCACCGGCTCGAGCCCCGCCTTGCCGAGGAGAAGCCAGGCGGCCACGCCAAGCGCGGGCAGGATCGCGGTATGGAGGGGGATGCGGTCTGTCGGGGCGCCGGCCATGCGCCATGCGTAGCCGCGCAGGCGCGTCGCCTCAATCGCGCGCTGCACCTGGGCCCGGCCCGCGATTCCCGAGACCCGCGATCTGCTCTACCCTCCCGCCCCATGCAAGCACCCCCGCAGCCGGCCGTGGCGGACACGGTGAACCGCGATGGCCTCTGGCCCATGCCGCCCGGCCCGCCGCATGAGGAGAAGCATTTCGCGGAGCGCGCCATGGTGCGGGACCTCGTGGCCGGCGCCGCGGCGGGGCCGGTGGTGCCGCAGGCGGTGGTGCTCGCCCTCGCCCTCGCGGGGGCGGGGAGCGGCCTGATCGCCGCCGCCGGCCTCGCGGCGGCCGCGGCGGGCGGGCTCGCCCATGGCCTTGGCGGCTGGCTCGCCGCCCGCGACGAGGCCGCCCACTACGCCGCCGAGCGCCGGCGCGAGGAGGAGGAGACGGTCGACTACGCCGACCGCGAGCGCTGGGAGGTCGCGGCCATCCTGCACCGCTACGGCGTGCGCGGGGATGCGCTGCGCCTCGCCGTCGATTCCATCTGCGCCGACACCCGCCGCTGGGTGGACTTCATGATGCGCTTCGAACTCGACCTCAAGGAGCCCGAGCCCCGCCGCGCGGCGCAGGCGGGGCTCGCGGGCGCGGCCGGGGCCTTCCTGGCCGGTCTGGTTCCGGTGCTGCCCTTCGCCGCCGGCGCCTCGGGCGGGGCCGGCATGGCCGCCTCCGCGGCGCTGACGGCGCTCGCGCTGGCCGGCCTCGGCTGGCTCAGGGCGCGCGGGGCGGGGCTCGCCCCGGCGGGCGGGGCGGCGCGCGCGGTGCTGCTCGGCGCCCTTGCCGCCGCCGCGGCGGCGCTGCTGGCGGGCCTCGGAAGGGGCTGAGGCTCCGCGCCGGTCCTCAGGCGGGGCGGTTGGCCCGCGCGAGGACGGCCTCGAACAGCACCTGGCAGCCGGCCTCGGCCTCCTCGGGCAGGATGCTCTCCGCCTCGTTGTGGGACAGCCCGTCCTTGCAGGGCGTGAAGATCATCGCCGTCGGCACCGCACGCGCGACATAGACGGCATCGTGGCCGGCCCCCGAGATCATCTCCCGCGCCGAATAGCCGAGCCGCCGCGCCGCCTCGCGCACGAGCTCCACGCAGGCGGGGTCGAAGGGCTGGGCCGGGATGACGAAGAGCTCCGTGAGGTCGAGCCGGCAGCCCGTCGCCTCGACCAGGGCCCGCGCCCGCTCCGGGAAGGTCTGCGCGAGGGCCCGGATCTCGGCGTCCTCGGGGTGGCGGAACTCGACGCTGAAGCGCACCTCGCCGGGCACCACGTTGCGGCTCGGCTGCGCGATCTGCAGGAAGCCGACGGTGCCGCGCCCGTCCTCGCCGCGCGCGCGCATCAGCTCGTCCACCAGCGTGACCACCCGCGCCGCCGCGACCAGCGCGTCGCGGCGCATCGAGGGGGGCGTGGTGCCGGCATGGCTCTCGCGGCCGGTGATGACGGCATCGTACCAGACCTGCGCCTGCGCCCCGGTGACGATGCCGATCTGCCGCCCCTCGCGCTCGAGGATCGGGCCCTGCTCGATGTGCAGCTCGAAATAGGCATCGGCCGGGAAGGGCCGCGCCGGATGCGCGCCCTTGTAGCCGATCCGCTCCAGCGCCTCCGCGACCGAGACGCCGTCGACGTCCTTGAGGCCGTAGGCCTTCTCGAGCGTGTAGACGCCGGCCCAGACGCCCGAGCCCATCAGCGAATGGCCGAAGCGCGAGCCCTCCTCGTCGGTCCAGTTGACGAGTTCGATCGGCGCCTCGGTGACGATGTTGAGGTCGTTCAGCGTGCGCATCACCTCGAGCCCGGCGAGCACGCCGAGCGCGCCGTCGAACTTGCCGCCCGTGGGCTGGCTGTCGAGGTGGCTGCCCATGAGCACGGGCGGGCGCGAGGGGTCGCGCCCTTCGCGGCGGGCGAACATGTTGCCGATGGCATCCACGCGCACCGTGAGGCCGAGCGCCTCGCACCATGCCTTGAAGGTGTCGCGGCCCTGCCGGTCGAGATCCGAAAGGGTCAGGCGCTTCACGCCGCCCTTCGGGGTGGCCCCGATCTCGGCCATGGCCATCAGGCTGTCCCACAGCCGTTTGCCGTCGATCCGCTGGTTGGTGCCGCTCATGCCCGTCCTGCCCGCCCTCATGCCGCGGCGCGCGGCCGCGGGGCGCGGGGTGCGGGAGACCCGGCACCGCGCCGCCCCCGCTGCCGGGCGCGCCTTCACGCCTGCGGCGCATGCCCGCCGCAGGGCGCGACCTGTAGGCCGAGGCGGGAGGGCTGTCCACCGCCCGCCCGGTGGGCGGGGTGGGTGCTGCGGCGGCCGGCGAATACAATCATCGCGGCGGTGAGTTCAATCGTCGCCGCCGCAAGTCCAAATAGAAATGCCATTGTGATACTTGACGAATAATGGCAGTCACGGGGCGGGGTGCCGGAAGTCCCGCCCGGCCTCGACCATCCCCTCCAGCCCGGCGCTGTTGCGCGCCGGCGCGTTTTGTTGCATGGGACTCGCCGCCGGGCCCCCCGTCCCGGTCGAATTTAGCGTTTTCCGCCATATGGAGTGCCCCGCGCGCCGCCGGGCGCGCCTTTCGCCAACGGCTCGTGCAGCCAGAACCGCCCAGGAGGCTTCCCCATGGGGTTCCAACGCCACGCCCCCCGCCAGCCGGTTGATC
>Ga0272446_1003627_pt1 | contig 19216 bp, 18 predicted proteins | sample YNPCB0061_FD_194587 | JGI IMG/M metagenome (GOLD analysis project Ga0272446, IMG submission 194587) | Hot spring microbial mat communities from Yellowstone National Park, WY, United States - YNP-CB-006-1 | ecosystem: Environmental > Aquatic > Thermal springs > Hot (42-90C) > Sediment | place...
GGGAGTGCGAGAAAAGAAGAAAGAGGTTGGTCATGATTGCTTCGTTTTCATTGCATATAGCCATAGCCTACGGCGGTTTTGGCGCCGATGCCTTTTTCTGTTAGCGCATCTTTCAAAAAGTCTGAAACTACTAAAAGCATATCGCCGCTTTTTGTTCCTAATTTGATATTGGTGTTTTCTACGCCTCTGTGCAAACCCACCATAAACTGAAAGGTGAGTTTTTCAACGGTGAGGAAAATGATAGGATTTAATTTGTGATAGTCCGCAGGCGGTGCTTCTCCATTGTAGTAAGGTTGATAATGATTGTTCATAATATCCGCCTTGATGCAACCCTTTGGACTGTGTGTTGGGTAGGCATCAAAGAAAATGATGCTGCCTTGTTCGTTTTTGTCGGACAAGATTGCAGGATTTACAGGATTTTCTTCAAAATCTTTTTTGTCGTAGGCTGTGCCAAATAATATTTTGATAGCCTCTAAATCATCAGCGTTTTGCACTTGCGAAAGGGCATAGTGATGTGTAATGCCTTTGATAGCACTTGCAGGAATATACGGAAAGCCATAAACGTGGTGCAAAGACATAGAAGTTTCAAAAACAGAGCCACTACCCAAACCTATGGCTAAACGCCAATCGGGTTGGAATTGTAGGTCGTTTTTTTTCTTGTTATCATACACTTTTGGCAATAAATTCCCACCTGTGAGTTGTAGTGCATTGTTATGATGACGAGTAATAAATTTGTCATAAAAAGGTGTTTTTTGCCAGCCTCCTAATTGTTCAAAATCTTCTACTAACTTAGTTTCTTCTATTCTTTTTTTACCTCTATCATCTGTGTATTCTGATTTTAAAATGTTAATTTTATACATTTTAAAATCATTGTCGAATCTCTTTTGTTTGTGCAAAAAAGAATAGAAATTTTGGGCAACTTCCTGATTAGGCTTACTTTGCGTTTCTTTTTCCATACCTGTAAGTTTCCCTAAATCTTGTAAAGAATTACTTGTTTTTTGATGTTTGTCTTTCTGTCCCATAGTTTTATTCAGATTTAGCGAACCTACGTAACCAATTAAATAATGCTAATACTTCGGTGGTGCATTGGATTAAGTCCTTTGCATCAGAGGTCATCAAGTAATTCAAAACAGTTTCTTGAAAATTATTACCCACTGTTAATTTCCTGCTTTCAATCATTGGAAAAGCGTTAACGCCGTTTGGTAAATTTTGACCTGTAAGCCAATTACAAATCTGTTTCAGCAACTTTTCTTCACGATTGTCATTTTTACTTTTAGAATACAAAAATGCAAGCGTATTCAAAAGCCCATTCGTTTTGATATAGGCAGGTATTTTGCTTACCAAACTCCCATATTCTTTGTCTTTTCCATTGGCACATTCCCAAGCAAACTTTGCTCTTGCTTGGGCAATGCTTTTCATTGTTGTAAGTTCTGACATATTTTTGAGTGTTTAAAGTTTTTAATTTTTTCTGACAGCATTGCAGGATTTACAGGATTTTTGTTTTCAATCTTGTCAATCCTGAAATCCTGTCTAACTCGCTTTGGGTTTGTAAACCCGATATTTGCGTTTTACCTCTACCGAAGAACCAAAGTTTATCAGCAAACCGATATCCAGCCCTGTGCCTTTAAGGTAATTGACCAACTGCGTTTCGTACAGAGGTTGCAAGTTCTCTACGGCTTTTAGTTCTATAATTATCAGATTATTGACCAACAAGTCAGCATAGTATTCACCCACCAACTGCCCAGAGTAGTACACGTTAATCGGATATTGCTGATAGACTTCAAAGCCACTTTTTTGCAATTCTATTTTCAAAGAATTTTCATATACTTTTTCCAAAAAACCTGCACCCAAAGTATTGTGTACTTTGTAAGCACAAGCGATGATTTGTTTGGTGAGTTCTTCGTGCTGCATTATTTTTATCTCTTTATTGACAGGATTGCAGGATTTACAGGTTTTTGCTTTCATTCTGTTGCTCTTGTAATCCTGTCTGCTGTGAATTGATAAATTTAGTTCTGACAATTCCTTTGCCCAAAGTAGCATTACCACCAACTTGCACAATGTTTTCATTGGCTGTTAAACCACTTTCAAAAAACTCTAAAACTCCATCTGCTTCATTAGTATTTTCTTTTTTGGCTTTGAGTTTATTGGTATCATTTCTAAACTCATCTGAAAACATAGCCAAAGAATAAAGCACACTTTCGGCAGGTAAATATTCTTCTGTAAATAATGCACCCGTTTGTACTGTGCCTGTATTATTATCTATTTTGGTACGAGTAACAACTTCGGTTGCCAACGTAACAAAATCACGAAAATCATTGTCATCAAGGACTACTATGTCTTTTTCTATTTTGGTAGCCCAATAACTTGTATCAGTCGCAGAAAACAAATTATCTTTCAACCACTCAGCCAATTTATTTACATTGCCATTTGCAGTATCCTGATTAAGGGTAAAAACAAACTCCTCTAAATAGGCTTGTTTTTTCTGATTATTGGTTTTCAAAATTTCCGCTTTTGAAGTAGTTTTGTCCTTTTCATTGTCAAAATTAACATCACCAGAAAATGGAATAGTAATCCCTGCCAATGCCAAATCAGCAATAAATTTCTTAATCACTCTTGGGCAGGTAATCCACGCAAAAACGCCGTACAAAGACTTTACAGGAAACAATAGCAAACGGGCATCGGTTAGGGATAATGCACCTGAGAATTGGGTTTGTTCATCGTCTTTTGAATTTTTGAAGTGTGTTTTTAATTGTGATATTTGTGTAGGGGATAAACTTCCATCATCAAAACCAAACACACGATGAATTTTTACATCATTGTCATTAAGGTTTGTAAATGTTTTTGACTTAAAAGCACTTTCAAAAGCCTCTCTCAAAGCCCCTTTGAGTGATGATGCTTCTATTTTGGGAAAATTGGTATGCCTTTCTCTTTGGATAGGCAAATCGACTATTCCTAAATCTGAACCGCTGCCTACGTGCAGAGGCGTTTCACAGATAAGGAATAAAGGTTTGGCATTTTTGTACATATCTTTTATGGTTTTAGTTTTTTATTTTCGTTTTCAATCAATAGTTTTTCACGTTCTAACTCTGCTATCAGTTCGTTTTCAGTAGGCAAATACAACACATATTTTGAGGCAAAAAGTTGTTTGTTTTCGCTTAAAACCGAATATTTTACAATAGTTTGGTCTTTGTGCGAACAAAGAATTAAGCCAATCGTTGGGTTGTCGTCTTGGTTTTTGTATTTGTCTTCGTAGAGGCGTACATACATATCCATCTGCCCAATGTCTTGGTGGGTAAGTTCGCCTACTTTGAGGTCAATCAATACAAAGCATTTGAGGATATAGTTGTAAAACACCAAATCAATATAAAAATGCTTGGTTTCGGTACTGATGCGTTTTTGTCTGCCCACAAAAGCGAAACCTTTGCCCAATTCCAATAAAAATTCATTGAGTTTGTCCATCAAAGCCTGTTCTAACTCGCTTTCCAAATAGGTTTTGTGGTCTTTGAGTTGCAAAAACTCCAAAATATAGGGGTCTTTCAAAATTTCTTCGGCTTGTAAGTCTTTGGTTTTTTCTTGCATTTCTGCTTTTACCTCATTTCTATTTTGAGAAGAAAGCAAGCGTTCGTAATACAAAGATTTGATTTGCCTGTCCAATGCCCTCGTACTCCAGCCATTAGTAATGCTTTCTTGTATATAAAAATCTCTTGCTTTGGGATTTTCGACATTGAGTAGGCAACGGTAATGCGTCCAAGTCAATTCTTGACGCAGTGCGTCAAAAATTGGGAAAGTATTGTAAAACTTCCGCATATTAGAAAGGTTTGATTTGTCATAGCCTTTCCCAAACTCATCTGTAAGTTGTTTGGAAAGTGTGCCTAACAAATCTTTCCCATACTCGGCTTTGTGCTTTCCTTGTTGTTCTTCCTCCACAATATACCTACCTATTTGCCAATACGCCTCCAACATTGCCACATTTACCGTGGTAATTACTTTCTGTTTTGCCTCTAAAATGGTAAGGCGGATATGGTGGTAGAGGGTTTGCATTTTTTTTTAGGGTTGGGAGGTTATAGGATTTGGTATTGAACTAAAAATATCATCAACATTTTGAATTGTTGAACGCATAAACTCTTGATACCTGATTCTATTCCTGTCTCCATCAACAATATTTTGGCTAATGGTTATTTTCTTAATTCTAAATATAACAGAAGGAAATTCACTTTTAATATCCTGATTAATCACATTTTCACACCAAACTTGTTCATTTTCAAGTCCATTATTTTCAAACTGGTATAAGATTATCCAAAATTCTTTTATTAAGACAGGTGGGTTTAATTGGTTTGTGAAAGCAATATTTTTACGTATTTTTTTACGCATTGCATTTGCCTTGATTGAAATTGGTTTTATCTCCACAGCAATAACGTTTGTATTATTATCATTTGAAAACCATAAATCAGCATCCTCCAATTCTCTGTTTGGGTCATCTGAAAGTCTAAAGCCAAGAGTAACTTTAGTGTAATGTTCAGGTTTGTTTAAAGTATAGTATTCATAAAGTTTATATTCAACAAAATAGCCCATCATAGTTTTTTCAAAAGGTAAATCATCGGAATTGAGTTTATTCTTTATTAATTCGCCTATTACAGTAAGTTCAGAAGGCAAGGATTTTGATTTTAAAAGACCTAAATCAAACATTTGATTTATAATCGTTTGATTATTAACTTTGAGTAAGTTAGGATTTACAATATAATTCACGTAATTTTCAATATATCCCAAGTCAAAATTTATCGGCAAATTACCAACCGTTACTAACTCATTCTTCTTATCCAATTCGCTTTCATTATAGATATACTTCAAAGGAATTTCTTTGAGTTGCCCATAAAGCGTGAGTATTGGAATTATAGCCTTGTAGCCTCCTGTGATATTGAGAATATCGTTTTTAGAGAGTTTGAGTTTATCTAATTGCTCAATCAAATTCATAAAGCCTTTTTCGTAGTTGCCTTTGCTATCTACTCGTAGGTCTTTGATGATGTGGTTTTCATTGTGTTCAAATTTTACAGAAATAGTTTTGGTGATTTCATTGCCCTCCTTTTCATTAAGTTTAACCTCGTATTTTTTTCGCTCTTTGGTTTCTTTGTTTCCAATAGGATTAAACCAATCTTGAATCAACTCACAAGCCAATACACTCAAAATAGTATCCGTAGCTAACAAATATACTTCTACATCTTCTTGACTTTCTTCTACTATTTTGAGAATGGATTTGATTTCGGCAGAGGCATTGGTATCTGATTTTATTTTATCAGACACTAATTTTCTTAAACCTTTATTTTGTTCAATAGGGTTGCCGCTTATATGCTCCTGTACTTGTGTGTCTTTCCATTTATCATAATATGGATAATTGCCCTTTTCTAAAAAATCATATAAAGGTTTAATTTCTTGATCCTCTGAATTATCTCTATTTTTATTAGCATTTGTGAGAATAGATGTTCCCACTGTGGTTATTATTTTTTTCATTTTCCTATATAAGTTATGCCAAAACCTTCTTTGGCGGTTTCATATTCTGAAATAGATTTAAAATGAAATGCTTGGATAGCCTCTTGATAAGTGCCTTCCAAAATTTCAAAGTAATAAACTGAACCCGCAGGCACATATTTATTCATTTCTTTGGGTTGCCCATTTTTTACATCAAAGCCTCCTAATGAGATAGGTTTTCCCAATGCAGTAGTCAGTAGTTTTACTTTTAAGGTGCTTTTTTTTAAGGTGCTTTTAGGAAAAGTCCCTATCAAAGTATTTTCATCAATCCAACTTGGCAACCAACCATTTTTAAAGAGTGCAGGTGTTGTTAAACAAACTCTAAACGTATTATTCTCTATTTCGCTTTCGCTTGGGCATTCAATAAATCCATTTTCAGGAATTTCTATATTTTCCAACTCGTAAGAAAAAGTTTTACCCTCTCCACCAATTTTTGAAATATATTTTTTAGGTAGTTCTAAGTTTTCAAATGCTACTACGATTTTAGTATTCTCTTGTAATCGCTGCATTTCTACCCTATACAATCGCCCTTCTTCACTTGTTTTGCTCGTTTTGTTGCGGGCAATACCGACTTTAGCCTCTTTATACAAATATCCTTTCTCTTTTGCTTCAACTTGATTAAGATTTTGTTTTGACAAAATATTTTTAAAATTAATACGACTTGTTAAACCTTTTACCTCCTCTGAAATATCACTTGTGTAAAGCATTTTATTCGTTTTACAAGAACTATAAGCGGGTATATCTTTGAGTTGTAAAAAAGATAATTGCCCTGTTTCTTTGTTTTTGACAACATCATTGGGTATAGGAAAATAAAAAATATTCTCTATTTGAAGAAAGATTCCTCTTATTCTAAAATCTTCGGTAAGTTCGTCTAACTTTTCTTTTGACAAATCAAGTTTGCCATTGTGTGCAAAAAACAACGTCCTCAAAGCCCCATAAATCACGCTTGGCGAGGGCGGGAACACACCATCAGCCCAAGACTCATCACCCATATCAAAGGGCTTGCCGTCTCGAAAAAAGAAAGTATCCAAAGGATTAATGCGAATAATCATATCAGTTTTCGTTTGCTTTAGTTAAAATTTGTTCTATCAAAGTTGCTTCTAACCAAATTCCATTGGTCTGCATTTTTGCAAGTAGTGGCTTGATGCTTGGTATAAAGCCTTTTTCTTTGGCTTTGAGCAACAAACCTAAAGTGCCAATGCAGACAAAGCCTTTGAGTTGGGCATGTCGCCGTCCCAAGCGTTCATCAATAATAAGCAACTGAGCATTAAGCTCTTGTGCTAAAGTAATTACGGCGGCTTCTCCCTCATCCAAATCGTTTAAGAGATATTGAAATAAAGCTGTTTCTTTTATAGACTGTATCTTTATCCAATCTAATTGGCTAAGGTCAGCATAAAATCTTTTACCCTTCCCCTGCTCTACTTCTTTGGCAACGCTTTCAGGAATAATAATTTGACCATAGAGGTTCTTGAGCAACTCTAATTGCCCAATACCCAAAAGCGTAACGATGGGCGTAGTGTTCGTTATAACGATATTAGGCATTATCTCTGTCGCTAATAATGGTGTCAATATCGGCATCGTTGAAAATACTTACCTTGTAAAGATGCAGTATATCCCAAAAGGCTATTCGGGTAATCCCAAGTGCTTTGGCTGCTTTGCCCGAAGATATTTTACCCAACTCAAAAAGTTTGACCAATGCCATTTTTTTGATTTCGTAGGCAAACTCTTCGTCTTGCATTTTGAGTGAAAAAGCCAATTCTTCGGGAAAGTCTAAATGAATTGTTGTCTTCATATTGATTAGTTTTTAAGTTCTTTTTGAATGAATTTGGCAATGTTGAGTATCTCTGAAAACTTATCAAATTGGTAGCCTACACTTGAAACTAACAAGTCGGCTTTACTACTAATTACTGCTACTTTATCGGTCTTTTCTTTGCCTACAAGGTTACAACTTCTGCCTAAAAGTCGTTTCATTTCTGTTTTAAACATTTCTTGATGTGCAATTTCAAACACTCCTTGTTGATTAGGTATTAGCCTAAATTCCTCTTGAATATTTTTTATCCATTTTGCTGAAAAATCGCTTTGCAAACTTTCCATAATTTCTTTGATACGAATTAGATTTTCAGCATTTTTCTCCCATTTCAGTACAGTTTCGTGGCTTTCACCCGAATGTTTGAGTACAGAAATAGCAAAAGCATCTCTGCCACCTTCTTCTTTTGCCTTGTGTTCCATTGCTTTGGCAGTTTTCAGTACAATATCCAAAGGTGTTTTGTAGTGAGCAATGCAGATACCAGCGGAAAAAGTAAAAGGTTCTTTTAAAGGATAAAATTTTTGCAGTTCTTGGTTTATATCTGTATCAAATTTTTGTCTTAATTTTTCTAACACAACAAATAAATGATGCAGATTTACAAATCCTAAAAAGTCATCACCACCTGCATATACAGCCTGTCCATTATGATTTTTCTCATCTAAATAGTCTTTTGCCCAATTTGCATAAGCTCCTAAAAGAATAGAGATTTTATTTTGATAGGCTTGTAAATCAGTATTTTGATTACCTAATAACTCACCTGAAAGCATTTTGCCCATACGGTCGCCATCAAAAACTAATAAAGCATAGTATCTCGTTTTGAGATATTTTTTTATTTTGGCGTGGTTTTGAATGATATTAGGTAGTTTGGATAAATAACCATCTAAATTGTGTTTCTTAAAATAATTCTCGTTCAAGTTTTCCTCAAAAAGTAGTTGTTCATCAAAATCATTATCACTGAAAAACTTTTTGTAACAAGTGAAAACTATTTTAGCATCTTCATCTTTGCTATTTTCTAATTTGTTAATGTCGTACATCAAGGCGATTTTAGCCGTAGAAGGAAAACCAGCACTACCATAAAACCGTTTTGTCAGACTTACAGCATTCAAACCTTCGCCTTTGGCTACTTTTACCTTATCCGTATTACTCAACTCTACTGCGCCGCTTTTTTTATTCCATTTTTCACTTTCCCAAAAAGCCTTATTTGTGCCTTTCCCAAAGAATAAAGCATTTCTTGTCCCGTCCAAACTACATTTTCTACCCGTTTCAGGCATTTGCTTAAATACACGCACATTTTTGATAGCTCCTAAGTTTTGCTCTATATTCTTGTAGGCTTTTTTATAGGCTTCATTTGAATTATCCTCAATAGGTTCGAAAAGCCAAAACACTTCTAAATGATTCTCGATTTGTGTATCAAAATCTTTGGGTTTACTTGCTTTGGCGTTTGATAATGCTTTTTCTGCCAATTCTTTGAATTTATCTCTTACTGCTTTTTCTACTTTTTCGCCTAAGCATTTCAAGTCATTACAATTTTCAATTTTACCTAAAAAACGGTTAGGTTTTGATGAGTTTGTTGGATTAGGAAAAATCACATTCTGCTCCCCAAAGGTTTTCATTCCTGCCTCGATGAGTTCAGATAAAATCCTGCTCCCCGCCCACAAATCTTGTGTCTTGCGTGCCTGCGCGATAAAACTCTGCACAGGGGAAATGGTGAAAAGGAATAGGTGGGTCATAGGTTTACAAGGTTTAGTTTTTCTTGAAGTTTTTGGTTGAATTTTTCTGTGGCATTATTGTAGTTTTGAATATCTCTTAAATTTTGTATTTGTGTATTATTTTTGTAGCCTTGTAAGTATTTATATGGCAAGAAAAGAATCTTACCTTGATAAGGTTTTTGAGCGTTAGTAGTTTTATGAATACTCAAAAAATACGGTTTACTATGCCTTTCTAAGTATTTTAGAGGCCGAGTAGCCCCCTGCATTGGCAAGGCTATATATTGCTTTTCATTTTGACTTAAAGAACTTTTTGCGTGGTGGTAAGCAACCGCTATTTCTGATAAAGCCTCAAAAGGATCATCAAATTCTTTACCTTCATATAATTTACTTTTTTCTGAAAAAGAGGTATAATCTTTTACATCTCCTTTGAATAATTCTCTTATTGAAATTCTATTAAAACTATCGTAATTAACAGAAATAGAACCTAACCCATTACGACTTTTAGCCCCTAAACCTCCAAAATACGAAAAAACATAGAGAGTTTTTAGAATCTCTTCTTGCAAACTTTCAGGAAAACTCAAAATCAAATCAAAGTTCTTTTGACTACGTAAATACTCACGATTAAAACTTTTTTGTGGGTCAAAATTTTCGATGCCATAAGCTAAATAATCGATAGCGTGCATCGTGCCACGACCTACATTTACGTTATAACCTTTGGGTAAAAAATTTTTCTCTTTTGTATTCTCATTTTTTAGATTTTTCTTTCCGATTCTCACTATCACCCTACTCCTCTGTGCAGGCTCAGTCCCCCCGAAAATCAAAGATTCTTGTTCTTTGAGTTTTTTCAAATCCAAATGCCCATTCATCGCCCGCCACCAGAAGCGCAAAGCGCCTTTGATGCTGGGTGGGCGTAGTTCGGCGGTTTGCCTGTCTGCCCCAGAGAGGAACATGGGCGTGATGGTTTCGCAAGTAAACGTTATTGTTTTCATATCTTTGCTATTAAAATGATTAGCTGTTTAAAAATTAGTGTTTTCGTTTCTGCCTCACTACCCCAAAGCCAAGACTTACATTTTTTCCTAAGCCTATGTAGGTAGGAAGGAACATGTTAGCCTGGAAGTGCAGGTTAAAAGCGAGTGTTTTAATTCCTTTGATATTGACTGTATGCGGTTCTTGTATGTTGATGATTTTTACTTTTAGTGGCATTTGTTCTTTGGGAGGAAGCGTCCAGTGGATTCCCTTCGCAAAGGCAATCATATTGCCTACTAAGATGCTTTCCAACTTTGTCAAACGTTCAGCTAAGCCTGTCAGTGCCTTGTATTCGGCGTATGACTTTTGGTCGAGAGCTACCCAATGGCGGATTTCATAGTCAAAACTCTTGTCGCTTACTTGCATGGTAAAATTGTTCATGTCCAACTTAGCTATTTTCATCTCTAAGTGCCTATTCCCCACGCAAATAGACCAGTCCCTTTGCTCAAAAAACTTATGTATCTCGTCCACCCCTTCGTGCAAGCACAAGAGCGTAGGGCGTTTACTTACTACCTTGTACTGAATCAGTGGGTAGCGATAGTTAAATTTGTTGTCGTCTAAATGATTGTGGAACAGCAAAGTATTTTCTCTGCCTACTTTGGCATTGATAGCTCCGCGAAACGCAGGAACTTCAAAAGGTGCGATGGTAGAATCAAACTCTACTCTCAATATCTTGAGTTTAGCAAGCATCATACAGCTATTTTATTGATACGAAAGAAAGAAAAATGAGCAAGAGCAATTCTTTCTTTTTGAGATACTTTTATAAAAGATAGTGAGAAGAAGACAATTTTCTTCGATTTCCCTAATTTTAAAAGAAAAAATGTTTTTTCCAACAAAAAACTTATGTTTTTTATTTATCCTCTACCTGCTATTTCCTCTTTTTCTGTAAAACGATGCAGACATGATTACCAAAAATAAGCCAATATCCTAACTCGTTAGTAACCAATATATTGGTAAAATATGCTTTTTTGTATAATATCAAAAAATGACAGCCTTATATCAAAAAATGATGCCTTTTGCTAATTATTCCAACTTTATCTTATTTTGTGAGGTTAAAATCTTGGGCTACAGGAAAGGTGAAACCTCAACGAGCTACTGTCTGAGTTTGTACGATACAGTTTTGAGAGAGAGTAAAAGCAAGATTGGAGATTTACTTGTTTCTATTGTAGTTTTTACCTTATATTTGAACGATAATTAGGGCAAAGGTCTATCTAAGTTGGCAAGCTATTAATTAATACTATGAATCAGCATGATAAAACTCATTGATAAATATATACTTAAAAAGTTTTTTTCTACCTTCTTTTTTGTTACACTGATAATCTTGGCGGTTATCAACGTGATTGACTTCGGAGAAAAGACAGACGATTTTATCAGTAAAAAGATACCCCTTGAACTCATTTTGATTGACTATTACATCAATTTTACCCTGCACATCAACAATATGCTCAGTCCGATATTGGTATTTATTGCAGTGGTTTTTATTACCTCTCGTATGGCGGCGCGCACTGAAATTGTAGCGATTTTGGCTTCGGGCGTGAGTTTTATTCGTCTGCTTATGCCTTATGTGGCGGGGGCAGTAATTTTAGCGATTGCTACCTTCTTTCTGAATGCTTGGGTTATTCCTAAGGCTAATAAAATACGCGTGGCGTTTGAGAGCAAGTACATCAGAGGACAGTACTATTTTGACCAAAGAGATATTCATATCAAGGTAGCCCCAGAAACATTTATCTATATGCAAAGCTATAATAATATCTCAAAAGTAGGCTATCTTTTTACCATAGAAAAACTCAGAGGCAATAAGTTAGAGGCAAAATTAGTAGCTGACCGTATAGCGTATGACACTACTAAAAACACTTGGAAAATAGATTATTACAAGCTACATACTTTTGACGGTGAGCAGGAACGAATAGAAAGTGGCAATGCCTTAGACACTGCGTTGAATCTCAGTCCTAATGATTTCGAAAGCACTCACGAACTTCAAACGGCTCTTACTTTGCCCGAACTCAAAGCATATATTAATAAACAACTTTCTCGTGGGAATACGAATGTGGGTATTTTTGCGGTAGAAATGTACGAAAAATATACTTATCCCTTTGCTATCATTATTTTAACCATCATGGGCGTGATAGTTTCTGCACGCAAATCTCGTCAAGGAACGGGCTGGCAAATCGCCTTGGGTTTTTTCTTGGCTTTTGTATTTATTACTTTGGTGCGTATGTGCAAAAGTATGGGGCAAGCAGGAAGTTTAGAACCCTTGACTGCTGCCTTGATACCCCCCTTACTTTTTGCAGGCATTGCTGTCTTGCTTTATAAGACCGTGCCAAGGTAAATCCCTGCCAGCTAATTGTTTTAGTTCAAATAGAGTTCATTAAAATTTAAACTTTCCTTGCTACTTAGTTTTCTTATTTTTCCTTTCTTTGGGCAGTGAAAATTAACGTTTGTAAGGATTAAAACCTTATAAATATTCGCAAATCAAGCTAATCTGACCTATTGCATAGGATTACATCTTTAATACTACCTCTTTACTCATGTTATACTCAAATGAAATTGATTAAAAAAAAATTTACAAGCCAAGTCAATATGAAACAAATCTACCCACTTATTGTCCTTTTTTTATGCTTTTTTACTTTTCACCTACAAGGACAAAATCTCCAAATCAAAGGTAAAATCTATGACAGTCAAACCCAAATAGGCATTGAAAGAGCGAATATCATCATTTTACAAACTTCTTTGGGCGTTTCCAGTGATAAAGAAGGAAATTTTAAAATTCAACTGCCTAATTTACAAAAAGTTATTTTACAAATTTCTTGTATAGGTTATGAAACCTTACAAAAAGAGATTCAAGTAAACGAACAGTCAGAGGCAGTAGAAATTGCTATGCGACCTGCCGTATATTCTCTACACAAAGAAGTCATAGTCAGTGCCAATCGCTACGAACAGAATGAGTTTGAAAGTAATGCCGTTACCTCAGTGGTATCTGCTACTCAACTTTTTCAAAATGCTTTGCGTTCTACTCCTGAAATTTTGATGGGAGTTACAGGAGTTTTTGTGCAAAAAACCAACCACGGCGGAGGCTCCCCCTTCGTCAGAGGCTTAACAGGGCAACAAACCTTATTGATGATTGACGGCATACGCCTAAATAACGCTACCTTTCGCTCCGGTCCTAATCAGTATTTCAATACCATAGACCCGCTAAGTTTAGAGCGAATAGAAGTACTCAGAGGGGCGGGTTCGGTACAATACGGCAGTGATGCCATTGGCGGCTTAGTGCAAGTGTTTACCAAAAATCCTACCTTTTCCGATAAATTGGTTATTACTGGGAATCTGTACGGCAAAATGATGAGTAGCAGTATGGAACAGAGCGGGAGAGGGGAAATAGAACTTTCTAATAAAAATATGGCAGTGCAGGCAGGAATTTCATATCGCAACTTTGGAGATATTTTAGCAGGCGGAGGCAAGGGCAAGCTCGTACCCACAGGCTACAACGAACTTGCTTTTAATACAAAAGCTCGTTTTCGCCTCACTCACCGCTACTTACTCACTTTGAACTATCAATATGTAGAGCAAAATCAAGTGCCGCTTTACCATAGAGTTGCCTTAGAAAATTATCGATATTATTATTTTGACCCACAGGACAGGCAACTTTTTTATGCCCGATTATCCGGGTTTTACCACAACAGATTCTTTCAAAAAGTAGAACTTACTTACAGCTATCACTTTTCGCATGAGGGTAGATACAACCAAAGGAATCAAAGCCTATTCAATACTTACGAAGACGATAAAACCCGTACACAAGCCTTGATTTTTCAAATCCACTCCTCCCCCATGTCCTTTTGGGAAATCCAATCTGGGGCGGAGTATTATTTTGATAATGTCAATAGTATGCGTTTAGAGTCTAATTTACAGACACTAACACAAACTTACAAAAGGGGACTGTATCCTGATAACTCTACGATGGATAACTTAGCATTTTTTACCTTGCACCAGTTGAAGTTCAAGCACTTTCATATTTCCTCTGGCTTGCGTTATAATTTCATTCGCCTAAGTATTCCTGAGCAAACTATCGGCAATACTGTCATTTCTCCCTCTGCTTTGGTAGGCGATATTTCTTTGGCGTACCAATTCCATAAAGCTCATAAATTGATTGCCTCAGCCAATACCGCCTTTCGCAGTCCCAATATAGATGACTTAGGTACTTTGGGAATTGTAGATTTCCGCTATGAACTGCCAACCAACGATTTACAAGCGGAGAAATCTTTAAATACACAAATCGCTTGGAAAGCCAATGCAAGCAAATTTTCAAGTAGTTTTGCTATTTTTCAGCACCAATTAACCAATTTGATAAACCGAGTAAGGCAGGGCAGAGATTCTATACAAGGCTACCAAGTGTACCGCAAAGAAAATGTAGCCCAAGCAGTCATCAGAGGAGCAGAAGCAGAATTTGCTTATCAGGTTTCCTCTAAGTTTACACTTTTAGGCAACTTAACCTATCTCTACGGACAAAATAAAACTAATAATGAGCCTGTACGTAGGATACCCCCTTTGAATGGCAAACTCAGTTTATTTTATTCACAAAGGCAGTTCTATGCTAACTTAGAGTATCTTTTTGCAGGAAGGCAAGACCGATTAGCACAAGGGGACAAAGATGATAACCGAATAGGTAAAGACGGCACTCCAAGCTGGCAAGTAGTGAATCTTCAGGTAGGCTATACTTACAAAAATATTCGCTTTATAGGAGGTTTAGGGAATGTTTTTAATCAGTTGTACCGCATTCATGGCTCTGGGGTAGATGGCTATGGGAGGCATTTTTGGCTAACAGCAAGATTTCAATTTTAATACAATCAATATGCAAAAGAACATTCAACAAACTGTTAATGAAGTATTTATGCTCTTTGATAAATATGGAAAAGAGGACTACATCGGCGAGCCTATTTCCCAAATAGAACACGCTTGTCAAGCGGCGCAATTAGCCGAAGATGAAGGATTAGATGAAGAAGTTATCTTAGCGGCTTTTTTTCATGACATCGGGCATTTATGTGCCAAAGAAGGGGTTTTTGAAAGTATGGACGGCTATGGGGTAAAAAGACACGAACAAATAGGGGCAGACTTTTTGCGAAGTAAGGGCTTTTCGGAAAAAATAGCCCGTTTGGTAGAAAATCATGTGCAAGCAAAGCGCTACTTGACTTTCAAGTACCCTGCTTATTATGAGGCACTTTCTGAGGCAAGCAAAAAAACACTGGAATTTCAAGGGGGAAAAATGGCAGCAATAGAAGCTACTCAATTTGAAAATGATGCATTTTTTTCGCTCTCTATACAGATGCGGACTTGGGACGAGAAAGCAAAGGAAATAGGAGTAGCTCTCCCTGATTTAAAAAAATATAAGCAAATGGCTGTCCATCACTTGTCTAAATCATCTGCTCCTTGATTTGATGTATCTCCTTGCTAATATCTACTTCCGTAATAGTTTCTAACTGTTGGAGGACATGCCTTAAAAATTGTTGGTGAGCGGCAGTATGCGGATAAAAAGGCTTGTGTTGCAAAGATTTATAAATTTTTTCCCACTTTTTTACAAAGGTTTGCGTAGGAGCATCTAAATACATTTCAACAAATTTCTGAAAAATATAAGTAATAGCTTGCGAATTAGGGTGCAACATATCCGCCTCGTAAAAGCGATAATCTCTAAGGTCATCTATCATCAATTCGTAAGCAGGGAAGTAACTTACATTTTCAAATTCTTCCGTAATTTGGTAGCAAGCAAGGCGAAGGACTGATTTACTTACCGAATTAAGGGAAATAGTGTCTTTGATGTGCCTTACAGGACTGACTGTCAAGATGATGTGTACGTTTTTTGGAAGTATTCCATACAACTTTTCAAATTCCTTAACGATATTTTCAGGAGAAAGCAAGCGCTTTTCAAAAAGCGAAGAGGGCATTTTATGGCAGTTGGCTACTATTTTGTCCTTCCCTTTGAGTGCATAGACAAAGGCTGTTCCTAAGGTAAGAATCAAAAAAATATTTGTCCTTGAAAAAGAAAAAAAATGATGCACTTGATTTAACTTTTCCAAGATTTGTTTTTCCAACTCTTCTTTTTTTAAAGCGGAAATAGCTGAATGAAAATCATAGTGATACCAGACCTCCTCTCTTTGTAGAAAAAAATCGTCAAGACTAAATTTCCTTATGATACTGCTTTCTAATAAATTAAAAATAGAAATAGGGTTATAAATCACGCCGAAGGGATTAGGAATAGCAGAAAACTTACTTTCTTGTAGTAGTCTGCCGATATTATCTGAAAAGCAAGAACCCAATAGCAAAATTGGATTTTGCAAAGAAATTTGAGGAGTGGCAGGGAAAACTTGCAGTTCAGTACGAAACATCATAGGCAAGGATTTACCGCAGTTCAAAATTGACTACAAAAGCCTTCTGCTCGCTTAGGGCGGGATTTTCCTGCATTTGATAAGCATAGCTTAGTGCTACCACTAATCGGTCTTTGGTGGTATATTTCTGATTCCTAAGCCATTCCCCTGCTGAGAAGTTAGCCGCATCGTGGTAATCCGCAAAAGTTTGTGGATTGCCTATTAACCTTTCCCCTCTGACCAGCATTATATCTAACTGATTGATAACCAATTTATAGTTTTGCCGTAATACTTGACTTACTTCCTGAGCGTTGAGGATTTTTACCTCTAATTTTCCCAAGTCTTGTACGCTAACATTTTCTCTGACCCAGCCTGTGGTAGTATCAGAAGGGTTAGTTAGTAGTTTCTTTCTAATAAAAGAAACCTTTTTACCGTTGTTATACACTTCTACTTTAAGTTCAGGAAACTTACCTTTGTCCAGTAAATTTTCACTGTGTTGATTTTTTGCTGATATTAATGCAAAAAATAGCAAGGTAATGGAAAGCAGAGAAAGTATTTTTTTCATATTCATGTGATTCATCATTGCGTAGAAATTATCCTTGTAAAAGTTGTTACCCTCTTCCAAGGATAAAATTATCAATTTTCAATCCATTATTTATCAAAAAGCTATTTTTCTTGTTTAAAACTCGACATAATCCACCCTCCCCCAATTACGTCCTCACCTTCATAAAACACTGCCGCCTGTCCGGGTGCGATGGCGTACACGTCTTTGTGAAAAAGAACTTTCATGCGGTCGCCTTCTTGGGTAATGAGAGCAGGGGTTCCTGTTTTATCATTATAGCGAATTTTAGTAATGGTTTGTACTTGCTTGCCTTGCAAGTCTGCATACTTAATCATGTTTAGTTTTTGTACCCACATACCATCTCTTGCCAGTTCTTTGTAAGTCCCTAAGACCACTCTATTTGTATCTTTTTGAATTTCAGTAACAAAGACAGGGTAGCCTAAGGCAATGCCTAAACCTTTTCTTTGCCCAATAGTATAAAATGGATACCCTTGATGCCTGCCTACCACTGTCCCGTCTTCTAAAACAAACTCTCCTCCATCTACGCTTGCTTCTAAGTCTGGCACGCGGTTTTTCAAAAACCCACGATAATCATTGTCGGGGATAAAACAAATCTCGTAAGATTCTGACTTATTGACCAAATCTACAAAGCCTCTTTCCGTCGCCATTTGGCGGATTTCTGTTTTTCTCAATTTTCCTAAGGGGAAAATCGTTCGGCTAAGACTTTCTTGGGACACCCCCCAAAGTGCATAAGACTGGTCTTTGGCTTGGTCTATGCCTTTGGAAATGACATACCTGCCATTTTCTTCTCTGACGTTGGCGTAATGTCCCGTGGCGATATAGTCGCATTTGAGCTTATCGGCTCTCCTGAGCAAAGCGTCCCATTTAATGTGCGTGTTGCAAAGCACGCAGGGATTGGGCGTTCGCCCTGCCAAATACTCCTCAGTAAAGTGGTCAATGACGTAATCGCCAAACTCCTCGCGAATATCTAAAATATAATGCGGAAAACCCAAAGTTACGGCTACGTTGCGTGCATCGTTGATAGAATCTAAACTACAACAACCTGTTTCTTTTTTTTTCGCTCCTGAGGAGGCATAATCCCATGTTTTCATGGTCATGCCTATTACTTCATACCCCTGTTCGTGCAGTAGCACCGCCGCTAAGGAACTATCTATTCCACCACTCATAGCTACCAACACTCTACCTCTTGTACTCATTTATACTATAAAAATTTGATTATCAATTAAATAAAAATAAAATCTGCAACCTACCGGAAAAATGTTTGCGAAGGGCGGGATTGATAGCACTTTCCTTGCCCTACGCACAAAGTTTATAGAAAGCACAAAAGCCTAAATTACGCACATTAGCCCGCCTTTTCGCGGGGCGACCCTCGCAAACATAATGTTGTGGACAGTTTTTCCTTCTCTCGCACTTTCGTTAGTTCAAATTTACAGAATTATACAACATTTTCAAATCTTGTTCAGTAAAAGATTTGTCTAAATGTTCATCGTAAAACTTGACTAAGTTCTCTTTGAACAGATAGCCAACTTTGTTTTCCAAATATATCGGGTGTCCTATGTAGGTTGAGTTTTTGAATACGTCATTGAGTTTCTTTTCTCTTGACTTCGGACAAACAATATACAGTTTTTTCGCAATGTCGGGCTGAACTTCCAATAAATTCATAAATCTTTCAAAGCCCGAAACAATGCTTGTACTTTCTTCTACTTCAAAGGCGTAGCGTGGAAAACCTAATTTGTCTATCCAAATCACATCTATTTGTTGTATTTTGGCTTTTTGCTGCTCGTTGGCGTTTTGAATAGGAAAGACCGTTAAAGATATTTCGCTAAACTTTGTGCCTTGAAAGTTATCTGCGGTTTGCTCTCGTTTGCCTATCCACGATTTAAAGCCCAAATATTCGCCTATTTTTACTAACCGAAAAATAATTTCGCTGTGTGAAAAACCATCTGATTGAATTTTTACTAATTTTTCGTTGGCTACATTGTCAAAGTTAAGGGTAACAACTTCGCCTTGATTGATAATCCACTTCCCTGTTTTTGGGCTTTTATGGGCTATTTCTGACAATAAAATAGGCAAGTCTTTTTCTATCGGAAATTTTTTGTCTTCCGAAAATATCTCAAACAGTTCTTTGTGTATTTGGTCAATCGTTAGGGCTTTATGTTTGGCAAATAATTCTTTCAAATATACTCGCAACTCGTCTAAATGTGCCAAATACGCT
>Ga0272446_1003628_pt1 | contig 19206 bp, 15 predicted proteins | sample YNPCB0061_FD_194587 | JGI IMG/M metagenome (GOLD analysis project Ga0272446, IMG submission 194587) | Hot spring microbial mat communities from Yellowstone National Park, WY, United States - YNP-CB-006-1 | ecosystem: Environmental > Aquatic > Thermal springs > Hot (42-90C) > Sediment | place...
CCTTCAACAATCTGAACCAAAGCTTCGTAAGGAGATGTGTGCTCGGTTAAAGATTCATCTTTATCGAATGCAAATAAAGTCACATTACCATTTGGCTTTTTTATAATCTGCTTGCTTACAATTGACTTAGTCTGATAATCAATCGAGCTAACTAGTTTTTCTTTTTTAATCTCCATTATAAATCTTTCTTAATTATTTTTTCTGAGGACTTCCTGTATAGTATGTTAATTCAACATTCGAGTTCGCTGGAGAAACTCTTACATATCCTTGCATCTCCTGATGTAATGCTGAGCAAAAATCTGTGCAATAGAAAGGATAAACACCAGGTTTTGCAGGTTTCCAGAGAATTGTTTTTGTTTGACCAGGCATAATTAAAATTTCAGAATTGTTCAATCCTTTTACAGTAAAGCCGTGAGGTATATCCCAGTCCTGCTCAAGATTTGTGACATGGAAATAAACATTATCTCCAACTTTTATTCCTTCAATATTATCTGGTGCAAAGTGGCTTCTTATTGCAGTCATATAAACATGAACATCATTTCCTTTTCGTTCAACCCGCGCATCTTTTTCTCCATTAGTCTTATAAGGATGTTGATTTTCTTCAATCTTATAAAACTTCTGGCTGTTTTTCATTATCACATCAGCAGCAATTGACTGAGCATAATGTGGTTCACCAATAGTCGGAAAATCCAATAACAGTTTCATCTTTTCACCTGAGATATCAATCAACTGTGCTGATTGAGTTAATTCAGGACCTGTTGGTAAATATCTGTCTTTGGTAATTTTATTCAACGCAATAACATATTTACCCCAAGGTTTCTTGCTATCTCCACCAGGAATGTTTAGATGACCAATTGAATAGTAAACAGGAATTCTATCAACAACTTCCCAGGTTCCGAGTTTCCATTTTACAATTTCTGAAGAAACGAAGCAGGAAGTATAAGCATAACCTTTTCCATCAAATTCGGTATGTAGAGGACCAAGTCCCGGATTCTGTACTTCGCCTGCAACAACAGCATCATACTTTAAAATTGGGATTCCATCAATCTCACCATCAAATTGTTTCTCTTCGATTGCTTTCATCATTTTTGAAAATGAATGAACAGGAATTACTGTTGCCAGCTTACCACCAGCTACAATGTATTCACCTGACGGATCAACATCAACTCCGTGCGGAGATTTTGGAGTCGGTAAATAATAAATCATTCCCGGACAATCCTTAGGATCAAGAACAAGAACTTCTTTCTTTACATCACTAAATGCAAAATGTTTTTTCTCGTCATAGTAATTATGATAATACTCAGCGCTCATCTTTTTTGCTTTACCTTCTTTAACATATTTTTCTGCAAGTTTCCAGTTTACAGCAGCTACAAAGTCCTTGTCATTTCTTGAAGCATTAATTTCCAAAAGTGTATTTGCCTGTTCAGTATTGTACGAAGTAAAGAAAGCCCAATCGTGTGAAGGACCTTTACCAGCATGAGCTAAATCGTAATTAAATCCTGGTACTATTATCTGAAAAGCTAAATTCATTTTTTCAGATTTTGGATCAAGTGCGATAAAGCTAATAGTGCCTTTAAAGTTTTCTTTATAAGTCGAAATAGGAACATCTGCATTTGGAATTGGAACACTAAATCTTGTTGATGCAACAATGTATTCAGTATTCTCAGTTACAAATGGCGAAGCGTGATTACCTGCAGAATTAGGTATTTCGATAATTTCTGTAGTTTCAAAAGTCTTTAGGTCAATCTTTGCAACGCGAGGTGTATTATTTCCGTTGATAAAAATAAATCTTCCATCAGGAACACCATCTGTCATTGAAAGTTCAGGATGATGAGCATCATCCCAGGGAATAAATCCATAGGAGGTCATCAACATTGCTTTAGTATCTTCAGTATAACCATATCCAGTTTCAGGATTCTGAGAGAACACTGAAATATTTTTGAATAATCTTCCTGAGGGCAAACCATAAACACCCATCTGACCATTAAATCCACCTGAAGTGAAAAGATAAAATTCATCATAGGAGCCGGGAGCGACATAAACTTGTGATGCTACATCACCGCTAACAGCATCTTTTGATTGCTGGCATCCGAAATAAAAAATCATAATGGATACTATCGGTAAACCAATCAGTAACCATTTTTTGAATTTAGAATTGAACATTGATACCTCCTGATAATTAGTTGTGAATTATTTTCCTACTTCTCTGAAAAATTCCAATAATGCGCGTGCATCGTCATAAGAGAGATTTTGATTGGTCATTTGCGTCATATACTCTGCTAATAACTTTTTTACAACCGGATGTTTTTGCTGCATCTCAAGAGGATTAAGCATCATATTCATAATATATTCCGGAGTTCTCCTTTTGATCACATCTCTTTGAGCAGGACCGACATATCTTTCATCAAGTTTATGACAAGCGATACATTTTGTGTTAAAAATCTCCTCTCCCTTTTTTACAAGTTTTGGATCAATTGGACCGAGTTCCAGTTTCTGTTTGACCGGACCGATTCCATTTTCCAATTCAAATTGTGATAACCCGGCATTTGGGTCATTTGCAACAGATTTTGTTTTGCTAAAATCTGCCGCTTTTTGTTCATCACCACCGCAAGCAGAAATAGAAAGCATTATGAATACTACTACAACCAATCCCAGAATTTTTGATAATAAATATTTCATTTGTAACTCCTTTTTTAATAAGATTTTTTTATCTGATTTAATTTTAATAAAAAATGAATTTCTTTAATTTCAAATTCAGATTTTTTTGTCTGATTAAAAATAAAAAGAATAATAATTCCTGTCAAGCATTTTAAAACAAAAACTTTTAATGATGCATATCCTTCCTTTCATCATACAGCTTTCCTATTTCTGCACCGATTATGAATACTGCGGCTGTGTAGTAAATCCAAAATGCAATTACAACAAGTAATGCATAAGTGCCGTAAATTTTTCCCCAGGTTTGAAAATGTGAGATGTAATATCCAAATGCAGTTTTAGCAGCAACCCATAAAACCGAAGCCCAAACTGCACCAACAAATGCAGATAACCGTCTGATTTTTTTCGTAGGAACTAAACGATAAAATAAATACATCAGAAATAAGATTACTAAAAATGAAATCAATATTGTATAAAGCTGCTGAAAAATTGGTTGATTGAATATTTGTAGGTATTCGGTTGAATCTGCAATCTTTCTTAGAAGCTCTAAAAATGGAAGTGCAAGTATTGAAGCAAAGAAAAGTAAAATTGCAATAATGATAATTAAAAAATCACGAAGTTTACCTAACAGAAAGTTTACATCAATTTCCTGCCCATTGATTTTATTCAACACAGTTCTCATACTGCTAAAAAATCCGCTTGCTGCAAAAAACAACCCGGCAAAGCCGATAATTCCTGCTGCATTTTTAAATTCAACTACTTCATAAATCCGACTGAATATAATTTGTTTGGTAAACTCAGCATACTGATCATAAGGAATTACGGTGTTGATAAGATTAATAATTTGCAGCTCCATTTCTTCAGAACTAAGAAAATTTCCCAAAACCCAAAATGCAATAAGCACCAAAGGAATTATACAGGTGAACAATGAAAAAGCTAGTCCGCCGGAGAGTAAAAAAACATGATGACGATCAATTCTGTCATACAAGCCACCGAAGTAATGTTTTAGGAATGACCAAATTTTTGCCCAGACAGGATTAAGATGAACAAGCAATCTTGCCTTTCGGTAAAGTTCATAAAGTTTTGATCTTTTAATTATGTCAAGAATTTTATTCTTCACCGCTCATTATTCTTGGTATTGTGTTAAAATAAATATCAGATAATTCTTTCAACGAAATTTCAAATTCATTTTTTATTATCATTGATTTCCCTCTTACAAGACCAAGTTTGAAAAAAGGAATTCCTGCTTCATTCACTTTAAATTCAAAATCTTTTTCTTTAGAATTTGAGATCGATACTATGATGCGTGACTGGCTTTCTGAAAATAAAGTAAAATCAATTCTTGATTTTATTGGAATTTCTACTTCACAACCAATTGGTTTTTCCTGATTGATAATGCAACACTCAGCTAATGCTGAAACAATTCCACCTTCAGATATATCGTGTGCGGATTTAATAAATCCATTTCTGATGAGACTTAAAATTGTTTCCTGTAACTTTTTTTCTTTATCAAGATCAATTTCCGGACAATCGCCTGAAACTATGTTATGAATGATTTTAAGATATTCGCTTCCGCCGAGTTCTTCTTTATCTTCACCGAGCAAATAGATTATATCACTTTCATCTCTGAAATATGATGTTGTGATATGATTTAAATCTTCAACAAGTCCAACCATTCCGATTGTTGGAGTTGGATAAACTGCAGTATCAGGTGATTCGTTATAAAAACTAACATTACCGCCCGTGACAGGAGTATCAAACTTTTTGCAAGATTCACCCATTCCCGCTATTGCTTGTGCAAACTGCCAGTAAACTTCCGGTTTGTATGGATTACCAAAGTTTAAACAATTTGTAACACCAAGCGGCACACCGCCCGAACAAACAATGTTTCTTGCACATTCAGCAACTGCAATCTTCGTTCCTTCTTTAGGATTTAAGTAAACATATCTTGAGTTGCAATCTGTTTTCATTGCAAGTGCTTTGGATGTTCCTTTTATATAAATTACTGCAGCATCACAGCCGGGACCAACTATAGTGTTGGTTCTTACCATTGTATCGTACTGATGATAAACCCATTGCTTTGAAACAATGTTTGGTGATGAAAAAACTTTAAGAAAAGCATCTTTAATATTTGTTGGTTGAGGCAGATTTTGGAAATTAAAATTTCTTGTGTGCTTTAAATATTCAGGTTCTTTTTGCTCACGAATATAAACCGGCGCACCTCCACCGAGCACTAATTCAAATGCAGGAATCGTTGCTTTTCGTTCACCCTGATAATCTATATGAAGCAACCCATCATCAGTAACTTCTCCGATTATTTCACAATTCAAATCCCACTTTTCAAAAACTGCTTTAACTTTTTCTTCATAACCTTTCTTCACGCAGCAAAGCATTCTTTCCTGGCTTTCACTTAACATAATTTCATAGGCAGTCATTCCATCTTCACGAAGAGGAACTTTATCAAGATTTATTTTCATTCCGGCTTTTCCTTTAGCACTCATCTCACTTGTAGAACAGGAAATTCCTGCAGCACCCATATCCTGAATACCGATCAACCAGCCATTTTTAATTATTTCAAGAGTAGCTTCGAGCAAAAGTTTTTCTGTGAATGGATCACCAACCTGAACTGAAGGTCGTTTCGATTCTGATTTTTCGGAAATTTCTTCTGATGCAAAAGTAGCTCCGTGAATTCCATCTCTGCCTGTTGATGAACCAACAATCATTACTGGATTTCCAACACCTTTTGCAACTGCTGAAGCAACATGTTTTTTATTAACAATACCCACAGCCATTGCATTAACAAGCGGATTTCCCTGATATGATTCATCAAAGTAAACCTCTCCTGCAACTGTAGGAACGCCGAAGCTGTTTCCGTAATCTCCGATACCTCTTACAACTCCGTCAAACAGATATCGTGTTCTTGAATCTTTTAATGAACCGAATCGTAGTGAATTTAATGAAGCAATCGGACGAGCACCCATTGTGAATATGTCACGCATAATTCCACCAACTCCGGTTGCTGCACCTTGGTAAGGTTCAACTGCGGATGGATGATTATGACTTTCAATTTTAAATGCAACTGCAAGATCATCACCAATATCTATTAGCCCGGCATTTTCTTCACCGGCAGCAACCAATAATCTTCCGCCGCTGCGTGGAAGAGTTTTTAATTGTGCAATAGAATTTTTATAACTGCAATGCTCACTCCACATTACAGAAAATATTCCAAGCTCAGTAAAAGTTGGTGTTCTTCCTAAAATTTCTAATACACGATTATATTCTTCCTGAGTTAATCCATGCTCAAGAGCAAGTTGTAGAGTAACTTCTGGTTCTTTCATACAGCTAAAAATTTTTCTTAAAAATTATGATGTGAAATATAAAGCAATGAGAAATAAATAGATAAGTCATCTGAGATGCTTAACAAAAAAAGCGGGCATTAAACCCGCTTTCTTTTAAAAGGTAATCAAGGAATCTTATTTCATCAGCAACATTTTTCTTACTGCTTTAAAGTCGCCTGCTTCTATTGAGTAGAAGTAAACGCCGCTGGTAAGATTGCCTGCATTGAAGTTTACTTCATATCTGCCGGCTTGCTGCAATCCATTAACAAGAGTTGCAACCTTTTCACCAATAGCATTGTAAACAGATATATTAACCATTGCATCTTTTGCGATTGAATATTTAACCAAAGTAGATGGATTAAATGGATTCGGATAATTCTGCTCGAGTGCAAAAGTTAAAGGTGGATTTACTTCAACTTCAACAGTATTTGAAAATACATATTGTCCGTCATAATCTATTTGTTTTAGACGGTAAGTATATTTTCCTGAATTAAGATTCTTATCTGTAAAGCTGTAAGCTTTTGGTTCTGTAGTTGTTCCAAAACCGGCAACATAACCAACTGCTTCATAACTGCCTCCATTGCTTCTCTGAACTTCAAAGCCCTGATTATTTTTTTCAGTGGAAGTGTTCCAGATAAGTTCTACATTATCATCAACTGCTTTAGCTGTAAATGAAGTAAGCTCTACAGGAATTACATAACTTAATTCTATATCGTCAATATACCAGTAATCAATATTAAAGGAGTTGCCGTTAAAGAATAAAGCTAACTTTAAATTTGCAGCATCAGTCACAGGAGTCGTAAATGACGTGGTTATTTGTTCCGGACCAACATTTCCGGTAGGATTGTTTAACTGCCATATTGGTGTATATGTTGCACCATCATCATAAGTAACTGCAATTCCCATTACACCACTTGGATTTGCATACCAATCAAGGTAATGTTTCAGACTTAAATCTATTTGTGTGTTATTGGGAGCCGATATATTAATAGATTTTAAGTAAGTAGCACCATTAAATGATGGAGTCCAACTCAATCTGCATTCCGGACCGGCTAAACCGCCAGCATTGTTTGTTGACTGCACTGACCAGTTAGTTAATCCTAAAGGACCAACAGGTGTCCAATTAGCTAAATCAGGGAATGGCTCAATAAATAAAGTGCCGGGAGACATTTCAGTTCTGAAACTCCAGAAAGGTCCGCCAACTCCACAAGTATCATTTTTACCAATAACTCTCCATCCATAAGATTTATTATACTGAAGTGGTCCGGGAACTGAAATAGAAGTAATAGCAGGACCGTTGTAAATCATACTTAAATTTCCATTTAAACCAAACCAAACTTCGCAATTAGTAACGCCGTTTCCATTAGTCCAGCTAAGTTGAGATAATGATATTGGAATATTATTACTTCCATCTGCCGGAGTTGGATTGCTTGCAGGATCAACCGGGCAAGGTGGACCAACAGTAACCTCAGCTATCCAAGCCTGATAGTTCCCTGTTCTATCATCAGTCCAAAATGGATAAACTTTATTATTCGCAGCTGCAATTCCAATATAATCACCTTGATAACCGCCAGCTAAACCCGCGATTGGCTTAGGTCTGAAGTTCTGATCACTAACTTTGAAATTAGTAAAACTAATTCCACCGTTATAAGATACAGCCATATAAACGCCTGAACTATCTGTGGTGGTTTCCCTGTTATCATAAAAAACTACATATAGGTTTCCGGTTGATTGATCAACCGTACACCAAGGGAAATATTGATCTTTACCATTGTTGAGTGCATCGTCATTTACTCTTACAGGTGAGCTCCAGGTTGTTCCACCATCGGTAGATCTTATCATCACAATATCCGGATCGGTTCCGGCTGGAGCAACACCTCTTTGAGGCCAGGTAATGTAGATATAACCATTATTTGGTCCGCCGCTTCTGTCAACAGCCATTGATGGGAATGAAGCAACTCTTATTGAAGTTGGTTTAATGTTTCCTCTTATACCAAAATTAATATTTCCGTTAGGAGTTAAAGCTCCATAAATTCTTGATTTTGTCCAGGTTACTCCACCATCGGTTGATTTTGCAAAACCAATTGCATCTTCTCCGGAAGGCCAGTTATCATAAATTGCAAATGCTACATACACTTCTCCGTTTGGTCCGGTTTGAACATTAACGCCTTGAGCATGACTGCCGGGATTTAATGATGAAGATAGATTTACTGCAGCGCTCCAGGTTTGACCAAAATTTGTAGAGTATTTAACAACAGCATTATTATCATTTGTACCGCCAAAATCTGTCCATACATCATAAAGACGGTTTTCAAAAGGAGAACCAACTTGCTTATCAACCATCAAATGATTTTTATCAGCTAAACTACCAGGATTTGGCGCAACAGTGTATGTCGTCCAGGTTGCACCATTGTCAGTAGAACGAGCAATTCCCTGACCACCAGGATTGTCAATGTAACCAATATAAAAATAACCATTAGTGCCTATAACATTTGCAGGATCACCACTGTTCGATCCCATTGATGCAGGAGGATTATCAAAACCACTCCAGTTTAATCCACCGTTAGTAGTCCAGTAACAGCCGGTTCCATATAATGTGCTCACTGGCCAGTTAGTTGTGTTCGCTCCTCCAAACAGAATATTCGGATTTGTCGGGTGAACATCAATTGACATTTCTGACTGAGTTGAATTAGTTGTCGGTTTTACCCTATAATTTGGACTAACAACAACTTCAGTGCTTTCAAATTTGTAAGTTTGATATTTGGGATCTACTGGTATCCAACGATAGTCGCTTTCGTTAACACCAGTTGGAACATTGCGATCAATCTGTATTTTAGACCAAATTCTACTATCAGCGCCAAGACCACTTTGTGCAAAGTTTTGAAGTGAATTTAATCCAAACAGAATAATCACAAAGAAAACTATAGAGATTTTGCTTTTCATTGCAGCTCCTCTTGTGATTGAAGATAGTTAGTTAATTAAATTTAAATTGGATAAGTAAGTTCAAGTTTAATTCAAATCGTTAAATTTTGAGCGGTCACGAACCAGAGGAAAATTCTGATTTGATGAACGCCTTATTTTCGAATAAAACTAATTAAAAAATAAATTCTGCCCGTTTACTAACTAAACTTAAATCATTTTTAGATAACTTCGCAATAGTTAAATAAAAAAAATTTTAAATGACTTTTATTGCAATAATCTTACCATTACTCTTTTTGAGTTATGCTATTTTAATAATTTCTGGTCTGAAAAAGTCTTTATCCGCTAAATTTAGTTCACCACATTATTACGAAAATATTTCAGTTGTAATCGCTCTTAAAAATGAGATTAAAAATCTTCCTGCGTTGCTAAATGCATTGAATCAATTTAACTACGATTCAGAAAAGTATGAAATAATTTTTGTTGATGATAATTCGGAAGATGATTCATATATGTTTTTAGAAAGTCATTTGAACAAAAATTATAAACTATTAAAAGCAGCAAATAAAAAATTTCCGGGTAAAAAAGGTGCATTAGACATTGGCATTCAAAACTCAAAATTTGATATCATTGCAATCACAGATGCTGATTGTAAACCCGAGATTGATTGGCTTAAATCAATATCGAAAAAAATATCTGAGGGATTTGATATCGTGTTTGGTTATTCACCTTTAGAAAAAGGTATTAACTTCATAAGCAAATTTTCTTCATTCGAAAATCTGAGAAATTATATTCTTTATTTTTCTTTTGCGGGATTGAATATTCCCTACTCGGCTGCAGCAAGAAGTTTTGCTTTCAGAAAAAGTAGTTTTAACAAGCTCAATGGTTTCAATAAAACTACTGAAACATTAAGTGGCGATGATGATCTTTTAATTCGTGAGGCTGTAAAAAATAAATTGAAAGTGGGCGCATTCCGATTTGATAATGACTTAGTTTATTCAGTTCCAGCAAACTCGTTAAGAGAATATCTGAATAGAAAAAGCAGACACTTGAAAACTTCACATTATTATTTACTCAGACATAAAATACTTCTTGCGCTATGGCATTCAGTAAACATCATTTCTTTGTATTCAATTTTTCTTACACCAGTTTCTTATTTATTTGTTATTCCTTTTTCTGTAAAGATGATAATTGATGCCGCTTTAGTTTTATTTATCAGAAAAAAACTTCCTCACACATTTAGATTATTTGAAATAATTTATCTTCAGTTTTTTTACGAAACATTTTTAGTGATAAATTTTATTAACTCGCTTTTAAGTAAGGATAAATGGAAATAAGCATCGAACTAAATAAAAATAATCATCAGGCAGCTTGGCTTGATAAATCTCATCCGAATTACAATCGCTGGGAACGGGCAAGAAATTTGTCTGTTGAAAGAGGCAGATTAGTAAAAACATTTTTAGAGAAATATAGAACCATTACTAATAAAAAAATTCTTGATATCGGCAGCGGAGAAGGTGGAACTTCATCTGTGCTTTCAGAAAATAATTTCGTTGTTAGTGTAGATTTAAGTTTATTAAGACTTCAAAGGCAAAAAGTAAATTTTCAAATAAAAAATTCTGTAAACAGCAATGCATTGAAACTTCCGTTTTCAGATTCTTCTTTTGATATAATTATACTTCAGGATGTAATTGAACATTTGTCTGACAGTGAAAATTTTATTTCCGAAATAAAGAGAGTGTTAAAGTCGAATGGTGCTATTTACCTGAGCACTCCAAATAAATTATCAATCATTAACATTTTATCTGATCCGCATTGGGGATTACCTTTAGTTGCAGTTTTTAAAAGAGAAACTATCAGGAATATCTTTCTAAAAAATTTTCGTAAATCAGATATGGACAGAAAAGATTTGGCTGAGTTGATTTCACTTAGCAAAATTCTAAAGATGTTTTCAGATGAATTTGAAATAAGACTTCAGACAAAAAAAGTTGTCGAAAATCTTTTTTCTAACAACGAGGGAATTGTTTGGAGTAACTTTCATCTAAGTCTGATCCGAGCATTAAAAAAATTTTCTCTTGACAAGTTCATAATAAAGATTGCCAACGATGACTTCGGTATGATTAATAAATTTTTTACACCAACTTTTTATTTAGTAATGGAAAGAAAATCAATCTAGTTTGAATTGAAACTCACTTAAAATATTTTTGGAACTCAAATATGGAATACAAATTACTCGCACAAAAAGCTGTAGAAGCTAAACAATTTGCTTATGCACCTTACTCAAATTTCAGAGTAGGTGCAGCACTCTTAACCGAAGATGGAAAAATCTTCACTGGTTGTAATGTTGAAATAAGTTCATACAGTCTTACAATATGCGCTGAACGAAATGCAATCTTTAAAGCTTATTCTGAGGGTGAAAGAAAATTCAAAGCCATTGCTGTTGCAGCAGATACAGAAGATTATATTTCGCCGTGTGGTGCTTGTCGTCAGGTAATTTCTGATTTATGCGGAGATATTGATGTAATATTAATTAACGGGAAAAATGAGATGAAGATTCTTCGAACTCAACAACTGCTTCCATTCGCTTTCACTGATAAAGAATTAAATAAAAGGAAATAGTTAATGGAACCCCACGCAATACCAAATGGAACCGGTTGGATTGAAGTAATATCCGGTTGTATGTTTTCCGGTAAAACAGAAGAACTAATCAAAAGATTAAAAAGAGCACAAATAGCAAAACAGAAACTTAAAATCTTCAAGCCTGAAATTGATATCAGATATTCAACTGATTCAATTGTATCTCACAGCGAACTCTCTATGCCATCTGCTATGGTTAAAGATGCAAAAGAAATTCTCAACTCAGCTGAAGATGCACAGGTAATCGGGATTGATGAAGCTCAGTTCTTTTCAAATGATTTAATTGATGTTTGTATTGAACTAGCAAATAAAGGTAAGCGTGTAATTGTTGCTGGTCTGGATCAGGACTACCGCGGAGTTCCTTTCGAACCAATGCCGCAGCTTTTAGCAATAGCAGAATATATAACCAAACTTCATGCAATTTGTGTTGTTTGTGGAAATCCTGCTAACAAAACTCAGCGCAAAGTTGCAGTTAAAGACAGAGTAGTTGTAGGTGCTTCTGATGTTTATGAAGCCCGCTGCCGAAAATGTCATTATATTCCTGAAGAATTATAGAGAGAAAATTATGATATTAGAATCACTCTTCCGTGGAATCCTTGGAATATTTGTTCTGATTGGAATTGCTTTCCTTTTGTCCAACAATAAGAAAAAAATAAGCTGGCGGTTAGTAATTGCCGGATTATCAATTCAACTTGTCTTTGCTCTGTTCATCTTAAAAGGAGAAGACTTAAGAAAATTTTTTTTCATACTTGGCTGGCCTAAAGATTTCTTTAACGGAGTAAGTTATATCTTTGTTCTGATTCTCAACTTTACTACAGAAGGTGCAAAATTTGTTTTTGGAAATCTTGCACTTGCACCGGGTTCAGAAAACTCATTAGGATTTTTCTTCGCTTTTCAGGTTTTACCAACTATAATATTTTTTGCTTCACTTATGTCCATTCTTTATTACCTCGGTGTTATGCAAAGAATTGTTCAGGCGATGGCTTGGGTTATGGCAAAGTTAATGGGAACAAGCGGTGCTGAATCTCTTTCCTGCACAGCGAATATTTTTGTCGGACAAACTGAAGCTCCACTTATGATCAGACCTTACATCGAAAAGATGACTAAAAGTGAAATACTTACTGTGATGATTGGTGGAATGGCAACAATTGCCGGCGGAGTTATGGCAGCTTATATTCAGATTCTCGGAAGTGCTTATTCTGTTTCTCACGGCATACGTTTACTCGAAGCTCAGAAGTTATTTGCTACACAACTTCTCGGTGCAAGTGTTATGGCAGCACCTGCTGCAATGGTAATTGCTAAAATCTTATTTCCTGAAACTTCAGAACCTTTAACTAAAGGCACTGTAAAAGTTGAAGTTGAAAAAACTGCAGGCAACATTATCGAAGCTGCTGCTAATGGTGCTGGTGATGGATTGAAATTAGCTTTAAATGTTGGTGCAATGTTGATTGCTTTCATCGCTTTGATTGCATTAATAAATTATCTTCTGAATGGATTAGGTGATATTGTTGGAATAAATTCATATCTGAAAACAACTTTCGGTAGTCCACTGAGTTTTCAACTAATTATCGGCTTAATTCTTCAGGTTGTAGCGTTTGGTATTGGAGTTCCTTGGCACGATGCTCTCACATTCGGAAGTTTACTCGGAACAAAGATAGTATTAAATGAATTTGTTGCTTACTCAGAAATGGGAACTTTAATTGAGACAGGAAAACTTGTAACCGATAAATCTATATTGATGCTCACCTATGCGCTTTGTGGTTTTGCTAACTTCAGTTCTATTGCTATTCAGATTGGAGGGCTCGGACCTTTGGCTCCAAACAGAAAATCTGACATTGCTGCTCTTGGAATTAAAGCTGTTATTGGTGGTGTAATGGCTACCTTGATGACTGCAACGCTTGCTGGTTTATTCTTTGCGGGTTGAGTAATGAAGATAAATCTTAATCTCAAGTATTCCGAACTTTTAAAATTTTTTGAACAGGAAAATTTACCTTCACCTGATATTGCAATTATTCTTGGAAGTGGTTTGGGAGATTTTGCAAATCGTTTTCAATCAAAAAAAGTTTATCGCACTTCTGAATTGCCGGCTTATCCTCCTTCAACAATTGTTGGTCACGAAGGGAAAATTCATTTCACTGAAAAGTACGGAAAAAATATTTTACTCTTTCAGGGCAGAATTCATTTTTATGAAGGTTATAAAATAAGTGAATGTGTTTTACCTGTTTTTATCGCGAATAAACTTGGATGCAAAAAAATAATTCTGACAAATGCAGCCGGTGGAATTAATCCCGATTTTGTTCCGGGAGATTTGATGCTTGCGAATTCTCTGAACGGAATTTTTATCAAGAAAGAACTCACACAACTTATTGGATTGAGTTCACCGGAGACAAAAAATTTTATCCTTTCACTTGAAGAGAATTCACTAACAAAAATCATAAGAAATGCTGCTGAAGAGTCTGCTGTTAGTCTAAAACAAGGTACTTATATTTATGCAAAAGGACCGTCATACGAAACACCGGCAGAAATTCAGTTCTTCAAAAAATTTGGTGCTGATGCTGTAGGAATGTCAACCGTTCATGAAGCAATTTTCTCGGCTTATCTTGGAATGGAAGCCGCTGTAATATCCTGCATTACCAATTACGCAGCTGGAATTTCAGAAAAAAAACTTTCTCATTCTGATGTAACCGAAACAGCAGAATTAGTTAAGGAAAAGTTTTCAAATCTTTTAGAATCTGTTATAAAACTTTGTTAATTGCTTGTAAGTCAAACTTTTCACCCATACAAATAATAAAATCCTGCTGAGATAGCACCTGATTTTAATTGACTTTTGACGCCTCATGGTTTAAGTTTGACAGCTAATTATTTAGAAACTCCTATTAAGAAACAAAAAAACAGGTGTTATGAAAGAGTACAGATTCAGGATTATCATTATTCTTGCAGCAATTGCTCTTAGTATTTATCTGTTATATCCAACTTTTATGGATTATCAGAACAGCAAACACATTCAAAGTGTTGTTGAACAGAAAAAGCAAGAAATCCTCAAACAAAATCCAAAAATTTCCAAAAGTGAATTGGAAGAATTGTTAACGATTGTCGAAGACAGTGTTAAACAATCAGACCCTTCTTATATTGAAAACAGATTAAAGAGATTAAAGCTTGGTCTCGATTTACAGGGAGGTATGCGTGTTGTTCTTGAAGTAAACACTGCAAAGCTCCTTGAAAAACTTGCAAACAATCCTGATCAGGTTTTCAATTCTTTATTAGCTGAAGCTAAAAAAGAAGCAGAAACTTCTGATGAATCTGTTGTTGAAATACTTGCGCGTAAACTTCAGCAGAAAGGTATCAGACTTAGCAGATATTTCGGAAACATCCGACAGGACGATGCTGAAATTATTGCTCAGTTGAAAAAAGATTCCGAAGATGCTGTAACCCGTGCAATGGAAATTATCAGAAACAGAGTTGACCAGTATGGTGTTTCTGAACCATCAATTCAAAGACAAGGTTCTAGAAGAATTATTGTTGAATTGCCAGGCATTGCAAAAGAAGAAGAAGCAAAACAACTTTTGCAGGGAACTGCGTTACTTGAATTTCGTTTAGTAAAAGATCCTGAATTTACTTATCAGATAATGCAACGAATTGATAACGCTCTTGCAAAAGTTTTGGCTGCCGGCAATGATTCACTTCTTGCAGAATTATCCGATACAACAAAGAAATCAGATACTACGGCTGCTGCAGATACTACTCAGAAACAATTGACTGAAGAAGAATTTAAACAACAACATCCGTTCTTTTCTGTTGCATTGCTCGATCCTCAAGGCAGAAGCGCTGATGCTTTTGTAAAAGAAGATGACCGCAATAAAATTTTAAGATGGCTTTCAATGCCTGAGGTTAAAAAAGAAATTCCTGATAATGTTGAATTTGTTTTTTCTGCAAAACCAATCAGTACAACACAAGATGGTAAAAAAGTTTACTTTATGTATTTGGTTAACAAGCAGCCGGAATTAACAGGCGGTGTTGTTACAAACGCAGTTGCAACATTAGACCCAAATTCTTCCGCTCCAATTGTTAACATGGAAATGAACTCTGAAGGTGCTGTTGAATGGGCAAGAATAACGGGTGCAAACATCGGGAAAAGAATTGCAATTATGCTCGATGGAAAAGTTTTCTCAGCTCCGGTCGTTCGTGGTAAAATTCCTGGCGGAAGATCTCAGATTGAAGGGATGGAAAATCTTGATGAAGCAAAATTGCTTGAAATTGTTTTGAAAGCCGGCGCACTTCCAGCTCCTGTTGATGTTATTGAAGAAAGAGTCGTTGGTCCGTCATTAGGTGAAGATTCTGTTCAAGGCGGACTGAACTCAGCTTTGTTTGGATACCTTGCTGTTGCAATTTTTATGATTATCTATTACAGACAATCCGGTTCGATCGCAGCAGGAGTTTTAATTCTAACGATTCTTTTTATTCTTAGTGTATTAGCTGGATTTAAGGCAACATTAACATTACCTGGTATTGCAGGTATTGTACTTACTATAGGAATGGCGGTTGACGCTAATGTGCTTATTTTCGAAAGAATCAGAGAGGAGCTTGAAACCGGTAAAACGCTTAAAGCTTCAATTGACAGTGGCTTTTCAAAAGCCTTATCTGCAATCATTGACTCAAACATTACAACATTCTTTACTGGTATTATTCTTTATCAGTTCGGAACCGGACCTGTTCAAGGATTTGCGTTAACACTGATGATTGGTATTGCTTCTACTTTGTTTAGCGCACTTGTAATTTCAAGATTAATATTTGATTATCTCGCATCGAAAGGTGCAAAAATTTCTATCGGTTAAAAAGATTAAGGAGTTTATTGTTCAATGAGAATATTTCATAACTTAAATGTCAATTGGATGGGAATGAGAAAGACATTCTACATCCTTTCTATAGCATTATTTCTTATTGGAATGCTTAATGTTGCATTTCGTGGACTTGTTTTCGGTATAGATTTTAAAGGTGGAAGTGAAATTGTACTTCAATTTGAAAAACCTGTTAATGTTGCACAGATCAGAAATGATTTAGCAAACATTGGGCTGGGTGCTGTTGAAGTAAGAACTTTTGGCGCTGAAACAGGTGTTCTTGTAAGAACTGAATTGCAGGAAATTCCAAAAGAAATCTATCCGAAAGTAGTTGATAGAATAAGAGAAAACATAAATAAAATTCTACCCGGAGTTCCTTATAAAGTTGTTGATTCTACAAAAAACTCAGTTACAATTGAATTTGATAATCCGGATACAACCAACCTAATGATTGCTGAATTATTTGCACGAGGATTTCAAACAGGTAAAGTTTCTGAAGAACTCGATAACAAACAAATGATAGTTAGAGTTGGTATTGCTGACTGGATTAAAGAAGTTCTTCGCGAAAAAGTTAAAGACAATTCGTTTCAAGTTGTGAAGGAAGATAGAGTCGGACCAAAAATAGGAGCAGAGCTCAAAAGAGATGCTGTTATCGCAGTACTTTTATCTCTCGTGGTGATTCTGATTTATCTCGCATTCAGATTCAAATTTATTTTCGCATTTGGTGCAGTGCTTGCACTATTTCATGATGTTCTTATTACAGTTGGACTTTATGCAGTACTTTATGGACTTATTCCGGGATTAAATCTCGAAATTGACTTACCTGTTGTTGCAGCTTTTCTAACACTTGTTGGTTATTCAATCAACGATACTGTAATTGTGTTTGACAGAATTCGTGAAAATATTAAAATCCACAAGACAATACCTTTGGAAGAGCTTGTCAATAAAAGTATTAATCAAACTATGAGCAGAACTATAATCACCGGATTTACAACATTGCTTGCGGTGTTTGTATTATTCATTTTAGGTGGTGATGTTTTAAGAGCATTCTCATTCACATTGTTGTTTGGTATTATTATCGGAACATATTCTTCAATATTTGTCGCTTCTGCATTGGTTGTTGACTATGTTCAAAGAACAAAGAAAAAAGTTCAGTTTTAAAATTAAATTGAAAATTTCTGCTTAAAGCCGATGAATTGTTCATCGGCTTTTTTGTTTTAAAGAATTGCTTAATGAATTATTGATTGAATAATATTTATTGTTTCAAGCAAACTATTAACATGTTTATTTATGATTTCAGCTTGTTCAGGAGTAACATCACCATAACCTTTTAATGCTTCTGCGGTGCTATCGCATAACAATGTCCAGATATGGCTTACCCGGCTTCTGACAATTCTATCTTCATAAAACACATTACCATTTAGTTGTAAATCATTAAACATAATTTGATTTTTTTCACGAAGAACTTTTGTCAGTTGTAATATTTGTTCCCTTTTTTCCTGAGTCATATTTGCAATTACTTTTTCAGTAACTGAATCGTGTCTTTTTTTTGTTAACAATTCTTCAATATCATCAATACTGCTCTCAATATGTCTTGCGGTAACAGATAAACTTCTTTTATGATTATCAGGTATGTTTATGTTTACTTTATCGGGCATTTATAACTCCAAAATTTTTTTAACCGTCACCGGTGGATTATCTCCAATTACTTTTCTTATTTCATCAATCAAATTAGGATCAATCATTAATAGCGCTTCCGTAAATGCTTTAATAATATATGGATCTTTTTCAGATTTTAACCTAAAAATTAATTCCGGAACGGCTTTACTTATTTTTAATTCACCTAAAATCAACGCTGCTCTGATAGGTGTTTCCGGTTCAGGATGTTCTAGAGATTTTATAAGTTTATCGGTAAAAGAAATATTTGCAGCTTCTTTCTGATCATAGCCACAATGAGGACAAACCACAATATCTTTTTTAATTTCATGCCAGCAATTTATACAATAGTAAGTCATGATATTATTACAATCTTTTAAATATTTTGTTGCTTTAATCCGGAATTAAAATTTCAGCTTTTAAATGATTACAAGTTTTTCTGCATATCAAAAAATGAAATTACTTTTTATGAAGCAATACTTTTTTTAATCCTTCTTTAATATTATCTGCCAGAGGTGCTTTCATCAGATCGTTTATAGTATGTTCCACATCATAATCAATTCTATGTAAAGTTACATTCCCATTTTCATAAGTTGCATAGCAAGCTTGTCCGCCATCTCTGGCTAGTCCAACACTGCCGGGATTAACAATTAGATTATATGCCTTTTGAAGTTTATACTGAACATGTGTATGACCAACAAGAACATATTCCGCAATTCCTTCGTCAATCTCTGAAACTATTTCATCCTGATTAAGATATTTAGAAATATCACCTTTAGGTGATGCGTGTGCAAGTAAAAAAGATTTTTCTTCAAGGTGTGCTTTATCAATTAGCGGCATATTTCTTAAAAATTTTATATCATCTTTATCCAGCAGTGTTTGGTGCCAGGCTCTGGTTGCATAAGAAAATTCCCTGAATGTTCCCATTGAATTACAATCAGTATCATAACCAAGTGCATTATCGTGATTGCCCCTTACATAATAATCTGCATTTTCTTTTATAAATTTTAAGCATTCTTTAGGATGCGGACCGTAATCAACAACGTCACCGAGAAAAATAAGTTTATCATAATTACCATTTTTTTCTAACACAGCTTGTAATGCAGGATAATTTGCATGAATATCGGATACAATTAATGCTTTCATTGTTTTTACCTTTTTATAAT
>Ga0272446_1003629_pt1 | contig 19205 bp, 14 predicted proteins | sample YNPCB0061_FD_194587 | JGI IMG/M metagenome (GOLD analysis project Ga0272446, IMG submission 194587) | Hot spring microbial mat communities from Yellowstone National Park, WY, United States - YNP-CB-006-1 | ecosystem: Environmental > Aquatic > Thermal springs > Hot (42-90C) > Sediment | place...
AACACGACTCTAAATTATAGAGTCGTTTTTATTTTAGGAAAGAGAGATATTATTTTTTCTTGTTTTCGTCTTCTTTAGCCTTGTTCAGTTTTTCTATGGCTTTGGCTTGTTCTTCTTTTTCCTGAGCTTGTAATTTCTCTTTCAACCCTGCCAGCGCGTCTAAATCTCCAAGTGTGGATTTCTCTTCTTTTTTCTTTGTATTATTTGTAGTAGTTTCTTTGTCTTTTTTGGTTTTTTCCTTAACTTCTTTCTGTTCTCTTTCCTGTGCGGCTTCTGATACCATAATTTTTCTGTTTTCTTTGCTGAACTCTGTTACAGAAAGTTCTATTTTATCACCGATTTTATAATCTTCTCTTTTGTGCTGCAATCCTTTGTAAGGTAAAAATCCTTCTACACCATAAGGCAACTCTACAATAATTCCTTTGTCAATGAATTTAAGGATAGTACCTGTATGGAGAGAGTCTACGGGGAATACACTTTGGAAAATATCCCATGGATTTTCTTTGATTTGTTTGTGTCCAAGACTTAATCTGCGGTTCTCTGGGTCTATTTCCAATACAATTACATCTAACTCCTCGTCTTTTTTCACAAATTCAGAAGGATGTTTGATTTTTTTCGTCCAGGATAAATCTGAAACGTGAATTAAACCATCTACTCCTTCTTCTAACTCAACAAACAAACCAAAATTGGTTATGTTTCTTACAATACCTTTGTGTTTTGTACCTACTGCGTATTTAACAGGTGCTTGTAACCATGGGTCGGGAGTAAGTTGTTTTATGCCCAAGGACATTTTCTTTTCTTCCCTGTCAATAGAGAGTACTACGGTTTTAATAATATCCCCTACTTTTAGCACTTCCTGAGGGTTACGGGCATGTTGTGACCATGACATTTCGCTTACATGTATCAAACCTTCTACACCGGGTATAACTTCTAAAAACGCACCGTAATCTGCAACAGTAACAATTTTACCTTCTATAATGCTTCCCTCTTGTACTTCTTCAGATAAAGAATCCCAAGGATGCGGAGTAAGTTGTTTTAATCCCAGACTAATACGCTTTTTATCATCATCAAAATCGAGTACAACTACGTTTATCGTGTCATCTAATTTAAGCATTTCTTTGGGGTGAGAAATTCTGCCCCAGGACATGTCTGTAATATGCAATAAACCATCTAGTCCACCTAAATCTATGAATGCACCGAATTCTGTCATGTTTTTTACAACACCTTCCAATACCTGACCTCTTTCAAGATTTTGTAAAATCTCATATTTTTGGCTTTCCAAATCTCTTTCTATCAACACTTTGTGAGATACCACCACGTTGTCATAAGGAGTGTTGATTTTCACTACCTTGAACTCCATAGTTTTACCTACATACACATCAAAATCACGGATAGGTTTAACATCAATCTGCGAACCGGGTAAAAAGGCTTCTACGCCCATAATATCCACTACTAATCCACCTTTTGTTCTGCGCTTTACATAGCCTGTAAGCACTACATCATTTTCGTAAGCCTCATAAATTTGGTCCCAAACACGTAAGTTGTTGGCACGTTTGCGGGATAATACTAATTGTCCTGTTTTGTCTTCCACATTTTCAATCAGTACTTCTACCTCATCTCCTACTTTAAGGTCTGGAATGTCTCTGAATTCAGTTACAGGTACTAATCCGTCAGATTTGAACCCAATATTCAGGACTACATCTTTGTCATTGATTGCCACCACAATCCCTTTAATGATTTGCTGATTGGTAATCTGTTTAAGCGTTTTGTCATACAACGCTTCAAGCTCTTTGCGCTGCTCGGCGGAATAGTTTTGTTCATCTTCCCACACGAAATCGTTTGAATTTTCAAGTTGATAGTTACTCATTCATAGTTCTCCTTTTCCCCTTTACTTAAAAGGGACTGCAAAGGTAGTAAAATTCAATTGTTTAGCAAAAGAAAATCTTTATTTTTTATCTTTCTTGACTTCATTTATTTTGCAAATCATTGAAAATAAATATATTAAGTGTTTTTGTGTTTGATTTTTCTTTTATATTAAAGTTTTGTAACTATTTACCTTGTGCGAATATATGATTTTTTGGGCGTTCCTGCTTGCTGCGCGGCGCAGTCGGCGTGCTACGGGCTACGCTATCGCTTCGGTGCTGCGCACCATGCTGACGCATGCCCTCCGCATGCCTAACGCAATATTCTATGCGTGTTTTTGCGAGGGCGGGGCGAAGCCCCGCCCTCGCATCTACTCGTAAATTATTCAAAAGCAAGACCACATCAAAAATGTTAGACTAACTTTTTTACCTTGTTTTTGCGTGAGGGATAGCAGCGGAAAGCCCGCAACAGGCGTAGCCTGTGAGGACTTGCAGCGTATAGCCCGACCCGAAGCGCTAGCGCAGGGGCACGCCCTAAATAAAAGAACAAATCACGTAAATAATTACAAAGTTTTAAGGTTAAACAAATAATACATACATTTTTCTATTTTTGCACAATGAAAAATATTATTATCACTGGTGGGGCGGGATTTATTGGTTCGCATGTAGTAAGACGTTTTGTTACACAATATCCTCAATACACTATTCACAATGTGGACAAACTTACGTATGCAGGTAATTTATTAAATCTGACGGACATAGCACACTATCCAAATTATCATTTTCATAAAATAGACATTACAGATACCCAAGCCATAGCTAACCTTGTTCGGGAGTTTGAAATTGATGCTATTATTCATTTAGCTGCGGAAAGTCATGTAGATAGAAGCATTCTAGGACCTAAAACGTTTATTGAAACGAATATCATAGGTACTTTCTCTTTGCTGGAAGTAGTGCGAGAAGCATGGAAAGACAAAAAAGAAGTCCGTTTTTACCATGTATCCACAGATGAAGTGTACGGTTCTCTTGGTGAAACAGGTATGTTTGTAGAAACTACTCCTTATGACCCCCGAAGCCCGTATTCGGCTTCCAAAGCCGCATCAGATCATTTGGTACGTGCCTATGGACATACATACAACATTCCGTATGTTATATCTAACTGTTCCAACAACTATGGTTCGCACCAATTTCCTGAAAAACTTATACCATTGTGTATTCAGAACATATTAAAAGGAAAACCACTGCCTATTTATGGCAAAGGTGAGAATATAAGGGACTGGTTATGGGTAAACGACCATGCTCATGCTATTGATGTTATTTTTCATCAAGCAGAAAACGGACAGACATACAACATTGGTGGTCATAATGAAAAACGTAATATTGATGTGGTCAGATACTTGTGTGATGAGGTAGATAAGCAACGTAATATCCCTATTGGTACTTCTCAAAACTTGATTACTTTTGTCAAAGACAGACCCGGTCATGATGCCCGCTATGCGATAGACTCCACTAAACTGCAAACTGAATTGGGCTGGAAGCCTTCTGTAACTTTTGAAGAAGGGCTTGCTCATACCGTAAAATGGTATTTAGAAAATCAGGTTTGGGTAGAGCAGGTTATTTCAGGAGAATATCAAAAATACTACGAAACGCAATACGGGAATAGGTAAAAATTCAATTAGCACAAACAGAAAGTTCTAAATATGATGTATTTGGGCGTGTCCCTTGCTGCGCTTCGGGTCGGTGCTTTCCGCACTGCGCTATCGCTTCGGTGCGATGCACAACCCTGACGGGTTTGCTCCAAGCCCCTCACGCAGGCTATTTGTATTCAACTATGGAAAGTAAATAGTTACAAAAATGAACTTGTGTTATGATAAAATTGTAATTTTGCGAAATTATTTGTTACAGTTATGGCAACAACGTCAGATTTGAAGAATGGAATAGCCATTCGTTTTGAAGGAGAACTCTGTGTAGTAGAAGAGTATCAGCACCGTACACCCGGTAACTTGCGTGCTTTTTATCAGGTAAAAATGCGTTCTATACGCACAGGAAAGATATTAGAGCATCGTTTTAGAGCAGGCGAAAGCATAGATATTGTAGATTTGGAAACCAAAAAATTGCAATATTCTTACAAAGAAGGCGAAAATCTCGTTTGCATGGACGTAGAAGAAGGTACTTATGAGCAGTTTTATATTCCCGAAAAATTATTCGGAGATAAAATAAAGTACCTGAAAGAAGGTTTTGATGTAGTGGTGGAGTTTGAAGGAGAAATTCCTATTACAGCTCAGGTGCCTAACTTTGTAGAATTGCTTGTTACATATACTGAACCTGCGGTAAAAGGAGATACTGTAAATAACGTCATGAAACCCGCTACGTTGGAAACAGGTGCAAAAATAAGCGTTCCTATGTTTGTAAACGAGGGAGAAAAAATAAAAATTGACACCCGTACAGATACTTATTTGGAACGTGTAAAACAATAGGCAATGGGGTAGTGTATTTCAAACCAATTATTTAAAAATTTTGTTTATATTTCAGGAATTTATTGTAATTTCACCGCTTAAATAAATTTAATAACAATGGCAAAACCGATAGTATTAAAAGATGAAGTAACCATACGTTTTGCAGGGGACTCGGGAGATGGTATGCAGCTCACAGGAACTGAGTTTACCAATGCTTCTGCACTTCTTGGAAACGATTTAAGTACCTTTCCTGACTATCCCGCAGAAATACGTGCCCCACAAGGCACTGTTGCAGGGGTTTCAGGGTTTCAAATCCATTTTGGTTCTACTGAGGTAGATACCCCCGGCGATATTTGTAACGTGTTGGTGGCTATGAACGCCGCCGCACTTAAAGCGAATTTGAGATACCTCGAAGTAGGTGGCTTGATTATCGCCAACACAGACGGCTTTGATGAAAAAAATCTCAGATTAGCTAAAATAGAAAAAAATCCATTGGAAGACGGCAGTTTGGACAAGTATAATGTTATTAAGATAGACATTACCAAAATCACACGCGCCGCTTTACAAGACAGTGGCTTGTCTACAAAAGAAGCAGACCGTTCCAAAAACATGTTTGTACTAGGACTTTTGATGTGGTTATATAACCGCCCTATGGATAGCGCTATCCGCAATCTGGAAGCAAAATTCAGCAAAAAGCCTGATATTTTACAGGCAAACTTACGTTTGTTACGTGCAGGGTATGATTACGGCGAAACCACAGAACTATTTACCACCCGCTATGACGTAAAACAAGCGCCAACTATGGAAAAAGGTAAATACCGTAATATCATGGGTAACCAAGCCTTAGCTTATGGTTTTATTGCCGCTTCTGAATTGTCAGGTTTACCTCTATATCTGGGTAGCTATCCTATCACTCCTGCATCAGATATTTTACATGAACTTTCCAAATATAAAGCGTTCAACGTACATACTTTTCAGGCAGAAGATGAAATAGCGGCTATCTGCGCTGCAATAGGTGCTTCATTCGGAGGAGCATTAGCCATAACTACAAGTTCTGGACCTGGTATTGCTCTTAAAGGGGAGGCTATTGGATTAGCTACAATGTTAGAATTGCCCATAGTGATTGTAAATATTCAACGTGGCGGACCTTCCACAGGACTACCTACCAAAACAGAACAGGCGGACCTTCTACAAGCCATGTACGGTAGAAATGGTGAATGCCCTACTGTAGTGATTTGCACCCGCCAGCCTAATGACTGTTTTGATGTGGCTATTGAGGCATCACGTCTTGCTATAGAACACATGGTTCCAGTTATGCTTCTTTCTGATGGATATATTGCTAATGGTGCAGAGCCATGGATGATACCTGACATGAGCCAATACTCCGCAATTAAGCCTAATATAATCACAGAAGCCAATGGAGAAAATGGTAAACTTTTACCCTATAAGCGTGACGAAAAACTGGTACGTCCATGGGTACTTCCCGGCACTAAAGGTTTGGAACACCGTATCGGAGGTTTGGAAAAACAACACGAAACAGGTAATGTTTCTTATGACCCTGAAAATCATGAATTTATGGTAAAAACACGTCAAGCAAAAGTAGATAAAATAGCAGATTACATTCCTTTACAGAAAATTGAACAAGGTCCCGAAAGTGGGGATTTAGTTGTAGTAGGCTGGGGTTCTACTTTTGGTTGTATCCGTACTTCTGTACGCGAACTGAATAATCAAGGACATAATATCGCACAAATTCATTTGCGTTATCTTAACCCATTCCCTAAAAACTTAGGCGACATACTCAAAAACTATAAAAAAGTTCTTGTGCCTGAAATCAACAACGGACAATTGGTAAAAATACTACGTGATAAATTCCTGGTAGATGCTATTCCTTTCAATAAAATACAAGGTTTACCTTTTAATACAGTTGAAATGAAAGCTAAAATACTCGAAGTTCTTGGTAAATAAACGTGTGTAACTTATTAAAAACAACAAAAAATTATGTCAGAAACTAGTACAATAAATAATATCGCACTTACGGCAAAAGACTTTACATCAGACCAGGAAGTGCGCTGGTGCCCCGGCTGTGGAGACTATTCTATCCTGAAACAGGTTCAAACTATATTGCCTGATTTAGGTATTCCCCGTGAAAAATTTGCTTTTATCTCTGGTATTGGGTGTTCAAGCCGTTTTCCGTATTACATGGAAACGTATGGTTTGCACTCTATTCATGGCAGGGCTACTGCGGTTGCTTCAGGGTTAAAAATGACCCGCCCCGATTTATCTGTTTGGATTATATCAGGCGACGGTGATGCACTCTCTATTGGTGCTAACCATACTTTACAACTTATCCGCCGTAACCTTGACGTACAAATGTTGGTCTTCAACAACCAGATTTATGGATTAACCAAAGGACAATACTCTCCTACCTCCGAAGAAGGAAAAATTACAAAATCTACTCCCATAGGTTCTATTGACCACCCGTTTAATCCTTGTGCTTTGGTTTTGGGTGCTGATGCTACTTTTGTAGCCCGTTCTTTAGACCGAGACCCTAAACATTTGCAAGGTGTTCTTAAACGCGCTGCGGCACACAGAGGTACTTCTTTTGTAGAAATCTACCAAAACTGTAACATCTTTAATGATGGTGCTTTCTTCATTTTTACAGAAAAAGAAACCAAATTTCAAAAAGGTATTTATGTAGAACATGGAAAACCTATGATATTTGACAATGGCAAAAAAGGTATTAAACTTGATGGTACTAAGCCTGTGGTGGTAGATATGGCAAACGCTTCTGCCAATGACCTCTGGATACATGACGAAAAAGACGTTATCAAAGCTAATATCTTAACTCGTATGTTTGATGACCCAAAAGATACAGATTTACCTCGTCCTTTTGGTGTGTTTTACACCACAGAACGCCCATGTTATGAAGACGTGCTTAAACAGCAAATTGAAGATACTATTGCACAAAAAGGTAAAGGAGATATTACTAAACTCATCAACTCAGGAGATACTTGGATAATTGCATAAATAATCCACCTCTCTTTTTATCCAAATGGGGTTAACTTTTCTGTTAATCCCATTTTTTTATGAACTTGATAGAGTTTTCTTTTTTACAAAAGGAATTATTTACGTGGTTTGTTCTTTACTTGGGCGTGTCCCCTGAGCTGCGCTTCGGGGTCGGGCTATACGCTGGCAGAGACGTGGCATGCCACGTCTGTACTTCACAGGCTACGCAAGTTGCGGGCTTTCCGCTGCTATCCCTCACGCGGATACACGCGCGTACATATATGCATATACACAAAAAGAAGTGTTTTTACCCCTTTACCTTTGGGGGCGGGTGGGCGGGAAAACTCTACAACTCCATAAAAAACACTTCTTTTGCGTTAGGCATGCGAAGGGCATGCGTCAGCATGGTGCGAACCGCACCGAAGCGATAGCGCAGCCCGCAGCACGCCGACTGCGCCGCGCAGCAAGCAGGAACGCCCAAAAAACAGATTTATATAGTGTAAATTTTATATGTTCATACCATAAATGGCATACTTTTATTTTTGCATCAACTTTAATTACACTTTTTTTCGTACTTTTGTGTTAAAAACTTATTCGTATATGTTATATCAAAGATGTTTTTACCTTTTGACCTTGCTTCTGATTGTATTGTGTTACCATAATATATTTGCCCAACAAACATTTACCATCACTCCGCAATGGTCGGGGTACACGTACCTGAACATGCAGGAGAATAAAAAAATACCTTATCTCGCTAACGCCGCTAACGCACATGAGTTCCCTGATGCTATGGAACAATGGGCACCCTATCTGACGCATCAAATCAAACTGCCTAATAATAAGGAAATTGACCAAATTCAAATCCTGAATGCAGAATATCAACCTTTATCCAATGCGTCTGAATATAATACACTTAAACCTAATGATGTATTTCTTAACCAATCAAATGTGGTTCAAATTTATCAATATGGCTTTATACGTAAAGAAAAAGTAGCCACTTTGCGAATATATCCTCTAAAATATGAAAATGGACAATTTTATAAACTCACTAACCTCACTGCTAGCTACAGCCTTAAAAACAACTCCAATCCTAATATGCGAACTACAGGGGTACGCAGTTACGCAAATAACAGCGTACTCGCATCAGGGTATTGGGCAAAAATTGGAGTTACCAAAAATGGTATATACAAACTTACCTATAATAACTTACAAAATTTAGGATTCCCTGTTAGTTCTATTAACCCTAAACAAATTCGTATATTTGGTAATGGAGGAACTATGTTGCCCGCATTAGCGAACACCACCCCTCCTGATGACTTGAAAGAAAACCCTATTGTAGTTGTGGGAGAAAATGACAACGTATTCAACCCTGAGGATTATATTTTGTTTTATGGACAATCTCCTCATGAATTAGTACCCAATGCTACACAAATTACACATAAATTCAATATCTATTCAGATACTACGTTTTATTATATTACAGCAGATATTCCAGGTAACGGATTACGTATTCCCACAGCTACGCCAGTAGCTACGCCTGCTACGCATAGTTTTAATACCTACAATGCATACACTTTTTTTGAAAAAGACTTGTATAGTCTGATAAAATCAGGAAAAACCATGTTTGGAGAAAATTTTGTAACTCAAAACAGTTATACTTACACGCTTAACACAACCAATCTTGCACCCAGTACCAATATTACCGCTTATATAGAAATGGCATACAAAGGAGGGGGCGGGACAATGACCTTTTCTGCAGGAAGTGCTTCTGCTGTCAGAAATCTTACACCATACAACCCCAGTTATGTAGCAGATTATGCCAGCATGTTTAATGCAACACTTACCATCAACAGCAACACCATCACAAATCCAACATTAGACTATACCGTAAATTTTGTAAAAAATGGCACTTGTGATGTATGGACAAACTTTATTCGCATTAACTATACAAAAATCGCTAATCTGAATGAGAATTATATTCAAATGGTACAATTAAACAACATTGCTTCGGGAAATATTCACGAATATACAGTACAAAATGCAGACAATGCTACTTTTTGGGACGTAACCGATATTTTTAACATACAATCTATTCCTTACACTCTCTCAGGTACAACCGCTCAATTCAAAGTAGATGCTTCTTCCTATAAATGGATAGTAGGTTTTAATGCCAATGGCACACAAAGCCCCATGTTATTGGGCAAAGTTGCCAATCAGAATTTACATGGTATGAACAGTGCAGAGTTTTTCATTATCAGCCATGAAAGTTTATTGCCTGCAGCTGAAAAATTGGCACAATTCCACAGAGATTATGATAATATGACCGTTGCGGTAGTGCCTGTACGCCATATTTATACAGAATTTGCATCAGGCAAAGCTGACGTAGTTGCCATACGTGATTTTCTAAAAATGCACTATGACAGAGGTATAGTTATGCCTAAAAACGTGCTTTTGATGGGTTTTGCGGGATATAGTCCCAAAGTAAGTGGCTGCATGATTCCAACATATCAAAGTTCAAATTCATTAAGTCCTGTATATTCTATTGGTTTTGACCAGTTCATAGGAAGTTTAGATGATGTAGATGGCAAATTGGAAAGTAGTACCGTAGACGAAATGGATATAGGAGTAGGTAGATTTCCTGCACGTAACTTATCCGAAGCCAATAGCATGGTAGATAAGATAATTCGCTATAAAACCAGTGTGGAAGGTTTGGGAAAATGGCGCAATACCGTTACTCTGTTAGCAGATGATATGTATTACGAAGGGTCAGTAAGTCCCCCTGAGATTGCACATTTTAACCAAATGGAAGCTGTATCAGGTATTATTGAAACGCAATTTCCTCAATACAATATCAATAAACTATATAGCGATGCATATCCTGTGGTATCTACCGCAGTGGGCAAACGCAGACCTGACGTAAAGCAAAAAATACTGGAGGCTTTTACCCAGGGGTCGCTTATATTGAGTTTTGCAGGACACGGTAATGAAGAAGGTATAGGGCATGAAAGACTATTTAACATGCCTGATTTAAACACCTTCTCTAATCCTGTTAAAATGCCCTTGATGGTTACCGCTACTTGTGAATTTGGCAGATTTGATGACCCTGAAAAAACTTCTATTGGCATAGAAGTATTTAAAAAATCTGATGGTGGTGCTATTGGTTTATTTACTACTACACGATTAGTGTACGCCAGTGCTAATGAAATACTCAATAAAAATTTTTCCAAAGCCGTATTTGATACTATGCCTAATGGAAGCCATTACACCATTGGAGAAGTGTATATGAACAGCATGAACTTATCAGGCTTAAACTCTACCGCTTTTGCTTTACTCGGCGACCCCGCCATGAAGTTAAACTATCCTGAAAAAAAATCTACGGTTATTAAAGTAACAGGTTTAAACCCAACCGTTACTTTGGATACACTCAAAGCATTAACCAAAATGCGTATAGAAGGCGAAGTTCGTAATAATGATGGTTCGTTCAATTCAGGTTACAATGGTACATTATATTCTATTGTATTTGACAAACCTGCTACTCAAACCACTATCGTAGAACCCAAAACATTCCAAACTTATAAAAACATCATTTTTCAAGGTAAAGCCTCTATCAATGCGGGAAAATTCGCTTTTGAATTTGTTGTTCCCAAAGATATTGATTATATAATCGGAAAAGGTAAAATATCACTTTATTTTGAAAACCAACAAATTAAAAATGATGGTGCAGGATATAATGTAGACATCGTGGTAGGGGGCGTAAATCCTAACCCTGTGTCTGATAATCAGGGACCCAAAATTGACTTGTTCATGAATGATGAAAATTTTATTCGCGGTGGTATCGTAGATGATACCCCCATACTGATTGGAAAAATTTATGATGAAAATGGCATAAATACGGTAGGTACAAGCATCGGGCATGATATTACAGGACGACTTAACGAAGATACAAAAGACAATCGTATTTTGAATCAATATTTCTCTTACGATTTGAATAGCTATCAGAGCGGCAAGGTCAACTATCAGTTGGAAAAACTGTCAGAAGGCAGATACACCATGCGCGTAAAAGCATGGGACGTATTTAACAATTCCAATGAAAGTATTACCGAGTTTGTAGTTGCAAAAAGTGCAGAATTAGCTTTGGCTAATGTATTAAACTACCCTAATCCATTTTCAACCCATACCGAGTTCTGGTTTGAACACAACCGACCCAATGAACTTTTAGAAGTAACTGTACAAATTTTTACCCTTTCAGGAAGGCTTATAAAAACCATTCAGCAAGATGTTATTTCGGAAGGTACACAAGTACGCAGTATTCAATGGGACGGATTGGACGATTTTGGGGATAGAATTGGCAGAGGTACGTACATTTACAAACTGCAAATCCGAACGAATAAAGACAAAAAAGCTGTTTCTCAATATCAGAAATTAGTCATTATACGCTGATAAAATTATTTTTGCGTCATGAGTAAAACACTGTTTATTACCTATAATCCTGAAAGTTCTGATGAGCAAACGCTGGCACTCCGTTTACATAGCATCTGTGTAGCAAACGGTTTTACTTCTTATTTGCCTGACCGTTATGATTCTATCACTCATATCTCTCAAACCACTAAAAGCAGGATTTCACTTAGCGATTATGTGATTTTGTTTTCCCTGACTGATAAATTAAGCAATGTAGTCAAAGAAGAAATAGAATTTGCGTTTGAGAAATTTCAGGATAAAAGTAAAATTATTGTGGTATACAACACACGGAAAAACCTCTCTGGTTCAATGACAGATCATTTTACCGAAATATACTGTAATCCTTATCGGGAAAATACTGAACAGATTTTGGATAAAATTATGCAACAGGTATTTCGGAAAGAATTTGAAAAATGGGATAAAGCTATTGAGGAAGCTCAAAAAAACAAGAAAAAAGAAGAACTTAAACATGCAGAAACAGAGAAAAACCTTATAAACGGGATTTTGGCTATTTTGGGTATAGGTGTTGGATTGGCAGTATTAGCCTCTTTGTTATCAGGTAAAAAATAATGCGAAAACAAGAAATAGTATTTGTGTTAGACAATACTGTTTTTAACATTGCGGCAAGGATTACAAGTCTTGACCTTATCAGGAGTATTAGTGTGCTATGTGGTGAGATATTAGTTCCTGAAAGTATATTTAATGAATTACTTAGTTTTGATAAAAGTCCTGCAAATGAGTTCAGAATACAAACTCAAAAGTATATTTCTTGGGTAGAAGAAACTCGGTATAAAATCCGATTGTGTAATACTCGTGATGAAATTATATTTCAACAACTGAAAAATATGAAAAATATAGATGGAGGCGAAGCAGACGCTGTGGCACAAATCAGTAAAATAAGTCTTAATAGCAGTAAATATTTTGTTTTTTGTTCTGATGACAAAAAATGTACAAGCGCTTTGGAAAACTATTCATATATAAATTGTGTTTCCTCATTGTTTTTGATTTTTATGTTGGATATACAAGGATTTCTTACCCCTGACTACGATACTGTAATGAAAGAATATCTTTCATTCACAGCGTTTCCAAAAAAAGAAGGAGTGAAAATAATAAAACAAGAATACTCAAAAGTTATGCGTTTTTATGATATACCACCCGATAAAAAGTTACTTAAACAAAAAACAAGCGTTTTATCCAAAAAATAAAGGTGATAGTCACAACCAAATTTTCTTGCTTTTTTACATACTTATATTAGAGTTTATTCTGTAATTTTGAAGCCGATTTAGTTATGGGATTATTTAATTTTTTCACCAGTGATATAGCCATAGATTTAGGTACAGCAAACACGCTTATTATCCATAAAGACGAAGTAGTGGTCGATGAACCCTCTATTGTCGCTTTTGATAGGATTCAAAACAAAGTGATCGCCGTAGGCAAAGAAGCACAGCAGATGTATGAAAAAACACCTGACAATATACGCACCGTAAGACCCTTAAAAGACGGGGTTATCGCAGATTTTACCGCCGCAGAACACATGATACGCGGTATGATTAAAATGATATACAAAAATAAAAAGCCTGTTTTCAGCCCTAATTACCGTATGGTCATTTGTATTCCAAGTGGTATTACAGAGGTAGAAAAAAGAGCAGTAAAAGACTCCGCAGAACACGCAGGTGCAAAAGAAGTATATCTTATTCATGAACCTATGGCAGCCGCAGTAGGAATAGGTATAGATGTAGAAAAACCCCAGGGTAATATGGTTGTGGATATTGGTGGAGGAACGACAGAAATTGCAGTCATTGCACTTTCAGGTATTGTTACAGACCAGTCTATCCGTATAGCAGGAGATGACCTTAACGCAGATATTCAGGAATACATGCGCCGTTCTCATAATCTGTTTATAGGTGAACGCACCGCGGAACGCATAAAGATTCAGGTAGGTTCTGCCGTAGATGAATTGGACAACCCTCCACCTGACATGGAAGTAGTAGGCAGGGATTTACAAATGGGAATTCCTAAACCCGTAAAAATTTCTTACAAGGAAATTGCGCATGCCTTGCATGATACGGTTTGCAAAATTGAAGATGCCGTTATGCGTGCCTTGGAAACCACTCCTCCTGAATTATGTGGAGATATTTATGAGTATGGGATTTATCTTACAGGAGGTGGAGCACTTCTACGCGGATTGGATAAAAGAATCAGCAACAAAACAAAACTGAAAGTACATGTAGCAGATGACCCTCTTCGTGCCGTAGTACGCGGTACAGGCATTGCTATTAAAAACCTTAATCACTTCAAGTTTTTAATGACGTAGAAACCGTGTAAGTTTTGAATGATTTTTGGGCGTGTCCCTTCACTGCGCTGCGGGTCGGTGCATTCCGCACTACGCTAGCGCTTCGGTGCTTTGCACAACCCTAACGGGTTTGCTCCATGCCCCTCACGCAGCATGCGTATATGCACACACGAATATACGAGGGAAACAATTACGAAACTATTTGATTAACCTTTCCTATAACCGAAACTTGACACCTGTATGAATACTTAAAAAGTAAATATTAAACAAACGCCTTGCCGCACCTGTATTCGCTACCTCTTCTGAGGTGGTTTCGGTTTCGTTTACGGTTATATCCCTGATGATGTAGCCATTACTACACCCAATATCAAAAATAAAATTATCATTTACCTGGAACTGATAACCTATACCTATATTAAATCCCCACACAGAAGAAGCAAATATTCTTTGTCCGTTTTTATACGTTTTTCCAAGAGGTAGAGTATTTTGTGAAAGGTCGGGAAGATTGTAGGCAATGATACCTGCCTGCGGGGACTCATACGTGCCTTTATACCAGATATGAGAAGCCTCAAACTGTAAATAACCACCTTTGGGTGCAGTTCCACTGTTTCTTCTTTCCAAACTGAATACCCTACCGCCAAAAGCCAGTTCCAAACCTTCCAACCGTGCTGTGGCTTCATAAGACTCATACGCATTGTTTCTGAATCTGAATGTATTGTCTAAAAAGTAACTGGTATTTAGGTATTGGGTACGTAAAGTAAGCATACCTTGCTCGGTGGCTATATATCCTGTTTCCAGCATATACCGCATATTTATTCCCACATTTTTAGGCACTTTAGTCAAATTCAGTACAGGAATAAAGTTTGTCCCTAATCCAACCACCACAGGAGATTGCGCATTCAGACTTATAGTCAGTATCCAACAAAAAAACAAAATACATTTCTTTTGCATGTACAAAAATACATATTTTATCTATTTTTGCACTCAATTTTCAGAAAAAACGTTGTCTTATTATGTTATCCTCTGTTAGTATCAACACTATACACAAAATTGCGCATAAACTCAAAGGAACTCCTTGTAATATCGTGATTACCACACATCACAAACCTGATGGTGATGCTATGGGCAGTACTTTGGGATTATATCATTTTCTTAAAAAATATCACCATACAGTAACCGTTATGCCTCCTAATGATGGGGGTAAGTATCTTCATTTTTTACCCGGACATGATGAGGTTGTTTTTTTTGAAGATGACCCTGTAAAAGGTAAAACCATATTAGAGCAAGCAGACATTATCTTTTCTTTGGATTACAGCCAACTCAGTCGGGTAAATGAAATGGGCAGAGTAATTGCGGAATGCAACGCGGTTAAAATCATGATTGACCACCATATTGACCCACAACCTTTTAGTGATTATCAATTATGGGACGAACACGCCGCCGCTACCTGTGAATTGGTTTATCATTTCATAGAAACATTAGAGGATACAGACAAAATAGATGCTACGATTGCTATGTGCTTGTATACAGGTATCGTAACTGATACGGGTTCTTTCCGATTTCCTGCCACCACGCCGAACCTGCACAGGATTGTGGCTAAACTGATGGAAACAGGTATGAAACACCATATTGTGCAGGAAATGCTGTATAACAATTCCTCTTTTAACAGATTACAGTTTTTAGGATATTGTTTGTGTAATAAACTCAAAGTTTTGCCTGAATACAGAACAGCTTATATTGTTGTTACCCGTGAAGAGTTGGAACAATTTAACATACAGACAGGCGAAACCGAAGGTTTGGTCAACTACGCATTAAGCATTGAAGGGGTAATATTTGCCGCATTGATTATTGACCGAACTTTAAAGGTAAAGTTAAGTTTTCGTTCCATAGGAGATTTTCCTGCCAATGAATTTGCCGCTAAATTTTTCAATGGGGGAGGGCATTTTAACGCCGCAGGGGGAGAAAGTGAAGATACTTTAGAAGCTACTGTTGAGCGGTTTTTGAATGCTTTACCTCACTATAAATCTATTTTATATCCGTCTTTATGATGATTTGGGCGTGTCCCCTGCGCTTGCGCTTCGGGGTCGGGCTATTCGCTGGCAGAGACGTGGCATGCCACGTCTGTACTCCACAGGCTAATGCCTGTTGCGGGCTTTCCGCTGCTATCCCTCACGCGGATACGCGCGTACCTATACGCAACGTACCTGCGTTAGGCATGCGGAGGGCATGCGTCAGCATGGTGCGAACCGCACCGAAGCGATAGCGTAGCCCGTAGTACGCCGACTGCGCCGCGCAGCAAGCAGGAACGCCCAAAAATGAATTTTAGTAACATCAGTAAGTAATTATGAAAAGTTTATAGAATAAAAACAGGGTTGACATAACACAACCCTGAATCATTTACCCACTTTCATTATGAAAACATTCACCTTTTATTCATAAATGAGTGGCACAAATATATCTTTAAAGAATGTGAAATGCAACTATAAATGGACGAAAGTATCTTTTTTAGTTAATGAAAGACTGGTTTTGGTTTGTCAAGGTAACCAAACTCCTCCCCCTGATATACTTTTTTTTGCTCCCGTTACCGAAGGTAAAGTATTGGGAAAATTCAGCCAACGCATAAGCCCAAGAAAAGCAAAAATAATAGCTTCTTTGTAATCTACAACAGCAGTTTCAGGAATAAAAAATGTTATATTTTCTTTTTTGCCGTATTCCTGCAATAGTTGCATCAGAAAAAGGTTGTGTACTCCGCCCCCTGTAACAAAAACGTTTAATTCTGAATGAACATAAGGTTTAAAACTCTTGACTATGGTTCGAGCAATAAAATCGGTGTATGTATGTAATATGCTTTCTGCATCATGAATGAAATATATTTGTAAAATCGGTTTGATTTCTGTTTCGTATTGCTCTCTGCCCAATGATTTAGGGGAATTTTTCTCTATAAAATGCCATTTTTCTAAATTTTCCAACAATTCGGAGATAAGTTTCCCTTGACGGGCAGTATTTCCATTCTCATCAAACGGTTGATTAAAAAAATGCATCATCAGGTCGTTAATCGGAATATTTACAAAAACCATATCAGAAGCCAGAACTTGATTTTTTGTTGTGTCATGAAAAGAATAGTTGGCTATACCGCCCAGATTAAGAAATACAGGATAATGATAACAGTCAAAAAGGTACTTTTCACCAAAAGGCACTAACGGGGCACCTGTTCCGCCAAGGGCTACATCTCCTCGCCTGAAATCTGCTATGACAGGGGTTTTTGTAGCAGTTGCTATATGTGCAGGATTGCCAATTTGCAAAGTATAGCCTTGTTCGGGAGCATGTAATACAGTATGCCCGTGAGAAGCAATACAATCGAGGAGAGGGTATTTTTTTGTGTTAATCCAAGATGACCACAGCAAAGCAAGTTCGTAATCCAACAAGCAGACCTGTTCTATGGAAAAAGTGTGTGCATTTTTTAATTTTTCAACAATTTTTATGGAATATGGAAAGGTTTGTGCGTCTAGAACCAGATATTGCCATGAGAGCGTATTTTGCCAGAATTTTACATACACCATGTCCAATCCATCTAAAGATGTTCCTGACATTAGCCCCAGAACATGGTACATGCGCATGCGTTGTTAGCTTTTTTCTATTTGCAGAACTTTACGTAAAATGTTACTGAATTCTATACCCTCTTCAAGGAAGTATTCTAATTCCTCAGGTTTAAGGACTTTGTTTTTATGAATAAGGATTTTGTTATTGTGAACCTCCATGTACAAACCATCATGTTTTTCAAAAAAACGTATGACAGGTTCTTGGAATAAATTACGAATAGCTTGTTCATCAGCACCTTTAAGCACATATTTACGGGAGAACTCGGGATATTCTTTAAAATCTATATCCTGTGCCCCGAAGCGTTCTGCTATGCGGTCAGATAAAAACTCCTTAGCTATAGTAAAATCGGGGATATTGGTTTCGTAAGAAATCAAACGGTCGTCTACATACACATAACTGATACCATTACATTCAAAAATGGCTGTTCTTATTTTGAGTTCATTTTTATAGATATACCCTACCACTTTACTTTTGCCCTTTTCTATACGGGCAAGCGTGGGCATTTCTTTCACACTTTGTTTATCCAAAGTTTCTAATTCTAGTATGTTGTAATGTAGTTTTTCAGCAAGGGCAAGGTATTGTTTTCTGCGCCTTTTTTTGCCTGTATTTTCGTTCACTACTGCCATAATAATCAATGCTAATACAATGGCGGCAGAAACAACTCCAATAATAATTTCTAAAATTTCCTGTTGGTCCATATTACTGTGTTAAAGGTCTGCACAAAAATATAACTATTTTTCAATACTTAAAAAAATAATACATTTTTTTTGCGTATTCTGTATATACGGTAAGCAGTCCTTCTTCGTCTTTCCACCAATAACGTTCATTATAATCCAATGCAGGGGCAGGTTGAATGCATATTTTGATGTTTTTATTCCGTTTGAACTTTTTTCTGAAAATATACTTTACCCTGTTTGTATGAAAAGCCGTGCTTACAATCATAATTTTGCTCAAATGGTGTTTTTCTGCATAGTTCAGAATAGCATCTGCTTCTTCCTTAGTGCTTGTGCCTTCAAGCAAACAAGTAATAACTGTATCAGCAACTTTATATCGTTTTATTAAAGCTGTTTGGGTTATTTGTGCTTCTTTGGTGTCCAATCCTAGTATTTCTACATTTTCAGGAGTGATAGAACCTGTGCAGACAATTCTGGGTGCATATCCTTTTTTATGCAGATAGGCGGCATGTTTTGCCCGTTCATCAGGAGAACCACTGAGTACAAAAATAGCATCACAAGGTTCTAATTTATCTTTGTAAACAAGACCGTTACCTATACTGCGTAAAATATTTACTCTGAATATAACTACCAGCAACACTGTCAAAACAAAGGCTGAAAAAAAAACAAGCCTGCGTTTTCTCTTTCTTGGAACCATTATTACTGCTCAAAAATAAGGAAATTTCTACGGATTAGAATAATTTACTGAAATAAAATGGCAATTATTTACATCTTGTATCTCTATATAGCTAAATCATTTTTGGGCGTTCCTGCTGCGCAGTCGGCGTGCTACGGGCTACGCTATCGCTTCGGTGCG
>Ga0272446_1003630_pt1 | contig 19202 bp, 13 predicted proteins | sample YNPCB0061_FD_194587 | JGI IMG/M metagenome (GOLD analysis project Ga0272446, IMG submission 194587) | Hot spring microbial mat communities from Yellowstone National Park, WY, United States - YNP-CB-006-1 | ecosystem: Environmental > Aquatic > Thermal springs > Hot (42-90C) > Sediment | place...
GAAGGCCGGCAAGCTTGGCAACCTGAATACCATAGGAGCGATCCGCCGCGCCCGCTTTAACCTTGTGCAGGAAAACAATCGTGTCATGCCACTCGGCAACATCCATGGTGACGTTGGCGATGCCATGGAGCCGCCGGGCGAGGGCCGTCAGCTCGTGATAATGCGTGGCAAACAATGTCCGCGCTTTCGTCACACCATGAAGATATTCAACTGTAGCCCAGGCGATTGAAAGCCCATCGAATGTCGCGGTGCCGCGGCCGATTTCATCGAGGATCACGAGCGAGCGCTCCGTCGCCTGATTGAGGATCGCCGCAGTCTCCACCATCTCGACCATAAAGGTGGAGCGGCCACGCGCCAGGTCATCCGAGGCCCCGACTCGCGAAAACAGCCGGTCGACAACGCCAATGTGAGCGGATCGCGCCGGGACGAATGAGCCCATCTGCGCCATCACCGTAATAAGCGCATTCTGCCGGAGGAATGTCGATTTCCCCGCCATATTGGGGCCCGTCACGAGCCAGATCCGCGCCCCGGCCGGCGCCTCCCCTCCGGGCGGATCCTGCGAATTGCCCCCACCGAGAACGCAGTCATTCTCGATGAAGGGTTGAGACCCCGACTTCGCCAGCGCCTGCTGCACCACCGGGTGGCGGCCGCCGCGCACTTCGAAGGCGAGGCTGTTATCGACGACAGGCCGCACGTAATCCTGTTCAAGCGCCAGATACGCCAGCGCGGCAACGACATCGAGTTCGGCAAGAGCCGAGGCTGCTGCCCCGAGCACAGCTGCCGCACCCATGACGTCTTGAGCCAGCTCGGCGAAGATGTCCTGTTCAAGACTGAGCGCTCTCTCGCTCGCCGAGGCGATCGATCCCTCCGTGTCCATGAGTTCAGTAGTCGTGAAACGAACCGCGTTCGCCATTGTCTGCCGATGCCGGAACTTGTCGGAAAGCGGCGGCGACAAGAGCGGTTTTGCATTGAGCTGTGTGACCTCGACATAAAAGCCGAGGATATTGTTGTGCCGGATCTTGAGCGATTTGACCCCGGTTTCCTCGATGTAGCGGGCCTCGAGCGCCGCCATCATTTTGCGGCTGTCGTCGCGCAGACCGCGTGCCGCATCGAGATCGGCGTTGTATCCGGCCCTGATGAACCCGCCATCCCGGCGCAACAACGGCGGATCATCGACGAGCGCCCTCTCCAGTGAGGCCGCCAACGCGGCAGGAATTGCAGCAAGCCGCTCCCGAATGGATTGCAATTCCGCCGCCAGCCCCAGCGCATCCGCGGATTTGGTCAGCAAACCGGCAATGCGCGCCCCGACAGCAAGCGCATCCCGGACGGCAGCGAGATCGCGTGGTCCGCCGCGTCCGAAGCCAAGGCGCGGCAATGCCCGGGCAAGATCGGGAGCCGACCTGAGTGCCATGCGAAGGTCATCGATCAGAGCCCTGTTGCCAAGCAAATAACCGACAGCGTCGAGCCGCGCCTCGATCGCCTCCGCCACCGTCAAGGGACTTGAAAGCCGCGCCCGCAATTCGCGCGCCCCGGCTCCCGTCACGGTCCGATCGATCGCTGCAAGAAGCGTCGAGGACTTCTCGCCTGACGCCGATTGGACAAGCTCGAGGCTCGCCCGGCTCGCGGCATCGATGAAGAGGCGGGCACCGCCCGCCCTCCGCGGGGGCTGTATGAGTGGCCTCCGCCCCATTTGGGTGAGATCGACGTATTTGAGGACGGCGCCGATTGCGGCAAGCTCGGCCCGCGAATAACCGCCAAAGCCGGAAAGGTCCGCAACGCCGAGACACGCTTTGAGATCGCGAGCCCCCGCAGCAGAGTCGAAATAGGCTGACGGAACCGGCGTCGCCTTGCCGCCCGCAAACTCGACCGTGCGCGCAAAGACGGGATCCGCCAAGAGCCGGTCATTCGCAAGTACCTCCCCTGGGGCAAGGCGGGTCAGCTCGCCGGCAAGATCAAGACCGGAAATTTCGGCAATCTCGAATTCACCCGTCGAAATGTCGAGCGAAGCAAGGGCCAGGCGGGCCTCTGCCGCGGCCGCTCCGATTTCAAGCGGTGTTTCGCAGACAACGGCGGTCAGATAATTGCGGGCCTTGGCATCGAGAAGGGCATCCTCCGTCAGTGTCCCAGGCGTCACAAGACGCACGACATTGCGCTTCACCACCGCCTTGGAGCCGCGCTTTCTGGCTTCCGCCGGATCCTCGAGTTGCTCGCAGACGGCAACGCGATAGCCCTGCTTGATCAGCCGCTGCAGATATTCGTCAGCCCGATGCACCGGCACACCGCACATCGGAATGTCCTGCCCCTGATGCTTGCCGCGCTTCGTCAGCACGATCGAGAGCGCCTGGGACGCGACGATGGCATCTTCAAAAAAAAGTTCGTAGAAGTCACCCATCCGGTACCAGAGCAGGCTGTCCGGATTGGCGGCCTTAATTTCAAGATATTGCGCCATGGACGGCGTTGCTTCCAAGGTCGCCGGACGCTCCGCCTCCGCATGCGACACTGCGGCCGCCGCCGAAACCGCCGTTTGCGTCAGCTTGCTCTTGCGCGGTTCCTCGTGCCTCGACATTAAGAAAATGTGTTTCCGTTCGCCCAAACCGGCTTCATCGAGAGCGGCCAAGGAGGCCGCCACCCGACGAAAGCCCAAGATATGCATAGGTTGCTGACTTGCCCCTCGCAACCTATCGTGCCGGCGCTATCCCCTGATGTGCGCTCCCGAGGGCGCACTCCACTCTAATGGTCCAACTCTGATGGCAACCCAATTCCGCGCGGCCCGCGTGACGGCCCAAGAGGCGCTGCACTTTCATGCCAGTGGCAAGCCCGGCAAGCTCGAAATCACGCCAACCAAGCCCTTAGCAACGCAACGCGATCTGTCGCTCGCCTATTCGCCGGGGGTCGCCATCCCGGTCCGCGCAATCGCCGAAAACCCACGCGATGCCTATGCCTACACGAGCAAAGGCAACTTCGTCGCAGTCGTATCCAATGGGACGGCGATTCTGGGTCTCGGCAATCTCGGCGCTCTCGCCGCAAAGCCTGTCATGGAGGGCAAGGCCGCACTCTTCAAGCGATTCGCCGACATCGATGCCATCGATCTCCTCATCGATACTGCCGACCCGGATGCCTTCGTGAACGCAGTGCGTTACCTCGGACCGTCCTTCGGCGGGATGAATCTTGAAGATATCAAATCACCGGACTGCTTCGTCATTGAGGAACGGCTGAAAGAGCTGCTCGACATCCCCGTTTTCCACGATGACCAGCACGGGACTGCGATCGTTGTCGCTGCGGGTATCTTGAATGGCCTCAAGGTCGTCGAAAAGGAGATCAGCAACGTCAAGCTCGTCTGCGCCGGAGCCGGCGCCGCCGCATTGGCTTGTCTGAACCTCCTCGTAAAAATTGGCATCAAGCGCGAGAACATCTTCGTCGCAGACATTGAGGGCGTCGTTTACGAGGGCCGGAAGAAACTGATGGACCCCTATAAGGCCCCCTTTGCCCAAAAAACCAAGGCGCGCACGCTCGCCGACATCATCGATGGCGCCGACATCTTCATCGGCCTCTCCGCTGCTGGCGTCCTCTCGAGTGAGCTTGTGGCGCGAATGGCCGAACGGCCGCTGATTTTTGCAATGGCAAATCCGGACCCCGAAATCAGCCCGGAAGAGGTGAAGGCGGTCCGCACGGATGCCGTCATGGCGACGGGACGCTCCGACTATCCGAATCAGATCAATAACGTCCTCTGCTTTCCGTTCATCTTCCGCGGCGCACTTGACGTACAGGCGACAACAATCAACGACGCGATGAAGATCGCTGCCGCCGAAGCCATTGCGGCCCTGGCTCGCGCCGAGGTTCCCGACCAGGTTGCGGCGGCATTCCATGGCGAGCGCCCCACCTTCGGGCCCGGCTACATTATTCCCGCTCCGTTTGATCCGCGCTTGCTCCCGCACGTCTCCGCCGCGGTCGCCAAAGCCGCGATGGATTCGGGCGTTGCTCGGAGCCCGATCGTAGACATGGAAGCCTACGTTGCCCGCCTCAAGGCCCGTCTCGATCCGGTCGCAGGCTGGCTGCAATCGACGTTCGATGCGGTCCGCAGCGATCCCAAACGTGTCGTCTTTGCCGAAGGCGAGGATCCCGCCGTTATTCGCGCCGCCAACACATTTCTGCAACAGGGTTTCGGCCAGCCGATTCTGATCGGAACGAAGAGACTCGTCACCGAACGCTTCAGGGACCTCGGAATTGCCCTGCGCAGCGATTTCGAGCTGATCGACACGAGCGTCTCGCCCTTCGTCAGCGAGTTCACGGAACTCCTCTATGCGCGCCTGCAACGCCGCGGCTACCTGAAACGCGATTGCGAGCGCCTGGTCAAGAATGAGCGCAACATTTTCGCTGCGTTGATGGTCGCACACGGCCACGCCGATGCGATGGTCTCCGGCGTGACGCGTAACTGGACGAGTGTCTACGCCGACGTGCACCGCGTGATGGATGAGAAGCCCGGCCGGCACGTCATCGGCGTTTCTCTGGTGCTGAGCCGCAGTCGTGCCGTGCTGATCGCCGATACCAGCATTCACGACATGCCGAATGCCGAGCAGCTCGCCAATATCGCCACCGAGGCGGCGCGCGCGGCGCGCAATTTCGGCATCGAGCCGCGTGTTGCCCTCCTCGCCTATTCGACCTTCGGGCAGCCGAAAAGCGAGCGCTCGGAACAGGTCCGCCAGGCAGTGCGCATCCTTGATGAGCGCCTGGTCGACTTCGAGTATGATGGCGACATGGCCGCTGACGTGGCCCTCAATCGCGATCTGATGCGCCACTACCCGTTTTGCAGATTATCCGACACGGCAAACGTGCTTGTGATGCCGGCCTTCCACGCCGCATCCATCTCATCGAAGATGTTGAAAGAACTCGGCGGTGCAACGATCATCGGCCCGATCATCGTCGGCCTGTCGCATTCCGTTCAGATCTGCACGTTCGGAGCGACTGATGCTGATATTGTGAACATGGCGGCACTCGCAGCCTATGGAGCCGGGCGGGAATAGCTCCGATATTGCTCCACTAGGCCTCGACCGCGATTCGGCTCTTTATTTCGTCCGGTTGACCGAAATGCTCAAAATAGCGCGGATCGATATTGGCCACCGGCAGGATGATGAGCACGTCGGTCGTACCGAACTGCCGATCAATGACGGCTCCGTCGCCGACGAAGGCGCCGAGCCGCAGATAGGCTTTGATCAGCGGTGGCATCGCCCTGAGGGCCGCCTTCGTGTCGATTGCGCTCAGAGGTACGCGATCCATCGTAACGTAAAGTGAGTCGTGCGCCCGGCACCGCCACTCGGCCGGAGCAAGGGCCCGATGGTAGAGATAGCTCAGCGCGGTTGCGTGCTCATCGAGGTCCGTGCCCTCAAAGCTTGCACAGCCGATCATGACGTCAATCTGGTTCTCGCGGACGTAAGTCCAAAGCCCATGCCACAGAAGCTCGACCGAGCGTTTGCTACGATAGGGCGCGAGAACACATGACCGGCCAAGCTCCATGAACCGGTGTGTCGAAACCTTGGACTTCAAGAGTGGCGCGATGTCATACTCGCCGGCGGTATAGAAGCCAAGGCCGCGCTCGGCGACGTCTTGCCGAAGAATACGATACGTTCCGACAACTTTCGGCCGTTCTGCGCGGCCATTCCGCATGGGCTTCGTCTGATCGAGATCAACCACCAGCAAATGATCGCATATGGCGTCGTAGGCATCCTCATCCCGCCGGCGAAACTGCGCAAGGCGAGAGGGAACCGCCGACATCTCTTCGTAGAAAACCTGATAGCGCAGGCGCTGTGCCAGCTTGATCTCCGACCAGGTCCGCGCCAAGCGGACTTCAAGATTGCCGACACGGCCATAGACCTTGGGTCCGATATCGCGCGTGAACACCCTCAATCCGCGTGACGGAGACCGGAACGCCTCGAGCGAGGCGAGTCCGGCCGGAAATTTTCCGGCAAACCCGGCGCGCCGTTTGCCGCGATCTGCTATCGCCTGCCACATGCTTAAGCATCCTCAAAGAGCTGCATCCGCCTGCGGCTAGCATGATTCCGTGACAGTTTTTAGATCGGTGCTCCGCTCTCAGGCGGCCGGCGGAGCCCGGCCGGTTCTCTGCAGCAGCCACCGTCCCATAACCTCGTGGAGGTGCTGAACATCGAAGGGCTTAGCCAGATAGTCGTCCATCCCAGCCTTGCTGCACCGTTCTCGGTCTTCGGGAAAAGCATTAGCGGTGAGCGCGATAATCGGCGGCGAGACGAGGCCAAGGTGCGCGCGCTCGGCATAAAGCGCCTTGATCGATTTTGCCGCCACCAATCCATCGATACCGGGCATCTGGACATCCATCAGGATAAGATCGAACGCGGGTCGCTTCAGCTCCAGCGCCTCCCGTGCCGCCGTGATGGCCCCTTTTCCGTCTTCGACGATCGTAGCATTCCCCCCGGCGCGCTCAATGACCTTGCGGACAAGAAGCGCATTGATCCGATTATCTTCAGCAACAAGAACACTGAATTCACGCCCAAAGCGAGAGCTCACACTCGGACCGCCCATCGCGGTGATTTCGCGCACGTGCGGAAGACGTTCCATATGCAGAACGCGATCCGAAATAAGTGCCAGCGGCTCGGCGCACGGTTGCGCAACCTCGAAGCCGAGCATGACGGTAAACGTTGCACCTTCCTCGGGCACGCCCTTGGCAACGATGTCGCCACCCATCGCGCGTGCGAGCCGTTTAGATATCGCCAGACCAAGCCCGGTTCCGCCGGGATACCTGCTCGCTGCTGCCTCACCCTGTTCGAATTCGTCAAAAAGACGCTGCATCGTTGCAGCAGAGAATCCGATACCCGTATCCCTGACCTCGATCGCTATTTTGGCAGGCATTCCGGGTGTAGCTCCGCCCTCAACCAATGCTACGGAAACGTCGATTCTACCGGCATCGGTGAATTTCACCGCGTTGGAAAGCAGATTGAGAAGAATCTGGCGGACCCGCATTTCATCGCCCCGTACCCACTGAGGGGTATCCGGCGCGATTACGGAGGTGAGCGCTAACCCTTTGGCCATCGCCTCCGGCGACAGCAACTGTACAGCTTGCTCCAAGCACCGTCTGAGCGAGAACACATGGTTTACAAGTTCGAGCTTGCCCGCCTCGATCTTGGAAAAATCCAGGATGTCGTCGATGAGCACCAACAGCGCCCGGGCCGAATCTTCGACGACTCGCACACAGGTCCGCTGCTCCTTGTCGAGAGGCGTCTCACGCAGCAGGCTGATCATGCCGAGAATGCCATTCATCGGCGTCCGGATTTCGTGACTCATAGCGGCCAGAAACCGGGATTTTGCACGATTTGCCGCCTCGGCCTGATCACGAGAGTCCTTCAGTTGGGCGGCGACCCTGCGCTCCTCAGTGATATCCCGGCCCACGCTTTGAATTTCGCATTCACCGCGATCATTGCGCAGCTCCCGCTCATCCCACGCGATCCAGCGCTCTCCGTAGCGTGTGCGAAGCAATTGAACCTTGCGGCGGCTGTGGGTTAAGGGCGGCTCAACATCCTCCTCCTCGCAGATCAGGGGAGGGCGAAAGATCGTACCGAACACATCCTGAGAGCGGACCTCAAATGCATCGCAGAACGATTTGTTTGCAAAGACGAGCTGACCGTCGATCGAGCGGCGGATGACGAAGTCGTCCTGCGCATCGAGAAGTTGTCGATAGTGCGACGCCCGGTCGGCGAGTGCCCAGTGCGCGTCCTTGATCTCCTCAAGCTTCTCCGTCTCCGCCCCGGCGAGACTTTGCAGGCTGCGCGCAAGGGCACGCTCAAGGCGGCGCGAGTGCGGGAAACTGTAAGAGGCGCCCGCCATCAACAGCCCGATCCCGGCCAGGGCAGTGATCGTCTTGCCATCGATCGTCGGGGACAGGGTGATGACGCTACCGACGGCCAGAATGAGACCCAGCAACGCCGCCGTCCATGCCGCGCGGAACCACAATTTGAGCATCTTCCGCCGCCGAGCAAACGGGCTCTGCGCCAGCGCGCCATCCGCAGACTGCAAAAAGGAGAATTTGTGAAACAAGGTTTGCGGGCCCCATGATGCCCGCCGACAGTCATCGCTGGCTATTTTACGGAGTCTAAAGAAACGTGGTTAAACGAACCAACGTGCGCAAACTTCATCACCAATTCTTTCAAAATTGTTGCATTTTTCTCGGGCGGACCACAACAGCAGCCGCCACGCCAGCCGCTATGATTACCGACGCCTAAAATCGTCGTCGGTCAGCTTACGCGCCGCATCCTCGATCATGAGCGGCACCCCATTGCGGATGGGAAAGGCAAGCCCCGCAGCAGTGCTGATCAGTTCCTGTGCCGCCGCATCGTATACCAACTTCGTTTTCGTGAGCGGACAGACGAGCAACTCGAGGAGCTTGGGGTCGACCGTTCGTGTCCGATCGTCATCCATCTCAAAGCTTTCGCCACTCAAGGGTACAGGCCTCTCCGCATTATTGCAGCGTCGTGCCGCTGCTGCCGTTTGACGCGAGATCGATCTCGGCGAGAGCAACGAGAACTTCCGCACGAGATCTCAAATCCTTGGCTTCCAGGAGCGCCTGCTTCTCCTCCGGGCCATAAGGACACATCACCGATAATGCGTTGATCAGAAATTCGTTCGACGCCCTCTGGATCGTCTCCCAATCCGTTTTGAGCCGATTGGCTTCGAGATAGATCCTGAGGACGCGAAGCAGATTTCTCCGGTCGACGAGCTCCTCCCCCAGCCCTTCCGTCAGATCGGTTGCGAACCGGTCGTAGCTGACGCTCATGATCCGATAGGGCATATCCGTTTCCGCTTCACCGACGCATTCGAAACGTGAAATTCCCGTGAGCGTTATGATGAGACGCCCGTCATCCAGTTCCTGATACGAGGTCACGCGCCCCGCACAGCCGATGCTGCGCAGACTGGCGGTTTTCTCGAGAGGACTCTCTTGATCGTCATCGCTCAAGACCGGCTGAAGAATTCCGATGATGCGCGTTCCTGACATGACATCGTCGATCATCTCGAGATAGCGCGGCTCGAAGATATTGAGCGGCAATGTGGCACGCGGAAGCAGTATCGCGCCTCGCAGCGGAAAAACTGGAATCCTTGGAGGGAGGTCGGCCGGACGCCGATAGCGGTCCGTAAGTGATGTCAAATCGAGGTATCTCCGCTAAATGCCCAAGCTAGCTGAACAGAATTGACGATAGCCTTCGACGCCCTTCCGCGACCAGCGGTTCTTTCGGTCCCCAGGCGTCAAAAAGCTGCAGAAGCTGCTTGCGCGCTGCCTCTTCGTTCCATTTGCGGTCCGTCCTGATGAGATCGAGAAGGAGATCAAGAGCCTCACTTCTCTGGCCGCTTGCCGCCAAGCCGACGGCGAGATCGAGGCGAGCCTGGTAATCATCGGGATTTTCATGGACGCGCCTTTGCAGTTCGCCAAGATGGCCCGTGTCGGAGCCCTTCTCCGCCAATAAAATCGCCGCGTCGACACTCCTGACTGCGGCCAGTTGCTGCTTATCCGGCGGCACAAGCCCGAGCGTCTGACGGGCCCGCATCGTATCTCCGCTTTTCAAGTAGCACGAAGCGAGGCCAGCCAGGGCTTCGGCGTTTGTGCGATCCTCCTGCAGGACCGTCGCAAAAACCTCCGCTGCAGCCTGCAGCTCACCTTTCTCGAGCAGATCCTCGCCCGTCTTGACCAGTTCATCGAGGCTGGCTTCCGCATCACTGGCAACCAACCGGTCCACGAATGCCTTTATCGCACTCTCCGACTGCGCTCCGACAAAACCATCGATCGGCTGACCATCGCGAAATGCAAGGACCGTTGGCAACGACTGCACGCGAAGTTGCGCGGCGACGGCCTGGTTTTCATCGACGTTGATCTTGACCAGACGAACCTTGCCGCCATAGCTGCGGACGACTTTTTCAATGATCGGCGTCAACTGCCGACATGGTCCGCACCACGCGGCCCAGAAATCGACGATGACCGGAACAGACCGCGATGGCTCGAGCACATCGGCCCTGAAAGATGCCGACGTTGCGTCTTTGATGATTTCCGCCGCACCGGCTGAGCCCCCGGCGGGCTTGCTGGTTCCGAATTCCATGTGACTCAATCTCCTCGCCGCCGAGACCTCAGGCAGCGGTCAATGCCATAATTCGCGGTTCATGGCCGGTTGACCGAATGAACCGCAAAAGATCGTCGCGCGCAATGTTGGTCGTTGCCGTGTTTTCGAGCGGATGGCAGTTCAAGCTGTCGTCGGCCATCAGGTCCTGATCTAATACCACTTTAACGCGCCGGGCCGTATCGTTGATGATGGCGAAGGCCGTGACCGATCCCGGAGTAACGCCGAGCGTGCTCATCAGCAGGTCGGGCTTTCCAAATGAGAACCGCCCGGCGCCGAGACGCCTGGAAAGGGCCTTGAGATCGACGCGCGTCGTAGTTTTCGCGATGACGAGAACAAGTGTGCCCTCGTCATCCTTGAGAAAAAGGTTCTTGGTGAACGCCCCGGGCAGCGAAATCTGGATGGAACTGCTTTCTTCCACCGTGAACGCAGGGGGATGCTCGACGGTTTTGGTCTCGATGCCAAGGTCGCCTAGGACCGCAAAAAGCTGCTCGCGCGTCAAGGGCATTGTCATTCACTCTCTCAAGGGAAACTGCGGTTTTCATGCCGATTGGGACCGGACTGCTTGAAGTCATGGGGCGCCGGAACGGGCCCTTGCATTGGTTTGACACTTGCGCCATAAGGCGTGTCTCGCAGCGCCGCAAGGTGCTGTCTCGTACTTGAAAAGCGGGTGTAGCTCAGGGGTAGAGCACGACCTTGCCAAGGTCGGGGTCGAGGGTTCGAATCCCTTCGCCCGCTCCAAGTCGATCAAAGGGTCACCCCACCCTTGGGCAATGGCTGACGTTCGTGATGGCACATCCCAGAGCCTGCCGGTCCGCCGGTAGAGTCAAGCAAGCTTGTCTTGCGATGGGCCCATAAGTCGCAGGCCCCTCTCACCAACAGCGGCCCCAACCCTGTGACCAGATACGCGACCGGCGTGGTCTGCGAACGGCCGTTCGCGACACGGGAGAATTGGGCACGTCGAATCAACGTGCGGCGACACAAATAAAAATATTTCCAAAATATATCCGAGCTTTCCAGACCATGTTGCTTGCTGAAGTTTCGGTCTGGCGATAAAAAAAACTAGATCGTCTCGTAAACATTCTAAGTATTTGCGCTGTCGCTTGAACCGCATCGCGGAAGCTCATACGAGAGTTGTGGCATCGGCCGTTAAGGCCGTGCATGAAACTTCCCTGGCACGTCGCTTTTTCCATTGAGGCACAACAGAGGGACGGTCCCAATCATGGCCCCAGCAGCTAAGACCTTCGCCGCCCGCCCGCTTGCAGTCTTGGCGGTACTTCTTTCCGCAATTGTGATGGCGGGCTGCGGGATCAACAATATCCCGACCTACGAGCAGTCGGCGAAGGCCGCCTGGAGTGAGGTGCTCAATCAATACAAGCGCCGCTCGGATCTCATCCCCAACCTGGTCGAGTCCGTCAAAGGTTTCGCCGATCAGGAGAAAACCGTGCTGACGGAAGTCACCGAAGCACGCAAGCAGGCGACCAACATCCAGTTGCCCCCCGACATCCTGACAAACCCCGAGGCAATGAAACACTTCCAGGAAGCCCAGGCGACACTCGGCGGCGCACTGGGACGGCTGATGGCTGTCGTCGAACGTTATCCGGACATCAAATCCGGTCAAAACTTCCTGGCTTTGCAGAGCGAATTGGCCGGAACGGAAAACCGGATTGCCATCGCACGGCGCGACTACATCGAGGCAGTCCGGGCCTACAATACCGAGATCACGACCATTCCCGGCCGTTGGTGGAAGGCGTTCCTCTATCCGCAAGCGAAAGAGATGGCGACCTTCGAAATCTCGGCCGAAGAACAGAAGACGCCAAAGGTCGATTTCGGCAAGACGCAATGACGCGAGCCGCCGCTGAACTCTAGGGGAGCTTGTCTGATGGCCGGTGCCGCGGTCGCCACCTGGTCTTTCGCGCCGCAATGCCTCGTTCGCAACCTCTTTGGCACCGGCAACCGCGCTCTCCTGCTCATCGGGCTTGGCCTGATCTGGGCCCTGATGGGTTCGGCGATCGCGGCGCCGGTCTATCCTGAACTGACCGGCCGCATCACCGATGAGGCCGGCTTGTTGACACCTGCCGACATCGCCGACATCGAAGCCGAACTCGCCGCGATTGAGCAAACCTCGACCGATCAGATCGCCGTCGTCACCGTCAAATCGCTGCAGGGCTACCCGATCGAGGACTACGGAATTGGCCTCGCCCGCAAGTGGGGGATTGGACAAAAGGGGAAGGACAATGGCGTCCTGTTGATCGTGGCGCCGAACGACCGCAAGGTGCGCATCGAGGTCGGCCGCCGACTCGAGCCGATGCTGACCGACACAATGTCGATGCTCATCATCGAGAATGCCATCATCCCGAAATTTCGGCGCGGCGATTTCGCTGGCGGCATCAGGGACGGTATACGCGACATCAAATCGGTATTGTTGGGCGACGCCGAGGAGGTGAAGCGGCGCGCCCAGACCACGCGTCAGCCGGAAAACGACCCCACGGTGCTGATCCATCTGCTCGTCTGGTTCCTCATCTTCGCGGTGATCATCTGGATCAACTATCGCAATATGCAGACGATGACTGCCGGTGGTCCCGCTGGCGCCCGCCGCGGCCGCGGCAGCGGTCCCATCATCATACCCGGTGGATCGGGTGACTGGGGCGGCGGCTGGTCGAGCGGTGGCGGCAGCAGCGGCGGTGGCGGCTGGTCCGGCGGCGGCGGCAGTTTCGGCGGCGGTGGCGCTTCCGGAAGCTGGTAGAAATGGAAAGACAATCGGACAACGAAGAGGGCGGCTGCCAACGATGAACTTCATCAGCGCCAAAGACGCAGAAAGGATCTCTTCGGCGATAACGGAGGCCGAGCGAAAGACTTCGGGCGAGATCGTCGCCGTCGTCGCTGACCAGAGCAGCCGTTACCAGCACATCCCGTTCATGTGGGCGGCACTTCTGGCGCTGCTTATCCCCTGGCCTCTGATCCACTTCACCTGGATGAAGGTGCAATGGATCTTTCTCATTCAGCTCCTGGTTTTCCTGACTCTGTTGGCCGTGACCTGGCATCCGAGAGCCCGTATGGCCCTTGTCCCCAAGTCGGTACGGAGTGCCAACACTCGTCGCCGCGCCAGCGAGCAATTTCTCGCCCAGAACCTGCATACGACGGCTGGTCGGACCGGTGTCCTGATCTTTGTCTCTGTCGCCGAACAGCGCGTCGAAATCATTGCCGACAAAGGGATAGATGAACGTGTCCCACCGGGGACTTGGCAGCAGATCGTCGATAATCTGACCCGCGACATCCGTGCCGGCCGCACGGCTGATGGTTTCACTCGCGCCATCGACACGATCGGCCGCCATCTCGCCGAGCACTTTCCACCCGATGCCGTCGATCGCAATGAGCTGCCCGATCATCTGATCGTTTTGCGCAATTGACAAACGCTTCGTGCTAAGGACGCAGGAGTAACTCTGAACATCTGACGGGGATGCCCATGACCGCTGCCGATCACGGCAGATCCATGACCGGCGACAGCTCCGCAACACCAGCCGACGTCATCCGTGCGCCACTGAGGGCCCGCATTTCATGGATGTTGTTCGACTGGGCAACCCAGCCGCATTACACGCTCGTCCAAACCTTCCTGTTCGCGCCCTACTTCGCCAACACCATCGTCAACAATTCGGTGTGCGGAACGTTGATCGCGGCCGATAGTGCCAAGGCCGCCTGCGGGCAATCGCTCTGGGGCTATGCCGCGTCGCTGGCTGGCCTCCTCATTGCAATTCTCAGTCCGTTTCTTGGTGCAGCCGCCGATGGACGCGGTGCCCGCAAACCTTGGATGGCAGGTCTGTCGCTCGTCTTCGTTGCCGGATTAACGAGCCTCTGGCTCGGTGAGGCGAACGCTGGACTACCAACGATCCTGATCGTACTTGCCGGGTTCGTTTCCGCAACGCTCGCTGCCGAGCTGATGAGTGTTTTCTCGAATGCGATCATGACCGGCCTCGTCCCCAAAAGCGAGCTTGGTCGCCTGTCGGGGACCGGCTGGGCCGTGGGTTATTTTGGCGGGCTCGTGAGCCTCGCTCTGGTCGCTGGCCTGCTCGTGCCGATACCGGGCGAGACCCGAACACTTCTCGGATTGGAGCCAATTCTGCAGCTCGATGGCGCCACCCATCAGAGCGATCGCATTACGGGCCCTTTCGCTGCATTATGGTTCGCCACCTTCATTATCCCGTTCTTCCTGTTCGTACCGGACCGGAGGCGGCCCGCCAGCACACCGCGCCCCTCCCGATCGGCAACCGCTGAACTGTGGGACACGATCAAAACTCTGCCTTCCCTTCCGAGCCTGCTGATCTTCTTGGTCGCGCGTATGCTCTATACGGATGGCCTGACGGCCATCTTCGCATTCGGTGGAATATATGGCGCTTCCGTGTTCGGTTGGGGTCCAATGGAGCTCGGTATTTTTGGGATTGTTCTGACCCTCATTGGTGCCTTCGGCGCGCTGCTCGGCGGCCGGCTCGATGATCGGATCGGGCCCCAGGCGGTCATCATCGTTGCCCTTCTGATGCTCATCGCCGGCGCAATTGGTATTCTTTCGGTCGACAACACGCACATTTTCTTCACGACCGAAGTGACAGCAAAAGCGCCGGGATCGAGCCCGTTCTCGTCCGTCGGCGAACGGGTTTTCCTCACCTTTGCCATTCTCGTCGGTCTGGTTGCAGCACCGGTTCAGGCGGCAAGCCGCTCGCTGCTGGGGCGGCTCGCACCTCCGGAGAAGATCACGCAATACTTTGGGCTTTTCGCCTTCTCGGGAAAAGTCACGGCCTTTTTGGCGCCGTTTCTCGTCGCCTTTGTCACGCAGCAAACCGGCAGCCAGCGTCTCGGCATGTCGGCCATACTGGCGTTTCTACTGGTTGGCGTCGCCCTGATGCTGTTCGTCAGGACGAACGCTACACCTAGTGCCGGAAGTGGCGAACGCCCGTGAACACCATTGCGAGGCCGCGTTCGTCCGCAGCCCTGATGACCTCGTCATCGCGCATGGAGCCGCCGGGCTGAATGACCGCCGTGACGCCGGCCTCCGCCGCAGTGATGAGTCCGTCGGCGAACGGAAAGAACGCATCGGAGGCGACGACTGCACCGACCGTCAATGGCCGGTCGAGCCCCTGCGCTTTCGCCGCCTCGGCCGCTTTCCAGGCCGCGATCCGGGCCGAATCGACGCGGCTCATCTGTCCGGCCCCAATGCCGACCGTTGCTCCGTTTTTCACATAGACGATGGCATTCGATTTGACGTGCTTGGCGACCTTGAAGGCAAACCGCATGTCCGAAAGCTCGGCCTCGGACGGCGCTCGTTTCGTCACTACCTTGAGCTCAAGATCGTCCGCATTCTTCGCGTCGCGCGACTGGACGAGAAAGCCACCGGCCACCGTCTTGACTGCCAGCCCGGGAGCCCGGGAATCCGCCAGCCCGCCGGTCAGCAAAAGTCGCAGATTCTTCTTAGCCGCAAAGATCTCTTCCGCCTCGGCCGTCGCATCCGGCGCGATTACGACCTCAGTAAAGATCTTGCTGATCTCTTCCGCTGCCTCTCGATCAATCGGTTGGTTGAGCGCCACGATTCCGCCGAACGCGCTGACGGGGTCGGAAGCGAGAGCTTTGAGATAGGCGTCCTTGAGCGACCCGCCCATCGCAACGCCGCAGGGATTGGCGTGCTTGATGATCGCAACCGCTGCAACCTTCGCATCGAATTCGGAGACGAGCTCGAATGCTGCGTCGGTGTCGTTGATGTTGTTGTAGGAAAGTTCTTTCCCCTGCAGCTGCCGCGCCGTCGCAACGCCCCTCAAGCTTGGATCCGAAACGTAGAGTGCCGCCCACTGATGCGCATTCTCGCCATAGCGCAGGGCCTGCCCCAGCTTGCCGCCGAAGGCCCGCCACGCGGGCGCGGTAATACCAAGCTTGCCAGCAAGCCAGTTGCTGATCGCGGCATCGTAGGCAGCCGTGCGCGCAAATGCCTTGGCAGCGAGCTCCTGGCGAAACGCAAGCATCGTGCCCCCGTTATTTGCCGACATCTCCCGAAGCACGCGATCATAATCTTCAGGTTCAACGACGACCGTGACGCTGTCGTGATTTTTGGCCGCGCCGCGGATCATGGCCGGCCCGCCGATGTCGATGTTCTCGATGCAATCCTCGTAGCTCGCACCCTTTGCGACCGTCGCCTCAAATGGGTAGAGATTGACGACCAGAAGATCGATCGGCTGAATGCCGTGCTCTTGCGCCGCCGCTTCATGTCCGGCATTGCCGCGAATGGCAAGAAGCCCGCCGTGCACCGCGGGGTGCAACGTCTTGACCCGGCCATCCATCATTTCGGGAAAGCCCGTAAGCTCCGAGACATCCTTGACGGGAACGCCCGCGGCCTTGAGCGCAGATGCCGTCCCGCCCGTCGAGATGATCTCGACGCCCCTCTCATGAAGCGCCTTGGCGAAGTCCACGAGTCCGGTTTTGTCGGAAGCCGAGAGGAGAGCTCGGCGAATAGGTAGATCGGCCATGTCTGCTCCGCATGTTCGCACTGGCGGTTATCACGGACCGCCCGGCAAGACCATCCGTGAGGGCATGGCACGCGCGTTTGTGCCGCGCGTTATCAAGAGCTTATCGCCGGGCTGATCCAGCACCACTTTCGGACGAGACATCATCCAAGGAAACCCGGATCGAGAGCCCGCAACACCCAGCGCACCTCGGTTTCGCCGAACGTCGTACCCCGCAACACGATCTGCAGTCCGGGACGAGGACCGGCACTGTCGACAAAGAACAGGCTCTCCTCGAGCGACAGGACCGCATCGCGTGAGCCGAACATCCAGATTTGTCCGTCCGGCAGCCGGATTCTGCACGTTCCAAGCTCGCTCGCCGCACATTGGCAGTCGGGATGGAGGTGAAAATGAATGGCGTAGGGAAGATCCTGCTTCAGGCGCAACTGTCCCTTCGGCGGTCCGAGAATGTCGACCCCCTCGAGGCAATCGCCTTCCGGCGACAGCGACAGACGGCGCGTATGGATCAGGCCGAAGCGCTTCAGATACCCGTCGTGACTGGCCTGAAGGACCAGCCCCCCCGCTTCGCTCCTCAGTTCGGAAACGACCGAATCGGGCCCCCGGATCGGCAGCCCCCCGACCATCGCCTCAAGCTGCGCATGGCGGACGAGCCGCGACGACGACGTCTCCGCCAAGCATAGCGTATTGTGACTGGCCGTGGCGCGAGCGACGCCATCCCAATCATGGTCGGCCGGCCCTGGAAAACCACCATTGGCGAGCACCAAGTACTGGCGCGATGTCATCTCGAAGGAAAGTGCACCCGCTTGGGCTTCGGTCGCAAGTTCGAGCGGTGGCGGGGATCCGACATCCACAATGATAATGGTCTGTCCTCGTTCGAGCCGGGCATATCCCGATGCCCTCGCCGCGGTTCCAACGTCTTGGTCGGCGTCGGAATACCCAAGAACCGTTGCAAGCGTCGCAGGTGAACCCGTGCTGACACCGTTGAACCGCGCCAGCATCCCGTCACCAAGCCGCATGAAGCGCAAAAAGCGCAACGACTTCTGGACGACCGCAGAAATTTCCTGCGGCGGCTCGCGGCCTCGCGAATAGAAGCACTGGCCAAGGGGTAGAAGATCGAGGATGAGATCGGCCAGCACACTGGCGCTGCGGCTGATGTGGCCGCCATCATCGAGAATTTGCCGTTTGAGCTCGTCAACGAGTGCTGTCTGGGCTTCCTTGAGCTGCCGGTCATGACCCGAGACGGCAAGATCGGCGAGAACCAGCGCAATGAGGCATGTCAACCGAGGGACGCCGTCCGGCGCATTCCGCCATGTCGTCTTCAGCGTGACGATCTGCCGGCCGATGCTGGACATGACAGAGGTATAAGAGCGCGCATCAAGTCCATCGAGCAGCATGTTGGCTTGTGCGATCCATGAAATGAGGCGCCGGCCGACGATTTCCGGTTCATAGGCTGGCCCCCGCGGCAGGCGGAAGCGCCCGATCCACTCGAGAACCAGTGCGCGGGCCGCCGCCGCAGCATCTTCGTCCTCTGTCGCCGCCAGGTGCCGCAACCAGCCGAAGCCGTGTAGTTCGCTGAGCCATGCGAGGCTCGGCGGCTCGGCCCCAAAAGGCGAAGCGCCCTTGAGATCGGCAATCTCCGAGGCAAGGCCAAAATGGCCGTGCGCAACTTCGCTCCAGAAACTTGGATCGGCGGCTCGCAGCTCTTGCGGCACGATCAGGATCTGGTCAGTCGCACGGCCCGCATAGCGCCAGCGCAAAAACGGCGACGAGAGCGTCAGCGTCACAGCCCGCCGCCGCAGCCGCTCGATCGACAGCGAGCGGATCTTCAGCCGTTCCGTAACATTGAGACTGGACATCCTGTTCCCCGTCGCAGTGCCCTCCGCCGGCACCGGATGCCCGACGTAGCTCTCGACCGGCGCCAAAACAAGGCGTGAGAGCGAAGGGAACGGTGAACAACCTCAAGCGGCCTTCGACAGCACCGCGGCGTAGAACCCATCGAGGCCTTTGAAACCCTCCGGCAGATCGCCAAGATAGGTCGGCAACGTCCTCAGATCACCTTCCGCCGTTCGCCACAGGAGAGGAATCGTTGCTTCGTCGATCGCCATTGGCCGCCGCGAAAATCGCATATTTTCTCTGAGGAATGCCGCGATTTGCTGTTCCCCCTCCTCGGGTTCGAGCGAGCACGTGCAATAAAGGAGGATCCCCCCGTGTTTTACGAGCTGCCCGGCCTGACGTAGCAGACCGGCCTGCAAAGCCGCGAGCGCCGCAACATCCTCGGCGCGTTTGAGATATAGGATATCGGGATGTCGGCGGATCGTCCCGGTTGCCGTGCACGGGGCATCCAGGAGGACGACATCAAAGCCCGCATCCGCTCGGAAGGCTTGGGCATCAGCGACGATCGTTTCCGCGGAGAGCCGGAGCCGCGAGAGATTTTCCCTCAGCCGCTGAAGCCGGCCTGCTGACTTGTCGACCGCCGTAACCTGTGCACCTGCCGCCGCAAGCTGTGCCGTCTTGCCCCCCGGGGCAGCGCAAAGATCGAGGACGCGCAGTCCTCGAACATCGCCAAGGAGCTTGA
>Ga0272446_1003631_pt1 | contig 19197 bp, 17 predicted proteins | sample YNPCB0061_FD_194587 | JGI IMG/M metagenome (GOLD analysis project Ga0272446, IMG submission 194587) | Hot spring microbial mat communities from Yellowstone National Park, WY, United States - YNP-CB-006-1 | ecosystem: Environmental > Aquatic > Thermal springs > Hot (42-90C) > Sediment | place...
CAGCTTTGGTGGCGGTGCGCCATAATCCAGTGATTCGCGTCTTCTATCACCGCTTATTAGCGAAGGGCAAGGCTACCAAAGTAGCGTTAGTGGCTTGTATGCATAAGCTATTAACAATTCTCAATGCTATGCTCAACCATGGTACGGACTGGCAGCCGTCCAACTCAGATGGGAGTCAATCGGCTGTTCCAGCATCATCATTTGCTTGACTTTTAAGATAATCGCTTCTCCTTAGGGAGAAGGGTTGGGGATGAGGGCAATTCATAGCCACATTCAGCAACACCAATGCAGCTATCAACCTCAGAGAGGAGGGACTACGCCTTTTGACCTGCGGGACGCGGGGCAACGCCTATCGCCCAGATGTAAGACCTAGTCATAGAGGCCGCAAGAAATTTACGATTGGGCAATCTGTTGGGTAGGAAGCCGCTATTGTAATTCTTGGTTCAATAGCGGTAGTTCACTGGGTTATAGCCTTGAAACCCTGATCGGAGCGGCGGGATTTGAACCCACGACCCCCACTACCCCAAAGTGGTGCGCTACCAAGCTGCGCTACGCCCCGTTAAGCTTTACTAGTATAGCACTAGATGTCGGCAAAAGGGCAAAAGAATTCGTGGTGCAAAATGCGTTTGTGGCTCTTGCCCAATACGTCACTGATTCGGGGTGGCAATTCCCCTACAATGGTAGGCAAAATTTTTAGGTCGCGGACAGGGTTATTCACGGTGATGAGGAGCCTCGGAATCCAATGAAAGCAACGCAGTTTTGGCAAAAGTGGTTCCGGCGTGCTCCTAAAACTTCGGACTTGGCGATCGCCGCACCGGGTTCCCTACTCTTGCGCTGGCAACACCTGCAACAGCACCTTTTACAGTATGAGGGGTGGCCATGGCTCATTCCCTTTTTGATGGCTGGTGCAACAGTGATCACCGCAAGTTCGTGGATTCTGCTGTTACCACCACTGCCGGATTGTCGTCATCTGTCGCTGCTGACAAGTGATGGCGATCGCCTTTACTGTGCTGATCAAGCAGCCCGTAACGGCAACTTGCCTTCCTTGGCTCAAGCCATTGAAACCGTGAGTCAGTGGCCGACGGATCATCCCCTGTTTCCCCAAGCGAAGCGGCGGGTGGATGAGTGGTCGTTGGCACTGTTGGTCATTGCGCGGCAGCAACTCAGCCAAGGCAATATTGAGTTGGCCACCATGCTCTTACAAAAAATTCCTAAGACAGCGATTGCTTACGACCAAGCCCAAGAGCTACTGACGGCAACAAATATAGGTGAGGGGGGCAACCTCTTGAGTGCGGCGGAAGCGGCTATCCGGCAGCAAGATTGGGGGTTGGCACTGCTACAAGTGAAGTTAATGAATCAGCTTGGTACCGATTATTGGCAGGAGCAGGCACAAAAACTCTCAACCCGCATTTCCCAAGAGCAGGATGCATGGGGAACCCTAGTGCAGGCTAGGGATCTGGCAGGGTGGCTAACGGCAAACGAGTTGGCAGAAGCAGTGATGCTCGCCCTGAGTATTCCCCGGAATGCCGTTGTCTATGGGGAGGCACAGGCAGACATTCGCCGCTGGATTCCTGAAGTGTTTGAGTATGCGCAGGAGCGGTTGAACAATGGGGATACGGTCGGTGCTCTTGCCCTCATTGAAAAAATTGCCCCAGCCCTTGATGTGTCCTATCACGATCGCCCCATTGTCATTCTTGGTCAGGCCAAGGCACTCGCAGCACAAGACACCGTTCTAGGCTACTGGGAGGCGATCGCCCGGGTGCAGCAAATTCCTGCCAATGATCCCTTTTATGGGGCAGCGCGGGAGTACCTAGCACAATGGCAGCAGCAGCTTCAGAGTGCTAGTCAATTACAACTGTCCACATGGTTCGCTAGCAGTCACTGGCGCTGGGGCTATGAACTCGCTATTCAACAGGCTCAGCAGATTCCCCTTGGGCAGCCTAAACGACCCCAAGCCCAAGGCTTAATTGCCCAATGGCGGCGGGACTTGCGTACCATTGACGAGCAACCCATCCTCAACGCGGCAATCGCCCTTGCCGAACAAAAAGAGTATGCCGCTGCTATTCAAATTGTTGAGCGCTTGCCCGCGAATGCTGCCCTGTTGGCGATCGCGCAGCAGCATCGTCAGGATTGGCAAATCAAACTCGAAGAGTTAGTGGATCGGCCAATACTAGATCGCGCTATTACCCTTGCCCGCGAAGGGAAATTAGAGGAGGCTATTACAACCGCCGCCCAAATCAAGTGGGATCGTTATCTTTACCGCGAGGCGCAGAACAAAATTTGGCAGTGGGAGTACGAACTTGCCGTGCGATCGCGGCGGCAGGAACAGCAGACCCCTGCCGAGTCATGGTGGGAGGCTCCCCCGCCAACTGTCCCTGAGACCGCCGTCTCAAGCCCTGAACCAACAGCCTCTCCAGATAGGGCACCTGAGCCAGAATTACCATCGCCAACCCCAACAGCCACTGAGCCACCTCCTCCCAGCCCTAGCCCAGAGGCCAGCGCGACCCCGCCCACCGTACCGCCAGAGCCTGTTCCCAGTGAGGCTGTCCCTGAAAACTAGGTGGGGGTATTGATTGTAAGGGCAGTGTTACTCGCGAGGGTATGTGCTAGAGATGCTTCAAGGTCGGATAGGCCAGTAGCAGTTCATCAGCGGTGAGGGTATCGCCAATCGCTTGGGGTTGCCACAGGATCTCGACCGCCAGTAGGCGATCGCTTCCAATTCCCCCTAGCCCTTGCAGCACGTGCCGCAAATCCAAATCGTTGTTGATCGTGGGTAGCGCTAGCTTGCCCGTAGCCGCAACAATGAGGGTGACCACAATATAGTCGCCAACCTCTTGGGTGGTGGTAGGGGCAATGTCTCGCTGTTGAATCGTTTGGCGATAGTTCGAGAGGGTTTCTGCCGTGAGCTTGCTGCGTTCGCTCAGCGCCCGTTGGTTAAAGATCGTTTCCGCCTGTAGCAAGCGTGTATCTTGGCAACTGGCATCGGCATAGACCCAATACTCAGGATGGCGGAGGAGCGCAAGGGTTGCCTCCTGCAGAACGTTTGCTAACCCCGCTGGCGTTTGGGTGTCAGCACTTAAGGCAAGCTTGTTTAAGTCGTTTTGCAGTTCCCGGGCTTGAGCAAGCAAGCCAACATGAAGCGTATGCACCGACACCACAGGATTATCGATCTGCTCGTCTTCCCCCGCTGCCCGAAACTGTCGAAATGCTGAAACCAAGAAATTGGCAACGACACCAAGCAAAATAATAGTGAATAGGCCGCCAAAGCCACCACCAAAGCCAAAGAAGGGAATTAAAAACGGAAAGCCAAACCCACCGCCATAGACCGGCTGGGAATAACGATAGTCACTGCGGGGGGCACTGCGATAGGAACGGGTGGGTGCCGGACGGCTAAACGAGCCACCGCCAATGCGACCGCCACTGCGCGCTGCCCACGCTGCGCCACTGTCAAGAACAAGGTGCGCCACCAGCACCACGATTAACACAGTTGCCAAGAAAGAGTTTAAAATGCGCCAACGCTTTTTCATGGTTATATGTACCAGAAGACAATCAGCCAATAGTAGTGTTTTCCTCAGTGTACCCTTCACGCATGGAGGAGGGGGAGGGCGGGTAACCGATACTGGAGCCACAACCTTTGTTATGTTGGCCTCCCTCAGGATCTCAAGTCTAGGATAAGTTGCCATTGCGCCTCGGTGACCGGTTGCACCGAAAGGCGACACCCTTTTTGTAGGAGGAGCATCGTTTCTAAGCCCTTGGTGCGCCGGAGTTCTGGCAAGGTAACGGGAGGATCAAGATCACGGCGGTATTGAATATCTACCATGAACCACCGCGGCATATCAGGGGTACTTTTGGGGTCAAAATACTTACTTTGGGGATCCCAAGCAAAATGGTCAGGGTAGGCGGCCTTGACAACGGCGGCAATCCCCATAATGGCCGGAGGATTGGCATTACTGTGATAAAACAGCACGCGATCGCCCACCGCCATTTGATCCCGCAGAAAGTTACGCGCTTGGTAGTTCCGTACCCCTTCCCAGCAGGTGGTTTGGTTCGGAGCTGCTTTCAGGTCATCCCACGAAAAAACCGTTGGTTCCGATTTCAGTAGCCAAATACCAGCCATTGCTAGCGATGACACCGCAGCAAATCCGCCACCGTCCCACAGTAGGGAGTCAGACCCAGTTGCTGAGGGTTCAGAATAGTATCGTAGGTAAAGTTACGGTAGTTCAGGCAAAAGTAATCCCACGGTGACATTTGAATCCGGAAAAGCTTAATAAAGATATTAACAAGGGCAGGGGTAAGGGGAATCAGGCCATACCAACGCAAGTTACGCCCTTGGCAAAGCTGAGTCAATAGGTCGTTCACGGTAATTGCGGGGTTGCCCAGGGCAACACGGCGGGGCACGGGATACTCAGGATGCTCAATGAGGTAAAGCACAACTTGGCCAATATCCCGGGCATGGACAAAGTGAAAACTGGCCTCAACCCGAAAAAAGCGCGCAAGCCATAGCCACTTTAATACTTGCTGCATGCCTTTAGTAATAAAGGAGGGGCGTTTACCATCTATACCGCCGCCAAAGACCATTGTCGGAAATAACTCCACAACGCGATCGCCCACGGGCAGCTTTTCTATCGCCTGCAAGCACTGGTACTTCGAGCGAATGTAAGCAGTTCCTAGGGTAGCCGCTTCCGGTAGCGGGGTCATCTGCCGAGTCAGGATACTGGCTGTGGAGAAGTAAAAGACCCGCTGGCAGCGCTGGGGGTCTAATTGTTGCAGGAGTGCGCAGGTTTGCTCAAAATTAATGGCCATGGCATTCTTGCCTCCCCAAGCCGCAGCGGTGAGAATCACCACATCAAGGGTTGGCAACAGATCCTGCAGGGGGGATAAATCTCGGAGATCCCCTTGCACAAGGTGTACCCCTTGGCGCTGCTGAGGATCAACGGTCAGCTTGCTAGGAGTCCGCACAAACAGAAACAGGTCGTGCTCTGTCTGGGTGATCAGTGCCTCAGTAATATACTGGCCAATACAGCCACTTGCCCCAGTAATCAGAATGCGCATTAGCCGAGAGACTTAACGAGATCAAACAGATAGGCCACATTTTCTTCCGGTGTTCCTTGCAGCACGCCATGCCCAAGGTTAAAGATATACGACCCCCTGCGGCCAGCCTCAATAATCGCTAGGGCACGCTCCTTCAGCACCGCTTGGGGGGCAAAGAGCAAAACCGGATCCAGATTCCCCTGAAGCCCCACACTGGCGGGAAACTGCTGGCGAATGGTACCAATATCTACGGTCCAGTCAAGGCTGACAATATCTACCCCTGTCGCTGCCATCCGATCCACGACTGCGGCGCTGCCATTGATATAAAGAATCATTGGCACGTCAGGATAGACTGCTTTCACCTGCTGTACGACCTGTTTTTGGTACGGTAGAGCAAAGGTATCGTAATCTTGGCGACTCAGTTGCCCCGCCCACGAATCAAAGAGCTGAACGACTTGGGCACCGCAATCGATTTGATAGCATAGATAGTCGGCAATGGCAGTGGCTAAATGGCTCAGGAACTTGTGCAGCAGGTCTGGCTCCCGGTATGCCATGGTCTTAATTTCGATGTAGTCTTTGGAGCTTTTGCCCTCAATGGCGTAAGCTGCAAGGGTCCAAGGTGCGCCCGCAAAGCCTAATACCGTGGCGCGATCGCCGACCTCTTGGCGCAAGGTGGATAGAATTGGGCGAATGAAGGGGCAGGCGGCTTCGGGTTCAAGGGGATGCAAGTGCTGCACCTGCTCAAGGGTGCGAATTGGCGGATCAATAATGGGGCCTTTACTCTCGATAATATCGAAGGGAATGCCAATACCCGGCAGCGGTGTCAAAATATCGGAAAACAGGATGACCCCATCCGGCGCAAAGGCACGGAAGGGCTGAAGGGAAATTTCGATGGCAAGTTCAGGAATTTCGGATCGCTCACGAAAGGAGGGGTGGCGATCGCGCAAGTCACGATAGACCTTCATGTAGCGTCCTGCTTGGCGCATCAACCAAATGGGTGGACGCTCAACACGTTCACCGCGGGCAGCACGTAGGAGTAAAGGGGTAGTCATGCTAAATCACAGTTTCAAGGGTTGGCATTTTAGGCACTTGCCCCCTCATCTCTGGAGTTTCTAAGCGTACTCCTAGGCAGGGGTAGCAGACCGTCAATCTTACAATCATACCCTATTGCTACAACGCCCCATGTTCAGCACAGCATCCGCTACATCACCTTAGACGCTACCGAGGGGGAGGCCACTGTTCAAGGTGCATCGCGTTGAATGCTTATTGTTAGGGGTAATCAGCTGCAGAAAGTAATCCTTGTTCGTGCGTTCAGCTTTGCTGCCGCTTAGCCCTTCATACCCACAGAGACCATTGCTGGACTGTCCTAACCGGCCTATGCAGCGGCTCAGCTAAGGGATGGGGGCATATCCCAATTTCAGGGGGGCAGCAAATATGTTACAAGTCCTAAAGAGACCTGCCAACTCTCTCACTGAGGAGCACACTGTGGCGCATACGATTGTTACCAACACCTGCGAAGGGATTGCCGATTGCGTTGAAGCCTGCCCAGTTGCCTGTATTCACGAAGGGCCGGGCAAGAATGCCAAGGGAACCAATTGGTTCTGGATTGATTTTGCAACCTGTATCGACTGTGGCATTTGTCTGCAAGTTTGTCCGGTGGCCGGAGCAATTGTGCCGGAAGAACGCCCCGATCTGCAAGCCACCCCATGATGAATGCCTCTTCACAATGGCTGGATCGCGTGCGTATTCCTGGGTGCGATCGCCTACAGCAAGTTAAATTATCTGCAGGCCGCATTACAGATATCGGCATCGATTTAATTCCGCCGGGCACACCGGAGGTGATTGACTTTCAGGGCGATTACCTGTCCTTGGGAGGCGTTGATCTGCAAATTAATGGGGCGTTGGGCTACCCGTTTCCGTGGCTGACAACCCCTGAACCCCTCGAAAAAATTAGTGCCTATCTCTGGCAGCAAGGGATTGATGCCTACGCACCCACTATTGTCACGGCTCCCTTAACAGATATTCATCGTGCCTTGGCAGCGATTAGCCAGTTTCAACCCCCTACAAACCAGCCGAGCGCCCATATTCTGGGGGTGCATTTAGAAGGGCCATTTCTTAATCCGGCGAAGTGCGGTGCCCATCCGCCAGCCCATTTACAGCCCCTCACCCTTGAAGCGCTTCAGCAGGTGCTTGGTTCCTTCAGCAGTGCTGTTGCCATCGTGACCCTTGCCCCGGAACTAGATGCCAGCGGTAGCGTGCTCTCCTATTTGCACTCCCTAAACATCACTGTCAGTGTAGGACACTCCCTTGCCACTGCGGCGGAAGCAGAGGCAGCCTTTGCCACAGGAGCCACCATGGTGACCCATGCCTTTAATGCCATGCCGCCATTGCATCACCGGGAGCCGGGACTATTGGCGGCAGCACTTGTCAATCCACGTGTGTGGTGTGGTGTGATTGCCGATGGCATTCATGTGCACCCCTTAATGCTAAAGGTGCTCTATGAGTGCGCGGGCGATCGCCTGTTTCTGGTGAGTGATGCCCTTGCACCCCTAGGGCTGGGGGATGGGGTTTATCCGTGGGATAACCGCCAGATTCAGGTTAAAGAGGGTACGGCTCGCCTTGAAGATGGGACGCTGTGCGGCACCACCGTTCCCCTGCTGGCCATGGTAGGACGCTTGATGGACTGGGGCGTGTGTGGGTTTGAAAGTGCCCTGCGGTTAGCAACCGTTCAGCCCCGCCATGCCCTTGGCCTGCCTTCAGAATTGCTCCAGCAACCCATGACGAACCTGTTGCGGTGGCGATCGCCCCACCATTATGAACGCCTCATAATCCCTTGAAACAAATTGGAGGAGCGGCTTAGAGCGTTGTTCCCACCCCTGTGGGGGGAATCACCGTATCGTGTAGCCCTAAGTCTTTAGCAGCACAGACTCCTGCGACCTATGCTGAACGGCAGATTTTTGATCTACAATAAAGAACGCTCCTTAGGGGAGAGATGGCTGAGTGGTCGAAAGCGGCAGATTGCTAATCTGTTGATAGGCAGGTAACTCCTATCCGAGGGTTCGAATCCCTCTCTCTCCGTTGCCAACAGTTACTTCTAGCGCTATGGTAGGCGACCGTACTGATCCTCAAAGCGGACAATATCATCTTCGCCAAGGTAGGCTCCGGATTGCACTTCGATCATTTCAAGGGGAATCTTGCCAGGATTCGCCAAACGGTGAATGGCACCAATAGGAATATAGGTGGACTCATTTTCAGTCAGCAAAAAGGTTTTGCCGTCACAGGTTACTTCCGCTGTGCCACTCACCACAATCCAGTGCTCGGCGCGGTGGTGGTGCTGCTGTAGGGATAGGCTGGCACCGGGTTTGACGGTAATCCGCTTCACCTGAAAGCGATGACCATGATCAATAGAATCGTAGGCACCCCATGGACGATATACCAGCCGGTGGGAGTGAACTTCAGGGCGCTCAAGGCGCTGTAATTCCTCAACTAAGTGCTTAACGTCCTGAGATGCCTCCTGCTGCGCAATAAGAACTGCATCGGTGGTTTCCACAACAATCAAGTTCTCTACCCCAAGGAGGGTGACAAGGCGATGCTGACTGTGCACAAAACAGTTTTTGCTGCCGTAGGTGAGAACATCTCCCCGACAACTGTTACCCAATTCATCTTTGGGGGTTACCTCCCAGAGGCTCGACCACGACCCGACATCACTCCAGCCGCATTCAAGGGGAACAGTCGCCGCTTTGGTTGTCCGCTCCATAACCGCATAGTCCACAGAAATACTGGGACATTGGCTAAACGGCTCTTGGGCAAGACGGGTAAAGTCTAAATCCTGCCGTCCGTGCTGGAGGGCAAGGCGACACTGCTGCAAAATCTGTGGTTGTTGTTGCCCTAGCTGCTCTAAAAACGTTTGGGCACGGAAGAGGAATATACCGCTATTCCACAGGTAATTTCCGGCCTGCACGTACGCCTCGGCAGTGGCTCCATCGGGCTTTTCGACAAACTTGGTGACGCGGTGGGCGTGGGGTTCCGGTAGCGGCTCACCACAGCAAATGTAGCCATAGCCGGTGTGGGGACGGGTAGGGGTAATGCCAAAGGTGACTAACCAGTCTGCTAGGGCGGGTGCCATTGCCCACTCAAGGCTTTGTTGGAATGCTGCAACATTTTGGATCAAGTGATCCGCTGGCAGCACCAACAGTAGGGCATCGGTTTCTAAAATATCTGTGATGTAAAGGGCGGCGATCGCAATGGCCGGTGCCGTATTGCGTCCCACCGGTTCCAACAAAATTTGGGTTGGCGTGACTCCTAATTGCTGGAACTGCTCCGCCACCAAAAAGCGATGGTTTTCATTGGCAATAATCAGGGGAGGCTGGACAGTGGCTAACCCTTGCAACCGCTGCCATGTTTGCTGGAGGAGGCTGCTGCCATCGCTGGTTAAGGTTATAAACTGCTTGGGGTGAGTCTGGCGAGACAGCGGCCACAGGCGACTGCCCGATCCCCCCGACAAGATCACGGGAATACAGTCCATCCTCCCTCCCTAGGTCTAAGTCATTGATTAGCAGTGCTCAGCATTCTATTATGGCGACAATTCCTTAGCTTGACACGATGTTTAAGTTAATTACGGTTTTTTGGGCATTTATTTTTCTCGGTGTATTGTTGCTGCTGGGGCGAATAGTGCGCCAACGCTGGCCGTTGATGCAGGCGCTCTATATGCCTAGTTCCGTGATTGCTGGGGTGATTGGGTTACTGCTTGGCCCTGCGGTGCTGGGGGCGATCGCTGGACGAATCAGTCCCGATTCAGCATGGGTGAATGGCATGTTTGCCGAGGATATCCGAGAGGTGTGGCGGCAGTCCCCCAGCATTTTCATTAATATTGTCTTTGCCTGCCTATTCCTTGGGGAGGTCATCCCCAGTCCCCGCGAGATTTGGCAAAAAGCCTCGCCCCAGGTGGCCTTTGGCCAGATTTTGGCTTGGGGGCAGCACGTGGTGGGGTTGGGCTTGACGCTGGTGATCCTTGTTCCCCTGTTTCAGGTCGATCCGATTGCGGGGGCACTCATTGAAGTTGCCTTTGAGGGGGGACACGGCACTGCTGCGGGGATGGCAGAGACTTTTACAGCGCTCAATTTTCCCGCAGGGGCAGATATGGCGCTGGGGTTGGCCACTGTGGGACTGGTGTCTGGGGTTGTCGCTGGGGTGGTACTCATTAACTGGGCACGACGAACGAATCGGTTACAGGTGGCCGGGGCGATCGCCCCTATTGACGATAATTTTGAGGATCCACACCCTCACGATACCCCCGAAACCCGAGTGGCGCGGCAACAACTTCGGCGGGATCTGCTCATTGATCCACTGTCCTTGAACTTTTGCTTTGTTGGGCTGGCGATTATTGTGGGCTGGCTCATCCTAGAAACCCTGCGCTGGCTAGAGAGATTGACTTGGGGGCAAACGGGTCTGACCTTAATGCCCTATGTGCCACTCTTCCCCCTTGCTTTGATTGGCGGAATTATCGTGCAGGTGCTGCTGGTGCGATTACGCAAGCCATACCTCATTAGCCGCCCCCTCATCAACCATATTGGTGGGGTGGCCTTAGATGTCACGATTATAACGGCCTTGGCGACGCTCTCCCTTGCCGCTCAATAAATATAAGTGTATAATGATAACAATTTTGACCATCCATGACTAAGAGTAATTCTAATTCAGTAAAGAAGTGCTTTTCTATGCCACCGCTAGTCAGCATCGGAATGCCGGTCTATAACGGTGCTAGGTATATACGTGAGGCTCTAGATTCATTATTAGGGCAGACTTTTACTGATTTTGAATTGATTATTTCTGATAATGCTTCAACAGATAGTACTGAAGCTATTTGTCGTGAGTACGCCGCAAAAGATCAGCGAATTAGATACATACGTCAATCTCAAAATTTAGGTGCATCAGGTAATTTTAAGTTTGTTCTAGATGAAGCTCTGGGCGAATATTTCATGTGGGCTGCACATGATGATAAATGGTCAAGTAATTATTTATTGGAAGCTAAAAAATCGCTTGAAAAAACAAACTTTAGTTTTGCTTTTCCAACTTTTAAATTACAGAGCATCCATCTGCCTCTAAGTAGCAAAGAGAGAGGTGAGCATATTTTTAAATTTATTGAATCAGAAGACCGTAAGAGGCGTGTACTTTCATTTTTGTCGCTTCATCATCTTTCACACTCAGCTAACATAGTATACGCTTTTTACAGGAAGGATTTTTTGAAAAGCTGCTGTTGCTTGCACGATATAAGTAATGACGGCCTACTCAGCACAGTTGCGTTAAGTCTCGGACGAGGAGTAGTTCTAAAGAATGTTTTATTTTTTAAACGATATCGTAGATTTTGGCCTGGTGCTTTACTAGGATTATATAGAAGTGATTTTAGAAAAAGGAGAGATCGATTAAATGAGTTTAATCTAAATAAAAAAAGATCGCTTTCTAAATTAAATCAATTATTTCCCGAGTATTCTAATGAAATTAAAATTATTTTTGATTCTTATAAACTTTTTACTTATCGCAAAGATTTCAAGATTTGTGATATTGAAGATATGTTGAAATGATTAGCCAAATAGCAAGAGAGAACCCCAAGATAAGCATCGGAATGCCCGTATATAACGGCGCCAAGTATATACGTGAGGCTCTAGATTCATTATTGGGGCAAACTTTTACCGATTTCGAATTAATAATTTCTGATAATGCTTCAACAGATAATACCGAAGCTATTTGTCGTGAGTACGCCGCAAAAGATGAGCGAATTAGATACATTCGCCAACCTCATAATCTAGGTGCATCAGCTAATTTTAAGTTCGTTCTGGATGAAGCACAAGGCGAATATTTCATGTGGGCTGCAGCGGATGATGTGTGGGATAAGAATTGGATTGAAAAATTATTGCCAGTTTCAATTAAGGAGCAGTGCGTCACATTTGGTAGGCTAATTACTATCAATGAAAATAGTCAAACAATACACCATCCAGCGAATAAACGCCAACTTAGCTTTACTGGGCAAAAAATGATTCGGCGAATTAAATATTTTATCGAACCGGCTTTTCTCGGAAAAGCCAATCCTATATACGGCATTTATCCTAAAAGATTCTTGTCAAAAAAAATTTTAGGCATTTTAGCTGATGATCAATACGGTTCAGATATGCTATTTTTATACGGATTATTGGGTAATATCGAAATAAGAAGCGTACCTGCAGTTTACTTATATAAAAGAATTGATTTCAGTTGTATTAATAAGCAAAATAGTTTTTCTCTAAAAGGGAGTCGGAAACTATTGCTACTTTTAAAAATAAAAATCGACTCAGTTTTTCATCTTATTTACACACGACTTTATCAAACTCTCCAATTTATCAAGATAAGCAATCTCCCGGAAACAACTATCTATATACTATTAGCACCTGTTATTGTCATTCAAGACCTCCTAACAAAAACAGCGTACAATTTAGAGCAATCTCGCCTGTTAAGGACGCACTAAAGAAATCGGCGATCGGGATGAAGCGTAAGGCGCACGCAGTACAGCGACCGAGACATATCAAATAGATAGGCAAGGGAGCGAGCACCGCGCAAAACAGCGACTCGCCCGGGCAGCCATTTATTCGGCGGTTCCTTAGATCTTCTTTAGATGATTATTGTTCGGGTTATCGGCGGTCTCGGCAATCAGATGTTTCAGTTTGCGGCTGGCCGCGCGCTTTCTCTTGCACACAAAACTGAATTGCTCCTGGATGTGAGCGACTTTTTGCATTATCAGCTCCATCAAGGGTTTGAGCTCGCAAGGGTATTTTGCTGTCCCCTAGCTTTAGCGAAGCCGGAAGATTTGCGAGGAGTGCTAGGCTGGCAGTCATCAAAACTTGCTCGGCAATTGATGGTAGGGCGCCGTTTTCGCTTTTTGCGAAGCGATCGGTTTCTGATTGAGCCTCACTTTCATTATTGGCAAGGTCTAAATAAAGCCACCCCGCCGTTTTATATGGTTGGCTACTGGCAATCTGAGCGCTATTTCGCACATGTGGCTGATGTGATCCGAAAAGACTTCACGTTCCGTCAACCCTTGACTGGCCAGAATCAGCAGCTCGCCGAGAAGATATGGACTGTCAACGCTGTGAGTCTCCATGTCCGGCGGGGGGACTACGCCAACAACCCCAAGACAACGGCAATACATGGCCTGTGTACGATGGAATACTATCGAGATGCCGTCCAGTACATCGCTGACCGTGTCGAGCAACCCCACTTTTTTATATTCTCGGACGACCCTGAATGGGTGCGAGCCCACTTTAGAGTACCCTTTCCGTGTACCTACGTTGAGCACAACCGGGGAGCCGAGAGCTATAACGACATGCGTTTAATGAGCCAGTGTCAACACCACATCATCGCCAATAGTACTTTTAGCTGGTGGGGTGCCTGGCTTAATGATCGACCTAACAAAATCGTCATCGCCCCGAAACGTTGGTTCGCCAACTATGAAGCAGATACCCTTGACCTCTATTGTCCCGGGTGGGTATTGTTATGACCATTATGCAAATAAACCCGCCGCTCATCTCAGTCATCCTGCCGGTATACAATGCCGGACGCTATGTCGGGCAGGCCATTGAGTCGATCCTCGGTCAGACGTTGGGCAACTTCGAGCTGATCGTCATCGACGATGGCTCGACAGACGCCTCGTCAGACGTCATCAAGCGCTACGCTGCGCAGGATCGCCGCATCGTGCCGGTCAGCCGGGAGAACCGGGGTCTCGTTGCCACCCTCAATGAGGGTATCGACCTAGCCCGCGGTCAGTGGATTGCCCGGATGGATGCGGATGACATTGCGCTGCCAAATCGTTTCGAGCGGCAAATAGCCCACCTCAGGCAAACTGGAGCAGATCTCTGCGGAGGGGCAGTGCGGTGTTTCGGGAACCGGAAAGCGGTGTGGCGTTTCCCTATCTCCCACGAAGGATGTGAAGCGCAGCTGCTCTTTGATGTGCCCTTTGCGCATCCAACCGTCATCGGGCGCAAAGAACTTTTCGCCACTCTGAGATATGATCCTGCCTTTGAAACTTCAGAGGATTACGACTTGTGGCAACGCGCATGGGCGGCGGGCTACCGCATGATCAATGTGCCGGATGTCGTTTTGCGTTACCGGGTTCATGGGGGACAGGTCTCGCAGCAACGTGACACAAGACATGATGAGCGGGTCTCAACTATTCGTATGCGGCATTGGAGGGAGGTGCTTCGAGATGTTAGCGACGCAGAACTGAAAGAAGTCATTGCTGCATTTGACAGCAGTCAGATTAAGTTGGCCCGTATCGCGCCACTATTTAAACGGTTCATATCTCTTTACGGAGACGAAGGGGCGTTGGCGTTACGTTCAGGATTATTTCGGTTCTTCTGTAAGCAGGCCGCATATCAAATCGATGCTGCGCTGATCTGGTATAGTTTGCTGGAGCACACCTCTCCGAAACATCGCTATCTCTGTGAGAGTGCAGTTATTTACTTCCTCAGCGCTTTTAAACTAGAGGCCAGCTCACGTCTTTTTTCGCTTCTGAAAAATATATATCTCACCATACGCTAGCTGTTAGTCATGGCATCTATTTCTGTTGTTATCCCGCTTTATAACAAGGCTCCGCATATTGCCAAAACGTTAGAAAGCGTACTCCGACAGAACAGCCCACCGGATGAAATAATCGTCGTCGATGATGGCTCAACTGATGGTGGTGACCAAATTGTAGAACGGCTGGTGGTTGGCGGGATTAAGTTGATCCGTCAAAAAAATCAAGGGGTGAGCGCGGCTAGAAACGCTGGTGTCCAAGAAGCAAAGAGTGAATATGTGGCGCTGCTTGATGCCGACGATTACTGGTATCCAAACCATCTAGCGGTCATGAGATCGCTCATAACCGAGTATCCGCAGGCAGCCCTACTCAGTACGGCTTATATCGTGGAACGTGGCGGCGCCTTTTATCGCCCCAGATCTGCTTATCCAGAGGGCTGGCACGGCTTGGCGGATTTTTTTTCCGCTTACAGCGTCGGTGACTCACTAATCAGTTCAACAACTGCGTGCGCAAAAAGGGCAAACCTTTTAGAGATCGGCGGTTTTCCTGTTGGCGTTCATAGGTGTGAGGACTTTATCTGCTGGATCCGCCTAGCATTGAAGTACCCCGTGGCTCATGCAGAAAAAGTGACGGCAGTTTATTTTCAGGATGCGGTCAATCGCTCGACACATCGACGGGATCCAAACCCAGCCGAATTTTTTGTCTTTTTAATGGAGCTCTGGCGTGGCAATGAATTGACACCGGAGCAAATTAAGGGAAGCAAGCGTTTGTTTGACAGGCTTGCGTTTTTTACAGGTGCTGATCTACGCATGCAGGGAGATAAAGAGGGTCTGCGCGCTATTCAAAGCTTGGCGTTTCAGGCGCGCCGGCATACTACCGGCCTAATGCTGTTGGCGCTTGACGCGATCCCTCTCTTTATGCTCTTTATGCTGCGCTGGGCGCGACGTCTCCGTCACCCACAGGTGAGTTCATGAAGGGTGAGCTGACCGAGACCTTAAAGCATGAGTTTGGCGTACCACGCGATCTCTCGCTTGGTAGATTAATATACGTTCGATGTGCGGCCTAACCGGTTTCTGGCGGCTGTCGCGCTGAGGAAGCGCAGCTTCTCATCCACCGGATGGCGGATACCCTTATCCACCGTGGCTCCGATGACGCTGGCGCCTAGCTCGATGAGTCGGCTGGTTCAGCTCTAGGCCATCGCCGACTCGCGATTTTGCACCTTTCCTCCGCCAGCCACCAGCCGATGGTATCGGTGAGTGGGCGCTAGCGGATCGGCATGACGTAGGCATTCGGACATGGAAACGCTGCTCGCAGCCATGGAGGTAGGGAGTATCGAATCCCCGTTGAAGAAGGCGCTGGGCATGCTTGTGTTGGCGCTGTGGAATCAGGAAGTGTGTACCTTGGCGCTCGTGCGCGATCGCATAGGCGAAAAGGCGCTCTACTATGGATGGTAAGGCAGGGTGTTTCTCTTCGGGTCGAAACTCAAGGCACGGCGGGCACACTCCACGTTTGTCAATTGCCTGAGTAGGGGTGTGCCCTGAGCAATGACCCTTGGCCAATCCCAACCCTAATTAAGGTAAAGAGATCCTGTACTTGTCTGGAAAGCTGGAGCAATCGCGGTAGAACTAAGGCAAGGGCCGATTATTCACCGCGTAGTTTGCGAGGATTCCCACAATGACCAGTTTAATTCCGCCCGGTTGCCCGACGGTGCTCACAGAAGACGATCGCACCGGTACAAGTGTTGAAACATTGCGCCGAGCCTTCATGGATAACCTGTTCTTTGTGCAAGGACGGTTTCCAGAAGTTGCCACAAAAAATGATCATTACCTTGCCCTTGCCTACACTGTGCGCGATCGCCTCCTGTTACGCTGGCTCAACTCTGCCAAAACCTATCGCGATCAATTCAGTCGCACCGTTTGCTACCTCTCAGCAGAATTCTTGCTTGGCCCGCACCTTGGTAACAACCTCATTAACTTAGGGTTGTACGATGCCGTTGCCGAAGCCATGCAGCAAACAGGCCTAGATCTCAACGTACTCCTCGATCAAGAAGAAGAACCCGGACTTGGGAACGGGGGGTTGGGTCGCCTTGCCGCCTGTTATATGGACTCATTAGCCACCCTAGAAATTCCGGCCATTGGCTATGGTATTCGCTACGAGTATGGCATCTTTGACCAAGAAATCCGCGATGGTTGGCAAGTAGAAATCACCGACAAGTGGTTACGCTACGGTAATCCGTGGGAAATTGCCCGCCCTGAAATCACTCTGCCAGTTAAGTTTGGTGGCTCCACCTACAGCTACACCGACGATCAGGGGCGCTACCGCGTCGTTTGGCAACCCCATCAGATGGTGCAGGGAATTGCCTACGATACCCCCATTCTCGGCTATAAAGTCAACACCGCCAACCTGCTGCGGCTGTGGCGGGCAGAGGCCATTGAATCCTTTGACTTCCAAGCCTTTAACACCGGTGACTATTACGGGGCGGTGAACCAGAAAATTGCCTCAGAAAATATCACCAAAGTGCTCTACCCCAACGACGAGCAACTCCAAGGCAAAGAACTGCGCCTGATGCAGCAGTATTTCTTGTGCTCCTGTGCCCTTCAGGACATGATCCGGCTCTATTTACAGTGCTCCTCAGATTTAACCCGTTTCCATCACAAGTTCACCGTCCAGCTGAACGATACCCACCCAGCCATCTCTGTGGCGGAGCTAATGCGCCTATTGGTGGATGAGCACCTGCTACCTTGGGACACAGCGTGGGATATTACCCGCCAAACCTTTGCCTATACCAACCACACCTTACTGCCTGAAGCCCTTGAAAAATGGCCGCTTTCCCTCTTTGGGTCTCTGCTGCCACGGCACCTGCAAATTATCTACGAAATTAACCAGCGGTTTCTTGATCAGGTGCGGCTTGCCTATCCTGGTGATCAGGAGCGATTAGCGCGGCTTTCGATTATTGATGAAAGTGAGTGCCGCTATGTGCGCATGGCCAACTTAGCCTGTGTGGGGAGCCATGCCATCAATGGGGTGGCAGCCCTGCACTCAGAACTGCTTAAACAAACAGTACTGCGAGACTTTTACGAACTCACCCCTGAAAAGTTTTCCAATAAAACCAATGGGGTAACCCCCCGTCGCTGGATGGTGCTGAGTAATCCGGGGCTAACCCGACTGATCAGTAACCATATCGGTGAGGATTGGATTAAGCACCTCGATCAACTGCGGCGGCTTGAACCTCTTGCCGAGGATGCAGGGTTTGCCGCCGAGTGGCACGCGGTCAAACACAAAAACAAAGTGCGCCTAGCCGAGTATATTCAGCAGCGGGTGGGTATTAGCGTTGACCCCAGTTCGATTTTTGATATTTTGGTGAAACGCATTCACGAGTATAAGCGGCAACACCTGTGCGTTCTCAATATCATTACTCTTTACCAACGCCTCAAAGATTATCCGAACCTCGACATTACACCGCACACATTTATTTTTGGCGGCAAGGCGGCTCCTGGTTACTACAAGGCCAAGCTGATTATTAAACTCATTAACTCTGTAGCAGAGGTGGTCAACACCGATCCGACAGTGGCCGATCGCCTGAAGGTCGTCTTTTTGCCAGACTATAACGTTACCTGTGGTCAGCGAGTGTATCCGGCTGCCGATCTCTCTGAGCAAATTTCCACGGCGGGCTATGAAGCCTCAGGCACTGGCAACATGAAATTTGCCCTCAATGGTGCGCTGACCATTGGTACCCTCGATGGCGCCAATGTCGAAATTCGTGAAGAAGTGGGGGCTGAAAACTTCTTCCTCTTTGGCAATACCGTTGAACAGCTACAGGAGATCTGGCGCAACGGCTATCGGCCATGGGAGATTGCCAACAATAACCCCATGCTCAAGCGAGTGCTGGATCTCATCAGTTGTGGTCACTTTTCCCACGGCGATACAGAGCTATTTCGCCCCATTGTTGAGCACCTATGGCAAAACGATCGCTACTGCCTACTGGCAGATTACCAAAGCTATGTCGACTGCCAAGAGCAGGCTACGCGCCTCTATCGCGACCAAAAACAGTGGGTGAAAATGTCAATCCTGAACGTAGCACGCATGGGTAAGTTCTCCAGCGATCGCGCCATTCGTGAGTACTGCGAAGACATTTGGCGGGTACAGCCCGTTCATGTGCCCCTAGCAGACACCTCCTATATTGCCCAATGACCTAGGGTGCCCCCTCAGCATCTTGACATACTCCGCGCAGCTAAAACTGGGGGATTCTGGTTACTGGTTCTACGACAGCACTTACGTCCTTGGATTGCCCCGCAGACACAGAGGTGCGTGTATTGCGGTGTTGAAGCAGGAACCTTCATCGGCAACGATGGAATCCCCTTCCTGAGCGCAGCGAAGGGAAGGGAGGATGTCAAGGACATCGTACATCGCGTTGCGAATTGGGGTACGGGGTAAGCGTGCCATGACCACCCCCCCAAAATACAGCAGCAGATAAGCCGCCGCCATCCACCAGTGAATGGTCTTGACTTCTCCCCTCCTTGAAAGAGAGGGGATTCCCAAAGGATGCTACGCAACGGGCTGAAGCCGCGTTGCTTCGCTTTTCCCTTGAGCTGTCACCCACAACTTAATGCGGGTGGGGGCAGTCA